>Ga0326728_10002959_pt1 | contig 54825 bp, 56 predicted proteins | sample MB3enrmetagenome_FD_207602 | JGI IMG/M metagenome (GOLD analysis project Ga0326728, IMG submission 207602) | Lab enriched peat soil microbial communities from McLean, Ithaca, NY, United States - MB31MN | ecosystem: Environmental > Terrestrial > Soil > Wetlands > Peat | place: USA: New York... | reverse complement strand
GGCTGAAACACAACAGTGCTGTGGAACTTGTCGACCGCTCAGAGCGTGAAGGGTTTCTGGAGCGTACGGTTGATGTGGATGACAAAAGGCGAGCGATATTGCGAGTCACTCGCAAAGGCAGACTGGTCCTTGGCCGGCTCGCCGACGACCATGCGAAAGAGTTGAATGAGTTAGCGCCTCGGCTGACAATGGCGCTGAAACACATCTCAATCGACGCGCACAGATAGTGCGATGCAAAGGCTCGACGAGGTTTCGGGCGCCCGAGCCGCGCGACTTCACTGTGAATTGCGAGTCTGGCTTCTGACAGGAGTGGCGCTGTTCATCGGGGCGGGCGTAGCACGCTTGCCGATCCGTTATGGCAGGGGCATTCAGGGGATTTCAAGTGACAAAAGTCATTTTTGTGAGCCGGAGCGTGGATCTACGCTGGCAAGAATGAAAAGGGACGTAGCTTTGAGCATCTTGAGCAAGTAGAAGCACAATCCGACCTTGGAGACGCACAATGATCAAGTTTGACGCGGAGCACGCCGCCGTTCATTATCCCCCGGATCGTCGCCACTGCCTCTGGATTCGTCCTTCGATTTTGATCGGAATTGCCGCTGTGATCGCATCGCTGGTGGCCGCGGCGTGGATTGAGATGGCCGTGGCCGGCCTACCGCACATTCCGCCCGTCCCCGTGGTGTACCCTAACAACTTTGCTGGCCCGCACGGATTCCCGCTCTGGGTCCGCTACTGCCATTTCTTCAATTTCCTCTTCGTAACAATGCTGATCCGCAGCGGTCTGTCGATTCTGGCCGATCATCCACGGCTCTACTTCAATGACGACTGCACGCCGGGAAGCGAGTGGATCCGCTTGACGCCGATCAAGGTTCCGACCGACCGGCTTTGGACGGCCAAGGACGATGCCCGCTATCTCACGCCACTCGTTGGCACGCCTGGCTACCGGCACACTATCGGCGTGGCGCGCGTGTGGCACTTCATCAACGTGCATGGCTTCATCCTTTGCGGCGTCTATTTCGTCGCCATGCTCTGCACCACTGAGCAATGGAAGCGTTTAATCCCCACGTCGCCAACCGTAATTCTGCAGGCCTGGAATACCTGGGTTCACTACGCCACCTTCCATTTGCCGGCCGAGCCCAATGGCTTTTACGGCTACAACGCACTACAACAGATCGCCTACTTCACGGTGGTCTTTGTCTTTGGTCCGCTGGCGATCCTCACCGGCATCGCCATGTCGCCGGCCGTGGTGAATCACTTCACCTGGTATGCGCGGATCTTCGGCGGGCGGCAATCAGCGCGCTCCATCCATTTCCTCACCATGCTCAGTTTTCTGGCGTTTCTGGTGGTGCACATCACGCTCGTCGTCATGACCGGATTCGCGCGCAACATGAACCACATCGTGCTTGGCACCAACGACCAGGGCCAACTGGGCATCTGGCTGGGCTTCGTGGGCATCGGCGTCGTGGCTGTTTGCTGGATCACTGCTCACTATCTCTCATGGCATCAGCCGCGCGTGCTGCAACATGCGCTCAAATTTGTCACCTATCCCATGCAACTGCTCACGCTGAACAGGCTGACGCCGCAGCAGACGTATTCTGAAAAGGACATTTCGCCCTACATGTGGCCGAATGGCAAGCTGCCCGTGCGCGATGACTGGAGGCACCTGGCAGTGGACCACTTCCGCGAATTCAAGCTGAAAGTCGGCGGCCTAGTCGAGAATCCCGTCGAGCTTTCGCTAGCCGACCTGCGCAATCTGGGCGAGTTGGAACACATCGCCATGCATCATTGCATCCAGGGCTGGAGCGGCATTGCCAAGTGGGGCGGCGTCCCCATGAAGAAACTGATCGAACTTGTTCGCCCCCTGCCTGAAGCGCACACCGTCGCCTTCTTCTCCTTTGGCGAAGCGCTCTATGGAGGGCCCTACTACGATACGCAGAGCCTTGAGAACGTGCTCAAGCCGCAATGCCTGCTCGCTTCCGAGATGAACGGCCAACCGCTACCCGAGGTCTACGGCGCCCCCTTGCGGCTGCGCGTCGAAAATCAGCTCGGCTACAAAATGGTCAAATGGATCGAGCGCATCGAGTTTGTCGAATCGGAGAAGAAGCTCGGCAAGGGTGAGGGCGGTAAGAACGAGGACGATGAGTACTTCGACCTGCTACCGAACATCTGATGATTTCCATGAATGATCAGACCCATGTGAAGGGAAGATCCGGCAGCATCGACCTTGTGCCTCCGCTGCTTGCTCATCTGCGTCTGGAGTGGCTCTTACAGCACTTTCCAGCGCGCGTCGTGTGGGCGATCTATGTCTGCATCAACGGCTTCATCACCATCGGGCTGCTCGCGTTGCTGGCTCTCGTTACGGGCAGCCCCTTTGTCTTTCCGTCGCTCGGCCCAACTGCGTATCTGTTCTTTTTTTCTCCTTTAGCGGAAGCCTCCAGTCCGCGTAATACCATCCTGGGCCACGCCATTGGACTCATCTGCGGTTATGGCGCCTTCGCGCTTACAGTGGCTTCCAGCCCGCCTTTCGGTTTACACCCCGGCGTCCATGGCCCAAGAGTCCTGGCCGCTGCGCTCTCGCTATCAGCTACGGGCGCGCTCATGGCGCTGTTCCGGGTAAGCCATCCACCCGCTGGGGCTACGACCCTCATCGTTTCGCTCGGCATCATCTCCCAGCCCAAAGAACTCGTCATCATTGAGGTCGCGGTGGTCCTGCTGACGGCGCAGGCTCTCGCAATCAATCGCCTTGCGGGGGTGCCCTATCCCCTGTGGGGAAAGCAAAATCCCGCGGAACCCGCTCCCGTGGTTGGGAGTGGGGTTCTGGAGCATGACGAATGACCGAGAATTAAGGCGCCTCGGGAACGGGCGATTGCACTCTTGTCCTTGGCTCTCGTTACGCCAGAGAGCGCTCCGTCGAACTATTCCCCGCAAATGCGGAACGCCCCAAGAGAAAAGTGAGCGCAATGTTGATCGCGAACGCCAACACTCCACTCAACTCCAGCATCCCGGAGATCGGCAGCGTCTTCCATGCGAAGGGCAGCAGCCCTTCGTAGGCCATAGGCTCAGACAAGACGCGAATCGTGCATCCGGTCTGCAGAAACATGAGACTCATAAACATCAGTCGTTTGCTGAAGATCGAGTAGAAGCCGGCAAAATGCGGCAAGATGCGCGGGCCGATAGCAAAGACCATGGTGGCGGCGAATCCGACCGTGAGTGCGTGCCGAGAAGCGCCCCAGATGCCTCCGTGTTGGTCGGCGATTGCGGCCCAAACACTCATTGAGCCCGCGATCACTAGCCATGCATAGGCAAGCCGGATGAACGACGGAAAGCTGGGATGAATGCCCTGGACCTTGGCCGTGCCGTGAGGACGCTGCGTCAGATGCAATGCGAGCCCGATTGTGACTGAGCCTGAGGTGAGCAAAATCGTCGCCGCGATGGTCCAGCCAGAGACGCCGAAGAGCACGCCCATCAGGTCCAGGAACAACGCGGTGCAAAATACTGGCGCGCTGGGCTGGACAATCGTGAGGAAGGTAGGCAGCCAACGTGCGGAAAACCCCCAGGCCACTGGCACGAGAAATCCCCAGGCAAGCAGTACCAGGTACTTCTGGTCGAGAGCATGCGGAAATGCGAGAAGCGTTCCATTGACCAGGCGCAGGCATTCAATGAAGTTGAAGATGACCAAAGCTGCGAGCCCGGCGGTTCCCATCAGCACTGAGACCATCCACAGCTCCATTCGCGGCTTGGCGCGCTTACTTTGCGCCCGCTCTGGTAGTTTGTGCTGTGACGCGGCAGCGATGAACAAAAGAACTGCGATCAATTCGAACCCGGCAGAGATCGGGAACATCGAACGCCAATGCCAGCCGTAAATGCTAGCCGTCCAGCGCATGGCAACGCCTGAGGTCCACAGAACGAAACATGTCAGCGGAATCCTGACCACCGACCGCCCATGCGATGGCTGCGAGTAGAATCCGATTCCGAGAATGAAGCTGCCGATCCAGCCAAATACCTGCGCATGTCCGTGACCCTGGATCCACGCCGCCGGCAGACTGGCAAGTCCGTGATGCATGCTGATCGCCATCAGGTTTGAAAAGCCGAGCAGTGTACCCGGCAACGCCATGAAGAAAATGCCGGCCAGAATCCACGCCCGCAACATCAGGCTCTTCAGTCGTTCGCGAGCAACGATGGCTTGCATCGAATCGGGTGAGTCTGGCTGAGGCGCCGTTTTGATCTGTGTGATGGAAGCCAAATTCACCTCCGTTGATAAAACATTCTCCACCTTTAACGGTAGAGAATGGCGGGGACAGGCACAGTAACTTATGTCACTGGGGGGCAAGATAGTCTATGAATTCGACTCGAGCAGCGCGCTTAAGCCCTTCATGTCCTTGACCACAATCTGTCTGGCGTCCACGTCCAATAATCCCTCGGCCTGGAGCGCATGAAGTTCCGTGAGATCAGTTCGCGAACCGTTCCAAGCTGATTGACGAGTTCCTGATGGGTCGCCGGCAGTTGAAACTCAATTCCGAGAAGCGGTTTCCTCCCGCTCTCAGCCGGCAGTATTCGCGATCAGGAATTGGCCGCGATCTATCGCGACTCGCCCCTGTTCCGCGATTTGCGCGACACGTCAAGGCTCGAGGGAAAGTGCGGCTCCTTCGAGTTCAAAGAAATCTGCGGACGATCGCGTGCCCGCGCGTATGCTCTGACTGGAAACCCGCACGCTGAAGAGCCATGCTGCTCTTATGTTCCAAAGGGCTACGCGCGACCGGCATTGCAGCTGAAAACAGCAACAACGCTCCATGTTCTTCAGGGCGCATGAGGGCCGCAATCGCCGTCGAATAGGCGACAATCAACAGGACGGAAGAAATAAAGGGGAACACCATGGCAATTCAGATCGGCGCAAGAGCCGATAGCGGTTTTGATGACCCGATCGGCATGCTCAAAGACTGCCACAGACGGATCGAGAGCTTCCTCGGCATTCTTTGTGTTGTGGTAGATCGAGCGCAAGGCAGGAGTCTTGCCGATGAGGAACGCGATGCAGTCAAGGCTGCGCTGCAGTACTTCCGAACTGGCGGACAACGCCACACAGCGGATGAGGAAGAATCGCTCTTTCCACGACTGCGCAAGTCCGACGCGAAATCCTTCGAGGAAATCGACCGGCTTGAGGACGATCATCACGAGGCGAACGATCTGCACTGTTCGGTCGAGCGACTGTACACAATGTGGATTGAGTCGGGTAGCTTAGGCCCGGAAGATGCGCGACTCTTGCATTCTCAAACCGCGCGCCTCAAGCAACTCTATTCCGACCATATCCAAATCGAGGAAACGATTGTTTTCGCTCGGGCGACCCAGGTGCTGGACAGCCACGCCATCGCGGCGATCGGAACTGAGTTTCGCTTCCGAAGGAAGTAGCTCTTGGCGGCATAGATCTCATGCCCACTGGTTCCGCGAACCCGCCGGCAGTTTCCCGCAGTCCACTTGCCGTTTGTTTGGCTCTTTACACGCCGGGGTGACTGGCCTCTCTCGCATGAGAAACCAGATCTATATACACGTCGTGTGGCAGATTCGTCTGCCAATGCCCCGTAGCCTTTGCCACTACGACCAGGCCCAGGAAGATGCAAACGATAACTGCTGCAACGGCAATGGGTGAGAGTCCACGACGACGCCATCTCTCCGCCGGTGTTGCTGCCTTTCTCGGTACCAAGGAGAATTGCAGAGCGCTCTCGGCCGGGCACGCCGCGACGCACGCCATACACGCCGTGCATTCAACGGATCGGATTTGCAGGAGTTGATCAACGGCCAGGCTGGAAGGACAGGCTCGCGCGCATTTTCCGCAATCGATGCAAGCCTCGACGTCGCGACGGATCTTTACCGGACTAAGCATCGATGTGATTCCGAGCAGAGCTCCATACGGACAGAGATACCGGCACCAGAAGTTCTTGATCAGCAAGGAAAGAAGAACCAACAAACCCATTACGATTGCCGCTGTTTGCCCAATATCGCGGAAGAAATTAAGCATCTTGACATCGGCAACCAATCCGTAGGGTGTGGACATGAAATCGTGGATTGCCTCGGAGGACATGGCACCGATCAGGAACACGAAGAAACCAAGCAGCAGGTACTTCAACCCTCGAAGCGGGATATCGATCCACTTCGGCGGATGCAGATTGCGGCCGAATACGAGCCTTCCAAGCTTCCAGAGGTGCTCCGACAGCGTCCCAACGGGGCAAAGCCAGGAACAGAAGGCTTTCTTGAGCAGCAGGCTCATCAGCATGAAGGCAATAAACAGGACAATGGCCGCGGGGTGGATTGCGGGCACGCGTCCTGTGAGCAAGAAATACTTCGTATTCATTAAACCTGCGATGGGCAACCAGCCTTCGGCCCCTGCGGGTCGTGGCACGCTTAGCCCCGTGCCGCCGCGCTCGCAGTAGTGAACCCAAAGAAGGAATTGGATTCCCAACCAGCCATTCAGAGCTACGAACAGCCACTGAACGATTCGCCTGATCCTCTGCGAACCATCGGAGCTGGACCGGCGGACAAGTTTCTTCTTTCCTTCCTGCTTGTGGATTGACGTGATGGTTGCTGTGCCCATGTCGAGTTGACCTTCTGTCTACGAAGGGCAAGCCTAGGCGAACAGAACAGAGATCTCAGCGACTTTGGTCACACCGATACCGTCAACATTACTTGGGCTGGTTGAGCCTCCGAGTGACCAAAGTCGCTGTGGCGGACATTGCGATCCCTGTAAGTTGGGGTTCAAGGAGATCGAAATGACCGCAACCACTCAAACCGTCCGCGAAATCGCGCTGGAACAACCCACCGCAATCCGTGTCTTTGAGCAATTTGGAATTGACTACTGTTGTGGGGGTCGTAAGCCTCTAGCAGAGGCATGCGCTGCCAGAAACCTGGAAATTGACTCGGTTATTGCGGCGCTGGAAGAGGCGGGGAAAAAGCCTGGGACTGAGTTCGAGAACTGGGCCGAGAAATCGTTGGAGAGCCTGAGCTCGTACATCGCAGCCAAACATCATGCATACGTGAAACGCGAACTGCCGCGGCTGGCCCAACTGGCTCAAAAGGTTGTGAATCGTCACGGCTCCACAAAGCCAGAGCTACCAATGATCGCCAACACTCTCATGCAATTGGATGAAGAGCTCACTCATCACTTGGCGAAGGAAGAGGCCGTACTGTTTCCCTATATTGCTGGCTTGGAGCGGTCTATCTCAATAGGAACCTCCAAACCCCCCAGCTGCTTCGGTACGGTCGCCAATCCGATCGCGATGATGACGCAGGAACACGATGCTGCGGGCGCCCTAACTTCTGAAATCCGCCGCCTGAGCGGAAATTTCACCACCCCAGAGGATGCCTGCCCTACCTTTCACGCATTCTATGACGGTTTGAAGGAATTCGAGCAGGACCTCCATCAACACATCCACCTTGAGAACAACATCCTTTTTCCTCGTGCTATCGAGTTGGATTCAATTGCCAACCGAATGAAGAATTGAACGAGGCGCCTCTCCAACTTAAGCTGTCCGGAATTAAGCATTTGAGTCGAGGTTATCGGGTTACTCCCCATATGTCGGCTTGGGTCAACAAATCTGCTTGCCGCAATGATCATCAACCCTCACAATCTACTTCTTGAACCACATGTCAATGGCTGTCAGCACGAGGAACACTGCGAAACCTTTACGCAACTCCCCGCTGGAAAGGCGTTGCGCCCATCCTCCGCCCAGCCATCCGCCGAGAAGCAGACCCAAGAACATGAGCGCGGCCATTCTAAGATCCACATTTCCCGTCCTGTAGTACTGCCAGAAGGCGAAGGCACCACTGGGCGGAAGCAACACTGCCAGCGATGTTCCCTGCGCCATCTTCTGGTTAAACCCACCGAAGTATGCCAATGCCGGCACGATTACAGTGCCGCCGCCAATGCCCACCAACCCCGACAGAATTCCCGCCAGAATTCCGGTTCCTAGCCCCACCATTAGAAATTTTGCGCTGACGAATTTCATGCCGTTCCCTCTTTCTCGGCTCCTTGCCCAGAGTTTGCGAAATAGACCTCTGGTTTCTGGCTTAAAGAAACCCATAAAGTGCCTTGGCCGAAAACAGTACGCGGAACTTGCTCCTGGAAGCTGAACAGGAGCGAGACCTAAGACGGGTCGGCTTGCCAGGTTTACAAATAGTGCTTTTCATAGATAGGTTCGCAGTCGATCTCTTCCCGACCCGCTTTCCGCGGCTTCGCAAAGATAGTGTCGACCTCCAATTCTTTCTGCCAGGCGCGACACGGCCTTTGCCGAGAGCAGCCGCCAATTCGGAATCGCGACTTCTGGCGGCCACTCCATAATCTCCAACTCTCTGAGCCAGTCTTCGGCCGTCAATTCAGCCTGTTCAAAGCCAAAGAGCCTGGTGACTGCACAATAAAGTGCTGCCAACTCGTTCTCGGCGTAAACGAAGAGCTCTGCGACAAGATGAGCCGGCAACTGCGTGGTCCGATCTCCGGGACTGAACTGTACTGTTCTCATGTCTGCTGACCTCCCATCAGATTAGGATTGCCCAAGAGTAGACCGCGTGTCGGTTCCGTTACCACCCTATAAAGGGCAGTGTTGTCCCTGAGTTTTTCTTCAGGGTCCCAGGCGCTAGAAGCAAGGCAAGTTCCGGTAAGCGAACATAAAAGCTCTCGCCTGCAGACAGGACGGGATCGGCTCAGGAGGAGTCGAACGACCATTCCGCACAAGTCGCGAGTGGTTGTATGATGTTGAAATCGTGACGACGTCCCCAGCCCCCGGTCCCCTTCAGAGAGGCTGTTACGGTTTCGACAAAGCCAATTCGAATTCTTACGGTGGAAGATCATCCGGTTTTCCGAGAAGGATTGAGCACAATCATCGGATCGCAGCCGGACATGCTCCTCGTCGCGCAAGCGGCCGACGGAGTAGAAGCGATTGCGTCGTATCGGCGACATGGCCCGGATATTACGCTGATGGATCTTCGGCTACCCGGAACTAATGGCGTCGATGCATTGATTGCAATCCGGGGCGAATTTCCTCACGCCCGCATCATCATTGTCACAACTTCGGACAGCGATGGCGACATCCAGAAAGCGCTCCGTGGCGGGGCTTCGGCTTACATCCTCAAGAGCATGCCAAAAGACGAAATGCTGCATGTGATTCGGTCGGTTCATGCCGGTCGGCGACACATTCCACCAGAGGTTGCAGCCCGCCTCGCAGAGCATATTGGCGAAGAGCATCTGACGACGCGAGAACTGGAGGTTCTACGGCTGATCCAAGACGGCTTTCGCAACAAGCAAATTGCTGACCGGCTTGCAGTTGCGGAATCGACTGTCAATTTCCACATCAAGAATCTGGTCGAAAAACTTGGAGCTAACGATCGGACACATGCCGTGACGATTGCGATCCGGCGCGGACTACTCCAAGTGTGAAGCTACTGCTGGAACCTGTAGAAAAATGCAGGATCGCAACTATTGATACTGTCCTGTCGCAGCATCGATTGACGCAGTATGGTTAAGTGCTGTGCCAATCCAAGAACTTCCTGCGGTAGTCACGGCGCATATCTGTTCTCGGTCAAGAATTTGCTCAGAGACGAGCGGAAACGTACTTGCGCGACATCGGACGAAGCTACCCTGCGAGGCGGCAAAATTGGGAACCAAGCGGATCATTCGGCTCCAGTTCTTTCTGTTGCTCTACTTCGGAACCTCGCTGTGGGCGATTGATCCGGGCAGGCACATCACCCAATACGCGCACACAGCGTGGAAGACCGGGGATGGCGTCTATGTGGGATCGCCAACAACGATCACGCAGGCAGCTGATGGATACCTCTGGATTGGAACAACCCTTGGCCTGGTTCGATTCGACGGTGTTCGTTTTGTCCAATGGAAGCCACCGGCAGGACAGCAACTTCCCGATCCCAGAGTTTTTTCTCTGCTTGGCACAAGCGATGGAAGCCTTTGGATCGGTACGGGCTATAGCCTCTCACGGTGGAAGGATCAGCAGCTCACAAACTTTCCAGGCCTAAGCGGACGAATTGAGGCGCTCCTTGAAGGCGACGCCGGATCGATATGGCTGGCACGCACGCAGATAACGGATAGCATGGGCCCTCTTTGCCGAATCAAGGAGGCGCAAGTGCGCTGTTTTGGAAGCGGAGACCAGATTCCATTTCCCAACGTCCTTCAACTCGCCAAAAGCGATGATGGAAGTATATGGCTTGATGGCTACTCCGAACTCTGTCGCTGGAGGCCTGGATCTTCAGAGGTCTTTTTTCCAAATCGCACGGGGCGGCCAGAGGGGATTGCTCTTTTCAAGTCGATCGCGACCGGGCCGGATGGATCTACATGGGCTGCCATGGACAGTCCTGGTCCAATCATGCGCCTCCTGCACTTCATTCACGGCAACTGGGGAAGGGAGGACTTTCCTAAAGTAGCCGCAACGAACTCTGAAATTACAGCGTTATTCGTTGACCGTGACAATGAACTTTGGATTGGAACTAGCAACCGCGGAATGTTTCGGATTCAGGGCTCTCGTGCAGAGCACTTTGGCGAGGCCGAGGGCCTGACCAGCAACTCAGTTCAGAGCTTTTGCCAGGACCAGGAAGGAAACGTATGGGTCGTCACGTCGTTGGGGATTGACAACTTCCGCGATCTGCCTGTTTCCAGTTTTTCAATGCGTGACGGTTTGGCCGCTGATGGAGCGGTATCAGTGCTGGCCTCACGAACCGGGGGCGTGTGGATACTCAACAACTATGAAACAGTGCAAGAGCTGAAAGACGGAAAGTTCTCGACTCTTCTTCCACAGCGCGACCAACCAGCCCACCATGTGTCAACTTTGTTTGAGGATCACGCCGGAAGATTATGGTTCGGGCTCGACAACGGACTGCGTGTATACGACAACGGGACATTCCGCACGGTTCTGCACTCCGACGGCACCCCACTTGGACTCGTGTTTTCGATCACGGAGGATATGCACCATGACATCTGGGTTCGTGCCGGACCGAACCTGGACCAGATTGTGAACTTTTCGGTTCAGTCAGAACGGACCTCACCAAAGATCGCCACATCCTATATTCTCGCGGCCGCGCCGGATGGCGGCGTTGTGCTTGGTCTTGTCGACGGCGAACTTCTGAAGTTCAAGAGCGGAGAGACACAGTCGAGCAGTTCCAATGAGAATGACAATCGGCGCCAGATTCGAGACCTTCTTACTGATCCCGACGGGACTGTTTGGGGAACGACGCTGAATGAGCTGTTTTGTTGGAGGGGCTCAAGGAGGGAGACCCTAACCATCCGCAATGGCCTGCCTTGCGACGGTATTTTCGCACTCGTTGAGGACGACGACAATGCCATTTGGCTGTATTCACGTTGTGGGCTTATCCGGATTGCGCGGCCAGAGCTAGACCATTGGTGGCAGCATCCAGATGATCTCGTTCACACGCAACTGCTGGACGAGGGCGAAGGTGTACAGGCTGGATTGACTTCATTGAAACCACAGGCTGCCAGAACGCCCGATGGCCGGCTCTGGTTTGTGAATGGGCACATCCTGCAGATGATCAATATCAATCATCTGCAGGAAAACATGACACCGCCACCGGTTCACGTGGAATCGGTGGTAGCCGACGAACTGGAGTATTCGCCTCATGAAGGAATTCGCCTGCCAGCTCTTACGCGAGATCTCGAGATTGACTACACGGCGATAAGTTTCGTCGCCCCGGTGAAGGTGCGCTTTAGATACAGACTGGAGGGACACGATGCAGATTGGCAGGATCCGGCAACCCGGCGTCAAGCTTTTTACACAGATCTCCATCCCGGCAAGTACCGTTTCCATGTAATTGCATGCAACAACGATGGGGTATGGAATAGCACAGGCGCAACGCTCGACTTCAGCATCGCACCTGCCTGGTACCAAACGATCTGGTTCTGGGCTCTCTGCGGCATCCTTGGTGTCCTGGTTGCCTGGTCCCTCTACAGATTAAGGGTGCGCCAAATTGCCTTAGCCATTCATGCGAGCTTTGACGAGCGGCTGAAGGAGCGCACCCGGCTCGCGCGCGAGTTTCATGACACGCTGCTGCAAACAATTCAAGGGAGCAAGATGGTTGCCGATGATGCGCTTGATGAGTCTGCCGATCCCGTTCGAATGCGTCGGGCGCTGGAGAGACTCTCAATTTGGATGGGGCAAGCCACACAGGAGGGGCGGGCAGCACTCAACTCTCTTCGCGATTCAACAACCAAGCGAAACGACCTCGCCGACGCTTTTCAGCGGGCAACGGAAGGTGACCTCATGCCGGGAACCATGTCGGTGACTCTCTCTGTGGTTGGCGCTGCCAGCGAGATGCACCCGATTGTCCGTGACGAGGTCTATCGGATCGGGTACGAAGCGATTCGCAATGCCAGTGTGCACTCGAAGGCCAGCCACTTGGATGTGGAACTCAGGTATGCGCAGGACCTGACCCTGTGTGTCAAAGACAACGGTTTAGGCATCGACGCCACAGTCTTAGATAAGGGAAGGGATGGACACTTCGGGTTGCAGGGCATGCGCGAGCGGGCTGCCCGCATCGGGGGCAAACTCAGCCTCGTGAGCTCTGCAACCTCGGGCACGGAGATAAAGCTTGTCGTTCCTGGGGAGATCATCTTCAGTCCCAAACAGGAAGGAGATGGCGTTCAAGAACGCGTCAGGAGGAATCGCAAATATGATAGGCCCTGAAAATTCGAGACCCCTGAGCCACCGCGGCGCAGCAATGATAGCGACCGCGATCGGCGTAGCGGCTGTCGGTGCTTTCGCGATTGGTCGCTTGGCGATCGGTCGTGTCAGGGTCGGGAGCGCCAGAGTTGGATCCCTGGAGATTACTGATCTCGTCGTTAAGCGGCTTCACGTCGCGGAGATTACCGTTCGCGACTCGCTCAAAATACCTGGAAGCAAAGGCGATCCCGCATCTCTTCGTGAGGGCCGTTCTGAGCCGTGAATGGGTTGTTCACTTTCTTTGTCGCCTGTAGAAAAATACAGCACAAAAACTGCCGTATGCAGGGTGGCTGAAAATCCTGATTGCGCTCATGCTCTTCTCAATCGATCAGGAACCCAGGAAATGTCCTGGCCTCAGATCAGGCTTGACGCCATACCTAAAGAACAATCAGGAGGCATCTCATGTTCAACAGACGATGGCTACCGATTCTGGTTGCGATCTCTACGGTTACTGCTTGCAGTGTGCTATGCGCGCAGAAAGCTGCTCCAGTGAACAACGAGCAGGCTCTTCACATCGACATTCCTACAAAACTCGACAAAGCGAATGTCGTCATCGATTTTGGCCACCTCGTGTTTGGGGGCGATATGCCCTTTGCTCTCGGAGACATTCACCTGCTCGCAAGCGACTTTCGCGACTGGAACACGAAAGGGCAAATCATTGTTGTCTTTCACGGTGACGCCGCCTATCTCGTGCTCAACGATGATTCGTACAACACCAACCGACGAGTCACTACAGGAAACCCATACAAAGGGTTCATTGCCGAACTGATGCAGCAAGGTGTGCAGATCGAGCTATGTGGTGCTACCGCAAAAGGAAATCACTGGGTCAACGCAAACCTCCTTCCTGGAGTCAAGGTCAACGTCAACGCAATGGTGAGGTTGACGCAGCTTGAGCAAGATGGGTACACGATGATTTACCAGTAAGTTCGGTCATCATGATCGCAACCGCTGCAACAACGAAAGGTCGAAGGAGGCACGTCATGAGAACGTGGCAGCTTGCTGTGCTGCTGACTGGTCTCGTATTTCCAGGGACGGCGGCGGATAAAAAGCCGAATGAACAAAACGGAATTGTCGACATTGCCAGCAATCACTCGGTTGATCAGACAGTAGATAGACTCAAGAGTCTTCTCCAAGCGAAAGGGATCACACTTTTTGCCCTGATTGACCACAGCGGTGAGGCAGAAAAAGTGGGAATGAAGATGCCACCCACGAAGCTGTTCATCTTTGGCAATCCCAAAGGCGGCACGCCCCTGATGCTGGCCGCCCCGAGCATCGCCATTGACCTTCCCCTGAAGATCCTGGTTTGGGAGGACAGTCAGGGGAAGGTCTGGCTTTCGTACAACAGCCCGGAGTACTTGGAAAAACGTCATGGGTTGCCACCGAATCTCGTGCAGAACATTGGAGTCGTAGGAGCTTTGGCGGCAAAGGCGGCGGAGTAGTCGGAGCCGAAGCGGGAAGAGATGACTTGCCGCACGCGCTTGAGGAGTGCCTGTGATGGCTCAGCAATTAACTAGCGCCAGCTGCTTCTCCGGAGCTTGTAAGAAGGTTCATGGCGGCTCTTTTCGAACGTCAAACAGAAAGTGGCTGCAGCCTCATCTCTTCTACATTTGCGTCACCGTTCTCTCGGTCAGGCTTGCTGCACAAGGTCCGCCCTCGCCCTCGATCTCGGATACCGACCTGCAGAGCTGGGATGAACTCGATGTTTCTACCCGGTTGACCTTGAGGCTGGATGTCACCTTGATAACGCGTGGGAGATTCAGTGAGAAGCTCGCTAACCGGGCGGATTACGTCTTCGGGACGGATTGGAACTTCGGCATCGGCAAGCATCTTGTGCTTTCGCCGTCCTGGTACTACTTTGCGTTCCAGACATCTTCTGGCGAATTGGGGCATGGGCAATCTCCGATCCTGTCGGTAACTCCAATGTTCTCGCGCGGAAAGCTGACCGTGTCGGACCGAAGCCGGCTTTGTGGGAGATTTGGTACGAACGGAATCGGGCCATCCTGGGATTATCGGAATCGTCCCCGGCTCGATTACCGCGTAGGCTATTTGCAACGGGGCACTTCCGTCTTTGTGTGGAACGAAGCTTTCTACTATTCGAGCTACAGAGGCTGGGCAAGAAATCGAGTCGCAGCAGGTGGACGCAAGGCTTTGAGCGAACGTCTCGCTTCAAATCTTTACTACCAGCGCGAAGACAACGCTACCAGCAAGCCTGCGCATATCAATACAGTCGCACTTTTGATCGAGTTGCGGATCAGGTGAAAGTAGACACTTCCCGAGTTTCTCTGCCGATCTACCTGCCGCGGTCGACGCTGCGAATCAGCGCCCAAAGCGGCCGTCAGGATTGATATCGTGGCCCAGCCACTCTAGGAGGTTGTATGGGGAGAATTTGGCTCGTCGAGATCCCTGGTGGAAAGTTCCGGGACGTGGAAATTCCTCGTCCCGCGCTTCTCGCGAATCAGGTTCGGGTGAGAATCTCAGCCAGCGGAGTGAATCCTCTTGACACCAAGATCCGCGCGGGAGAAGCGGCGCACGCCAAGCAACCCCTTCCCGCTGTGCTTGGTCTTGATATGGCCGGCACGGTTGAAGAAGTTGCACCCGACGTTACTACCTTCAGCCCTGGTGATGAAGTATATGGCATGGTGGGCGGCGTGGGCGGTTTGCAGGGTACACTCGCCGAACTCATTGCCGTCGATGCGGATTTGCTGGCGCACAAACCGAAGAACCTTTCGATGCGCCAGGCAGCGGCTCTTCCGCTTATTACCATCACAGCCTGGGAAGGTCTCGTCGACCGCGCGCAGGTGCACGCGGCTCAAAAGGTGCTTATTCATGCCGGTGCTGGTGGAGTGGGCCACATCGCGATTCAGGTTGCGCGAACATTCGGAGCAGAGGTCTTTGCCACTGTGTCGCCAGACAAGCGGAAGATCGTGGAAGATTTTGGCGCTACGCCGATCGACTATCGCAAGCTTTCAGTCGAGGAATATGTGGCCGGTAACACCGACGGTAAAGGGTTCGACATCGTCTATGACACCGTCGGAGGCGCAATTCTGGATGCCTCCTTCGCGGCGGTCAAGCGATACACCGGTCATGTTCTGAGTTGTCTCGGATGGGGGTCCCACTCTCTGGCTCCACTCTCCTTCCGCGGAGCCACTTATTCAGGTGTGTTTACTCTGCTTCCACTGATTACAGGCGAAGGCAGGGCGCACCATGGCGAGATTCTCGCGCAGGCGACGGCACTCGCTGAAGATGGCAAGCTGAAGCCCCTTGTCAACGAGAAGCGCTTTTCGATTGCCGACATTCAAGCTGCACACGCCCTTGTCGAATTTGGCGCCTTGGGAAAAGTCGTTGTAGAGTTCTGAGGTTGTAACTGCGGAGGGCCAGTCAAATTGTGTAGAGTCAACGCGGCCCCTATCGCATACGAGGCGAGCGTTGCTGCAATTCAGAAACTTTTTGAATCGTTAGACCGACCGGTCTACTCTACTCAGGTGTAGGCTAGAAGGCCTCGACGATTCAGGAGGAATCACACCATGTCAACACCAAAAGGCACAGCACTCATCACAGGAGCATCCACCGGCATCGGCGCCGTTTATGCCGATCGCCTAGCAAAGCGCGGTTACGATCTGATTCTCGTGGCTCGCAACGAGGAGAGGCTCTCAGAGTCTGCCGCACGATTGAAGTCCACCGGCCGCAGAATTGAGACAATTGTGGCCGACCTGACCAACAAAGAGGACGTGCAGCGCATAGCTGAACGTCTGAGCACCGATCCGACGATCACGGCGCTCGTGAATAATGCCGGTCTGGGCAGCGCGCGAAAGCTTCTTGACGAGAAGATAGACGACCTGGAGTCGATGATCTACTTGAATGTCACTGCGTTGACGAGACTGGCCCTTGCTGCGCTGCCCGCCTTTATCGCGCGCAAGAATGGTTTGCTCATCAACATTGCCTCGGTTGTGGCTCTTGCGCCGGATCTCTTGAACGGCACGTACAGTGGTACCAAGGCGTACGTCGTCAACTTTACCCAGGCGCTGAAGAACGAGTTGGAAGGCACCGGCGTGACCATTCAGGCTGTACTGCCTGGAGCAACTGCGACGCCATTCTGGGAGAAGTCTGGTCGTCCGGTGGAAGACCTGCCGGCCGAGATGGTGATGACGGCAGAGGATATGGTGGATGCGTCGCTTGCGGGCCTCGACCAGCAAGAGCTGGTTACCATTCCTACGCTGCCCGATGTCGCCGACTGGGAGAAGTATGAAGCGGCGCGAAAGGCTCTGGGGCCGAACCTCTCCCGCCAGTTTCCGGCGGCCCGGTACGGGTATTGAAAACTGAGCGTACGCAGTAAGGTCTGTTCCTGCTTTCTTAATGAAAGCAGGAACAAATGCGGGGAGCTTCTCATGAACGCAAAATCGACGCGTGAACATTTGCTCGATGTGGGTGTCGAGTTGATGCACCAGAACGGCTACAACGCCACCGGGCTATCGGACATTTTGAAGGCGGCGGATCTGCCCAAGGGCTCGTTCTATCACTACTTCAGCTGCAAGGAGGACTTTGCCGCGGCTGCGCTCGCCCGGTATGTCGCTCACGAGGGAGAGCATGCGGCAAGCGTCCTGAACCACTTGAAGATGCCGCCATTGGAACGCTTGAAGCGTTACTTCACCGATCTGACCAAGACCTACGGTCAGATGGGACAGATACCCGGATGCATGATGGGGCGTTTCAGTCTGGAGATGGCGGCAAAAAGTCCGCAGTTGAGAAAACTGATCAGCGCCTCTTTCGCGGGTTGGCAACATAAGATCGCAACCGTCGTTCAAGAGGCCGTCGAACAGAAAGAGCTTCCCAGCGATACGGAGCCAGAGGCGCTGGCCGGCTTTCTGCTTAACAGTTGGGAGGGAGCGCTTTTGCGTTCGCAGGCTGAGAAGAGCGACGCTCCGCTCGAGACCTTCCTTCGCTATGCGATGGATGCATTGGCACAGAAGTCGAGACCGAAAACTCACCGCAAGCGGCACTGACCAGGAGCGAAAGCACAATCAGATCCCGCCCTGCACAACAAGGTTCAACAGAAAAGGAGAAATGCAATGCCCACCATCCATCTTCATCAAACAACCAGACTGACGCCTGAGCAATACATCGCTGGACTCACCGATTTCGGTCCTGGCCGCGCGACGCTCTTCCCCAATAGCGCTGACGAATACCTCACGGTGCATCAACAGAGCCGGACCGAGGCTGATGTCACGGAAGGCTCCGGTGGTGTGTGGGAACGTTTGCACTACAACTGGTCCGATCCGAACCATGTCGTCCTCACCACGATCGACTCCAATCTTTGGGGTGGCGCGTCCGGACATACCTACACCTTTGCCCGTCAGCCCAACGGCTCGACCGATATTGATGTGGAGGTCGTCCGTGAAGGCAAAAATCTCAAGGGCCGCCTGCTCGGGTTCGTGCTCAGAACAATCGGCAGGGGCGTCCTTGAGAAGGCGTTTGTCAATAGCGTCAAAGCAATCGAGGCCCGGAACGGACTGACGATGGAGTCGATCGCCGCATGAGCCGAAGAGCCGGCGTGAAGTTGTGATAGCGCGATCGTGTTCCGTCAACGAATAGATCGCGCGTGACATCTTCAGCGATATGCCGTGTACTCGGACTTGCCGCATCAGGGAGGCTATATGAGCAGAACCTTTGACTCGATCATCATTGGCTCGGGGCAGGCCGGACCGTTTTTAGCTGCAAGACTTGCGGGGGCGGGGCAGACGGTCGCACTGGTCGAACGGAAAGTCCTGGGTGGCACTTGTGTCAACACCGGCTGCACTCCGACGAAAGCCATGGTGGCCAGTGCCAAGGTAGCACATACGGCGCGCGAAGCAGCACGGTTTGGAATTCACCTCGAAGGTAATGTGCAGGTCTCACTGGCCGAGGTGAAGTCGCGCTCTGCGAAGAAGATTCTGTTGTCGCATTCATCGCTTTTTCCACGCCCTCTTTCTTCAACACTGGCAGACTCGGTTCGTGCGAGCGCCGAATACGCGCCTTCGCTTCCTCAAATATCCTGTCGACATCGGCAGCACTCCTATTGAGAAGGCCTGCCACCTTTACCCTTTGCGGCATGGGCCTGGGGCCGGTGACCCGCTTTTCAGCGCAGGCTTCCACTTCGGGGGGCTCGCGATGACGCGCCAGCATCTCTTCCAGGTCAGCGGGAAAAATTCTGGCCTTGCCCGGCACGTCACGCTGCTTCAGCTTCCCAGTTGAGATCGAGGTCTGGATCGTACGAGTAGAGACGTCGAACATGTCCGCTACATCCTGGACTGTGAATGCTGCCTTCATGGGCGTGCTCATCGAGGTGAGGTATTCACGGAGCCGCGGGTAACGAGCTTTATCTTCCGGCATGAGTAGTTGCCTCCTCTGGTAGCAACCAAGGCTCACCTTGGTTCTGGAAGTCAGTTCACAAGTGATCAAGGCCGTTCGCCCTACCGATTCCGATCGGGCATACTTCGCCCGTCAGCGCTCCAGTTCTCACCGTGCGCTCGGTTGTGATCTGTGCTTCTGGCTGCAAATACTCTTGGAGACGAGATTCCCGTCCTTAACTTGCTCATCTCCCGTTACGAAAGTTTGTATTGGATCGCTCGGGTGAGATGGCCAACCTCTCAAATCCGAAAGAGAGCCGGACGACGATGCAAGGGGTGGGTGTGTCATTATCCTAGATTCTCGACAGCTTGTCCGTACGTGTGGAGTAACGGCGAGATTCGGAACACTCGTGAAAGCAGCCGCTTCGGGCGCTTCACTCTGACTGCAATCGCACTCAGAATTTGACTTCGTACTTCTACTCCGGGCGCTTGCCCAACACGAGGCCAACAGACTTGCTATGCGTAGAGCCTTGGGCCATCGTCTGCTTCAGCGTGCGAATCGCGTACAGAAGATCGTTGGCACTGACATCACCACCTTCGACCAAGCTCCGTTGGGCGGCGAGAATGATTGCCTCACGGAGAAAAGCGAAGCTGAATCCGTCTGACTCTGCGACTGGCTGTACGAGCGCTTGTTCATCGATGGCCAGGCCGAATTTATGGATGTACCGCCCACGAAGCTCAGCGTTGGGCTTGGCAAACTGCACGACACGATCGAACCGACCTGGCCTCCTCAGGATCGCCGGGTCCAACCGAGTCGGATCGTTGGCTGTTCCGATCACGACGATTCCGTCGCCGGTGCCAATACCGTCGAGAGAATTCAAAACCTGCTGAAGGCTGATGTTGGATTTCACTTCCCCCGATGCCGGGAAGACGCGATCGATGTCTTCAAGGAGGACCGCAGCAGGGCCATCGCGGACTGCGTCTTGGAACAGGCGGTCCAGATCGGAGTCATCCTTATGGGGATCGCCAAACCGGAGCGTGTATGCTGTCAGGCCCCTGCTGGAGAGCATGGCCTTCACAACACTGGTCTTTCCCGTGCCGGGTTCTCCGTGCAACAAATATCCCCGCCTGAACGCAAAACCATGTTTTCGGAACCATGCACGCCGCTCGAAGAAGTTCTCAAAATCTTCTTTGACCAACGTCAGAACACTCTGATCAAGCACCAGGTCATCCCACGCCGTGTAAGCAATTTTGCGTGCGGGGCCATCCTGTACACAGATACGGGGTTGACGATCACGACGAGAGATATGGCTGATCATCTTGATCGCATCTGGAGTTGTATCCCGCCTTGCAATGACGAGCCGTGCCATCAGTTCGTGACTAGCTGTGGGGCCCGGACAATATGGGATGTTCAGCGCCACGAATATCAGTCCACCCAGATGGAACTTCAGTAAGACGGGACTACCGCCCCAATAGAGCCCGGGGCGCGGGCTGGGCGGCGCATCGTCGAAAAACTCAAGGAAATCGCTCTTTGCAGCTCGTGTTACGACCCCCAAAGTCGGGATCACATTTGGCGGCACACTGGTGGCTGCTACCACTGTCCGCATCCGCCGTAATGTCCTGGACGTGATCGGCAACAGATCGCCACAACCGAGGGCACCCTCGATGGCAATCTGGGTGAGATCGACGTCAACCTCCAGAATGACCAACTCTGAGAGGGGAACGCCTAGTTGCTGCTCAAACCATGTACGGTGATTTTCAATCGCGCCGCAAATTGCCTCGATCTTTGTTGAGAAGTTGCCTGATTTTTCTTCCATCTCACGCTGCCTCCACACCGTACTCTTCCCGGCTGTGAGCTAAAAATAGAGCGACAGCCGAAAATAATTTTGGGGCGGCTGGTGGCATCACCGTGTCGAAGCTGGCAACATGGCAACGTACCCGGCGGAGCAACCGAGCGAATCTAGCGTTATTCCAGCGGGACTTGCATCCCCCGTCCAACTGATTGCCGATTCTTTAAAAGACGAATTGTGATCAACTCCACAATTCGCGGCGGCAACCGGAGCCTTTCAGAAACAAGTGTCACGCTGGTACGTTGCGTTATCCGTGTACAGGCGAGCCAAGACTTTTCGGTCTTAAGGGAGGAAATCCCCGACCTGAGCGTATTAGCGGGTATGACGATTCCAGAACAGCTTCGCGCCACCACCCGGCCTCTCACTGTCACCCAGGCGGCGGCCAAACTCGGCATGCATCCTCAAACTCTCTATAGGTGGACGCGCACCGGGAGCATGCCGGTGATGCGAATCGGCGGTGCTCTTCGCATTGACCCGCACACACTCGCGCAATGGGTGGAGGACCGATCACTCGATGGATGATTCATTTACCTACCACCGGAAACTGCTGGACGCTCTCCAAGTTCGGGCATTCATCAGCCTCGTCAGGGACAGTGCCCAGGTCGCTGTCAGGAGCCTAGGGCTAAGTGCGCCAGCGCAAGGTCGCGCACGATTCTGTGTGAGAGCGAATCGCGACGAGGCTCCTCGGTGGCGGCGATCGGCAGCAACGGCGCTCCCTATGCCGTCGATCCAGGTCGCCGAGGATCAGAAAACACTGACGCCCAAGCTGGTGTCGGCTTGAAGTTGAAGAATTGTCGTGACCTCACTCCATATTTTCGGCCCGTGCGGACAAGAGTTGAGTGGGATGAGCAACTTCACAGGCTAGGAACGGTGGGTCGGATTCGTGAACGATCCGCAAGCTTGGCGCCAACGTTAGTCATCCCCATCGGAGGCGTAATGAGTCACCGCCATTTCTGCGATTTTGGCGCTGGTCACTACTACGAATGCGAAGGCATTGCGATTCGGCTGTTCGACCGAGCGGCAACAACCTGCATGTGCCCGGATCACGGAACACCGATCGAACAAGGAGATCATGGTGAGTGCTCCGTCGAGCGCATATCTTGCCCACTGCATCGCCACGAACAATTGCTTTCTCTGGGCTATGACCCTTGCGATCCGCCCGATCCCAGTTCGCTCCTGGCCGTCTTGGACCTTTTTACGGATAAGGAAGATCATCCACTAGTTGGCTGGTGCCATTGGTGCCTCGGGGTATTTCGCTCTCTCAACGACTTCGAGAACCACATGGACGACCTCTGGAACAATTGCCCGGCGTTTGAAGAACTCCGAAATAACAAGCTCGTGGTGGAGTTCCTGGACGCCATGGACGAATTTGACTTCCCGGATGAAGAGTCAGAGGAATAGACCAAAGCCGACGTGCTCGCGAGCTTCCGTTCGATCAGGGCGTGTATCTGCGCAGCCGCAATCCCCATTCTCGGCTGCTTCGCCATGTCGGACAGGCAGTCCGAGTCCCTCATGGCCGGGGGCCTTCGGCCCCGGGGTGAGCTTCTCAGGAAGAATTTCTGAGTTTTCCCAGAAATTAAGGACGAGAAAAACAGCCAGATGGGTATTTGCAGACAGAGGAGAAACACAATGAATTACTAGAAGACAGCTTCAGTTCTTGAACAGTGCGACTCAGATACCGTGCTCCCGAAATTGCTCCAAATGAGGCGGGGCCTGAAACGCGAGGATTTTCTTCAGCTCGCGGGTGTGATGTGGCCCCCGTGCAACGTCATCGACGTCTTCGACCTCGAGAAGCTTTGGACCCCGAGGATCATCGACGCCGCATATCCCGATCTCTTCACGCCTGGCACGCGCCACATTCCGCTGATGATGACTGCGAGGAAGAAAAGGCTTTGGCCGCACTTCCGGAGCGGGTCACCATCTATCGCGGATGCGCACCCGAAAACAAATATGGCCTGACATGGACACTCGACAAGAGCGCCGCCGAGAGGAAGCGGTTCGTGATGCGCTCCCACGGGAGCCCAAAAGAGCCGTTTATACGGCGTCTCTCGCGAGTGATGGTAGAGAACGGCAGTGCGTTCGTAAAAGCCTTGTGTGTGCCACGAATCGCTGAACTTGAACAAGTGGTAATCGAGATGGTGACAGAACTCGTGGCACAGCGTGCTCAGGAATGTCCCAAACGATGTGACTTCTCTCTTCCTCGCGGTCCGCATCCACAACCGCATGAGCATCGTCGCGGGGTCGTAGTCGCCGAATAGCTCGTACGTCCATTCGCGCCCTTTTAGTGGTCGTGCTGCGAGCACTCGGACGCCGCACTTTGGAACTTTATAGAAGTCAGCGGCAGTTGCAAGGAACTCGGCACATGCGACTCGAACCTCCGTCGTCTTGCCTGTCTGCATAGCTGCTGCAATGTTCTTCGCAATCTCTGGAAGCAGTCTTACGTCCTGTGGCAGGTCAAGGGTCTTGATGCGGTCGCTCTCCAGAAAGCCAAGCCGGTCTTTGCTTCGAGGAGGTGAATCGGTGAACATGACGAGCCATACCCAATTCAATTGACTCGTTGCCGAGCCATCGTCCGGCAGATAGGGGACAGGGACAGACCGAAAAACCGCTGACGGAGCCGAGGCTCCGTTGCGGCCACGCCTTAGGCCGGAGTCACTTCCGTTGGGGTAGTAGCAGCAGCCGTGTCAGGAGCAGCAGACGCCTTCTTGGAGGCGGTAGCTTTCTTAGCCTTAGCTACTGGAGTCTTCTTGACTGAAACCTTTGGGGGGGCAACCTCCTTAGTAGCTACCTTCGTGCCAGCTTTCTTCGCAGCTTTGGAGGAAGCCTTCTTTACGACAGCGGTCTTCTTGGCCGGAGCGTTCTTTGTCGCTGTCTTCGCAGCGGTCGATTTCGCCGCCTTTTTCGCCGCCCAGCGTTTCCGCTGCGCCTCTGCGATACGCCTCCTAGCATCCGCGCTCAGTCTCGGTCTCCGCTTTGGAACCTTCTTGACAGCTACCATCTCAGCAGGGGCTTCCTTCGCCGCCTTAATCGCTGCCCAACGCTTCTTCTGTGCCTCTGCAATCCGCCTCCGGGCTGCGGGGCTCAGTCTCCGCCTCCGCCTCTCAGTTTCTTGGGCTGGAGCAGCTACCTTCTTCACAGCCCTGTCGGTGTTCTCGCCGGATAAGACGGAACGAACCTGTCTGAGCCGTCCGATTTCGTCGTCAATCGCGGCAATGATTAAGCTCTCATCCATCGTCCACCTCACAAGCGGTAAAATTCGGATTCCAAAACACGATAACATGTGGGTTCTGGCTAAACGGCTTCGAAAATGAATATGCCCCAATTTGCACGCTACCTAGGCATCGACTACTCAGGCGCGGAGACCGCGGACCTGGAAACCAGTTCGACCGCGAGTTGCAGTCGCGCAAGTCGCCACTGCTGAAGGCAATTGAAAGGAAGGAAGAACCAACAATTCCGAAGTTCTATCATGATGTTGAACCGGGGACATGGCTTGGGGAAGACATATCTAGTCGAGTTGCAACTCTTCTCTCGAACTACGAGCCTCACAATGGATGCTGACCAGTAATTCACGTCTTTCAACATCAGCTGAGGATTATGACCCTTTCAACCCCATGAAGCCTCTACTTGTTGGAAGACTCTAGGTTCGGCGAGACCCATGACCGAAGGTGCTACCGCTTCGGGGCTGGAGGACGGATTGTTCGGTCTTTCCATCAAGCTTGACCCAGATGAATGCGCCGGTTGTCTCATTGCAGAACAAAACTGTCCTTCTTTGCAAAGTCGAACACTGCCGGAACCTGGTTGGCCTTCACCTCGCTTGTGGGCTCGCCAATTAGAGTCAGACCCCGTTGGGTCTTTACCGCGCCGGCCTGAAGGGATTTCGGTACCGCGTCCGCTGCGTAGCTGAGCCACTCGCCAACCGTGATTTTCTGATCCACTGGCTTCCAGTCGGCCTTTCCTTCCACCAGTCCTTCCTGTGTCAGCGCATAAGTAAGCAGTCCCTGGTTTAGGGAATCCGATTCCCTCGCCGCCTGGTTGGGTTGACTGGCTGCCAGAATCCGCATTCTCTTGTCATAGGCAAGCTGCCCTAGCCCGCGGTTTCCCATCGGCCCAGGCTTGAAGCCGTTCGACTCTACGCTGCTGGCCGAATCACAGGAGTCCAGCACAAAGGTCATCTCGCCAGCATCGATGGGCCGAAGCCATTCCGCCAACTCATTGGCGGAGATCGCACGTTTCAACATCTCATCATCCACGCCCGCGCATTTGCCCTGAACATCGGAAGGCAGAATATAGAACTGCCCATTTTGGTCGCCATAACCATGCCCGGAGAAGCTCAAAAAGAAGACATCGTCCGGCTTAGCCGCAGTTGCGATGGCCGCCAACGCGTTGCGAATATTCTGCTTGGTCGCACCATTCTCCGTATCCGTGGAAACCAGACGCACCACTTCCACATCGAGCCCGCGGGCAGTGAGCCTCTCTGTAAGAACCTTGCTCAACTGCTCGGCGTCGTTGGCCGACCCATGCAGTTCGCATCCTTTGGCCTGGTAGTGATTCACACCAATTTGCAGAAGCCAGGCTCGTCGCTTCGCGGTTCCTTCGGGGTCGTAAGCATACTCTTTCTGCGAAGTGGCGCTCTTGATGCGCTCGCTGTTGAAGGCATAAGCCGTAAAGGAAACAGCCCTTGCCGATGTCGGTAATTGGATGCCCGGGAAGGTAAAATCGCCGGTCTTCAGATCACCCTCCTTGTAGCCCACCATCTGCCCGTTGCGAAACAGTCGCAGATCTTCGAGTCCACTTACTTGTCTCTTGTCATCGGTGCGGCTTGCCGCATGTACCACCACATCCACTCTGCCCGGCCGTGTCTTCGAAACCGTCATCGAAACGATGCTCACATCTGGCTGTACGCGGTTTTTAATCTCGCCAATCGAGCGAATACCTGGTAACGCCTCGCCGTTCATGATGCTTGAGAGCAGCCGTGGTGTGTAGTAGTCGCGCATGAAGATTTCCAGCGGCAACGGTCGCATCGGGTCGCTCGATGCTATCCAGACTAGCGGAGCGTTTCCGTCCAGATCATTCGTATCGAAGCGTCCCGTAGGATCAGTAACCGCCCAGCTTCCGTCGCTAAAACTTACGACTGTGGCCAGCAGCCTGCCTGTAGTCGCTTCCCATATTCTTGCGGTCCCGTCATTGCTGCCTGTAAGCACTAGGAGACCGTCGCGGGAAAACGCCAGCGAATTGACCTGATCAGAATGCCCCTGAAAACGCTGCAGTTCCTTACCGCTCTCCGCATCCAGCAAGAACACGGTACCCGCATCGGTCCCCACGAGGATGGCGCGGCCGTCGGGGGAGAAGGCTGCTGATTGCACGCGATTCCGCAATTGAAACCGATTCAGCACGTTTCCGGTGGCCACATCCCAGAGCCACACTAGGTTTAAGCCACAGGTCAGCACACGACGATCGTCGGGAGAGAATGTTGCGGACTCAGATCCGGCGGCATAGACATCCCCCTTGAAGGAACGCAATTCTGATCCACTAGCGGCATCCCATAGGCGTGCCGCGGTGTCATCGTTAAAGCCGCCCGCGGTCAGCACAAGGCGATCATCGTGAGAAAACGCAACGGAACTGACCCCGCTCGAATGGCCTACGAATTCCCGAATCTCCTTCCCGGTGTCAGCGTCCCAGAGTCGGGCAGTCTTGTCATCGCTTCCCGTCAGCACGGAACGCCCGTCATGCGAAAACACGGCAGAGGTAATATACGAAGAATGGCCTTCCAGGCGCCGCTTTTCCTTACCGGTGGCGACGTCCCACAGTTGCACAATATTCGCTTCGCTACCGGTCAGCGCCGTGCCGCCGTCCGGCGAGAATGCCACAGAAGTGACGGTCCCGTACCTACCCTGGAAGCGGCGCTGCTCCGCGCCTGTCGCAAAATCCCAGAGCCTGGCCTGATTTGCAGCTATGCCTTGGAGATTCCCAAATGTCCAATGAAGCTCGCGCCCACCACCGACCAGTATTTGCTTTTCATCCGGAGAGAATGCTACTGACCGGACCGCCTCAGAATGTCCCGCAAGGCGCATAAGTTCAGTTCCACTGGAGGCGTTCCATAACAGAGCCTCATTTCCATACGCACCGGCGATCACCTGCTTGCCGTCGGGGGAGAAGGCCACTGAGGTTACTGGCCTCAAATGATCCTGCGGTTGTCGATCCGCAGCGACGAAACGGTGTAGTTCGCTGCCGGTAGTCGTGTCCCAAACGCGCACAGTGCAATCATCACTGCCGGTCACTACAAATCGACTGTCCGCTGAATACGCTGCCGAGGTGATCTTCGCTTGGAGGAAATTGCCCTCGCGAGCTACAGACACGAAACGTCGAAACTCTACACCCGTGGCCGTAATCCAAAGGCGGGCAGTGCCGTCATCGCTTGCCGTAAGCACCGAATTTCCATCTGATGAAAATGCCGCGGAGGTAATCCCAGAGACATGTCCGGTGAAGCGGCGGGCCTCCGTCCCAGTTTGGGCGTCGAGCAGCCGGGCAACGTTGTCCTTACTTCCTGCCAGCACATAACGCTGATCAGGAGAGAAGGCCATGGAAGTCACCCAGGTCAAGCCCTGGACGCCAAGATCGAAGTGCCGAACCTCTGCGCCAGTGACGGTATCCCACACCCAAACAGCGCCGCCATTCCCCCCCAGGCCGCCTGTGAGCGCAAGTTTTCCATCGGGAGAGAACGCAACCGCATCTACAGCACCTGAATCTGCACCCTTGAGGCGATGCAGCTCCGTACCAGTTGCGATATCCCACACGTGCGCGTAGTTTCCACCTCCGGTTAGCGCCAATCGCCCATTGGGAGAAAAGGCGACGGCTTCGACTTTTGACGAAATACCACTCTGGAACCTTCGCAACTCCAGCCCTGTTGCGACTTCCCATAGACGGGCAGTCATATCATCGCTGCCAGTGAGCACGTAACGACCGTCTCGGGAATATGCAACTGAACGGATCGGACCGGAATGACCGAGTTGCGGTACCAATGCCACGCGCTCCTGGACCGCAGCCGTTGATCCGTATGCCGCCATAACACAGACAAAAGCAACTAGGAAGTGGGGTAGAGCACAACTCTTCAATCGGGAACACATCGAGAGGTCCGCCAAAAGTGCTTTATGGAAGCTAAGCCGCGAGTGTAAGTCATCTCTTTTACGCTTGCAAGCTTCATAGCGATTGTCGAATACAGTACCCCTGCTTCCCACCTCAATAATCTCCGCCCTGAGGGGGCTTCCGTGAGGCACCGGTACTATGCCAACTGCGCTCAAGTATGCAACGAGATTCCGCTGCGACGTTCCATCCGGCGTCGGGGAGTTCCCCTTTCAGTCCATCACGGTCGAGTGCCCCCTCTGTAGCGAACTGCGCCAGTACCTTCCATCTGAGGTCTTCCTCGGACGACCAGACCAACTCGTGGTTCACCAGCAGCGAACCGGGGGGAAGTGATGTTTGGAGCCATGCGCGAGAGCATGGAGATCTATTCGAGGACCGCGGCGGAGCGGGCGATGAAGTTGCAGGAAGTGTTGCTACGGGCCACGGCGGGGAAGATCAAGTGGTGGCAGGTGGGCCGGAAAGGTGGTCAGATCGGCGGCAAACGCCGGCTAACGACTAATGACTGCCGCGCAGCGGAAGAAGGCTGCGGCAAATGCTGCTAAGGCAAGATGGGGGAAGAAAAGCTATGCCGTCACTCGCTGGAGTATCGCCTCACGCTCGCGGAGACGCAGGATCGTTTGACGCTGGATTCTCATCTCGGCGATCTTTGCCGCTACGGTATCGCCGCTTGTCTTCAGTATCCCGAATTCCTCAGGTGTTAAGCGCATTTTCAGTTCAGCTTCGGTATTTAAATCATCTGCTGGGAAGAATTACCCGATGTGAACGCAATTCGGTGAGTTTAGGTCGCACATACGAGGGTTTCTGGGCGTTCTGGGTTCCGCAGAGTCTGAACTTGCGGAAATTACTATCTGGGTGATGGATACGTCCGAGAAAGAATGCTCCGAGCTGAAGTCTTCAACAAAGGGTAGTGCATTTGCCTTTGCTAACCTCGACTCCCTCTTTGAGAAGTCGCTTCCCTCGGGGTAGCAGACTGGCCTGAGCGAATGTTGACCTGTGTCCCGACTGACTGATTCATGCCTCTTTGCATCGCTTTTCTTGAGGATGCTCATCGCAACTCCATTCGCTCTTTTGATTGCTTGAACGATGCCCGTCTGGAGCAAGACATTGAAGGCTCGGGACGAGAAGGGTGTTTCTTGTCTACCTTGGTCAACATAAACTCAAAATGGATCGTGGACTGTCGGCGCTGAATTCAAATGATCCGGCTGATGCTTCAACGGGGTACCCGGGAAGCACTTCCTGCGGTGTGTGTAGCTCGAAGCAGAACTACGAACGGCAAGGGAGCGGACTTCTCCGCGAAGACGAACACGATCAGGTGCTCTTTGAGTTCGCACTTATGCACTCTCCATATCCACATACCTATCGGCGCAGCTTTCGTGCAGACCCGATGAGACGCAGAGCAACGAGCCTCGATGTACTCGCTTCGCCCAGCCTCACGATTTCGTCCAGAAAGGGCGGCTTGAGCCGCCCTTCGGAACGAAATCTGCGTTGCTCTTACACGGCAGCGGGGACGTGATGGAAGGTCGAGATGACCGTCTCAAACGTCTGAACACGCGGCGTTCCATCGATCGTTTTCGCTAGGTTCTTCAACACTTCCGGGTAGACGCGGGTGTTGTAGTCGTCGGCATTGCTCTTCTGCTCCCACAGACTGATTGAAACCGCATCCTGCGAGCCAGGGTTACACAGAGTGATTTCTCCCTTGAAGCCCTTTTGCTTCTGTAGCAAAGGAAGAATCTGGTTCTCAAATGTGTTGGTGTAATCATGCTGCATGTTGGCTTTAATGCGGAAAGTTACATTGCGTGCATACATATATTCAACCTCCTAAAGGTCGTTTTGCTTATAAGTGGGGGGGAACTTCAGATGGCCTTTACTTATATTCAGGGGACCTGAATGAGGTGACTGTTTCTATATGCCTCATCTTTGAACGTAGTCTCTTGATTGAGAGTTGTCAAATCGAGTTTTTTACGCGGTAATACTCCAACTACTCGAGAATTCAAAAGTCTTTGAATCAGGATTGCCGGCATTGTTCGCGAGGCGCAATCTCGCCGTACTATTCGATTGAGGGAGATCTGGGGTCAAACGTCCCCAGTGGAGAACAAGAATGACAAGTCTAAGCGGTCTTCTCTTCGACGTTTCGGTAGGATTCGTATTCCGCCAGTTCGAACGGACGCATCCAGCCTGATTCGCTGGCCCGACGGAAGTGGTCTGGTGAGGGATAGATTTGCATGCGCTCGGATTTCGGTTTGTTCCCGAGGACGTTGCTGTAATCAGTCACGACTCGCCTCCTTATTCCGTGCGCTGAGACAAAGAACCGCTGTCCCGCAATCTCCTGGCTGCTTACGGCGACGGCCCAGTAATGGAGCGATGTTCTCCTCCAGCTGCACCCTTCCCGATTCATATCCTGCGTGCCGCCCACCCAGTTCACCGCATGGCCTTCGCGATCATAGGCCAGCAGCTCGACCTGCAGCTTGCCCGTATGCTTCGTCCGCTGGTTCTCCATTGCTGTAAATTCGGACCAGTTGATTGCGACCGTCTACCTCCTCTGGTGGGGAGTGGTCGGCATCCGCACATGGAGCTAACGCTTAAACGTGTCACCAGAGGTTCCAACGGGTGGAATTTGGCGTTCAGGCGCACATGCTCCTGACTCAGAGCAGGAATATGCATGACCCAGCGTTTGGACGGTGTGCGTGAAGCAAACAGCAGTCCGGGTTCGCTCCTGCGCTATCCATCCTTCAGAAGAGCCGTATGCGTAGACGCGCTCGTACGGATCTGTGCGGGGGCGATCCGTGAGGATCGTCCCTACCGCGACAGCGATACCGATTCCAACTGCGAAAAACTCTGGCCACGACAGGAATTTGATATAGAGATTGTGCGCCAAAGAGTATATTTTTGATCCGTAAGTAAGGCCAGATCATTAGTCAATGACGGGATCTCTCTGAGCGGCGCGGAGAATACGCGCAGGCTTTTTGGTGACTCATCGGATTAATTCGCCGCGTTATTGGCGTCAGGCAGTTGCGCTGTCGGCAGCGCGGACTTGAACTCGTACCAGTCCAATGCGTGCCAGATGTCCTTGCCCTTGCGCCAAACCTCCATGTCTTCGAGGGCCATGTCGGGCTTGAAGAATCTATAGTTCTGACTTCCATTCTTCTTTGCGTAATACATCGCCATATCTGCGTGCCGGATCAGTGTCTGACCGTTCAGTCCATCGCTTGGATAGATGCTGACACCGATGCTTGTTGTAATGCATATTTCGTGCGAGTCGACGTAATGCACGTCTGCCACCGTCTTCAACAACCGCGCCACGGTAAACACTGCGTCCTGCGGATGTTTCAATTCCTGCAGCAGCACAATAAACTCATCGCCCCCCTGACGGACAACTGTGTCCGGGGAGCGTACGCACTCGAGCAGTCGCTTTGCGACTGATTGCAGCAATTTGTCGCCAATGAGGTGTCCGTAGGAATCGTTGACGAGTTTGAACCCGTCCAAATCCAGAAAAAGCACGGCTGCGTGGCCCATTTGCCGATGGGCAAGGGCAATCGCCTGGCCAATGCGATCGTTCAGGAGCATTCGATTAGGCAACCCAGTGAGAAAGTCATGCTGTGCGGAGCTAGTCAACTGCTTCTCCAATGCGCGAGTGGCGCTCACGTCGCGAAACACAATGACCGCTCCGGTCACTTGCCCGTCATGATCGTGGATTGGGGCCACGGAATCTTCGATACTAACCTCGCGCCCGCCGCGCGGGATAAGAACGCAGTTCAACGGAAGCGTTCCTGTTTGATCCTGCGATGAGGCTTTTTCCATTGGATCCACTGCCAAAGTGAGCAATTGTGAACAGACCCGGCGACGTCGGCAATGCTCTTAATCGTTGCGTGGGGAATCCAAAAGGGAAATCCCTACTTAAGGAATTACTGGAGCAGAAATGAAAAGGATTCTGGTTTTATTGCTTGTTGCTCTGTTCGGACTGTCCGCGGTCACACCTGCGTTCGCTAGCCACCACCGGAGGCACCACAGATACCACAGAGGTCACCCTATTGTAGTAGTGATTGGACACTAGTCATGCGGCCGCTTTGTTAGGCGACAAGAGGGTCCAGCGCCGAGTGTCGGCACATGGAGCAGGCCCTCCACCTAAGAGACGTGCTCGGACCTCGGTGTCCCCGGGTGGCTGCGGTGTTCGCAGGTTTCGATTGTTTCCTATTCCGCAATTCCTCTTCTGGCCCCCGGGAGGTGGGCAGACATGAAGAAATGGTTTTGTTCCGTCGCCGGGTTGTCCCTGGCACTGGCAGGCTCTCTGGCCGCACACGCACAAACTCTGGTTGTTCCACCGCCCAACATCCTCGACATCGAGATGATCAACATAAAACCCGACCTGGATGGACCCTACGACAAAGCTGCGTCAGAATACCCAGCCTTGTCGGAGCAACTCAAGGACCCAACGCACGTCCTGGCAATGGAAGCCCTGACGGGCACACCTCGAGCGATTTACCTTTCCGGCTACGATTCATTCGAGGCGCTGCAAAAGAGCGAGGAGTGGCTCACCGGCGACGCGGCGACCGACGCTAAGTTTGACGCGCAGGATGCACGCGAGGCTCCTTATGTATCCGAGGTCCACCACACCATCTGGCATTACCGCCCCGACCTCAGCAACAACGTCGCCGCAGCGGACATACCGCACTCCCATTACTGGGAGGTGATGATCTTCCATATGCGCTCCGGTCACGCCGAACAGTTCGAGGAATTGACAAAGCTTTATCGCGACGCCAACCTCAAGATCGGCCAAAACACCCCTTGGTCGACTTACGAGGGAATGATGGGTGTGACCGACGCCTACCTCGTCTTGGTGCCGATGACGTCCCTTAAGGATGAGGACACTGCCCTGGCGCATAAGAAGCAATTCGGCGCTGCGCTGGGCGACGAAGGGAAACGCCGGATCAACAAGCTTTCCGAAGAGAACGTGGCCAGCGTCGAGGACAACCTCTGGATGGTGAATCCGGACTGGAGCTACGTCGAGAAATCCTGGGTCGATGCCGATCCCCAATACTGGGCGTCTGAGCCGAACACAAAGCCCGCGCCGAAACCCGCCGCCGGAGCCGCGCCTGCACGAAAGGCTACGCCCGCACACTAAACAACACCGATCCAAACACGAAGGGCGTCGTTACACGACGACGTCATTCGCATTCTCATTCACCAAGTGATTCGACGTCATTCGCAATTCTCTAACGGGGTATTCTCTGCCCGCTCCAAGCGCACTGCTCCTGCGCTGTGTCGCAGGAACTGTTTCTCGGTTAGTCCGTCGCCAAAGTTTCAGGCCCGGATCTACTCGGCCAGCATTAAGGGATGCGGTTACTGAGATCCGAAGAACGGACGGGACCACTATTTATTCCGAGCGGATGCCTTCCAACCTTTAGGTGGGTGTTTCGGTGAATCTCGAGGCGCAGCACGTTACTGGGCGTGAGGTTCAGTATTCGGCTCTGAATGTGTGACTTGAGAAGACTGAAGCAGAGAAAACCTTCTGTGCAGATTTGACCAGACCTGCAGGAGGGCGCGGGATAATCTGCCCCGTAGTGCCCAAGCTCTCGCTCGGCTCAGGATAAATCGATTCTCTCAGCGGGGCAGGCACGAAAGAACTTGGAGGTTTTTCTCATGCGACTGTTCCGCTCTGCGCGTTGGCTTTTGCTGGCGTTACTTATCTCTTTCCTTCCTGCGTCTTCGCACGCACAAGTCATCATAAGTGTGAATTTCGCTCCACCAGAACTGCCTGTCTATGAACAGCCCTACTGTCCCCAGCCCAACTTGATGTGGGTTCCAGGCTACTGGGCGTATGGCGACGGGGACTACTACTGGGTTCCCGGCACGTGGGTTCCGGCTCCCTATGAGGGTGCCTTGTGGACGCCTCCCTACTGGGGCTGGTTCGGAGGCCACTACAGGTTCCACCGGGGCTACTGGGGCCGCCACGTGGGCTACTACGGTGGCGTGGATTACGGCTACGGATACGGCGGCGTCGGTTTTTCAGGGGGCGAATGGCGCGGCCATGAGTTTGCCTACAACACCGCGGTCATGCGCGTGAATGAGAGCGTGATTCACACCACCTACAACGACCGGACGATTGTGGAGAGAAACACGATCGCCAACAACAACCACGTTTCCTATAGCGGCGGCCCGGGCGGGATTCAGCACGCCGCCGCGCCAGAGGAGCGGGTTGCCGAGCGCGAGCAACACGCGGCTCCGACGAGGGCTCAGACGCAACACGAGGCGGCAGCCCAGGGTGACAAGACCTTACATGCCAAGGCCACTGGCGGGCACCCGAATACGCTAGCTGTGGAAAGGCCGTTGGCTGCGGAAAAGCACGCTGCGCCGGTCGGGGCGAAGACGGGAGCTAAGCCAGAGGCAAGAACTTCGCCGAAGGCTCAGCCTCAAGCGCACGCCTCTCCTGCGCAACATGCCGCGCCTCAGCAACACGCTGCGCCTCAGCAGCACGCCGCACCACAGCAACACGCCGCGCCTCAGCAACGTGCTGCGCCTCAGCAGCACGCCGCACCACAGCAACACGCCGCGCCTCAGCAGCACGCAGCACCGCAGCAGCACGCAGCGCCTCAGCAACACGCTGCGCCTCAGCAGCACGCCGCACCACAGCAGCACGCAGCGCCTCAGCAACACGCTGCGCCTCAGCAACACGCCGCACCACAGCAGCACGCAGCGCCTCAGCAACACGCTGCGCCTCAGCAGCACGCCGCACCACAGCAACACGCCGCGCCGCAGCAGCACGCCGCGCCTGCGCAAAAGGCCGCCCCCAACGAGGGGTCCAAGCCAAAGGGCTTGTAGCGCTGAAGCCTGGCTCATAAGGAAGGACAGAGGCCCACGGTCAGCCGTGGGCCTTTGTCCTTAAGAGCCAGACCACACTCAGACAGCTCCACCAAATTCTGCAGATTGTCATGGGATGGAAGAACTACCACTTACACGAATTCCTGGTTAGCGGCTCCTGGCGCAACTGAGCGATCTTGAATGTCCCCGGGGCCTTCCGTATCGTGAGCTTCGCTTTCTCATTCCTCGAACACGACTGGCGTGCCTTCTTTGACCAGGTCAGCAACCCTGCTGGCGTCCCAGTTTGTCATCCGCACGCACCCGTGAGACTGGGAATGGCCGATCTCCCCCGGGTCAGGCGTGCCGTGTATCCCGTAGTGCGGCACGTTGAGTCCAATCCAGACAACACCCACCGGATTGTTCGGGCCCGCTGCGATCTTGACCTTCGCATTTGCGGGGTTGGCATCCCAGAACAGGTCGGGGTTGTAGTTGTAGACTGGATTCCGCTCCACCGTAGTGACCACCCAATTCCCAAGAGGGAGCGGGTCGTGTTCGCTGCCGCTCGTTACCGGGGCGTAAAAGATGATATGACCTTCCCGGTCATACACCATCAGAACCGATGCCTTTTGGGAGACAACGACCTTGGCCGCCCCAGACTGAGCGGGCAGGTGCTTGCCCTGCTCGACCGTGGCCGGTGCGCGTTTGCCGCTTGCGTCCTCGACACGCGCTGCGTCCGAGGCAGCTTGTTCGGTACCCAATACGTTGGGGACACGGATGTGCTCTCCCGCGGTGAAACGGGCACGGGGGTTTAGGCGCTTGAGCAAGGACGGTGCGGAGTGGAATTTCTCGCCGAGTTCTTCCAGCACGGATGTGTAGTAGAGACCTGGCAGCTTCGACTGTTCGGCCGCGTCGTCCGGGATCTTCTCGACAAACGGGCCCGCGACATCTCCTTCGGTGATCGTATAAGACACGATCGGTTGAACCGCACCGGCGCCGAGCGCCTTGTATAGCGCCTTGCGGCTTCGCACGCCTGGAGCGAATCCGCGCGCGGTCTGGAACGCCGCCAGGGCCTCGCGGCTGTTCTTTCCGCCCATCCCGTCGATCTCACCCGGCGAGAAGTTGGCCCGATCGAGAAGGACCTGCATTTGGAGCTCTGTTGGCGTGACTGACAGAGCCGAGGGCGCCAGGCGGTTGGCTGCGATCGAAGTGGATGTGCCAAGAAGAATCGCTGCGCTTGCAATGAGATACGACAGGGTCTTGAGTGTGAATGTCATAGCGTCTTTCGGAGCGACAATGTGACTTCTGCGGTTCATAACTTTGAGAACCACGCAACGAAAATCTATCCGGTCGCGATCTGACGCGTCTGTTCAACACCGCTCACATCAGGCCACCAACGACAATCAGCAAAATGCCCACGACTGCAGCAACTTTCATGGCACCTCCATTCATGTAATGAGCATCTCTTGCGTCCCGTTTGAATCGGTGGACAACGGTGAGGTTTCCGGGAAATCTCTGCAATCTTGGTTACAGATTCAGTCGGGATACCAGACTTCATATTTCGCGACTCGATAACTGGCGCTTCGTGGCTATTTCGGCGCTGCGGATAATGCTTCTCCTGGTCCGATATTGAGGCCGGCGAGTGTGTACGCTCCCAATACGCGAACTGTCGCAATACCGTCGAAGGCAACCGGTACCCACATCCCGCCCAATTCCGCGAATTGAAGAGTGATGTGAAGGTTCTTAATCCAAAAGGAGGGGCTTTTCGCTGGCACTCCCTCTATTCGGCGGATGCGGAAACTGCTTGCATCTACCCAAATCTGCCCGCGCAAAAGGAATTTATCCTTCCGCTTCGGGAAGATCGCAAAAACATATTCGGGAACGACACCAAAGTTCTGTCGCCTCAGAAAAACGAAGTCATAGTTCGCGCGGTTGATTTCGGTGCTATGTTCTTTCCTCGCCGATTCGGTTTCGCTGTCTAGAAGCTCACGAACGATCTTTTCTCCTGCGAAGTTCCCTCGCGTCTTAATAATCTCGTATGTCTTCCTGTCAGGGGGAACGAAACCGATCTGCGCCGTGACTTCGGCGGTTGGCTGCTCGTCATAGCCGTGGAACACTCTGTATTCGCGCGTCACCTCATACGGCCGAGATTGAGCGGGGTTCTGGTGCTGGATGTCCTCAACCCGATGCAGGATGAGGTCCAGTTCGGAAGATTTGATTTCTAAGCTGGGCGAAGTCACCTGGGAAGAGGAGGTGAGCGTTGCCAAAAGAACGAAACCGGGTAACCACAACATTGGTTGAGTTGATTTCGTGCGTCTCATACGGAACCACCCACGTATAGGGGCGCGAGATCATCAAGTTTCTGAGAAGAACCGCGCCCGACTGGATGCAAAGAACCATTTCACTCCGCGGCGCCAAGAACCAGTTGTTCCCACCCTCATCGCTCCTGACACATGGGCCATCCTCGAGCAAACGGCGGAGTTGTCCTCACGCCGTTCTCTTCGTGGCTCGAGTTGTAGCTACCTTACCAACGGGTTGATCCCTGAATTCGCCGTCTCTCTTGCTACTGCTTGTCGTAAACCAGTAGCAGCGTCATCTCCTTTCCATCGGTGTCCGTACCCTTGGCCGTCAACGTCATCGTCTTGCCTTGATTCGAAATCACGATGCGTCCACTGGCGGAATACTTTCCAGTCAAGTTCTTCGCTTCGTACAGGAAAGTATTGGAGTCTACCTCCTTGATCGACACGGTGTCGTACGGCGATCCAATGCCTGTGACCCCAGCCGGCGTGCCATCGTAATTTGCCGAATAGGTGGTGTTGATCGCGGTGCCATCTGTCCGCTCGCCGGTGGTGGTCACCTTCACACCGCCGGGAACCGCTTCCCGCACTACGGTGAGGCTTTTAACAGGCCAAGGCGCCGGGGTGTACTTGGATGCTGCGATGTTGACCTTCCAGGTGCCGAGAGAATTGTCGGCTTCCAAGGCAGCCAATGTGGTGGTGAGTGCCAAAGCAGCCAAAGCCAGGCTGAACATTCTTCGCATGATTAATCTCCTTTCGGAATTGAGTAGAAGGTGAGTGTCGGTGCGCCGACTCAAATACTTTCCCAATACATTTCAGCTCTCAATTGTTGTTCTCGATACCCTTGTCCAGATCAGAGCTCACCGCCTTCGCATCACTTTCGCCACCGGGAGGCGTTTCTCCCACTGCGGTTAGTCGTCCGAGCATCATGTTGGCGATCCAACCCATTTGAGATCAGTTGTGTAAACGGCCGTGGCTCCCCGGTTGGGAGCGTTTGTGGCCGAATTTCAATCCACTCGGGAATCTATGACATTTCTGGGTGTCGTGGATGTTCAATTTGGCTCACTCTGCCAGCCGATTTCTCAGAAGCCCGATCTGCAGCGGTGCGCGATGAGAGCCAGGGAGAAATCCAGAGTTGGTGCCGGGAACCGCCGCATGCCTCGCTGGAGTGGGCCTCCGAGATGTCTGGTCCGGACATCCGACTCACGGCCTATCTAAGACACACCCTCAACTCTCATTGAAGAGTCGGCCTGCTGGATAAACTTCCCAAAAGCCAGGGCCGTAAGAACGCCTGAGTAAAAATGTCTGTCTGCCACGGCAGTGCTCAGCTCTGTGGCCCAGTTTTCTAGCGCAAACGGGGACTCAGGAACGCGGTTCGATTCTGTAGGTACCTTGCCTTCGGGAGTTCTTGAGAGCGTCTGCAATTCCTAAATTACGCCGGCTATATAGTTGACCTCAGGCGGGCGAGGCTTATCTTCCCTTCCACCGCACTTAGCCAGCAGGATGGGCGACAGCGTGACCACCGGGCAATGCGCGAGGCCCGGCACCATGAACACGATGTCGGAGTGGGTGATGGCGGCAAAGTGAGACGCGCCCTGGGCACCCATCACGATAAGATTGGCTTGCTGGCTTCTGCCTTCGTGGAGTAGTTCCTCCACCGGATCACCGAGCACCACGACGGTTTGCACCTTGAAATTGTTCTCTAACTTGGCCGGAAGCAGAGAGGCCAGCTCGGCCTCAAGCTGGTCGATGGTACGGCTGGCGAGGACCTCGGCGCGCTCCTGGGGAGGAATGACCTGGTGCAGGATCAGGCTGGCGTTTTGCCTGGCGGCCAGTTCCGCAGCAAAGCTCACTACCACGTGATTTGACAGCTGAGTGCTGACGGAGCACAGGATGGTGCGCTTGGCAAAGTTGCGAAAGGTGCTTTCGACCACATCGGGACCCACGATGTTTACCGGCACGTTGGCGGTGCGGAGTACGGCCTCGGCCACCGAGCCCACCAGCAGCTTGCCGGTGGGCCCGGGAGTGTGAGCACCCATAATGACACGATCGACCTTCCGCCTGTGCAGGAAGGCGAGGATTTCGTCGGCGGGCAATCCGGGCCGGACCACGATTCTGCAGTGGATGCCGAAATCCCTGGCGCGTTGGGCGAGAGGCTCAAAACGGCGCTTCTCGGCGCGAGCCACAACCTGGCCGTGGTGGTGGATTCCAAAGGTTTCGGATGCGGCCATGTCTGAACTTTCATATACGTGAAAGATAATGAGTTCAGCACCAAACTCGGCGGCCAGCGCAAGAGCAATGGCAAAGGTCTTCTCATTGGCGGGAAACTCGGAAGCGAAGAGTAGGGTGGAGGGTTTGCTCCAGCCTGGTTGGAGGACGATGCCCATGGGGACCTCCTCAACTGGAGGGCATCAGAATATTGTGATCGATTAACGGTTCCTGAGCAATATTGCACAGCATTTATGACCTCGCAACGGGAACATGCTTCAAGGTGCCCACCCCCATAGCGGCGGCAGCGATGCCAGATCACACGGCTACCCCCCCCGAAGGAAGCACCCCTTCTACGCTGCCGCTGCTTCTAAAACACCCTTCAGAATCCGCTCTGCCAGTCTGATCGAGATTTGGATCGACGAAGCGGAGCGGCGTGCTTGGTTCCTGTTCGAGGCGACGCGGTAAAAGAAGTCTTCAACCCTTCGGCGCCACTGCTGCGATGCGAGGTGCAAGGCACATGGCTCCGAATAGGATTCGAGCGAGCGATGCTCTGGTGGGCATCGCAAAGACGTACCCTTTTCTTCTCACTCAAAAGAATTGCAGAGCTATTCCGATTGCCCCATTAACAATCTCTCTTCAGCGAGATTCATATGCCGCAAATCGCACTATCTGAAAACTCCCAACAAATAACACACCAACAGAATGACCAGCACTGTACCAAGCCCTATGCCTGCGCCCCCGCCTGCGCCCCAGCGGCTGTAGCCAAAGTACCCACCTCCTCCACCGAACACGAGCACCAGAACAATAATCAGTATGATGAGCATCTCAGGTCCTCTTCTCTCTCCGGGCTGCAACACCCGATTTAAGTCACGAATTTGATTACTCTGTGTGTCCTGACCGTGACGACTTCGGCGAAGAGCGCGGTTTGAGGTTTCACATGTGCTGCCGTTTGCGCGACAGCCTTGAGCGGTTACGCTGTCATAGGTCCCTTTGGGCTCCTATTGTTGTGAAGTGGCCTTTTGATTTTTAACCTGGAGATTGTTCACCACCTGCTGCACGTTCGGCACCCCAGTCGCCACCTTTTCAGCAAGCGTACGTTTGTCTTGCGAGTTCACTTCTCCGGTCAGAGTGACTACGCCGCTCTTCACGCTATATTTCACGTCATGATGCATCTTGTTCTGGATCAGCGCGGCGTCAAGATTCTTCTCGATACCTTGGTCCAAATCAGAGTTCATGGCTTTTGTTTCTTTTTCAGCTCCAACCGGAATCACTGCAATCTGATCCGCGACGACCTGGGCACCCGCGAAGGACTTTGCCAAGGATTCGGCTTGAGCCTTCTGATCGTCACTAGCGACTTGTCCACCGAGGGTCACAATGCCCTTGTCACGATCCTGACTGACGGAGACGTCTTTGAGGCCCGCCTGATCGAGCGATTTGCGTATGCTGTCCGAAACATCCGGCGACTTCGTGGAAAACCTCGAGCAGCCAACCACCGTCCCAATCGCAAACAGGGCCAGCAAGATAACAAGGAACTTCATAGTTTTCATAATCGTCCTTTGATCGGCACCCCGCCCGAGTCCGGGAGAGTGGGCAACTCCAGCCCGAGGAGCCTCCCTCAGATTCGCTCACTTGCCTCGGTGACGCTGTACAGGATTGCTCACTGCTTCAGGAAATGCGCCAGTGTCTCCATGAGGCTCTCCACACTCCCCCAACTCTCGTCTCAGGTGCGCAGGCACGTACGAAAAGACGATCAGTTTTGACCATCTTTCCAAGGCTTGAAGTTCGAATAATTGCATTCGCTGGGTTCTCGCGATGGCGAGAATCTGTTAAACAACCGTGTACGCTGCAGATGCGCATATGCGGACGAAAGGCGGAATTCTATGAAGAGATTTGTGACGTTAGTGGCATTACTCAGTCTGGGTGCGGCTACCGCTGCCTGGGCAGAGACTCGCGAAGATGTGCAGAACCGGATGGATAGTGCGGCCACTGTGCTGCACGAGATCATGGCCGCGCCGGATAAGGGCATTCCGGAGGAAGTATTAGAGCATGCAAGGTGCTTGGCCGTAGTACCGCGCATGATTAAGGCCGGCCTTGTGTTTGGCGGGGAGAATGGCAGAGGCCTTGCCACGTGCCGCACCGCAAACGGATGGAGCGCGCCGGCATTCTTTGCCATTACTGGCGGCAACTTGGGATTACAGATCGGAGTCGAAGGCGTGGATCTGGTTATGGTTTTTCAAGGCGAGAAAGGGATGCAGCGATTGCTTTCCAGCAAATTCCAGCTTGGAGCGGACGCCTCAGCGGCAGCCGGACCAGTTGGTCGCCATGCTTCCGCCGACACCGACTGGAAGCTGGATACCGAGGTCCTCACCTACTCGCGAGCCAAAGGCGCCTTTGCCGGACTCACTCTGACAGGAGCAAATCTCCGCAGGGACGATGATTCCATGGATGCCTTTTATGGACATGACGTTTCCACACCTAGCGTCCTCAAAGGCGAGGTAGCCGTTCCAGCTTCGGCGCAACCGTTCCTTAATGCAGTGAGGGGCGCAAAGGCACAGGCCCGTGCTGCAAACTAGAACTGCGAACCCTGTGTGAGTTCATTGCGGGCACCCAGGGCAAGCTCCCCAGGGATGAACCTACGAACATATTTGGTGGACAACTAGAACTTCATTTGCTCGCAGCGGCGGGTAGGGAAAGCTGTCCTTGGAAGTCACTACGGCGATGCCATCGGTTGCTCCCGGACTTGAGTGTGCTGCTTGTGAACCTCTTATTTTATTGCAGCTATCACACGTGGTCCATTTTGCTCAGACGAGGATGATCTAAGTCGCTACGATGATTAACCTCGGGGCGCTCGATGAGCGACCCACAATAGCGAGGAAAGCTTATGACCGGATTTAAGCTTGTTCTACTAGCGGCTGTTGCTGGATGCTTTATGCTGGCAACCGCTCCGAAAGCAGTGGCTCAGGTTGCTGTGGAGATTGGAGTTGCGCCCGATTGTCCCTACGGCTACTATGACGTCGCTCCTTATGAATGTGCTCCCTACGGCTACTACGGCCCGGAATGGTTTACGGGTGGCATCTTCGTTGGCGCTGGCCCGTGGTTCCATGGCCCTGAAAACTTCCGTGGCCAAGTAGACAATCGTCTCCATCCCGAACACGGCTATACCGGCCCAAAACCACAGCGTGGTGAGAAACCCGAGCCGTCAAAGCGTGTCGATAAAAATGACGACTTCAAAGGAAATGAATCGCGTGATGGGCGCGGCCACGTAGCCGAGAGCAAAAAATAGGAACAGCCATGCGAATGGCTCAATAACTGGCGGAAATTGGTTCTGGGCGGTTTGTCATCCCGTCCTTGTTGGTGGATCCTCGGTGGTCCCCTCAAGCCGGCCACTCCGGAGCAGCCTGCGATGAACAAACTCCTTGCCTACTGCCTACTGGCATCCGCAGCCCTTCCTGCACAACAGATTCCCGCGCCTACCGAACTGTTCGGCCAACCATTCTTCATCAAGCAGACCCGAATCGTCGGAGGCGCGGGCAACTGGGACTACCTGACCGTGGACCCCGTGGCTCGCCGGCTCTTCATCGCACACGGCCTCGTGGTTCAGGTCGTCGATTTGGACACCGGCACACTCGCCGGCCGGATTGCCGGCTTGCACGAGGCTCACGCCATTGCCCTGGACGATACTGGCGAGTTTGGCTACATCAGCGATGGACTAGCCGGCCAAGTCAAGGTCTTTGACCGCCGCTCGCTTCAGGTGGTGGGCAGCATTCCCACAGGTTCCGCTCCCCGCGCCCTTGTCTTTGAACGCCAGAGCAGGCTGCTCTTCGCCATCTGCACCAGCCCGGTGACTAACTCTTTAAACCAGACCCCCACCACCCCGCAGACTGCAAGCAACCGGGGCGAAAGTTCCCTCAATGCAACTGGCCGCTTTTCCGCACAGAACAGGAACACACAGCCGGTATCTGGCAGTGAAATCAAAACCTCAGTGACCGTCATTGATGTGCAAACCCGCAAACCAGTCGGCGAAATCCTTATGCCCGGCAGGTTAGGTTTCGCGGAAGCCGCCGGCAACGGCCAGGTGTTCATCAATATCGTGAACCGTAACCAGATTGCCCGGCTCGATGCGCAGACGATTGCAACTCTGTTGCGCAGGAGCACCGCCGGGGCCGCATCCATCCAGCCTGCAATCGACCAATCCAATCCAGCCTCGTCCAGCCCGGCTAAGCAGCTTGTCACGCCGACGGTCCTGGACTGGAGCCATGAGTCTCGCTTGCCCGAGTCCGCCGAGGACCGCATGAGCATCTTTAGTCTAGGGTCCGAGTGTCTCGAACCCCAAGGCCTGGCGATCGACAGCAGCCACCAGCGCCTCTTTGCGGCCTGTAACAATATGAAGATGGTTGTGCTCAGCGCCGCCACGGGTGAATTGGTGGCGTCTCTGCCCACCGGCCCCGGCACCGATGCCATTGGCTATGACCAGGGCCGCGGACTCATCTACACCGCCAACGGAGGCGCCGACGGAAGTCTCACCATCATTCATCAGGACGTGACCGACACCTACACGGTGATTCAGAATCTGCCCACGCGCCGGCGGGCGCGGACACTGGCGGTGAATCCGGCCACAGGCGAAGTTTACCTGGTCACGGATCTTCTTGGGGTGAACCTCGCTCAACCCGGTAGCATCGGCACTCTCCAGACCACTCCAGTAAAGGGTAGCTTTCAGGTGCTTGTCATAGGGAACTGAAGCGAACGGGGCCGAGTACACCGACGCGCTCCATGAAGTGTGGCGGATCATGTATCGTCTGCAGGCGATACGGCAGGAATGGTCCTAGAATCAACTCCGAGACTATTGCCGATTTGTTTAAAACAGTCAGAAGATCAATCATGGCGGAATTTGAAGAAAGAGACGTAGCAGAGTCAGACCCTAGTCAGTACTCTGTTTCTTCTGAGCACAAGAGCTTCGCGATAGGTGCCGGATTCCTATTTGTGATAGGTTTGGCAATCTGGCTCGGTTGGTATGGGTGGGGATATTTAAAACGTATTGGATGGATTGAACAAACTCGCGTGATTGACGTACACATGAGAGGGGACTGGATTGCAGGCGAATACCGACCCTGTCAGACGGATGGGCGCGCCGATGTTCTGTTTTGCCCAAATCTAGTTGAATCGCAGACTTCCTTGGCAGCAAGTGAGCAGATGCCACGGTCGTTTTCTGTCGGCTTTTACGGGAAGATAACCGGAAAGCAGGAGGAAACTCTGAAATGGATTTGCAGGCGAGAAACTGACACCATCAGTTGTCACGCCGTTCGATAAGGAACTGAACGTCGTCAGAACCGAGGGTGAAACCGTGGGGACCCTAGATCGAAAGTGGCATAAATTGGCATGAATCGGACCTCGCCGAAGACGCATCTAACCCCTGATAATAGTTATATTTAGCGCTCCATAGCAAACCGCATAAACTCTGGGGAACTCGCTTGGGGTGCGAGGGGTCGGCAGTTCTCAATGTCCGACGCGGAATTGGGAAACGTAATGGAAGAGATCGAATGCCTTCAGAAGCCACACAACCACGACGATCACTACAACGATATTCAGGATGCTCTTGATCGTTCCTTGCATAGGAATGCGATTAACTAGCCATAACAACACGCCTACGACGGCCAGTATGATAACAACAGTGACGAGTGACATTTCATGTGCTCCAATCATGTTCTCGGGCTCGATCCACACTCAGGACATCGTCGAGCTGTTTGAGGGGTTCGTGTTGAGGTGCCTGTCTGCTTCTTGCATAGTTTCACTCGGGCAATTGCATAAGCGCGTAGAGCAAACGCGACGGCCCACAGATGAGAAGAGGCCCCTTCGCTTTGTCTATACTTAGCTCCGTCGGCCAAGAGGTTCACATGTCAGGTGGACTCACTCAGCGTGGGAAGCATTAGGAAAAGGAGAAGGGTATCTCCGCTTCATACTTATTCTTCCAAGGCAATGTAGAAATAGCTGAGCTACAGTGCACACTTGAAAGCGTCGAGGAGATTATTTTTGATGCAATCCGCGCATAGCGAATCCGGCCGGGGCAACGGGCTTCATTAATGGGAGGGTCCGCCGCTTTATCCGCGATATAAGAGGCATACACAGGAGGCATCCCATGGAGATTCACACCCTCGGTATCGATATCGGGAAGACAGTCTTCAGCCTGGTTGGGCTCAGCGTACAAGGCGTAGTGGTGGTGCGCAAGAAGTTTTCACGCAAATAGCTTTTGCATTTCACGGCTAACCTGCGCGTTGGATTGATTGGCATGGAATAGTGCGGAGGATCTCACTTCCTTGCCCGGGCGCTGCGCGAACAGGGGGATGGGGTGCGCCTGATCCCGGCACAGTATGTAAAAACCGGCATGCCCGTTACTAGGAGTCTGTCGGGAATAGAATCTGTACCCTTTAGAATCAACAACCCACGATTTCTATGCAATTACGTAAGCGATTAATCATAAACGGGTTACCTTGCGACGCGGCCACTCGCCAGGGCGAAGAGCCCACTCTTATATATCACGGTAGGCGCTAAAGTGGCTCTCTGAATGGGCAATATTGCCGACGACCTTAATGGCGATGGAGAGATAGTTTGGGACGGCCGGGAGCAGAAAGGCCAGCCAACCCAAACCGGCCAAGGCCATCGCCACGCCCAGAATGCGAGGGAGGAAGCCAGACCTGAAGATGAGAGCTGGGGGTGTGGGCAATGCCGACGGGGACGATGGCGAACCTGGTTTCGGCGTCGATTGGAGGGATGTTTCTCGGGTGAGTCGCCCCACAGATCTGCGTTACCTCATCTGGACAAACCGGCCCGTTGAGCTATCTGAGACATCTGCAGAAATCACCTTGGACGAACGAGCGAACCGAATATTCTGCTTTGTATCACTTACGTTTGTGAGGAGCTCTGCATCTCACAGGTAGAGTGTGCGTTTTGACGTGGACAAAAATGTGGATTGCGGTCTTTCTGGCTCCGGCGCTGCCCGTGGGTTGCGGCGGAGCGGTCCATTCCCCAGCGCCTGTGGCACAGACTCAGCTACAAGAGAAACCAGCCCCATCCACTCCCCTGGCGCAAGAAAAAGCCGAGCTGGGCGATGACCAGACCTGGAAGCCGGATTGGGACAAAATCATTGAGGACGCACTGCCGCCTGATCTTCTGTCGCCAAAGGTCGCGAAGGACGTTAAAGCTTTCTGTCCGCGGTTCAATGCACTAGCAGTTGCGGATAAGCGTGCCTACTGGGCCTATTTCTTTCAGGCGCTCGCTGGGGCAGAAGCGGGACTGAGATCAACGGCAGACGTGCGCCACACGGAACCGGGGGCCGCGGTTATGGATGGCGTGAGCCATCGCATGGTCCGCAGCGAGGGACTTCTTCAGTTAACCTTCGAAGACGCAGACCGCTACGGCTGCGACTTCGACTGGGCTGAAGACAGGACGCTCCCGGAGCACGATCCGCAAAAGACGATCTTACAGCCCAAAAACAACCTGCTTTGCGGAGTGAAGATCCTCACTAACCAACTGATCAATCAGCGAAAGCCGCTGTTAACCCAATCAAGTTATTGGTCTACGTTGCGGCCCGGGTGGCCCGGCTATGACACCTTTTTGAAGCAGATGACGAATGCTCCGTCTGCTTGCGGGCAAACGCAGCATCGTCGAGAGTCAGCGAGCGCAGCGAGTACGGCGGGAACGTCAGAAGCAGCGGCCAACTCCGTGGCCAAACCACAATGACCGGAATTGCTTTGCAGGCATGCTTCGACTCCCTTCTGGTCAAGTTCATTCCGGCCGGCACCATCGTCGGCCTGTGGTACTTGGCCGCTGGCCCCCCGATGGACCTCTACGCCTTCTGAAGTTGGTCAAAATCGCACCTCCGTTCTACACGCTGTGGGCTTAACGAAAAGCGCGCTACGCCTAACGCGAAAATGACCAGTCTCAGGATGATGGTTCCGTGCAGTAGGCGGAGAATCGCAGGTCTCAGAAGCGAGGCGTGAGCGCCCGACTCACAGTGATCCAATGTGATCAGACAACTGTCTGGGCCATTCCTAAGATTGTGTGTAGGGAAGAAGTGGGACGTTCGTTACAAGGGCGGGTCCGCTTCGTCTTGCGAGGGAGGTTACAACATGGAAACAATCTTGATTGTTCTACTGGTGCTTTTTCTGCTCGGAGGCGGGGGCTGGGGATATTCGCGTTGGCGGCGCTAACGCGGCTGCCGAATAGACACCAACACTTTTTGTTTGATCCTATTTGCGGGTGCCTGGAAGATCGGCTCCGAACTCGATACGGTAGTTCACCGCTCATCGTTCGAAGAAGGACCTCTTCATGAAAAAGAAAAGCCGGATCGAGATTGAAAGAAAGATTGTCTCCCGCGTAAAAAAGGAGATGGATAAGCCACGACTAACGGAGTCGGTCCGCAACGGTTTCAGCGCCCAGGCCGTACCGGTCGCCGAGAAACCCGCTACCCATTCTGCGCGAGCGTGATTCCTTGTCCTCTGAGTGCCACCACACTCAACTCAAATTTGCAGAATTGTGCCCACGCTAGGCGCGCCTGGAAGGCTTTGATCGGACAGGCCGCGTGACCAAACCGGGAAGTTTCTAATCAGCTTTCCGGAGGCTAGAGTTTGATTCTGTCCATTACGAGGATCTGACGACAGTGAGAATCTCGTGTATAAGCCCGTATTTCTGGAGGTTCCAATGAACCTAGATCTGCTGAATCCTAAGCTGATTGTGATCGCCGCAGTGGCGATTCTGGCCATCGTTACGCTGGCTTGGCTGTACGTAAGAAAACGGAGGAGTACCACTGCAGGCCTGAAGCGAAAGTTCGGTTCCGAGTATGACCGCGCTGTGTTGACCCATGGGTCAGAAAGAAAAGCTGAATCAAAACTGGAGGACCGCGAGAAGCGGGTTGAAAAGCTCAAGATCCGCGATCTTGACCCGTCAGAACACGAACGTTACTCGAAAGAGTGGGAAGCCGTTCAGTCCCGCTTTGTCGATTCCCCAAAGGGGGCTGTCGCGGAGGCTGACGACCTAGTGTCCTCCGTTATGAAAACCCGCGGCTATCCGGTATCCGATTTCGATCAACGAGCCGCCGATATTTCTGTTGATCATCCCAGAGTGGTAGAGAACTACCGCTCTGCGCATGAGATTGCGTTGCGGCTTGGGAAAGACCAGGCAACCACGGAAGATCTAAGAACGGCGATGATTCACTACCGTTCGTTATTTGAAGAACTGGTACAAGTACCAACGACTGTGGATAAGAAAGCGGTGGCATGATGGATGAACTTAAGACCATGGATGAAGAGCTTACGACGGCCGACCTGGCGAAGAACGGCGCGCCAAAGCAGGTCGAAGGACCCAGGCTTGTGAAGGGTAACGAGTCAGAAGCCCTGGATCGAGCGGCCGCGGCTCTGGAATCTATTCCCTTGTTTTCTGAGTCGGAGATGGGAGAGTTCCGATCGCAGTGGATCAAGATACAGACGTCTTTCGTCGACGAGCCACGCGGGACAGTCAAAGACGCAGACAAACTCGTAGCAACGGTGATGCAGCGACTTGCTGAAGGCTTTGCTAATGAGCGTTCAGGCCTGGAGAAGCAATGGGACCGCGGTGACAATGTGTCCACAGAGGATCTGCGCGTTGCCCTGCGGCGCTATCGCTCCTTCTTTGATCGGCTGTTGAAACTGTAAGGACAGACACGCAATCGACTCCCGAAGGACACCCCGCGGTGGGGATCCGCGGAGATGTGTTAAATGACGAAATGGAGAAAACAGATGAAACCCAGTACGAAGGACGAGATCAAAGGCAATATCCATAAAGTAAAAGGCGCAATCAAAGAGACAGCAGGCAAAGTCACGAACAATCCGGAATTAGAGGCCAAAGGCAAAGCCGAACACAACCTCGGCAACGTCGAGAAAAAGTTCGGGCAGATCGAGAAAGTGCTCGAGAAGTAACCCGGTCGGCGCTCTTGAGAGCATTCGCTGTGCCGCCGTTCCGCGTCCGTCAGGCAAGAGTCGTCGACCGCAGTTTTGCGCACTTTTGCCGAGAATGACCACGCCCTTCGACGTGATTTGCAAGCGAAAAATGGGAGTGGCACGTTGGTCTGCTAAACGAGATGAGGGTGTATAGAAGGGGACAGACAGCGGTCCCTGCTCATGGGAATGTTGAGATGGAACAGTGTATGCAGCTTATGAAATAAGCCGGACTCGATAGGTGATCGAAAGTACCTCTCCTTCAACTTATTGTTGGAATTCTAATCGTGGTGGGCTTTCTTCTCTGGCTGGTGAACCGCTTCGTTCCAATGCAATACACCATCAAAGGGATCCTGAACCTAGTCGTTGTGATCGTGGTCGCTGTCTGGCTGGGGCCGTGGCAGTCACTTTCGCACTATCACGTCGGGAGCGCATGAATAGATGTATACCCTGCCCCGAGCAGGTCCATTGGTTCTAACTCGCAACAAAACAGCAACATGGCAGGCAACTGCCCAAGGAAGATCAATGAAAATCGCTTTGTCGTTAGCTCTAACCGGGGTAATCAGCGTGGCCGGGCTTGCTCAGGCCAATTTGCAAACCCAGGCATCTGATCGCCATGAAGACAGCACTCCCGAATTCCGCGTCAAGATGATCAGCCGCACGGTTGAGGCAGTCAATTACCAACACCGCGGCGGAAGCACGAAGCTTGATTTTGCCGGCACTGTCCTGATGTCCTCTGCCAGTGGCGAAGCCAAAGTAAGTAGCAAACGCGGATCGATCGCGATTGAAGCGGAATTTGCCAATCTCGACAGGCCGACCAGCTTCGGTGGGGAGTACTTGACCTATGTTCTGTGGGCAATCTCGCCTGAGGGTCGCCCCGTCAATCTCGGCGAGGTTCTCGTTGGCGGCAACGGCCGCAGCAAACTCAACGTGACCACAAGCCTCCAGGCATTCGCTCTCATCGTCACCGCGGAGCCGTATTACGCTGTCCAGCAGCCCAGCAATGTGGTGGTGCTCGAAAACGTCGTTCGCCCCGACACTCGCGGAACAGCAGAAGAAGTTCACGCAAAGTTTGAACTGATGGAACGCGGCGGCTATCTTCTCACCGGATACAAATTCGATCCGATTGTCTTGAATGCCGGCTTGCCTCTCGAGTTCTATGAAGCGCGCAACGCGATGCGCATCGCTAAATCAGAGGGAGCCGAACAGTACGCTGACGAGAGCTACGGCCATGCCCTCAAGCTGATGGACAACGCCGATCAATACGCGATCGACCGGCATCATCAGACAAAGCAGTTGATTGCCGTTTCACGTGAAGTGGTTCAAACCGCCGAAGACGCGCGGGCAATCGCCGTCAAGAAGATGGACGAGGCTCGCAACCGCGAGGAGCGCCAGGACTCAGCAAATGCATTGGCAAATTCGCAAGCGCAAACCGACGACGCTACCCGCCGCTCTGAACGCGCCCAGGCTGACGCGGCCAATGCGCAATCTGACGCCGCTCGCGCCCAGTCCGAATCCGCCCAAACCAAAATCGACATGGCCGCAAGCCAGCAAGCATCGGCCAATGCCGTAGCTGACGCACAGGCCGACACCGCGCTCGCCAACAACAACGCGCAACAATCTGAAGCCGACAAAGCAAGCTTGCGTGCACAGAGAGAAAGAGAGCGCCAAGTATCCGCAGACGCACAGGCCCAGACGCAGGCACAAGCCGACGACGCCAATCGCCAAAGAGACAAGGCTCAAGCTGACCAGGCGAGCGCGCAGTTGGAAACTACTCGTGCACGATCTGACTCTGCGCAAACCAGGCTCGACATGGCAGCAAGCCAGGCATCTTCAGCCCACGCCGTGTCCGAAGCACAAGAGGATGCTGCCAGGGCCAACCGCCACGCGCAACAGTCCGACAACGACAAAGCTGAAATGCGCACCCGCCTCTCCACGCAACTGAATCTCATCCTGCAGACCCGCGACAGCGCGCGTGGCCTTATCGTCAACATGTCCGACGTTCTATTCGACACAGGCAAATACTCCTTGACTCCAGGAGCCCGCGAGAAGCTCGCAAAGGTTGCCGGCATCCTGCTTGCCTACCCTGGCATCAACGTCCAGGTTGGCGGCTACACCGATAACGTTGGCAACGACGACATGAATCAGGCGCTGTCAGAACACCGCGCAGGCTCGGTGCGTGATTACCTCGTCGAATCCGGCGTCAATTCCAATGCGGTTTCAGCTCAGGGCTATGGCAATACGCAGCCAGTAGCCACGAACGACAACTCAACAGGCCGCCAGCAGAATCGCAGAGTCGAGCTTGTAGTCTCTGGCGACATTATTGGCACTTCCATTAACGCTACAACAGGCAGCCTCCGCTAGACCAGATAGGCTGAGGCTGTAACGCGGACTCGTTTATCGAGTCCGCGCTTTTTTGTTTCCATCCACTCCGCATTTCGCATTCCTGCCAAATACTAACCCCGCTTTTCGAACTCCGGATGGTTAACCGGCCAACCGGGTGGGTCTCCTCCGAGTTCGTGAAACTGGTCAATTCTGAACAGTCTCGTTCTGCCTCCACCCTCCACAATCCTTGTGGGTACCCAACCGTCACAGCAATGTCCATCTTGCCGTTGCGGACATTCAATCCAATGGAGAACGCAATGTACGTCCATTTGACGAATACCCAAGTCATCATTGGTGGCTTTGCTCTCATCCTTATCATCATTTTTGCCGTAGGGGCATTCCTTGACAAACGCTGGAGAACAGCGGCGCCGCATCGCGACTTCGGCGCTAATCAAAAACCCAATTCCCTCCGGCAAAGCTCCAGCTGCGACGACAAAGACGGCTCGAGCAATCTTTACATGCGCTATGCGGATTTGAGTGCCCGTAGTCTCGGCACCGCTGAGCAGCGTATAACGTTCCGCGGCAAGACACTGCAGAATCAAGAAGGGGATTGATCCAGGAGCTGTTCTCACCAGAACGGCAGATGGCGTCCGAACCTGGCGCCTTCTCTGCGCCACCTCTGACCGATGCTTCGAGGCCTCTACTTAAATGATTGGAAACCGAGCAATACGGCACAGACGCCTCGCAAGGCAGGGAGCAACCTCTAAACACGGATCGGCGGAACTTCGGAAATGCCAATCGAGATGGCAAAACCGCATGAGACCAATGGCTGAATGGCGCTACTGTCGCACCGAATCACGGTTTTCCATTCGACTGCTTGACCCGCCCCTTTGAGCAAAGCAAGTCCAAGGAGCAAGTTCGCGGACCCCCTGAATAACCAAGTCCGCCCTGGAGGAAAATAGTGGCTTATACCCCTCCCACTTCGTCGCTTGATCCAACTCGCACCCTGGCCTCGGAGCGCACAGGTCTCGCGACTGTGGCTAAATCGATCCACGACGGCGTTCTGGCGCGAGCCCAGGTCGGCGACAACGACGCATTCTCGGAGCTTTACCTGCAGCACAAGAAGCGCGTCTTCTCCATTTGCTTGCGCATGGTACATGATTTCTCGCAGGCCGAAGACCTCACGCAAGAAACCTTTCTTCAGTTGCACCGCAAGCTTGCATCTTTCCGCGGTGACTCCGAGTTCACCACCTGGCTGCACCGGATGACCGTTAATATCGTGCTGATGCACCTGCGCAAACGCGTGCTGCCTGTTGTCTCACTCGATCACCTGATGACAAGCCTCCCCAATGAACACGTCGGGCGTGGAGTTGGCACTCGTAATCGGACACAAGTCGGGGTCGTTGACCGTCTGGCCATCGATCACGCTGCTGCCAACCTGGCGCCCGGTTATCGGAGCACCTTCCTCCTCCACGACATCCATGGCTTTCAACATAGCGAGATTGCCTCGATCCTTGGCTGCACGTTGGGCAACTCGAAGTCCCAGTTGCACAAGGCGCGGCGTGCACTGCGGCGCGCCCTCTCTACACACAAGCAGGCTCGGGGACCCGGTGCATTAAGCAGAGAGATCTAATTCCGAGCACGACTGTCAGCTAGCGCCGGAGGCCAATTCGTATCGAAAACGCCGACCAGCGCCCATGGGCTGCCGCCAAGATCGTAATGAAACTCTCCCTGCTGATCGATTACGAGCTTGCTTGCCGGATATAGGAATCCTGTGCTCTTTGTCTGGTCGGTGTCATTCAGGTCAAATTGGCCGACCACCAGGTCTATGGGCCGGGAAGGCGTCGCCGAATTCACATCTTCGAATTGAAGCGGGCGGTTAGTGATGAAGGTGATTTGCCTGCCCGTTGGCGTCAATACCATTTGGATGAAGGCGACATCAAAGCTGATATCTCCACTAATTGAGCAAGACCCGACCGCTTTAGTTTCAGAGAGTGCGGTGACCAATCCCTCATCCCGGCCCTCCTCGAATGCCTGCGAAAGAATCTGCATCTCTGACGGAGTGGTGTAGTCGTAGATGATGAGCGTTACTGCGATCGTGTTACCGCCTTGCACGTGACTCGCGTGAATCGTCTCCGGTTCTGGACGGCCGGAGAAACCTAGAGTGGTTCCCATCGTCAATGTCGCCGCAAGAAGCAAACTGGAGAGTCCTAACCTGCTGACGTGTCGAATTACTCCGCCGAGACGTCTCATTTCGCAGCTCACGAAGGTTTCGTCTTAGGGCCTGCTTACAACGCCGTGCCGTCCGCCCAGCAGTTTCCACAGGCCCTGGTTATGCCCTACCGCGCCGCAACAAGCTCGTTATGCAGCCGACTTCTTCTCTTGGGGCTTTTGAGCCTGGATCAGTTCATCGAATATGGCACGATACTGGATCATCGCAGTCCGGAGTTCTTCAGTGCTTGCATCAGCCCGGCCGGGCCGTACCGCGATCGAGTTGGCCATGCGGTAGTTTTCCATCAAACGAGGATAAGTGACCGAGACATCCGCTGCACGCTGCTCAAAGCCGCCCTGGGGATAGCCGCGGGCCAGGAGGATTGCGTTGATAAGGTCGCTGGCCTCAGTGACCGCACTCTTGGGATGGTCGACGAAACGGGCTTGTACCGCCTGCCATTCTGTGACGAATCGCTCCTGCTCCATAGCGCCGAGATCGCGGATATTCAGAGTTTCCACGCGGGTTTCCCGGCCGGCCAGTTTTGCCTCGGCTTTTTGCGAAGATCCGTGCTCCAGAAGCGCGCGATCGTATTCCGATCCGAAACGATTGCGGAAGGCCAGAGTCCTGTTTTTGCGGTGTTTAAGATACAGGCCGACGGCGAGGGCGACGAGGAGGAACAGTCCAAATACGACAAAAGTCAGCTGAATATTCGTGAATTGAAAGCTCATTGCGTTCTCCTATGCGGGGTCTTCCACGACGGCAAGAAGGTTGATGCGGATCTTCCCCAGTGGGGAAAGAGCGTACATGCAGTCCATCATGAACGGTCAGGCGAGCGAATGATGGCCAGAATTGCACACTATCGCAAATTAGATCGAGCTGCTCGTGTGAGCAGAATTGAGCATCCTTGGTGATCACATTCTGGCATAAAGGTAGGCGGTATAGCCTCACGCTGGAGAAGTCCATGATCGCGCCAACCGCGTCGGCTGAAAAC
>Ga0326728_10002958_pt1 | contig 54827 bp, 50 predicted proteins | sample MB3enrmetagenome_FD_207602 | JGI IMG/M metagenome (GOLD analysis project Ga0326728, IMG submission 207602) | Lab enriched peat soil microbial communities from McLean, Ithaca, NY, United States - MB31MN | ecosystem: Environmental > Terrestrial > Soil > Wetlands > Peat | place: USA: New York... | reverse complement strand
CCACGCTTCAAGTGCGGCCTCACGACCGCCCTCGCAGGGCTGGGGGCCAGGGTGGTTCGCTACTCCTTCCCTGTATGACTCTTTCATTCACGACTCCATGCCGGTTTAGCCCGGCGCTATCCAGAGCTGCGCTCCGCGCCCGCCCGCTTGCGCTGGGCGGCAGTCAGGAGTATCTTCTGGGTCGGCGAATGTCGATAATGGAAACTCCGGGCAAGGCCCGGTTTGCAGGGAGGTTTCCCTTGTCTTCTTGCCCGCCTGCATGTCCGGTAGAGGAAACGCTTAGACGGCATCTTCTACTCAGAGGAGAAGAGCCATGAGAATTTGCTACATCATCATCGGATTGGCTGTGGTCGCGATCGCGCTTCTGGGTACCTTTATTGTCCTCGAAGATAACCAACTTACCAGCGAGAAAGCACGCAATGCCGATCTCCAGAAAAAGGTGGAATCGCTGGAGCAAGAGGTGGCGGCCCTGAAGGAAACCGAGGAGAGCGATTTCCAGAGGGGTGTTGACCTGCAGTACGCCGGGAACTATCAGGAGGCGAAAAAAGCTTTCGAGGCAGTTATTACCAAGTTCCCCGCCAGCAATCTGGTGGGAAAGGCCCAGGAGCGGCTCATATATCTCAACGATGCAATTGCCCATGGTGGAGGGCAGGCCGCAGGAGGAACAGGAAAGACCAACAAGGGAACAAAGTGAGCCGACCGTCTTGGGTCATGTTCCCTGGGTCCCCCGGGACGACAGCCTGGGGCTGCACCCTGCGCCAGCCCGCCCTTCGTTGACCTCAGCCGAGGATGATATAGTGTGCTATTCAGAATATTCTGACTTGCGAGCGCCTGCACATGCAATCCACCCAAACCCTTCTCGGGAAACTCCGGCATATCTGCCGGCAATTGCCCGGAGCGTCCGAGACCGTGACGTTCGGGCACCCCACCTTTCAAGTCGCACGACAGACATTCGCCGTGCTGGAAGAATACAAGGGGGAGCTTGGCATCGCGGTAAAAGTGGGAAAGCTGATGCAGGGCGCATTCCTGAAGGATCCCCGTTTCCTCATGACGCCATACGCGGGCAAGCATGGGTGGGTAACCTTGCGCGTGCATGCGGCGCCATTAAACTGGCAGGAAATTAGCGAACTCGTCGAAGGCAGTTACCATCTGGCGTCAGCGAAAAAAGGCAGGCCACGCAGCAAGCAAGCGTAGCACCCCGATTCATCGGGCCGGCTTTCACCTTACAAATCCTCAAACTCTCGCCGTTTGGCAAACGCCCGCGATTATTGGCCAGCCCGAACCGGCGACGGCTGACGGGCACGAAAAGCCGCGGACCTGCAAAACAGGTCGCTACTCTTGCTCTTCCGCCTCCCTGTGGGGCACATCACCGACAATGAAAATACGCGCAGCGTCTCGGAGTGCGTGCGGCTCGACGCCGCCTTGGAATCCGCACACAAGGATGAAGGGCGGGCGAGAAATGCGAGCGACTAGGGCGTCTTTGGTTTAAGTGTTTACGGCGCGGTGAAGCGGGAACCTGAAACGTGCCACGGGCGTCCCGGCCGTGCTCAGGGACGGGCGGGACGCCCGTAGCACAAAACCTCCACGCGGCAACAATTTCCTGGCGCCCAGTGCAACGAGACATGTAAGCACTTAAATCAAAACCGCTCTAAGTACGTGATGGTCTCGGAAACCGAGTGCGAAGAGCGAGGGCAAAGGCGGCGCCAGACCGCACGCACTCCAAGGCGCGTCGCGCAGCGCTGAATCAGGCAGCCAGCGCGAGGGGAAAGGCGGCGTCCTGCGGCCGCCTGCCGGACGCCGTTTGCCCATACATCAATAAACTCCTTGACACCTCCCGTCCCCCAGCCTTAATCTGGTCTGGAGGCTATGGCCCTTGTTTGACGATGCTTGGCACGAGGCTACTGTTTCCGGCCGCAGGCGCCTTATTCCCACCCGCAGGGAGGTTCGCGTGTCGCCGACGAGAGAAATCAAGATGACCCGGGAGAGAATTGCAGCCAACCAGGCCAACGGGAATCTCTCTCATGGCCCCGCCGCTGCCCCCCAGGGCCGCGAGCGGATTCGCGCCGCCAACCTCCACCACAGGTTTTACTCCCAGGCGGAGACCGTGGCGCTCACCTGCCTGGGTAAAGACCGTAGCGCGGACCGCAAAGGCGGCGGTGTGCGCGGGTGGCGGAGAGAAACTATCGGGAGGACCCATGAACCCCGAAACCTTGACCGGAATTGAGTCGCGAGCTGCCCCTGACGAACCCCGGCTCGCGGCCTGCGACGTTTCTACTGTCGCGGGAACCCGCTATATCGCCCCATCGCGATTCTTGGGATCAAGGCACCATTGAAACCCTCCACAGCAGACTGTTAAACTCGGTACATTTTGCGTAAACTCTTTCCCTGGGAGAAGCCATGCGAACGCGTGCGGTTGTTGGTCTGTCAGTTTTGATGCTCACTGCCATGGCGGCTGTCTCTCGGGCCGACGAGCATACCTGGGTGGTCTACTCGGCCGGGGAAATCGACGAACGCATCGAGCGTCAACTCAATGTACTGGCCGCACACGATCAGGCGCTGATCCACTTTCTAAAAGCCACTTCGGCTGGACCGCGAATGGCGGCTCGGGCCGGCGGCTTGACCATTGATCTTTTTCAGGAAGTGAGTACGGAGGCTTTTCTTGCCGACCTCCAGCGCCAGGCGGGTGCGACCGCCATCGCGCCCACGGCGGAGCTCGCCGCGGATGGTTACATTATCGAGGCCACCTATCCCCACGCGGCGGCTCCCAATCGGCTGCGCATTACGGCCGCCACCTGGCGCGGATTTCACTATGCCTTGCTGAGGGTCCCGGACCTATTGGTGATGCAGCCGTCGAAGCTTTCCAGCGAACTTATTCCCCGCACGCAGGCCGTACGCATCGAGAAAAATGGCGTATCCGCCGTGATCGTGGATTTTCCCTCCTTTCCCGAGCGCGGCATAGTGGAAGGCTTTTACGGCACTCCCTGGACGCATCGGGACCGCCTCGATATTCTGCGTTTCGAGGGGGCGCATAACATGAACGTGTATTACTACGCGCCCAAAGGCGACCGCTACCAACGCAAGCTCTGGCGCGACGCCTACCCGCCGGAGGCACAGCAGCGATTAGGTGAGCTGGTTGAGGCCGCCAACCACAACTTTGTGGATTTCTGCTTTGCCATCAGTCCCGGCCTCACCATGGCTTACTCCCGCGAGGGTGATTTCCGGCAGTTAACCGAAAAACTCGGGAGCGTCAGCAAGCTGGGCGTTTCCTGCTTTGCCCTCTTTCTCGACGACGTGCCGCAGGATTTGCAAAACTCCCAGGACCGGGCGCAGTTCAAAACCCTCGCCCAAGCGCACATTTATCTGACCAACAAAGTCTACAAATACCTGGGGGAGCAATCTGCCGCCAACCGCCTGGTGTTGACGCCAACGACTTACACCAACGAATGGGGCAATCGCGACTACCTCCAGGAACTGGGCGCCGGCGCTGATCCCAGGGTATCCATCGTCTGGACCGGGCCGAAAGTTTACTCTCCCTCTATCACCGCAGAGCAAGCGCGTGAATGGGGCGGGTACATCCGTCGCCCGCCGCTCATCTGGGATAACTATCCGGTTAACGATGTCACGCCGTGGTGCCGCTACCTGGGGCCGCTCACCGGGCGCGACGGGCAATTGCCCGGCACCGTGCGCGGGCTCGTTTCCAACCCCATGAATGAAGCGCATGCCTCAATGATTCCGCTCCAAACCATCGCTGACTACCTTTGGAACGCCGCCGCCTATGATCCGGCGCTATCAGAAACCCATGCAGTACTGAACCAATACGGCGAAGATGCGCCGCGCCTGCTCGCTCCCTTCCTGAAGATATACGGAACATCGTATTGGGATGACGGGAATTTCATGGCGCTATTCAAAGAGCGCCGCCAGCCTATCGACACCGAGAAAATGCAATCGCAAGTGGCGGAAATGCATTTGGCGCTCGAGCGCCTTCGTTACCAGCGCAAATTGGAGCCGCTGCTGGAAGAGATTTCTCCGGCCATCAAGCGCACCGAAGCGCGCCTGGCTGAGGTCAAAGCTGATCCCGCGTTCCGGCATTTGGCCGACGGCTCGCTTGAGTGGGATGAGAACTATGAGGCGCTTTCCGCCTATCCCCTCACGCAATCCCCCAACCTGGACGGCGATTTTTCCAAATGGGAAAGCGGTCGGATGTACCGGCTTGATGAGCGCGCACAGGTGGTGGCAGGCGAGAGATTGTGGAGAGGCCCCCACGACCTGTCAGCGCGCGTGGCGCTGGCGTGGGACTCGAGCTTCCTCTATGTGGGCGTCGACGTGGTGGACCCCGATCTCTATCAACCCTTCTTCGCGCGCGGCATCCAGAATGGCGACACCTTCATGCTTACGCTGGAAGCCGGTTTCCGCCAAAACTTCCTCGCCAAAGAATCCACCGGCGATGAGTACGCCCTCTATTTCAGCCCCGGCAATTTCGCCGGCGTCGAGAAAAGCATTTTCTCCGACGAAGATTACCTGCCGCCGCGCCCGCAGACTCACGATTACATGCAGGAGATTTACACCGCCTGGAAGAAAACCCGCAGTGGCTACTCCGGGGACATCGCGATACCCGTGACCTTTTTTGAAGGGAACAAGTTCGCTTCAGGTTACGAGTTGGGATTGGGGTTTAGCGTGATGAAAGTGATTCGTCCCATCCGGCCAACCGATACAGAAAACCTGGAGCGAATCGTATTACAGTCCAAGAAAGACCACCTCTTTCGCGTCAGCACCGGAAACCCATCTTCGTTTCCACGCTTGGTGCTGACCGAAGGGAAACGCTAGGAAGAGACTCATTGTGCCTTGGGGGCGGAGGCCGGCGCCTGCGGGAAGGGCGCTACGGCCCGTTGCCGGCAGCCGATTTCTTCTCCAGGGCCGGTATGATGTAGTGGGTCACCAGAAGGTCATATTGGGCCTCTGCTGCATCTGTCACGGGAGTGGTCCCCAAAGTGCCTCCCTCTGAGGTTGGCTCAAAGTAGAGGTCACCCGCCCTGCCGAAGGCTCCCGGATCCGTCTTCGTGAACTTCGCGCTATCGGACTCGGCGAAATCGTAGATTTGCTTGGGACTATAAGTCTTCAACTGCTCAGGGGTAAGTTGCGCGACCGTCCGCACGCGAAGGGTAAGTTTCCCAAATGCCATGTTCTTGTTGTAGTCGACGCGGAGAACGTGCTGTTGGGGTTGTCCGGGGTTCTTGGGATCGTTAAATACATCAGCCAACAGAATGAATTCATCCAGCTTGCCGTTGTATTTTGAATCCAGGAGAGTGTAGAGGCGAAAGGTCGGATCGTTGGGATCATACTGCGGGCCCCTATCCTTAGCACCCAAGCGCCTGGCGTTGCCACCCCCCAATGCCAGGAGTGCAACGGCCGTGCCACTAATAATCAAGAGTGTCCGCGCACGAGTTCTCATGGGCCCTCCCCAAACTTTAAAATCTGATGTGTAAACAGCCTTCCCACTAGCCAATGGCATGGGACCTTGCGTGGAAGATACTAACCCCGCCATGAGCATAAGACAATACCCGAGTTATGGAATCTTCGCAGCGTTGTCCAGGCCGGGGAAAATTTGGCCGCATCATAGCATACGCTTCTTGACAACCCTCATGAATCCGAGCCACGCATCTCCGCTGCGACAGGATCACCCCATCGCATTCATCAGATGGTGGTGAACACGGTCGATGACAAAGGGAGCCGAGAGTCCGCCTCCAAGACCTGGCAAGAATAGAGCGAGCCTGCCACCGCCTCTCGACGTCCATTGCGAGTCGGAGAGGGCGAGTAGATCGTGACGGTTGTGACTTGTGCCCTACGTGCCGTCGGCGTGGGTGCACTCCCCCATGCGGCGCGCTCGAAGCCCGGCAGATACGAGGGTTCGGCAGCCGCCCACGAAATTCTAGCGCCAGTCGTCCACCACAAAAGCGTCCGGCCGATTATAGGCGGGTGAGTCGGGCTTGTGCATCGCCACACCCTGAGTAGTCGTGCGAAAACCGCGTCGAAGCATCTGACGATAAGCCTGACTGCGGTTAAGGTTCACGCCGGCTTCCATTCGTTGCCAACCACGCTCTGCGGCGAACGCTTCGCAGCCGTCCATTAGATGCTCGAACGCATCCTCCGCGCGCGGCCCCGGTCGGGCGGCGGCAAACTTGATGTAGCAAGTGTTTCCTCCAGCTTCGGTTCCCTCGCCTCCATGGCAAACCGCGAAGGCATCGAGCGTGTCCCCGCCCCACAGGAGGACCGTCTCACCCAGATTCTGATCCTGCACCGATTTGATTTCGGAGGTCACGTCCAGCCCGTCGTAGACGGCGTCAGTCAGTTCGCGGCAGGCGCTTAGAGCCTGGTTTCGTTCAACCTCCTTCAGCGCCGAATATTTGATTGACGGCGTCTGGGGCCCGGTTACCCCTTTGGACATAAGGACGGTGAGGAATCGTGGCCAGAACCCGAATTTCTGATAGAGCCCGACGTGTTTGGGACTGTGTGCAAACGTGTAAAGGCCCGCTTCGCGCACGCCCCATCTCTCCAAAAGATCCATCGTGGGAAACAGCAGTTTCTGGGCAATGTGCTGATTCCACAATTCCGGCCGGACGGTCAGCGGGCCGAAAAAACCAAAACTGCCCCAGTTCGTTACGAAATTCGACCCGCCTAAAGCGCCATTCACTTCCGCAACCAGAGCCGCCTTAGGATTGGCGCGCCAGCGCGTGAAGATGTACTCTCGATCCGCCGCGAAGTCCTCGGGATGCGGCACGCCGATGAAGGTGCCAAAGGCGACGCGAAAGATCCTGCGCGCTTCAACGAGATCGGCCTCCTGCATAAGGCGAACGGAGACGCCGCTTAACTCCTTGCATGGCGAGGGTGTGGACATGCAGATCTCCTTTTTGCGTCAGCCGACTTTGGGCAAAGTTCGAAATCAACTGAATTTGGACCGCGATTGTACCGGCGTGGCACAGCAGATCCATTTTCACCACGGCGAATCCCGTGCCCGAGAGCAGAGTTTGAGCAAGGCGGCGCGGAGTTGTTCCAGAACTCCGCGGCTTGTATAATCAGAAAGGGTGGGGCTGGAAGTCGATAACAAAAATTGCGGGTAGGAGGTCAAGACCATCTTGAAAACCTCGATACGTGTATTTGTGGGTTTACTGGCAATATGCGCAGCGATATTACTTCTCCTGATTCCGGCATTAATGGCGCAGAACGCGAGTTTCCACAACGCGCCGGCGTCGGCCAGGGCCATGAAGAATCCCTACTCAGGCCAGCAGCTCGCTTCCGCCAGGCCGGCCTATCATCTCCGCTGCGCGAGTTGTCACGGAGAAAACGGCGAAGGCACGGGGAACATTCCGGCGTTGGCCCATGGCCCGGCGCAATCCGCCAGTGACGGCGAACTCTTCTGGTACATCACCAAGGGCGACGCGAACAACGCCATGCCGTCGTGGGAAATGTTGTCGCCACAGGAGAGATGGCAGATCGTCAGCTTCCTCCGCGTCCTCGGCGGGGGCAAACCCGGCTCTCCCCGCGTGCCCATTACGCCCAGCGAAGCCGAGGTTGAGGGCGTGAGTGCGCCCCCACCCAAGGCTCCCTTCACCGACTACCGCTTCGAGAAGCCCGGCACGATTCGCAAGATCACCTTGAATGACCTGCCCGCTCCCTTCGCCACGACGTCGGCAGGCAATGGTCCTCAAATCGTGCCGCGTCCGGAGAACGCTTGGCCGCAGGTCCTTCCCGGCTTTAAAGTGGAGCAATATGCGGACGGACTCAATAATCCGCGCTTGATTCGCACCGCGCCCAACGGCGATTTCTTCGTTGCTGAAAGCGAACCGGGCGACATTCGCGTTTTCCGCGGGATCACCGCCGAGGGCAAGCCCGAGCAGGCGGAAGTTTTCGCCACCGGTCTCCATCGGCCCTTCGGCATCAACTTTTATCCTCCCGGGCCCAATCCGCAATGGATCTACATTGGGAACACAGACGCGGTGGTGCGATTCCCTTATCAGAACGGGGATTTGAAGGCGCGCGGTCCGGCGGAACATATTGTGAATCTGCCGAGCGGCAACGGCCATTGGACGCGCGACATTCAGTTCACGCCTGATGGCAAGAAAATGCTCGTCTCCGTGGGTTCGGCATCCAATGTGGACGATGCCGATACGTCGCTGGCGGAGAAGTATCGGGCGGATGTTCTCGAGTTCAATCCCGACGGCTCGGGAGTTCGAATTTACGCCTACGGCATCCGCAATTGTGTGGGGATGGCGATCAATACGATTACGGGCGAGCTGTGGTGTTCGGTGAACGAGCGCGACGCCCTGGGAGACAATCTGGTCCCCGACTACATCACCCATGTGCAGGAGGGCGGCTTCTACGGCTGGCCGTGGTGGTATATGGGCGGCCACCAGGACCCGCGGCATGAGCGCAAGCATCCCGAGTTGAAAGACAAAGTCATCACCCCCGATGTGATCCTGCACCCGCACAATGCCTCTCTGGAGATGACTTTCTATGAAGGCAAACAATTCCCGGCGGAATATCAAGGCGATATTTTTGCCGCCGAACATGGATCGTGGAATCGCTCGGTGCGCGTCGGTTATGAGCTGATTCGGGTGCCATTGCATCAGACGGGCCACGCCAGCGGTGAATATGAGGACTTCATGACGGGTTTCGTCGTGGACAATGGACACGTTTGGGGGCGTCCGGTGGGCGTAACTGTTGCTCCCGATGGCTCGCTGCTGGTGACCGATGATGGCTCAAACTCCGTCTGGCGGATTAGCTACACGGGAAAGTGATCTCAGCGCGGCAAACTTTTTACAGGTTGCCCAGGATTCTCGCTAGGCGCGACTTCGCTGAGCCTCCGGAGGTCGAGCACCATTTCGCCCTGGGCGTCGGGTTCGAAGGCAGGGACAAAGCGCGCTCCCCAAACCACTTCCTCGAATCGGTAGGAGTGGCGCACGTGGATCGTCTGGAAAAAGGTGTCGTCGAACGCCTTGATCGTAATCAGAAACTCCGCTTGATGCTCCTTCAGGTATTCGGGTCCCTTGCCCCAAAGCGGGCTTGACTCATCGATGGGATGGACGATGGTCCAGGTGAGCGGGAGAAACTGTACGAGGTGGCGCTCCAGCGTCAAATACGTGTACTTCCGCAGCGGCCCTTGCTCCGTTTGTTCCACACTACTCATCATCACCCGGGCTTCCACTTCCATCAAATTGTTGCTGCGCCGGTTGGCCACCCGGAATTGCAGGCTGGTTCCGGATTGATAAGGCGCCACCAGCATCTGCCGGCTAAAGGCCAGGCGCGCCGCGGGCCGGGAGAACCGCCCAAAAAGCAGGCCGGTGCCGATGGCCAGCGCCATTAATCCCAACAGGGCTTGAAACGACGCCACCAGATTGGTCAGGACGCCGTCGGGAGAGATTCGGCCGTACCCCACTGTGGTAAACGTTTGCGCGCTGAAGAAAAAGGCGCTCAAAAAGCGGCTGAGTGCGGTGCTGGTGTCCGCGCCCTGAAGATGCTGGACTCCGAGCTTCACGTACAGCAAAGCAAACAATACGTTGGCGATGACGAATCCGCCAATAATCAGCAAGAAGAAAACCGTCCACGAGGCGTTGATCATGAAAAGATAGGGATGGATGTCGCGCCAAGTGGTCCCGCGGCGGCGAACGTTGAATTCCCCGCTGGGATTGATGATTCGACGCAAGCCGCCGCGATATTTTTCCGTGAAGCCGGGATCCAGCGAAGGTTTGTGCATATTAGCGATGATTGACTCGTAGGGGCGGTTCGCGAACCGCCCCTACTGTCCCCTGTTCTCTATCACCTGTTCTTAAGGAACGTGCCTTCTTCGAGCTCCTCGAACGCCTGCCGGAGCTGCGCCTGCGTGTTCATCACGATCGGACCGTACCACGCCACGGGTTCTTCCAGCGGCTTACCCGAAACCAGTAGGAAGCGGATGCCGTCCTCCCCGGCCTGCACCATCAGCTCATCGCCACGGTCAAATAGGATCAGTGAGCGGTTGTCCGCCTCCGTGGGAGGATGCGTGTCCGCCCACCCCACCGATTCCGTGGGAACGGCGAGCGGCCCCGACGCGTTGCAAAACTTCCCGCTCCCGGAGAACACGTAGGCAAAAGCGTGGCGCGTGGTTTCAACCGGAAGTGTCTTCCGCTTGCCCGGGGGCACCGACACATCCAGATAAATCGGATCAGCCGCGATGCCATCCACCGGACCCTTCTTCCCCCAAAAGTTTCCACACACAATGCGGACGTTAGTGCCGTCGTCGTCCTGAACTTCCGGAATGTCGGGCGCTTTCACTTCCTGATAACGCGGCGAGGTCATTTTGAGCGCCGCGGGCAGGTTCGCCCACAACTGGAACCCATGCATGCGGCCCGCCGCGTCACCCTTGGGCATTTCCTGATGGATGATGCCGCTGCCCGCCGTCATCCACTGCACGTCGCCGGCAGCGATGGCGCCCTGGTTTCCCATGCTATCGCCATGCTCCACCGTTCCGGCAAGGACGTAAGTGATCGTCTCAATGCCGCGATGAGGATGCCAGGGGAAGCCGGCAAGATAGTCCTGCGGAATGTCGTTGCGAAAGTCGTCGAGAAGCAGGAACGGGTCGAAGTCCGACGTGTTGCCGAACCCGAACGCTCGGCGCAAGTGTACGCCGGCGCCTTCCAGCGTGGGCTTGGAGCGGACAACTCGCTTAATGGGTCGAAGTGACATATTGACCTCCTCAAGGAAGTTTACCCTCTTTGGCCGCGCGGCGCCACCACTCAAGGGGCTGCTGTAGCGCCGGTCTCTGGCCGCCGGCGGGAGTTTCTACATTCCAGGCGGCACCGCGATGCATGTGGGGCGCTGCTGTCCACCAACCAGCAGTGCCGCAACGCCGAGTTTTGCTTGCCTAGCCCTCCACCGCACGGTTGAAGCGGCCGGGGAACGAGACTAGAGCGGTCCCTGGCGCACGCCCCTCTCTCCGTTTTCGATCTCCGGTTTGCGCTAAGCTTCTTTCTTTTCATAAATATCCTGGCCTTGACCGCCTAAGGTATTTGCTTTCATACACATCCTGGGCGCCGAAATACCGGCATTTTTTCTGCATTTGTTTTCAATAACATCGCGAATGAAGGTTGCATTTCTTTAATTCCCCCTTTTCTGCACCGCGTCGCGCCGCAATGCGATAAGCACCCTGAATTCAGTGAGATGCATTTTTGCAGTTTTCCTTCAAATTTCTCCCAAGTCCTTGTGTTTTCCGACGCATCGTGGCCTAACGGGGGGCTTCTGTGGCCTTATGTTCGCTTCGGCGCGGGCCTTTTTTCATCCTATTAGCCTAGCTCTAAGACAAGGGATGTTGTCAAGACAATTCTTGCCGAATTTCCTGCCGGCAGGAAAAGATTCCACAATTCCCGCCCCCGATTTCCTACCGGTAGGAAATGGGCTGCGAGACTCGCCGGCGATGGCGACAAATCCTCACCATGGCGAGGGACGCCGGACACAAGCAGGGTTACGGCCGTTTGTCGGCCAACTGGTTTGCTTCCCAGTACCCCGTCAAACGCGCGCAATTACACTTAGCACAAGAAGGTGAATTTCCGAGGTCCGACCTTGACCTGGACACGAGCTCTACAGGTGGCGCTAATCTGCGTTGAATGCGACCACCAGCCAACGGCCAGCGCGCTTCTCCACTTCAAAGCGGTACGTGGATTCCATATCGACCTGTTCCTTTCCGTCTCCGGTGCGAGTCACCTGAAGGTCGCCGGCAAATAACTGGGGTTCAATGTCGCGGACCAACTTGAGCGCTACGTCACCAGAAGCGCAGTATGCGAGGACGGCAGGGTAATCTCGCTGCTCCGCATATTCGATGACTTTAGCGATGGGAACGAGGTCCGGCCTGTTGTACTCACGAGAACGAAACTTCACGTGGTCCCCGGCAATGTCGTAGGTATCGACCGCGCACAGACTGGGATTGTCCCAAGTGTCTATCTGCGAAAACCAGCAATATGGCAGGGTAACAGCCGGACCTTCGGTTCGAAGCTCCCCGATCTGGCCGAATCCGGGCACCCTATCGTCCAGCCCAAAGGCGCCAGACTGCTCGATGATCTGCTCAAGATCCCCGTCACCCTTCGGGTCCCACTCGCGGGCATCGTAGGCAACGCCAATACTGCCAGCGCAGCCGCCGAGGACGAACTTGGCAAGGAACCTCGCGTTTCCTGAAGGGCCCCGGTGCAGAGGGTAGAGATCGAGATAGGATTGCGGCACATCGTGCGCAACCGATTCCTCGTCCGAACCAACGGCGTGCCAAATCCGATTGGGCTTTTCAGAGTCTTCCTCCGAGATACCGAAGACGAAGAACCTTGCATGCGTGCGCGCCGTCATTTTGATAACCAAAGCTGGCGGGAGGTCCAGTATCTGAAAATGGAAGCGGTTCTTCTCGGGCCAAGAGATGTTGATGTCGGCGCTCATCAGCTCGATTCTGTTCAACACCTCTCTCGCGCGCTCCCACGGCGACCCCGGACCGGCAGGACTTGCGTTCAGTTCCTGAGTGACGGCATCCACTGCTGTCTGGAATAAATGGGACTCAGTATCCGTGGAGTGCCAGTTATTGTCTGCTCCGAACGGAGGACCACATGGGTCTGGTGAGTAGTCTGCAAGCTTCAACAGAAGTTGCCGGAAATTCGGGAGCGAATCTGATTGCTGCGCCGGCTCACCACGGCACTGCTCTACCCCGGCAGAGGCCAGCAGGGCAAGGGCAAGGAGCGCAGCCGCGATTGAGCGGGAATTCATATCGTGATCGCTGAGATAGTTGAGTATGGTACATGGCGAGCTGGGGTTAAACAAGGGACTTCGAATTCTCAAGGAACCTGGACCGAAATGACGGGTGAGTGCAATGATGATTCCGAGCGTATCGTCGGCCACTCGGAATCAATCCGAATGCTCAATTTGACGTGTCGTCGCGTAGATGTGCCCTGCGCTGTCGGCTTGCGCGTGTCAGGGTAGGACCAACATCATTAATGTGGAAACTCCAGGGAGAGAAGGTGAGGGAGGAAAAGGTGTCAGGATGAAAATATGTCAGGAGGAAAAGATGTCACGTACCTTTTCGTTCCAAGGGAAAGAGCGGCAGGATCCCGTCTTAGGGAAGCCCGAGGAAAGGCACCTGACACATTTTCCCCTCGACACATTTTCCCCTCACCCATCGCGCCGCTGACTTATTGTTTGCCGAATTCCCTTCGCAAGGCCTCGTGCAAAACCATCTTGACGTAGGTCTGGTAGCCAATTCCCTTTTGCGCGGCCATCGCGCGCGCCAGGTCAATATCGGTGGCAGGCAAGCGCAGCGTGACCGGCCGTGTCTTCACCCGGGCGGCGGCTTGTGGCAGGGTCAGCGTGGACCCCTCCAGGATGCGGCGCTCCGCGGCCCTCTCCAGCGCGCGCCGGTTCCGCTGATGCCATTGGGCATCTTCCGCTTCCGACCTAAACTTCGGAACGATCAATTTCTTTTTCGGCATCTGTACCTCACTCGCCCTTTTTTCGGAAATAGAGCTCTCGCAGTTTTTTGTTTGCGTCCCAGCCGGTAATTGGTCTGATGCGCTCTACGCGGAACGTGAAGACCAAAAACAGGACCCGCAATCGATCCGTGGCCACCCGCTTGACACAGAAAATCGCGGGCTACCCGTACCCTGCCCCGGGGTACAGAACGTTTAGCGCCAAGGTGAAGAGGGGATCGTAAATGTACCCAAAGACCTTCCAACCCACGATCAGGCCGAGCATGGCCAGGGTGGGATTTTGGGTGGCCTGGGTGAAGCGGCGGGCGAAATCCTCGGTAAAGAGCAAACAGATAGCCCCGTGGCCGTCCAGAGGGGGAATGGGGAGCAAGTTGAAAAGCCCGAGCAGAAGATTGAGGGAGAACATGATGCTAAGGAGTACCGCCACACCCTCGAGGGGGCCGGGGCGCGTCGCTGCCACCACGTGCGTAAAGCGGGCCGACTGCGGGGGCGCCATTGCGCCGGCGAGAATGCCAATGCGAATCGCCAGCACTGCCGCGAGCATCAAAAGGAAGTTCGCCGCGGGGCCAGCCAGGGCCATCCAAGCGGCGCGATGGGGGTGTCGAAAACGCCAGTGCGGGTCGAAGGGCGCGCTACCCCAGCCGATCATCCATCCTCCCAGAACGTAGGAGAGAATAGGTACGATGGTGGTGCCGAAGATTTCGCGTTGGATGTGCGGCAGCGGATTCAGCGTCACCTGCCCGCCTTCCGCGGCGGTGAGATCACCACCCCATTGGGCGACCAGGGCATGCGAGGCTTCGTGGCAGGTCAGGGAAAAGAGAAACGCAATGTACCAGAGAAAACCTAGCGCGATGAATTCCGGGTTCATGGAAGTCAACATGCGAACCACCCCTGGCGACTGCCGAAGATAGTGGGAGAATTCTGTACGCTCAACCGAGCGGGTGAATATAACATAATAGGCGGCACTCGGTGTGTGTCGTCGCGATAGCACCAGCCTAGGCGCGATCGGTAATTGTAGCGCCGACCGGAACTTGTCCCGATCTGATCGGGAGGTCGGCAGGTGCTGAGCTAAAGCTCAGCGCTACAATAAGCTTATCGGCGCTTGTTTCGTCATTTTCTTTCCGATGGACTTGAACCATGAACGTAATTCTTTTCGGCGCATCAGGTATGGTGGGGCAGGGCGTTTTGCGGGAATGCCTGCTCGATCCTGAGGTTGTGACCGTCCTCTCGATCGTGCGAAAAAGCACCGGGCAGCAGCACGCGAAACTGCGCGAAATCGTCCACCAGGATTTCTTCGACTTCTCTTCACTCGAACCGGAGTTGTCAGGGTTCGACGCCTGCTTCTTTTGCCTCGGCGTCTCTTCTGTTGGCATGTCGGAAGAAGACTATCGGCGCATTACCTACGACATCACCCTCGCCGCGGCAAAGGCCTTGGTGAAACTCGACCCACACATGACTTTCGTTTATGTTTCGGGCGCGGGCACGGACAGCTCCGAGCACGGCCGCGTGATGTGGGCCCGGGTGAAAGGACAGACCGAGAACGCCTTGCTGCGACTGTCCTTCAAGGCCGCGTACATGTTCCGTCCCGCGCTGATTGTGCCGCTCCACGGGATCAAGTCAAAGACCAGGCTCTACCGTGTGTGTTACGCGGTGCTGACGCCGCTTCTTCCCCTGTTGAAACGCCTCATGCCGAGGTGTGTCACCACCACCGAGAAGCTGGGGCGTGCGATGCTCATCGTCGCCAAGCAGGGCGCGCCCAAGCGGGTGCTCGAAAGCTCGGACATCAATAAACTTTGAATCCGGTGTTAGCGCCCTGCAGCAACTGTAGCACGGCCTGTTCTGTAGGTCCGCGGTTTTTCATTGCCCATAGGAGACGGGCCCATACCTACAGAACAGATCCACGCTACCCTTCTAAAAAGCCGCCAGTTGTCTAATGCCCGGAAGTAAGGGCCTTCAGGTAGCGGTAATAGAAATCGACGCCCTGGTAGAACGACTCCACGCGCAGGCGTTCGTCGCGGCCGTGGGCCCGCACGTCGTTCATATCGATGGCCACGCCGGAAATTCCATAGGTGGGCATGCCCGCGCCGTTGGTATAGACGCCGTCCGAGGCGCCGGTGGCCATGGTAGGAACGACGGGGGTTCCCGGCCACATTTCTCCGGCAACTTTGTCGAGCGTCTGCATTACATCGGGCCGCAGTTTGACCGGGGGCAGAGCCTGCGCGTTGGGGGCGGTATCGAGAATGCGGCCGCTATTCTCGACATAGCGAACCTCCACCTTGGGATCAGCGAAGATGCGGACGAGAGTCTGCCGAACTTCCTCGCGCGTGTGTCCGGGCAGAATGCGGCAGTTCACGTTGGCGTGGGCGCTCTGCGGGAGAGCGTTGTTGGCATGTCCTGCATCCAGCCGCGTGGCCACGCAGGTGGTGCGCAGCGTCGAGTTATTAAGCGGGTCCTGGGACAGGCGCTCCGCCGCCGCGGGGTCCGGCGGGTTGTTCAGAATGGCGCGCATATCTGCGGCCTCCTGACCGGTTTCTACGGAGGCCATGCGCTCAAAATAGGCGCGCGTCACGTCATTCAGCTCCAGGGGGAATTGATAGTGTTCCAGGCGGCCCAGCGCGTCAGCAAGATGATAAATGGCGTTATCCGGGGTAGGCAAGGAACTGTGCCCGCCCGGATTGGTCACGGTGAGCTGGAAGTCCGCGTAAAGTTTCTCGCTGGCATCCATGGAGACGATGACGGGCTTGCCGTTATCGCTGTCCACGCCGCCGCCGTCGGAGTTAAGGACGAATTCGGCGTCGATCAAGTCACGATGATTCTGGATGAGCCAGTTCACACCGTTTGATAATCCGCCCTCTTCGTCGGCGGTCAGCGCCAGGATGAGGTCGCGGTCGGGTTTGAAACCTTCCTGCTTGAAGCGAATGAACTCGGTGACCCAGATGGCGTCGTCACTCTTCATGTCCTGCGTGCCACGGCCATAGTAGTAACCGTCCTTTTCCAGGAACTGGAAGGGATCGACCGTCCAATCGGAGCGGCGCGCCTCCACCACGTCAAGATGGCCGATCAGGAGCACGGGCTTGTGTGCGCCGGTGCCGTGCAGACGCGCCACCATGTTGCCTTTGCGGGCGTTGGGACCCAGCACCACCACATCGCTCGCGGAGAAGCCGGCATCGCGCAGGCGCTGGGCCATGGCCTCCGCTGCCACCGTGGTGCTGCCCACGGAGTCCGTGGTGTTGATTTCGACCAGTTGTTTGAAAATATCGTGGCATAATTGCCGCGTCCCAGCGTCAATTTGGGCCAGCAAGGCGGGCGCAAAAAACAGCAATGCCACGGCCGCCGGAAAAAGGACTCCCAATGGATGTTTATGCATGGCGGCATTATATCAAACCTAAGTGGTGGCCGCGTGTTGGGTAGCACAAGCACTCCGCCTGTGGCTGTGCGCTGCGCAGATTGAATGCGGTTCGGGCACAGACAGGAGCGTTTGTGCTGCCAGCCAAGAATTGTGGCCAAAACGAAATTAGACCCGATATACTGTCATCGCATTTTCGCTTTACCGGCAGGCGTTAGGTTAATGCCAATGCATGAATTCCCTGGCGAGAGACTCCAATGAAAAGACTGGGGATCCTTCTTTCCGGCCGCGGTTCGAACTTTGAGGCCATCGCGCGCAACGTGCAGGCGGGCAAGATTCCGGCGAAAATCGCCGTGGTGATCAGCAACAAGCAGGAAGCGTTGGGCCTTGTGCGCGCGCGGGAAATGGGCCTGGAAACACGCTTTATCCCCTCCAAAGGCAAGGAACGCGAGGCCTTCGACCGCGAAGTGGTGGCGGTGTTGAGAGAATTCCAGGTCGATCTGGTTTGCCTGGCGGGTTTCATGCGCATTTTGAGCCCATACTTCGTGCGCGAGTTTCCCCGCCGGATTCTGAATATCCATCCTGCTTTGCTCCCTTCCTTTCCGGGCGAGGACGCGCAGCGTCAGGCGCTGGAACATGGCGTGAAATTCACCGGATGTACCGTTCACTTGGTGGACGAAGGCGTGGACACCGGACCCATCGTGTGCCAGGCGGTAGTATCGGTGCTCGATGACGACACTGTGGAGACGCTGGCAGCGCGCATCCTCCAGGAAGAGCACCGAATCTATTCCGAAGCGATTTGCCTGCTGCTGGAAGACGAGGTGCGCTTCAAAGGCCGGCGGGTGCTGCGGAAGTGAGATCGGAGATTCCAGATTTTGTTCCGGTACGCAAATGATACCCAAGGAGAGATGATAAACTGCCTGTGATGACCATCGATGAACAACTCTCTTACCTCACCAAAGGCGCGGAAGAGACGATCCGCGTGGAAGAACTCAAGGCCAAGCTGGTGCGCGCGGCAAAGACCGGCAAACCGCTGCGAGTGAAGGCGGGGTTTGACCCCACGGCTCCGGACATCCATTTGGGCCACACGGTGCTGATCCGCAAACTCAAACATTTTCAGGATCTCGGCCACACGGTGATCTTCCTGATCGGCGATTTCACCGGGATGATCGGTGACCCTTCCGGCCGGAACGTGACGCGTCCTCCTTTGACGCCGGAGGAGATCGCCGCGAACGCCGAGACTTACAAGAAACAGGTCTTCAAGATTCTCGATCCGCACAAGACCGTGGTGGATTTCAATAACCGCTGGCTCGGCAAACTCTCCAGCGCCGACTGGGTAAAACTGTGCTCGCACTATACCGTGGCACGGATGCTGGAGCGCGACGACTTCGCCAACCGCATGAAAGAGCAGCGGCCCATCTCCATGCACGAACTGCTCTACCCGCTTTCGCAAGCGTACGATTCCGTGGCGCTTGAGGTCGACGTGGAACTGGGCGGCACCGACCAGAAATTCAATCTGCTCGTCGGGCGCGCCATTCAACCGGAGTATGGGCAGGAGCCGCAGGTCATCATGACCATGCCCATCCTGGAAGGGCTCGACGGCGTACAGAAGATGTCAAAGTCGCTGGGTAATTACGTGGGCATCAACGAACCGCCCGCGGAAATGTTTGGTAAGCTAATGTCCATCTCGGATGAGATGATGTGGCGATACTACCTGCTGCTCACTGACCTCCCCCCTGCGGAAATAGAGGCTCTCAAGGCATCGGTGGCGTCCGGAGAAAGTCATCCACTCGAAGTCAAGAAAGCCCTGGCACGCCAAATCATCACGGATTTTCACAGCGCCGACGCCGCCGCGCAGGCGCAAAAAGACTTTGAAGCGCAGTTTCAAAAGAATTCTGTCCCGCAGGTCAAAACTGTTTACCAACCATATCCCCTCCTCCAACCGAAAGAACTTTTCCGAGTCCTAGTAGATCTGGGGGAGTTCACATCTAACTCGGAAGCTCAACGTAAGATCAAAGAGGGTGCCGTTTATGTAAACACAGGGGACACAGAGGCAGCCCATTGGGTTCGCCTCGCCAATCCCGTTGCCAAGTTGCGCCTTGAGACCGGACCGCAAGGTTCAGTCGCCCTCTTCATAGGTGACGTGCGCCTCCCGGTTCAGGCGGCAACATTTAAGGCGGGGAGGAAAGTCTTCCAGGTTCCATTTACTCATTAGAACTATTCAGTGCAGGCGGGCGCTCCCGGAGATGAATTTCTTGGGGCATAGGAGCATTCCTCGGGTTTATTCCGCACAGTCCCCTGCCTGGCGTGATCCGGCCCGCTGCTTTCTCCCGCCGCAAGGAACCGCAAGAACCGGGTTTCCATCGTCGCTTTTCTTGTGCCAGAATGAAGGGCACGCGAATCTAATTGGAAACGGCCTGTGGATCGCTGCTGGGACGAAGCTCCCGGCGCGGCCAAGATCATGCCGGAGGATGACCATGCCTGATACCACCGAGTTATTCCTGCACGACCAGTTGGTTGAGCGACGCCAGAGGTTGGAATCCACTGCCAAGGTTGCCGGCATGCAGGGCGGCATTGCAGAACTGTTAAATGAAGTTGACGCCGCGTTGGCGCGCATGGAAGCAAGGACCTACGGTCTTTGCGACACCTGCCATGATCCGGTCGAGAAAGACCGACTTCTCGCTGACCCCTTAGTTAGATTATGTCTTGATCATCTGAGCGCTGATCAACGCCGGGCGCTGGAGCAGGACCTTGAGCTTGCCGGCCAGCTCCAGCGCGGGTTGCTGCCGGAAACAAATTTGCGATTCGGCGGATGGACCGTTTCCTATCATTACCGTCCCCTGGGCATGGTGAGTGGCGACTACTGTGACCTGGTGGCACAGGAGAATGGATCAGCTAACCTTTTCTTCGCCCTTGGGGACGTATCGGGGAAAGGGGTTGCTGCTTCCATGCTGATGTCGCAACTCCATGCCATTCTTCGCACGCTGACAGCTACGAACCTACCTGCCCAGGCGCTCGTCGAGCGGGCCAGCCGCATTTTCTGCGAAACCACTATGTCCACTTTCTTTGCCACGCTCATCTGTGGGCGCGCAGATTCATCGGGGGGAATTGAGTTGTGCAATGCCGGCCATTGTCCCGCGCTGGCGCGTCAACAAGGGAAGGTGGCACGCCTGGAAGCCACCGGTGTTCCCATTGGCATGTTCTGCGATGGCCGCTACTCCACGCGACAGGTACGACTGGCCCCGGGAGAAACCCTCTTCCTCTATACGGACGGCGTCTCAGAAGCCCGATCTCGAACCAATGAAGAATATGGCGAGACCCGATTGATAGAGTTCCTGACGCAGAATCCCGATTTGGCCCCGGAGGCGTTAATTTGTGCTTGCCTGGATGATTTGAATGGCTTCCGTTCCGGACAGCCCCTGCTGGACGACCTGACGATCATGGCGATACAGCGGACGCATTGACGGGGGGAGCAATCGCCGCAAACGCGGAGTTGTTTGTCCGACCCGGCACGAGGGGCGCTTCTCTCAGAAGAAACGCATGGACCCTCGGCGCAAAAAGCTCCGCCTTGACTTCCTGCTGCCAATTCGGCATCCTTCCCAAGCGCACCCGTGAGAATCATCATTCTGCTCAATCCTACCGCGAAGCGAGGCCAAGCGCGCCGTCTGCTCGAACGTGCGCTCAAAGTTTTTCGACGGCAAAACGTTCAATTCGAAGTCCGCGAGAGCCAAAGCTCCCAGAACTTGCTGGAGTTGGCGCGAGGAGCGCGCAAGGAGAAGCCTGACCTCATCGTTTCCGCCGGCGGCGATGGCACCCACCACTACGTCATCAACGGGCTCTTTAAATCAGAGGTCCCTCTGGGATTGTTGCCGATGGGTACGGGTAACGATATTGCCAAGGGCGTGGGCATGCCTATGGACGTGCAAGCGGCGGCCAAGGCACTGCTGAGCGGTCAGGTTCGGGAGATTGATCTTGCCCAGACTGAGGGAGCGGTGTACGCCTGCATCGCCGGAGTGGGATTTGACTCGACCGTCACCCGTTACGCCAACGAGCACGCGCGGTGGCTTAGCGGGTCGCTCGCTTACACGTGGTCACTCCTTCGTTGCCTGCCCGACTACGGGCCAAAACAGCTCGAAATCATTGCCGATGGCGAGTCTTTCTCCCAAGATGTGGTGTTCGCTGTGGTCGGAAACAACGTTTCCTATGGGGGTGGGATCCGGCTCGCGCCGCGCGCAAAGCTCGACGATGGGCTCCTGGATATCTGCATCATCCCTTATATGAGCCGCCTCGAACTGCTGCGCTGGGTTCCGCGCGCCTACCGGGGTGAACATTTGCAGCACCCGCGAATCCAATACCTTCAATCTCGGAAGATAACCCTGCGTGCGTCTTCACCCACGGAATTGTTCGGTGACGGCGAATTCTTGCAGGAATTACCGGCCACGATTGAAGCGCTCCCGCGCGCCCTGCGTGTGATCGCTCCGCGGTATTAAGCGCGGCCAAGATGGCCGTTCATTTGGTCGCTTTGGGAATGGTGAGGTTCAGGACAAGGTGCCAACGGGTCTCGAACATGCTGATCCGCCGCACCTCGGAAGAAGAGTTATTGTACGTGGCCTTGACCGTGTAGTCGTGATCAAAGCGGAGGCCGTCGAACTGGTATTGACCCCCTTTTTGCGAGTAGACATCCAAAACCTTCGCGGTTTGATTATCCGTCAATTCCACCGTGGCGCCTTCGATGGTGTTCTCCGCATCGTCAAATACCGCGCCGGAAACCGTTCGCGTTGTCGGTGTCTTATCTTTCGCCAGCCCGGCCACAGCCCCCACCAGCAATACTCCTCCGGCGAGCATGAGGGTAAGAGCAACCAGCATCGGTATGGGGCGGTGAGATCCCCGCCTCACCGGGTTGCCGCCGGGCATTGGATTGCTTTTCAAATTGCGGAGGCTCATATCACCATGTACCATCTTCCTCGTCTTCTTCCCCGCCGGAAATGACGTCGAGTTCAATCGGGTTGGTGTTCACGACCTCCAGCTCGGCTCCGCAGTCCGGGCAATCCAAAGTCGCCCCTTCTTCGACGTCGTCTTCGATTTCTATCGCCGCCTCGCATTCAGGGCAATGAGCCATGATCTTACCTCCCCTTAAGAACTCCTGTTTCCCCACCCAAAAGTCTATTCATTTCTCCAGATGATGTCCAGCGCCACCTGCTCTTCATTTCGGATTTAAGATTTTGGATTTTCGATCAGCAGACCTACTACTCCTTAGTCCCCTTCTCAAATAGGGAGGAGAGGTACGGGGGGGTGGTTCTCAATCCAAAATCCGAAATCTAAAATCGAAAATGCAATCGGCATGGTTCCGGGATTTTGCCTTTCATTGGCTCTTCCCAAGCATGCCGGCGTCGGGATAACCTTGTTGCCTTCCGGAACGGTTCAGGAAATTCGCCATTGTGAGGAGCGCCATGAGAGATGATTATCGATTTGCAACGCTGGCTGTGCACGCCGGTGAGGCTCCGTGCAAGATCACGGGTGCGGTCGACACACCCATTTATCAGTCCTCCACATTCGCCGCCGTGGATTCTGATGAAATGGCCGCGCTGTACGCTGGGGAGAAACCTGGATACACGTACACGCGTTACGGGAACCCCACGATCCATGCGTTGGAGGAAAAAATCGCATCGCTCGAAGCCGGCGATGCCGCATTGGCCTTTGGTTCCGGCATGGCAGCCATCTCTTCCGCGATTCTGGGATACGTGAAGGCCGGTGATCACGTGGTGGCAGCGCGATCCCTTTACGGCGCAACCTATGATTTCCTCAATCGTGTACTCCCCTCCATGGGCGCCTCCGCAACCTTTGTGCAATCCACCCGCGCGGAAGATTTCGAGAAGGCCATTCAACCCAACACGCGCCTGATTTACTTGGAGACACCCAGCAACCCCGTGCTGGAGATTCTGGATATCGCCGCGCTGGCCGGGGTCGCACGTTCGCATGGGATTCCTTCCATGCTGGACAACACCTTTGCCTCGCCGGTACTTCAGCAACCCCTTAAGTTGGGTATTACCGTTGTGGTTCATGCCGCGACAAAGTACCTGTGCGGGCACGGTGACGCCATGGGAGGCGCTGTAATCGGCCCCCAGGACTACATCAGCCACCTCAGCCTCGACGTCCTACGCAGCTTCGGTGGGGTCATGAGTCCCTTCAACGCCTGGCTGATCCTGCGGGGCATCCATACCCTTCACCTTCGCGTTCCCGCCCAATGCGCCAACGCCCAGAAGATTGCGGAATTCCTGGCGCATCATCCCAAGGTGGAGTACGTCAACTACCCCGGCCTGCCGAGCCATCCGGGCCACGACTTGGCCAAGCGGCAAATGAGCGCATTCGGCGCCATGATAAGTTTTGAAGCCAAGGGAGGTTACGAGGGCGGCAAACGTGTCATGGATGGCGTGAGGATTTTTCTCCGCGCTGCCAGCCTGGGCGATACTCGCTCGCTGATCGTACACTCTGCTTCCACCAGCCACCGGGCCATGCCGCGCGAGCAGCGGGAGGCCATCGGCATCAGCGAAGGCTTGGTGCGCCTTTCCGTGGGGATTGAAGCCGTTGAGGACTTGATCCAGGACCTCGATCAAGCGCTGGCTTAAATCGCCGGGTGTAGTAGGATAGGGGCGAGGATGACGACAATGCGCAAGCTCATCTCGCTCGTGATGTTGGTCTACTCTTGCTTCTTGGTCCGAACGAACATTCCCACGCTCCCGCGGTCCATCCCGACGCATTTCAATGCCTCGGGTGCGTCCGACGGATGGGGCAGTCCCGACACCCTCTGGGTCATTTTAAGTGCACAAGCTCTGATCTGCGCGATCTTCCTGAGTGTCCCGTACGTGAGCCAACAATTCCCCGGCGCGGTTCACTTTGGATCACACCGTCTGAGCGATTTCTCCCCCGCCGGGCGCGCGCGGTTGGTCCCGATGCTCAATAACATGGCGGCATCCATAAGCATCGTAATGAACCTGTTTTTCGTTATCGTACTGCGCGACACCATTCAGGCGGCAACACAGCCCATTCCTCAAATCCACATGTTTTGGCCGATGGGGCTCCTGCTGGGCGGCATGTTTGGGATTATGTTGTATTACCTGCGGCGGATCCACCGCGCCACCCAAGGGGAAGTTGACGGGACCCCGCCAGATGGCCTCACGCCTTGATTTAACTCGCCGCCGCACGCTCGAAATGCCGCAGCAAAGGGACCTACCGACTTCTGCATAATACGGTGACGAGTGAACCCCCTCACCCCCGACCCCTCGCCCCCTTGGGGGCGAGGGGTCGGGGGTGAGGGGGTCTTGTCACTCTAATTTGCAGTACTCAATAGTGGGCATCTACCCTTGCCATCAGGCTGCCACTAAGCGTGGCGCTGGCGCGCCCGCCTGTACGTCCAGAGGATCCCTTCGATGGCAAGCCCCACGAGGGTGCCCCACATCAGGTTGGTAAAGAATGAAACCACGCCCACACACACGGCAAGCAGTAGTTGCGGCCAGCGGTGGATGAGGTCGCGCACGTAGGCAGCGTGTTGCACTCCCACGTACGCCAGGAACACTCCCAGAATCGCCAGAGGGATCAAGTGGAGCAGACCGACGGCGGTCGCGCCGAAGAGTGCCAATAGAATGCAAACGCCGCCGATAATATAGCTCGACTTGGGGCTGCGCGCGCCGAAGAGATAGTGCGCCGTGATCCCGCCCGACCCATGGCACAGCGGGGAGCCATGAATCGCCGCGGTCACCAGATTCACGATGCCGATGCTCAGACTGAGGGCGCGCACGGTGACGCGTTTCGCCTGCTCGCCATAAAGAATCCGCGCGGTATTCTCCGTCGCTACGATGGAGTTTCCGAAGGTCAGGGCGAATTGCGGCACGACGAGCAGAGGCAGGACACTTTTAAGCTCGGCCGCCTGAGGATGAAGTAATTGCAGCGCTACAGGGCCAAAGCTCAGCGTCGGTAGCTTGCCCAAGTGCAGGGCAACGCCCAAGACAATACCCAAGGTCAGGAGGACAAGCGCCGCAGGGAAACGCCGCGAATTTCGCAACCCCAACAATAATGCGGCTCCGGCGAACGCAATCAGCCACGAGGTAAGCTCGCCGCCGGGAAGAAGCGGCATGTTCGGAGAGCCCCTCATCAATCGCCAGCCCTCCTGCAAAAGCACCAGCCCCAACCCCAGTTGAATTCCGCGGACGATAGGCAGGGTGAAGAGCTTTGCCAGCCATCCCGCCAGGTTGGTGACCCCTACCAGGAGCAGGAGCACGCCCATCAATAGGCCGGCACTGGCAATCGCCGAAGGCGAAAGCGCCCGGGCGAGGGCGATCGCCGCCACAGCCTTGAAGGGTTGCACGGCGATGGGAATCCGGAAGTATCGCGCCGCCAGACAATAGGTGAGTCCCGCCGTCAGAAACAGGGCGGTGGGATTCAGATGATTCAAGGTGATGAGGGCAATCGCAATGGGAAAAAGTACGCCAATGTCGCCAAAGGCCCCCGCCACATCCAGGCGCGTGAGCCGGGGAATCGGGGAATCGGGTGATCGGACGGGTAACTCCAGATCATCGGATCTCCTGATCATTGTGGATGGTTCTTTGTTCACCCGATCACCCGATCATCGGATCTCCCGATTATCTGATCTCCCGATCATAATCTTTGTAACACAAGCCCGCTCGTCACAAGTATAATCCCGCGGATGCGCAAAATTCATGAGTTGTTTTTCGGAATCATACTTTTTTGGTTACTTGCCCCGGTCTCTGCCGGCTGCGGCCAGGAAGCAGCAGACATTCATTACCCCGGCGTCCCGCAAGCCTGGATCATGTCTGTAACCGGGAATCATTATCCGGGCATTGCTCGCGCGCTTTCCACGGTTGGATTCAATGTGCGGGAGGTCTCCGCTGAGGGTTACAGATCATCCCCACCGGAGCGTCACCCGCTGCTGATTATTCCGGAGAGGGAAGGGCAACAACTTGGCCCCGCGCTTATTCAATCCATCCTCCATGACGTTGAGGGCGGAATGCCCCTGCTTCTGGACGGGTCGGCGCTACTGGCGGAAGACTTGGGCATCAAGGCCCTCGGCACTCGCAGCGCGACAACCCGTTATTATTGGGAACGCTATGCCGATGACCCCCTCCGTCTGCCGGGCCGGCTGGCCTACCCACGCTTACAGGCAAGCCCTCCCCTGACCGTGTTGGCTTATGATTCCGGGAGCAAAGCCCCGCTAGTGATTTCGGGAAGCCGCGGACAAGGACGGTTCATTTACAGTGCCATCCCGCTCGAACCGCAGGAAGGAATGGTTTTTCAGTACTTGCCTTTCCTGGCGCAGGCCATCGTGGATGAGTTGCACGTCTCCCCAACGCTCGCTGCGGACAATCTCTGTGCCTATGTCGACACCGGCGGTGAGCCCAAGGTTGATCCGGAGGTGGTGGCGGCGCAACTGAAGAGCTGGTCCGTTCGCGAGGTCCATCTTGGGGCTTTTTATGGCTCTGAGGAATTTCGGGAGTTCGTCCCGCGTTTCCTCGCTGCCGCCCATCGGCAGGGGATCACGGTGTACGCGTGGCTGGAATACCCCATGGTGAGCACGGAGTTCTGGAAGCAGCACCCGCAATGGCGTGAATTGACGGGCACCGGGCAGCCCGCCATCATGGATTGGCGCTATCACATGGCGCTGGAAGATCCAGCCTGCTTTCAAGCCGTGGCCGAACTCACCCGGCGCCTGATGCTGGACTATGACTGGGACGGCGTGGATCTTGCCGAATTGTATTTCGAGGGTGCTCCCGGCATCTTCAAAGATCCGGAAGACTTCACACCCATGCATCCCACGTTTCGCCGCATGTTCCAAACGCGCTACGGGGTGGACCCCATCAAGATGTTCAATCCCGAGTCGCCAAAGTATGGGCCGTTGAACCCCAAGCTGCGGAGCGAGATGCAAGAATATCGCGTCGAGCTAATCACTCAGTTGACGCAAGAGTTCCTGGGAACTTTGGCTAATTGCCAAATGCAAAAACCCTACCTGCAAACGACGCTGACCGTCATTGACGCGCTGCGCGACCCCACCGTGACCGAGCGGTTCGGCGTTGATCCTGTCCGCCTGCTGGAGCTGCAAAAGAGATTCGGGTTCGCCGTCGAGATCGAGGATCCCTACACGGTATGGAATTCCAGCCCCGACCGTTACCGCGCCATCGGCGAGCACTACCGCCCCGAGGTCCAACCGGGCACGCCATTTTCCCTGGATGTCAACGTGGTGGACAGAATTCCGCCGGGACGCCCGCTCAATAAACCCCGTGGGCTGGAGCTCTATGAATTGCTGGCCAATGTTGCCGCGAACGTGGATTTGGTAACGCTTTACGCTTTCAGCACTTTCTCGCCGGATGATATGCGCCTGGTCCCCTTCGTTCTAGGCGCCCAACAAATGACGGGGGGAACGCCGGAAGAAGGCACCGTACGGGCGCAGCGCCAAATCTTCTGGCGCACCGATACGGGCGGCCGCACCGTTTATCTCGACGGAAAGGAATGGCCGTGCTGGTCTGATTCCCAAGTTCTGATTCCCGCCGGCGTGCACACAGTCTCAACAGCTCCGCAGACCGATATCGGCGGGCAGAACGTGCTGCGCATCGAGGGCATTAACGGCACAATCCTCGGGGCAGCGCAGTCGGGCTCGCGTGTGACTCTTACCTATGAATCTCGTGGTCGCTGCTATATCACGCTGAGTCGACCGGCCACATCTGTTCTGTGCGACGGCGTCCGCAGCGCCGGAGAAGTCTTAAGTAACGGTGGGCGGGTGTGCCTGGTGCTTCCGCAAGGCAAGCATACTGTGGAGTTGGAATAACGAGCAATGCCCGGATCTATTCTGAAGGTTCGCGGCATGTTTGCAATTGCCGATTTTCGATTGCCGATTGAACTCCTCGCGAATCGAGAATCGTCAAGGGACGAGCCGCGGACTTACAAAACAGATCTGCGTTCCAGTGGCTAGGCTTTACGCAGGGCGCGCTCGAATCCGGGCAGAGCGCGTTCTATCGTTTGGCGGGGAATCGTAAGCGACAGACGGATGTACCCGCTCCGTCCAAACCCCGAGCCCGGCACGGCCAGGATGCCCTCCTCCATAAGCCTGCGCACAAAGGCCAAGTCATCAGGTATCGGCGCCTTGGGAAACATGTAGAAGGTCCCCTGCGGTTTGGTGACCTCGCAGCCCATGCGGGTCAAGCCTTCCCAGAGCAGGTCGCGTTTTTCCTGGTATGCATTGGGATCAATCTTGAGATCCGCCACCTCCACCATGACCCATTGCCAGATGGCGGGAGCATTGATGAAACCCAGTATGCGGTTGACGAAGGTGCAAGCGTCGCGCAGCGCATCGAGTTCATCGAGGCAGGGCGAGAGGGCCAGATAACCAATCCGCTCACCGGGAATCGCCAGAGCTTTGGACCATGAATAGGTCACCGCAGTGCGGCGAATGAGCGAGGGAATCACCGGCAGCGCGAGGCCATCAAAGATCAGGGATTTATACGGCTCGTCAGCGATAACCGTTACGGGATGGTCGAGCCCGGAAATCAAGGCTTCCAGACCCAGCAGGAATTTGGTGGAGTAGACCGCGCCCGTGGGATTGTTGGGTGAATTGAGAATGATCGCCTTGGTGCGCGGGGTGATGGCGGCGGCGATGCGCCCAAGGTCGGGTTGGAACTTGTCATCCGTCTCGACCAGCACCATGCGGCCGGCGTGGTTCTCAATATAGAACTGATACTCGGGAAAAAAGGGAACCAGGATAATGACCTCGTCGCCGGGATCGAGCAGCGACTTGAGCAGCACGTTGATGGCGCCCGCCGCTCCCACCGTCATGAAGATGTGATCGGCCGTGTAAGCCAGGCCCGTCTGCGCGGAGAGTTGCCGGGCAATCACTTCCCGCACCGGCGTGAAGCCCGCATTGGGCATGTAGGCGTGGCTGCGAGGGCGATTCCTTTCCACGACTTCTCGCAGCACAGAGATTACTTTTTCCGGTGGTTCGCCGTCGGGATTCCCCAGAGTGAAATCGAAAACATTCTCTTCCCCGCGCTCTCGTTTCATGCGGGCGCCAATCTCGAACATGCGCCGGATCCAGGAGGCGTGTTCCATCTGTTCTGCGATGTGTTTGCTGATGCTCATCGAATATCTCTAACAAGAATTTTTCGCGCGACGTACGGGCGCTCCTCGGTGTGCTTTGGAGCAGGGCAAATTCCAAAATTGTCCAAAATAGGCTTTCGGTTTCCCCGCACTATGGTTTCCCCGAGAATGCCCGAGAATTCTAGCTATTTCCAGGGTCTTTGGCATGAGGTCAAAATGTCCCTTTCCCGCCTCAGGGCTGTTTCTTTGTAATCCCGCAACTCCTTCCGCTCATTTGGATAGCGGGCGGAGCCGACTGGAACCTCCCCGCCGCCCCGGCGCGATTGACATGGTACAAAAGACCGACCCCATCAAACTGGTACCCCCAATTTCCGATTTGGACAGCCCTGGCACGCGACCTGCCCCTGCCGAAGGTGGCATCTTCATTTTTCGATGCGCCGATAAACTTCCGTACTGGCAACGACATTGATGCCGGCGGATTGCAGCCGCGCGATGGCCGCATCAGGGTTATCGAACCGGAAGATCAAAACCGCCGTGTCTCCACGGCCGAAAGTAAACGCGTACATATACTCGATATTGATGCCGGTCTGCTCGAAGACGCCCAGCAATTCCGCCAGGCCTCCGGGCCGGTCGGGCACTTCCACGGCCACCACTTCCGTCACATTGACGACGTAGCCTGCTTCCTGAAGAACGTGAGCGCCCTTCTCCCAATCGGAAACGATGAGGCGGAGAATGCCGAATTGCTCCGTGTCGGCCAGGGTAAGAGTGCGGATGTCGATGCCGCCTTCGGCCAGAAGGCGGCAAGGTTCCGTCAACTGGCTCGGCTTGTTTTCCAGGAAGAGCGAAAGCTGATGAATCTTCATGGGCACCCCCTACTTGAACCCTCGATCGTGGCGCGGGCGTTCCGCCCTTGTTAGCGGTGGGTTATTGTAGGGGCGGTTTGCGAACCGCCCGCCGGCCCATCGCGGGCGATTGTTGATGAGGGCGCTTCGCGAAGCGCCCCTACGAAACGCGCGGGCAGGATGCCCACGCTATGTCGAGTCCAGATTCCTTTGATCAATGAGCCGTTTTGCTTTTCCCTCGCTGCGTTTGATGGTCTGTGCCGCCACCAGGCGAACCTTCACGCGCAGTCCCAGGGTCTGATGCAAGGACTGCGCCAGCTTATTGTGCAGGTTTTCCAGCGCGCCGACCCGGTCGCTCGAGACCGCCGGCGTCACTTCCACCTGCACTTCCATCTGGTCCAACCCTTCCTCGCGCGTCAGGATGATCTGATAGTGAGGGAGCGTGCCCTCCACCGCGAGCAGGGCGGTCTCAACCTGGGACGGAAACACGTTGACGCCACGAAGGATGAACATGTCATCGCTGCGCCGGCTGATGCGTTTGATGCGGCGCAGGGTTCGGCCGCAGGCGCAAACGCCCGGCACGAAGGCGCTGATGTCGTGGGTGCGATAACGAAGCATGGGCATGGCGTGCTTGCTCAAGGTCGTCACCACCAGTTCCCCTTCTTCTCCCTCCCCAACCGGCAGATCGGAATTCGGGTCAATGATTTCCGGATAAAAGTGGTCCTCAAAAATGTGCAGACCTGCCTGACAATGGCACTCGCTGCCCACGCCCGGGCCGGTAATCTCCGAAAGCCCGTAGATATCGTAAGCCTTGATGCCGCCGGCGGATTCGATGTGGCGGCGCATGGAGTCGCTCCAAGGCTCGGCGCCGAAAACGCCCACGCGCAGGGGCAGTTCCCGCACATCCACGCCCATTTCCGCGGCGCGGTCGAGCAAATGCAGAAAGTAGGTGGGCGTGCAGCAGATGGCCGTCACCTTGAAATCCTTCATCACCATGATCTGCCGATCGGTATTGCCGCCGGAAATGGGAATTACGGTGGCCCCCAGCGCCTCGGCGCCGTAATGTGCCCCCAGCCCTCCGGTGAATAGGCCGTAGCCATAAGCGTTTTGAATGATGTCACCGCAGCCCAGGCCGCACGACGCGAGCGTCCTCATCATCGCGTCGGTCCACACGCCGACGTCGTGCTGCGTGTAAGCGACAACAATCGGCTTGCCGGTCGTTCCACTGGATGCGTGCAACCGGACGACTTCCTGCAGAGGACTGGCGAACAGGCCGAAGGGATAAGTGTCGCGCAGGTCCGTCTTCACCGTGAAAGGCAAGCGGACCACATCGTCGAGCGTCCGTATATCCTCCGGCTTGGCGTTTCGTTCATCCATGCGCTGGCGGTAGAGTTCAACGTGCTCGTAAGCGCGGCGGACGGTACTCCGCAACCTGCCCAACTGTAGTTCTTGCATTTGCGCCGCGGGCAGGTAATCCGGCGCGCTGGCAGGATGAATCTCGTAGTTGTCCGATATGCCGATCATGGGTTTGGTCCGTTCAAGTTCTTGTACATTGCGGCCTTACGTGAGTGGCCTTTCTTGCCCATCTAAAGCGAGCAACGGGTTGAGCCTGCGCGAAGCGCTTTGAGTGCGGTAGTAGCAGCTACCGCTTTGGATGCTGATGTCATTTGCAATCGGATCCCTTTCGAAGCCCTCCTTTGCATTCCTCTTCCATTACTTGCCTGATTCCCCTCCCGGCGGGACGGGAAACGGGCGAGCAAGGAGGCGGAAATTACCGACACCGCTGCAATCCACGCCTTCTGGACCGGCGATAGGTGGGCTATTCGCATCAGCTTCCTTTCCAGATTGTTGTCGGATCACCCCTGTTTGATCTGTGAAATAATTCGTATCACCCACAGACGAGTCGATGGGATGCGCGTGAACGGCATAAGTCTGAATCTTCACGGCACTGTCAACAGGCCCGGCGTCATACGTGATCCGGTAACCTGATTTCAGGCCCGAGGCCAACTCTCCACTGATGAAGCCTGCTGCCTCCTCATTCGGTGCGGGGGTGGAATGAAGCCATCGAGTTTTTGGGGGACCCATTGCCGCAAGTGTTGGCGGATACCCATGGCCATAAGAACACGAGTAGGCTGCGGCAGCCTCATTAATGATTCGCAGCGAACCTACGCCGGGCCTCCCGCCCCCGAAAGAATGGTGGGGGAGGGCAAGTGCAATGACGTAAAGCACGACGGGAAGCGACCAGATCCCGAGGCCCAGATAACCGCAAACCATCCCCGGGGTGGCTCTGTCCTCGCCACTAATCCTCCCCTGGCTGCGTTGAATCGACACCTTCGCGCGGTGGCTAGTAACGACCGCGAGCAGCCCTAGCGAAATTCCAGTGGCGACAAAACCGACAAGCAAGGTTCGGGTAAAATCAACTCCGAAGTAAGCGAGGGCCAGGGCCCCCGGCGCGGTCGCGAACGCGAGTATGCCAAGGATCAGGCTAGCGGTAGCGCCCCGGCTCCTGCGTGGAGGTTGTTCGAATGTCTCCTCCGATGCGCCGACCTCGGCAACCTGGAGGGACTCGGGGGGCTTGTCGGGCGCCAGGGTAGCACCGCAGAAACAACAAACACCTCCCGTTTCGGTGACTTGTTTGCCGCAGCTTGGACAAACCATGCGAGATCCAAGTTCCCCACTCCGACCCGGGCGTCAGGATACGTCTGACCGCATCGAATTGCAATCAGACGCCGGTCGGCTGGCTGGCGCAGGGCGAGCCCAGCTCTGAGGCTCACGCTTCTCGCCGTGTCCGCTGGTATTCCTAAATGTGCTTAACAGAATGGACAGGATATTCTGTTCCGCCATACTAGCCTGTCCATCCTGCACATCCATGTACAATTCATTTCCCCTGCGGCGCAGCAGCGCGTCCGATGGCGAGCGCCTGAAGGTTCAAGGCGTGCAGCTTTGGCGCCAGGTTCTGGCGGATCGCGTCCTGCCAGGCGGCTTCCGGAAAGGGCAGACTCACGCTTAAGCAGCCGAGCAACGCGACATTGAGGCTGCGCTTGTCGCGCAAGGCGCCGCCCGGAATCGCGCCCGGCGCGATCAGCGTACCGCCCTCGCGCAATTGCCAGCGATTGGGTTCCACCTGATCGGGCGACAGGACCACCAGATAATCCGCCTCTCCTGAGGGCACCATGGGGCTGTAAACACACTCGCCAAAACGCACATCGCTGGTTACGGAGCCGCCGCGCTGGCTCATTCCATGGATTTCACTCTTCTTCACATCGAGTCCGGCGCGGAAGGCAACGTCCGCGACGATGTCGGACGCCTTCAGCACTCCCTGTCCGCCCAGGCCGGCAATCACGATGTTGGTCACTTTAGTCCTGTTGCTCAAGGCAGTTCTCCGGTATCTTTTCGCGCGCAGCGGACCGATCATACTCCTTGATTTTGCCCGTCGCCAGCAGGCAGTTGCGGCGGGCCACAATCACGGTGAGCTCTCCGCTGGCAAGACTGGCGGCGACCAACTCCTGGAAGGCGGCAGGATTGAGCGTCGGGTCCGTCACGTGCACCTTGGCAATGCCGAGTGAGCGCACCAGATCTTCGATCACGACTTTGCCCGTGGGCTGGTGGTCAAGGGTCCGGCCGGTTCCGGGGTGCTCCTGCAAGCCGGTCATGGCCGTGGTCCCGTTGTCGAGGATGATGACCACGTGGCCGGTTTTCGGCGGGTTATAGACCATTTCCACCAGGCCCGTGATGCCGCTATGGATGAAGGTGCTGTCGCCTATGGTGCTGACCACACGGCGGGCCTGCTCGGGCGGCAGTGCGTGCCTCAGACCCAGCCCCACGCCGATGCTCGCTCCCATGCAGACGCACGTATCCACGGCCTCGAAGGGCGGCAGCACCGCCAGCGAGTAGCAACCGATGTCGCTGGATACGATGCAATCCAGGTTGCGCAGGGCGCTGAAGACGGAACGATGTGGGCAACCCTGGCACAATTCGGGCGGCTTGCCCGGTGGCGGAATCGGCTCCCGCGAAGCGTCAGCGGCGAGAATGCGTTTGACGCGATCCACACTCAATTCGCCAAAGCGAAACTCCTCGGGCTTCCCCTCCACCCGCAAACCCGCGGCACGAACGGCGTCGAGCAGATAGGGATCTCCCTCTTCGATGACCACGCACCGGGAAACGCTTTCGCCAAAGCGGCGGATAATTCGCAGAGGAAGGGGATAGCTCATGCCCATTTTCAGCACCGCAGCCTCGGGCGCCGCCTCGCGCACGTGCACGAAGGCAATTCCGGAGGTAATGATCCCCAAGGAACGCTCGCCGTCGATTTCCACGTTCGGTCCCTCGGCCTCGTTCCATTCCAGAATGCGCGCCAGCTTTTCGCGCAGCCGGCGATGGGCAGGCCGGGCATAGGCGGGGATCATTACCCGTCCTTTTATGTCGCGAACGAACGTCGCCGGGGTAATCGATGGCGCCACAGCCCCCGCCGGGCGGACCACCGTCTTGGAATGACACACGCGGGTGGTGAGACGGAGGAGCACGGGGATGCCCCAGCGCTCGGAGACTTGAATGGCCAGCAGGGTGAAGTCATACGCTTCCTGCGAGTCCGCAGGCTCGAGCATCGGCACGCCCGCCGCCACGGCATAGCGGCGATTGTCCTGTTCGTTCTGGCTTGATGCCATGCCGGGATCGTCAGCCGAGACCACCACCAAAGCGCCGGTGACGCCGGTGTAGGCGGCGGTGAAAAGCGGATCGGCGGCCACGTTCAGGCCCACGTGCTTCATGGTGACCAAGGCCCGGGCGTTGGTGTAGGCAACCCCCAGCGCCACCTCGAGGGCGACCTTCTCGTTGGGGGCCCACTGCGCTCGGCCTCTCAGGTGGGAAAAACTCTCCAGAATCTCCGTGGAGGGCGTTCCCGGATACCCCGTGCCCAGAGTGACACCACCATCGCGGGCCGCCAGGGCCACCGCCTCGTCCCCGCTTAATAACAGCCGCTCCGGTCCACTCATTCGCTCGGATCCACTCATCCACAACCTCGTGATTGCCTTTTTAACCCGGCCTTGCGCTCAGCAAACAGAATTACCCATACGATTTGCATCTTAGTTGTAGCGCCGGGCTTTAGCCCGGCACGTGCCGACCTAAAGGTCGGCGCTACGACTACGCCTCCTCCGTAAGCAGAAGGAAGCGCGATCCGCCGCCAGCGAAACGTTTGATTCTAACCTCGCTAGCGAGCTTAATCAATTGACATGATTCAACCGGGTTTTGCTGTCGCCCCTTTACATGTCGGCTGTGGCCTTCGGAAGAACGGGAGGAGTTCGAGGTCTTTACAATCTAGGCCCCATGCCGATGCATCGGCCGGATATCAGATTAGTGATAGAATTCCGTGCACTCTAAGCGATATTTGCGCAGCTCGTTGACCTGCGAGCGCGTGCTCCCATGGCGGGCCTTGAGGCGCTAGCAGACCCGGCCGGACGAGCGTAGCTTAGAGCAACTGAAAGGAGTCACCCATGCGACGTTCCATCATATTGGTCCTCCCTTTGCTTTGCCTGCTTACCTGCCTGGCGGTGGGTCAGGATGTTGCGCCTTGCGGTGGGCGCTTACCCGCGTGGAACGCGCCGGAGAATCTCGCTGACGTGACCGCCCAGTTGGTCCGATATCATGATTTTGGACAGTATGAATACGAAATCGGACAGGTGACCCATGCTGCCATGCCTTACGTGGATAGGCGCACCAAGGAGGCCAAGCCAGATGAGCGCTTGGCGGCGGTATTCGATATCGATGAGACCGCCCTATCAAACTGGGCCAAAATGCTGGATTGCGGGTTCTGCGCTTACAAGATACAGGACAAGCTCTATGGTGACGCGCCGGATCCGGCCATTCCCTCCGTGCTCGAATTGTTCAAGTATGCCGCGGCGCGAGGAGTGAAGATGTTTTTCATAACCGGGCGGCCTGAAAGCCAAAGGGGGATGACCACAAAGAACCTGACTGATGTTGGCTACAGTGGATGGGAAGACCTGATCATGCGGCCCAATGGCAACACTGATCCGGCAACGGTTTTTAAATCAGCAAGGCGCAGGGCGATTGCCGATAAAGGATACACGATCATGATCAATGTGGGCGACCAAGCCAGCGACCTCGCTGGATGTTGCGCGGAACGAACCTTTAAGCTCCCTAACCCGTTTTACCTTGTTCCCTAGTGTCGTTATGCCTCACCGCACTGATTCTTACGGCCCCCGTGGTGGATCCACCGACCGGGAAATCCATCTCGCGTTGCAGGCGCCCGCTGCATGACTCGTCATGGTAATCCGCGGAATGCGCCGAGAAAACGAGCGCGCCGTAGATAGGGTCAGCGGTTTTGTGACCGTGGGCTTTTCTCATGCCCGATACTCCAGCGACAAATGTTCGGGTGAGGTCAGCCTCTAAAAAAGCCACGGAGAGAGCCGTAATGCGGCCATCGATTCCCCGCCGAGCTGAATCCAACAAGAGTGGGGGAAAACTGCCAGGGCCCCGGGCGAGAAAAGGACCAAGCGCTCGGAGGGAGAAACACGGTCTTCCGAATGATCCCTCCGATTTCCGGGGTGCGGCGGAACCCCACAAATCAGGAAGGAGGGAGAGTAGCTGTGTTCAGAATCAGTTTGCTCGAAGGGTTGCTCATCGTCTGGGCCGTGGTGACGGGAATCATGCTGGCCCTGATGATTTCTCGCAGCATAATGGGCACGAACGAAGACGATCAGCTTTATCTCAGCCAGGCGGATAAGATGCTGGAGCAAGAGCATCAGGAAGGCGTTAAGAGGGACAGGAATTTCGTGCCCTATTTGTACGCGTTGGGGACTGCCTCGGGAGTCCTCCTGCTGTCGATCTTCTGCCTTTGGATTTGGCAGGGATTGCTGAGGACCTAACTGGGAGCGGGCCGGCCCGCCAATGATTGCGCTAACCGTTGCAGCGCGCCGCGCTTGAGATCACCAATTGTGACCTCAAGCATGAGGTGCGGAAGTGGGCTCCGAAACGCACATGCAGGCCTGCCCAGCAGGTCCCCGCCACGCGAGCTTTGCTAAGGTTGATGGAGGGGGAAGCCGGCGATGCGGGCCATGCGCACAAAGGCGCGGTCCAGGGAAAAAATTGTGGCGCCGTTTTCGGCGGCAATCGTGGCAATTATGGCATCTATGGTGGTCAGAGTGACGCCCCGCGAACGCGCCAAGCGGAAGAGGGCCGCAGCGTTTTTATAGGTCCCGAAGCCATTCGCTTCCAGAAGGTCAAAAAGCGAGAGATAGTTTTCGATTTGCTTGGCATCGCGCTTCAAGCCTTGAAGGATTTCCGTCACCACCACGCCCGTGAGTGCCACGGGGGCGCCATCCTCGATCAGCCGACGGAGTTCCTGACCGCCCGGACCGGGCCGGGAGCTTAGGAAATCGATCCACACCGAGCTATCCACCAGGATCAAGCGCGATTCCTCCGCATGGCGCGCAAATCACCCTTCCAAACGCCTCGGCCGTAATAACGCAGCAAACCTTTGCGCTTTTCCGTCCTCACCAGCAGCGCCAGGGCGCGGTCGACAATGGCCCGCTTGGTTTTGAGCCCCGTCAGCTCCTGCGCCTGGTGCGCGAGTTGGTCGTCGATTTCAATGTTCGTTCTGCTCATGCGGACTATCATACACCAATATTTCATATTTGTGTGTATTGATTCCAGGCAAGCGAAAAGGCTTTCTGGTTGAATGAGACCCCTCGCCCTCGCTCTTGTTGAGCGGCGTGGAGTACTGCTTCTCAATCTTCTCGCGGAAGCAGGGCCCGGAGTTGTAGGTGCAGAAGGGATAGACCAAGCCGTTGGGCGCGGTGTAGTGGATGACGCAGCGCTTGAGTCATCTATTATGACTTTTCGGGCTGAAAGCCAATGGCCCGGCGGCGGCGCGGCACGGTGGGGCTCATAAGCTCGCGGATGGCGTCGAAGACGGCTTTGAACTGAGCGTCATAGCTCTTTTCGAGGGCGTCGAGCCGCCGGGCCAAATCGGCGTGCGAGGTAAGCATCTGCCGCAGCCGTACAAAGGTTCGCATGATTTCAACGTTCACTTGCACAGCACGTTTGCTTTTTAGAACGCTGGAGAGCATGGCGACCCCTTGCTCCGTGAATGCATAAGGCGTGGCGCGGCGGAGCCCGCCCCAACTTGAAATCACAATTTGTGATTTCAAGTTCGCGAACTCCGTGCGAGTCAATTGAAACATGAAATCCTTGGGGAACCTTTCAATGTTGCGCTTCACAGCCTGAATCAGCACCCGTACCTCAACACCATAGAGCACAGCCAAGTGCGGGCTGAGCATAACCTTCTGCCCGCGAAGAAGATAGATTGCACTTTCGATACGCTCAGCCGGAATGGTCAACAACTTGCTCGTCATGGGCCAAATCCTCGTCCACCGGTTATTCCACAATGAAGATGCACGAGGGACATACCCTATCAGGACTTAATCATAATCTCAAGAGGTTTACCCTCTTTTGAGGTCGCAAATTGCAAATTCAAAGCGCTCACCTTTCGGGGCCCCACCTGAAACATGAAAACTCCAGAAGGACTTTCCCTTGACGCAAGAGACTTGTCGCACTTGAAGTCACAAATTGTGACCTCAAGTTTGAGACACGGAAATGGGACCGGAACCGCACATGCTGGCCAGCAAGTCCACGCTGCACCTGCTACTGCGCTGCAGCTTCTCCCAACCAGACAAGCAACATAACTGCCGCACCCAGAATGGCCGGCACCCGGACTATACCTTTTCCAAGTGCCCCAAGAACCATTGACGCCAGGGATGCGAGCAGTCCAAATCGAATGCTTGCGAGCAACACAGGGTGATAAAACGGAAACCCGCCTGTTATCCGGGCATGGACAATCAAGACGATGCTCCAAAGGGCGGATCCCGATGACAAAAGAAAAGCTATGAAGGCCAAAAGGCTTCTCCACCTTGGTGGTGGAAATCTAGCGGTCAATCGTGCCCACCTTACCCACGCCCAGACCAAGTAGAGGTAGCAGGCCGGGAGAAGGATATAGAAGATGACTATGCCCGCCAGCGTAAATGCTTTCTCCATGGTCTTTGACCTCCCGCAGGCGTCCGCCCGAACGTCTCTACAGCATCAAACTGACCCACCACAAGGACTCCAAGCAAAAAGGGCGGGCACTGGGCCCGCCCTTTTGTGGCAATCGGAAACAACTCTCGCGAAATCCTGCAATCACTCCTACGAAATATGGACTAACCCTTCGCCCGAGGCCTTGGGGAGCGGCGTGGAGTACTGCTTCTCAATCTTCTCGCGGAAGCAGGGGCCGGAGTTGTAGGTGCAGAACGGATAAACCAGACCGTTGGGCGCGGTGTAGTGGATCACGCAGCGCTTGACGCGGTTGATGTCGTAATTATACGAATCCATGAAGTGCATGCCGGCGACCAGCAGGGTCTTATAGGTGAACGTGCCGTCACCCTTGCCGCGGCCGTGGCTGTGGTCGGTCATGCCCTGAAGGGTGTTTAGGAAGCGCTCAAAGGTAAGGCCCGGGGGCGCGAATTCGGGCTTGAAATGCCGCCGCAGGGAATTCCAGGCGCTGACCTTGGAGAAGAGTTTTACCCGCGCGCCCTCCGCCTTACGCGCCAGCAGGTCGATATCCCGCAGCATGGCGCCCACATCGAAAAAGCGGGTGATGGGCACGGCCTTCTTCGAAACCGGATCAACATAAAGGTAAGTGCCCATGGCGCAATGCGGGTGCGAAGTCAGGTTGGGCCGCTGGAAATTCTGGAGCGCCGAAAGCAATTTCGAGAAAGGCGAGGTGCAGGAGAGCGGGAACCAGTCATTATACGTGTCGGTGATGCCGGTTTGCTCCGAGATGCAGTGCGCCAGGTCGGATTGGGTGAAACGCTTGGCCATCAGATCGCGGCGATTGATGCGTCCGGTGAAGGCCACGGGCTGGAAGCTGAAGCCACTGACGCAATCGATATTGTCAATGGCGAAGCGGATCATGTCGCCCAATTGGTGGTCGTTCACGCCCTTGACGATGGTGGGGACGAAGACAATCTTCAGGCCCGCCTTGCGGCAATTCTCAATGGCGGCGAGCTTGGTTTCCATCAGGCGCTGGCCGCGCGTGCGCAGATAGATGTCATCATTAAGCCCGTCGAATTGCAGGTAGAGAGTGTGCAGGCCCGCTTCCTTGGCGGATTGCGCGAACTCGAGGTCGGCGAAGCTGATGCCGTTGGTGGCGGCCTGAATGTGGGTGAAGCCCAACTCCGTGGCCTTGCGCAACACGTCCATGAAGCGCGGATAAAGAGTGGGCTCGCCGCCGGAGAATTGCACCACGCGATTGGGCACCGGCCGCTGCGCGCGCAGGCCCTCGAGCATTCCGGTGACCTGCTCGAAGGACGGCTCAAAGAGATAACCGGCCACGTTGGCGTTGGCAAAACAGACGGGGCAGGTCAGGTTGCAACGATTGGTCAAATCCACGTTGGAAAGAACCGTGTGCGAGGTGTGCAGCGAACAAAGCCCGCAATCGTCCGGACAGCGCGCGGCGTCGGGGAGGGCGGGGTTCTCCAGTCCGCGATTGTCGCCGAATTCCCATTGCTCCATCTTGAGGTACAAGCGCGCGTCGGAGTAAATCTTGTCGCGAAACTCGCCGTGCTCGATGCAGGTCTTTTCCATGTAAACCGCGCCGTCCTCTTCGAACAGCCGCGCATCAATCACCTGCAGACATTCCGGGCAGATCGATTGCGTCATCTTCGGCAGACCCTTTTCCAGGGGCTCGATGGCTGCACCGGTAAATGTGCTTTTGGGCTGGATGATTTCGAAATCGCTCTTGCGGCGAGATTTGGCGGGCTGAGCTATCGTTGCAGTGGCCACATTTCCTCCTGAGGAGAGCAGATCAATTTGGGGAGTGCAAAGCGCAGCCTCGCAGATTCCTGACGCGCGAGGAGCATTCCCGAATGAATAATTAGGGCACGAGCTTACGGACGAATTAGACCATTGTAATGACTGGGGTTGGAACGACAAACCCTTATATGGTGAGATTATGGCTTCGAAAGGCGAAAAACAGGGTGCGAGATGATAGCGACAAACTGTTCATTCTAAAAGGCTTACTGACAAATTGTCCGAAACGGACTGGCACCCCTATTCAGCCCCATATAGCCTTTTGTCAGGCCCACGATGGCCGCTTTTACTTGCGGAAAAGGTTTTCAAAAGCTTGGCGAGCATCCAGCGGTCTGGAGGAAGAAGTCTCCCGCTCGATGGTGGATCGCGGCGAGTAAAAGTTGCACTGGTTGCGGGCGTCCTTCTTGGGGATGCGGGCGCTGACGGGTTGAGTGCACTCGAAGCGGCTCGCGGAATCAAAAAACGAGCACTGCTTGCAGCTATGGAGCTCGGCATTGCAGCGCGGGCACTTGGCGGTGAAATCAATTCCCGGCGGCAGCACAGCGGCGCAGGAGGCGCAGCGCACCACTTCGCGCTTGCCGGGCATGTTGGGTGTCTTCGGGCCAAAGCTTTCTGATTTCTTCGCGGGTGGGCGCTCAGTGCGCTCGCTGCGCTCGTGGCCGCCGCCTGAGTCCATGTATCCCCGCTGTTTGTACTTCCGATCCATCCTCACTCCTTTTGATTGGACGGTTTGATGATTCAATCGCTGGATTACGGATATCCCCATCATACGCTGCCCCGGCCGTATACGCCACCAGTAAAAAAAATGATAAGGGCAAGGGCGGGAGCAAGTCCGCGCGGTGCGGGCTGGCAATTTTAGATTTGTGATTTTGGATTGGCGGGGTGATCCGGTGATCTGGTGATTGGAGCGGTGGCTCAAGGCAGAGGAGCCCCAACCCATGGTGCCCGTTACCGTCAATGTGTAGGTTCCGGCGGGGGTTCTGGGGTTGGGCGCCGGACCGCCACACCACCTCGGCCACCACACCCGAGCGCAGCGAGCCTCCCCAGGGAGTAATGCCGCCCTCTCGCCGCGTTGCCGCGTTGTCTGGTTTCAGTTTCTGCGCAAAACCTGGTCCAGCGCTTCGGACGGGCCCGATAAGTCCAACTCCAGGCGAACTCCGTCACGGTGCGCCTGGAGGTTTCGCAGGAGAGGAGAAAGACCCTGGCTGCTGGCTGAGGTGGGTTGCGCCACGGCTTGATGCAGCAAATCGACCAGCATGGCAAACCCCTTAGCGTTATCCACACTGTTGCACACCAGCACCAAGCGGCTTGTGAAGCCCGTGTCCCAGTGCACCCGGTAGAGGAGCGCCCGCACGGAGCCAGTCATAGAACCCAGGTCGACCCTGTTCTGGCCGGCACCGCCGAACCAGTTTGTCCATAGATTGGAAGCGGATTCTCCGTTCACGATGCCCCACTGCGGCGCTGTCCCTTCCAGTTCTCTCTCCCAAGCGACAAAATCGGAATTCGAATTCAGGGCGTTCGCCGCACCCTGCCGCGCGTCCAGCATTGCTTTCACGTCAGCCCGCCAGCCGAACGCCACAACCGACCTATCGAGGAAGGCAAAGTAGAGGTCGTTAAACCTGCGGGACCCAAACGCATACAGAGTGGTGCCAGCATAGGCACGGGTGGGCAGGCCCGTGCGGTCGAAGTACTTTTGCACGAGGTCCGGCTGGAAGCGGCCCGCGGCCATTCCCAAATATCCCGAGGGGCCCGCCATCTCACCGCGCCACCCTATCATTACCTCGTCCACGTCGCGGTCAGGATCGATCCCCATAGGGCGCAGGAAATCCTGGAGGGCGTGCAGTTGGCGGCTTAAGACTTGCTGGCGGATTTGCGGGTAGGCGGGCAGCGAGCGCAGCACGGCAAGATTGGTGAAAGCAACTTGCAGGGTATCGGCGGGAAAAGTTGCGAGCGCCTCTTGGGGCAACTGGTCCGCCGCCAGTAGGCTGGGGAAGCAAAGGATGGCGAGGCCGGCAAGCGCCGACGCCGCACCGCGAATTGCCCGCAAAGTCCGCATGAATAAAGACCTCCTTGCCGAGGCGCCCCACTGCGGCAATTGGCGGACTGCGCCGTGGCTCCGGCACGCCCCCCCGGCCTCCGGGGAATTCCACGGCCAACCCCTGCTGGTCACGATGCGGCGAAGGAACGTCAGGTTTTCAGCCGGCGACAATCGGGGGGAAGGTCAGGTCAGTACTTGCCGGCCATTCGCCAGTGTCGATGATCTCGCCACCATCATTTTCCCAGCCCGTGCAACTCTACTTTGGCATCTGGTTTACAGTCCCGCCGTTCTCTTCAGTCCAGTAGACATTGGTGGAATCGACGGCAATACCAATGGGCGCACCCGTGGGCGATGAGGCGAGGACCGTTACGGCCCCTCCGTTTATCGGTACCATCTTTATTGCACCGGCAGGATTAGCTTCATTGCCATTCTCAGCCCAGTAGACATTGGTGGAATCGATGGCAATTCCCAGAGGTGAATTCAGTCCTGAGGCGAGGGTCGTCACGGCCCCTCCGTTTATCGGTACCTTATTTATCGTGCCGGTATTAGTCACAGAAAAGTAGACATTGGTGGAATCGACGGCAACACCCCAGGGTCCAACCAGTCCTGAGGCAAGGGTCGTCACGGCCCCTCCGTTTTTCCCTATCTTGCGTATGGAACCAGTACCACCACCGGGAGCTTCAGTATAGTAGACGCTGGTGGAATCGACGGCAACACCTATGGGTTCAACCAGTGATGTGTCGAGTTTTACCAAAGTCCCTCCGTCTTTCGCTATCTTCAATAGAGAGACGCCAGTCGAATCAACCCAGTAGACATTGTCGGCGTCGAGGGCAATATAAGCGGGATAATTCAGTCCTGTGCCAAGCGTTGGTCCCGCGAGGATCGTCACGGTCCCTCCGTTTATCCCCACCTTCTTTAAAACACCGGCATCAGCAGCCGTGCTGACCCACTCACCCCAGTAGACACTGGTGGAATCGACGGCAATATCCATGGGTGTTTTCAGTCCTGAAGCGAGGGTCGTCACGGTCCCTCCGCCTATCGGTATTTTGTTTATAGTACCGCCATTAGCCTCAGACCAGTAGACGCTGGTGGAATCGACGGCAATACCCATGGGTGTCAGCCGTCCTGAGGCGAGGACCGTGGGCTCTGGGGGAGCTGTGCCGGCGGGTGCGCTGGTCGAGCTGCTGCCTCCCCCGCCGCACGCAGTCAGGAACAAACCAATCATCACGGCGATGGCACCTACCTGGAAGTACCGAGCAAGTTTCTTCATAACAGGGATCTCCTTTCCATGCTTAATCCGGCAAACGCCATTACGAAACATATCAATACCCTCCTCCATGAATCTCGCGGCCGGGCCTGGTTGCCATTAAGTGTTTCTCCATGGCGCCATTTTCGGTTAGGGAAAGTACTACCTCAATGCAAGGCGGGTGAAAGTTTTCTGAGAAAAAGGTGAATGGCTAAGCTAATGAAAAGAGGATGGTTAGAAACCGAAGTTCTGGTACAGCGGAAGTGACAGGGCGTTTGGGCCTTCAGCCCACGCACAAGTCCTATGGGGGTGGGGCATCGGCGGCGCCAAGGTTGTCCAGAAAGCCCTCGAGATCCGGCTGGTTCCCATGCTTGCATTGACATGGCACTACCCCCGCGCTAGACTCTAGCCATCATCGCAGCCGAAAGGAAGGGCAGCCCGTCAGTCTCACGGCATGATGTGGGATTGCATCCGCAGGCTGCCTCATGGTATGAGCGCTGCCCCCTCACCTGCACGCTTGGTGCGCTTCGAAGCCTTCGAGTTTGACCGGCAGACGCTGGAATTGCGCAAGCATGGGCTCAAGGTCAAGCTCTCCGGCCAGCCCATGGAAGTGCTCGCCATGCTGCTGGCGCGCCCTGGCGAGTTGGTGGCCCGCGAGGAGTTGCAGCACCGGCTGTGGCCTCACGACACCATTGTCGAGTTCGAGCACAGCATCAACGCCGCGGTCAAGACGCTGCGCCGGGCGCTGTGTGACTCGGCGGATGAACCTCGATACATCGAGACGCTGGCAAGGCGCGGCTACCGGTTCATCGCCCCGGTGGAGGTTATCGCGTCGGCCCAGGTGGCTGCCCCCGCATTCAAACCGGGCAGCCCCGGAGCGCTCGCCGCTTCTCGGCCGGCATCACTTGCGGCTCCTTGGGAAGAAAGGACCGAGGAGGCATCCGCCGATCTGGCAGGTCAGACGGTCTCGCATTATCGCGTGCAGGAGCGCATCGGCAGTGGCGCGATGGGGGTGATCTATCGAGCGGAAGACACGCGCCTGGGCCGCCAGGTAGCGCTGAAGTTTCTGCCCGCGGAATTGGCCCGGGACCGGCAGGCACTGGCTCGTTTCCAGCGTGAAGCCCGCGCCGCCAGCGCCCTGAACCACCCCAACATCTGCACCGTGCATGATATCGACGAGCACGCGGGCCTGCCGTTCATCGCCATGGAACTGCTGGAGGGCGAAACGCTGAAACAACGGCTGAGTATAGGGGCAGGCCTTATGCCTGCCCAAGGGCGCCCACGAGGGGCGCCCCTACAGATCGACACGCTGCTCGACCTCGCCATCCAGATCGCGGCGGGGCTCGAGGCGGCGCACGGCAAGGGCATCATTCACCGCGACATCAAACCGGCGAATATCTTCCTCACCGCCCTTGGGCAAGCCAAGATTCTGGATTTCGGCGTGGCGAAGCTAACGGTAGCCGCGATCTATGACTGCAGGAAAGTTGGCGGCGCTCATGCCGCGCCGCTACCGCAAACCCCTCCCCAGCCCGAAGACACTCTCAGCCAGCCGGGCCTCCCCATTGGCACAGCCGCCTACATGTCTCCGGAGCAGGTAAGAGGTGAGCTGCTGGATACGCGAACAGACATTTTCAGTCTTGGCGCGGTGCTCTTCGAGATGGTGACGGGGAAGCAAGCCTTTGCAGGCAGGACGTATGCCGCGGTCAGCCAGGCGGTCCTGGACCGCGACCCCGAGTTGCCACATCGGCTGCACTCTGAGATCCCCGCGAAGCTCGACGCCATTGTTAGAAAGGCTCTGCAAAAGGACCGTGCCAAGCGCTACGCGACCGCCAGCGCGCTGCGCAGGGACCTCGAAACGCTGGTGGGGCCGAGGCGGGTTTCGCCACTCGTCCCAAAGCTCATCACCCTCAGACGCCTTGCTTGGGTGCTCCCCTCGCTGGCCTGCGTCCTCGGCCTGCTCGTGGTTTCGGTTTTCCCGGGGGTCCGGCAGAGGATCCTCTTGCGGATTTGGCCGCCTCCCATTCCCGCTAGGCGGAGCGTGGCCGTCCTGCCCTTCGAGGCTGGAGACGCGGGAGCGGAAAGCCAGGCTTTTTGCCAGGGATTGGGCGAGGCGGCAACCGATAAGCTCACGTTGCTTACGGCTGGCCGCCGCCTGCAAGTAACTCCCGCCAAGGAAATTCTCTCCCGTGGCCTGACCAGCCCGGACGCGGCGCGCTCGGAACTCGGCGCCAACCTGGTCTTTCAAGGGAGCTGCCTGCAATCAGGAAACATGATGCGCGTTAATCTCGCCTTGGTGGACACCGGGTCGTTCCGGTCGTTGCGCTCTGAGACGGTCAGCGGCGAAGCCACGCAGCCCTTCGCGCTGCACAATGACGTTGTGCAAGGCATGACCCGCATGCTGGAATTGGAGCTGACGCCCAGCGAGCACCAGACCCTGGTCAGGCACGGAACCCAGGTCCCTGGCGCGTACACCAACTACCTTTTAGGCCGCGGCTACCTAGTGGATCCCCACCGGCCAGAGAACATCGAGAAAGCTATTAGCCTCTTTGAACAAGCACTCGAACTGGACCGCAACTACGCACTTGCGTTTGCGGGGCTGGGCATCGCCTATTGGGAGAAATTTCAGCTTACAAAAGAGGTTTCTTGGGTGGATACGGCACGGCTCTCCTGCGAACGCGGCAGTATCCTTGACCCTCACCTGGCAGCGGCCTTTATCTGCACGGGAACGGTCCTCAACGGAACCGGTGAGTACGAGAAGGCCAGGGCGACTTTCCAGCGTGCCCTGGAACTCGAACCGACCAGTGACGACGCCTATCGAGGTTTGGCGGTCTCCCAGGAGCAATCGGGACAATTGGAGGCAGCAGAACAAACCTACCTCGAAGCCATCGCCCTCCGGCCGGACTATTTCCTGGGTTATAACTGGCTCGGGGCATACTACTACCGACAAGCCCGCTATGCGGATGCGGTGGAAATGTTCAAAAAGGCAGTTACGCTGGTTCCGGACAGCTTTGTAGGTTACAGCAATCTCGGCGCCGCTTATTTCGCCATGGATCGGTATGCCGAGGCCATTCAGACAATCGAACGCTCCGTCGCCCTCCGGCCCACGGGTTTTGCCCTTTCAAACCTCGCCACCGCCTACTTCTATGAAAGGCGCTTTGCGGAATCCGCCCGCACATTGGAGAAAGCGGTAAAACTCGACGAGCACAATTACCAAATATGGGGCAACCTCGGCGGTGCCTACTATTGGGCCCCCGGAGAGCGGGGAAAGGCAACTGCGGCGTACCAGAAGGCGCTCACGCTCGCCCGGGAAAGGCTGAAAGTGAATGAGCGCGATACGCTGCTTCTCCGCCATGTGGCCGTCTATTCCGCCATGCTCGGAGATCGGCCCCGAGCGCTATCCTACCTCAAGCAGGCGAGCATCCTCGCGCCGCGCGATGCCGACCTTGAGTTTTACGCGGCGATGGTCTACGCGCAATTCGGCGAGGCGGCGATGACGCTTGAGAGCCTGCGAAAAGCCGTTGCTTGGGGATTCTCGCGTACCGCCATTCGCAACAGCCCCGACTTCGACAACCTCCACGCAGATGTACGGTTTGAGCAGTTGATCGAGCAACGTTAAAGTACCGACAGAGAGGTCACCATGAAAAAACATTCAGTCAAAAAAGTCCCCAAGAAAAACCATGCAATCAAAGAGGTTGATGCCCCAATTGACGCAGGAGTGCACGCTGCTGTAGGCGACCACGTCGTGTTTGACATTCCAAAGGGGAACACCATCACTTTCGAAGATAAGAGTCCTTTCCACAAGAAGATTTTCACTAGTGAGGACGCCTGCGCCGGCCCGGTTCTTCCCGGTTCTCTGGGGGAGTACCACTACAAGGTGTCAGGCCCGCCGCTACCCGAAGGTGCGGGGCCTGGCATGATCATTGTGCCTTAGGCCCGAGGTGAGCGAGGATCTGCCGGCCACCCGTGGCTGAATAAAGCAAAAGAAGTCACGGTCAGGTCTGCGAAGTCGGCTTCCGGCGGGTGGGCCTAACACATTTCAATCCACCAGCCAAGGTGACCGACCGTGGGCAAGAGCTTATTGAGAGGGGGGAGTGTGCTCCGCATATAACTCAGCGCTGGGGGCAGAACTCGACATTGCCTACCCGCTGGACACGCTGGCTCAGAGGTATTGGCTGCCCACCATCCGGGCGGGGGTCGCCTTGGAACGCCAAGACCCGAACCGGGCCATCGAATTATTGAAGGTGGCGAGGACGATCGAACTCAGCTCTATCACGGCCGACCTGACTATCTTCCTGTGCCCGGTTTATTTGCGGGGAGAAGCCTATCTTCTGCTCCACGACGGCAATCGGGCGGCAGCGGAATTTCAGAGATTCATCGACCACCGAGGACTGGTGGCCAACTTTCCCTGGGGCGCGCTGGCTCGCCTCGGATTGGCGCGCGCTTACGCCTTGCAGGCGGGGCTTCCTGTAGCGGCGGTCGGAGCCCGACCTGACGCAGGAAGGAACGGCCGAAAAAAAGACGGCGCTCCCTTCCCGCGTCAGGGCTGGCTGCGAGCGGCGCTACAGCTTGCCGCCCTCGCCAAAGGCCGCGCCGCGTATCAGGACTTCCTCACCATCTGGAAAGACGCCGACCCCGATATCCCCATCCTCCTGCAAGCGAAGGCGGAATACGCAATGTTGAAGTAATTCCAGGGGTCAGCCACGGTGTCTCCGCGGCTGAAGGTCCGCCAATCTTAATGGTGAACGACCACTTTTGACCCTGGACTTTTCTGATGCCCTGCACCCCAGCGCCAACCGTAGATCGTCAATCGGCATGGGGCCAAAAGAAGCCTTCAGCTCTCAGCTATTAGTTTTCAGCGATCAAGAACAAGAAGGCGGGGAGCTTAACGCTGATAGCTGACAGCCGATAGCTTACATTCAACTGCTCACAGCCGACAGCTCACAGTCAGCCCCGAAACCCCAAAAACAAGCAAATCGCCCCGAGGCGCATAGACGCAGAGAAAAGGCCCTTTGTTGTGGGGCCGAACGGCGTTCGGCCGGGGCCAGCGCGGCGGGCCCCTACAGGCTTGGTCGCAGCGCCGTCGCGCTGCCTCTCCGCGCCTCGGCGTCTCGGCGCGATTTTGTTTCTTCGCTGCCTGCTGCGCCATGCGCGGCGGGCAACTTATGTTGACTCATCATTGCCCCCGGCAAAGTTTGGACTGCTCTTGTTGCCCTTATTTGCCCACGCTTTCCGGCTTGAAGGCGTCCACCAACGACATCACTTGCAGATTTGCCTTCAGCGCGTCCAGCGTGTCATGACTCTTCACCACCACGTCCAGCGTCTCACCGGGGAACAGATCGAAGTAGTTGTCAGACAGTTCCGGACTCAAAGCGCCAAAGGTCACATAGACGCTTCGCGCCAGCACCGGGGAGGAAAGTTTCAGATGGTAGCCATCCGCCCCCGAAGTGAGTTCGGCGCTGATGTGGGCTGCGGGCAATTGCACCTGCTTGTTCGGCACGAGGTAGATCAGGTTGCGCGACACGCTCTTCCCCTCCACCACCAGGTCCGCCACCGCCACTTCGCGCGCCGTGTCACTCGCGCTCAGGTCGGACATCGGCCATTGCAGATACACCTGGCTCGAGAGCCCCGGCACGCTCACCGGTTGAGTGGCTTCCTTCACTACCTTGCCATCGAAATCCACGATGCGCAAATGCAGCTCGCCCTCGACCGGCTGCACTTTGTCGGAAACGATGTAAGTCTTCAAGATGCCGTCTTCAGCGTGCGGCGACACCAGCAAGGGCGCATAAAAGCGCCGGGCATAGTATTGCAGGGCCTTCCAGCGTCCGTAGTAGTCAATGCTCGACCACGATGCCACCGGCCAGCAGTCATTCAATTGCCAAAAGATGGAGCCCATGGTTTCCGGCCGGCTGCGCCGGAAATGCTCCGTCCCCAGCTTGATCCCCTCGGCTTGCAGCACCTGGCTCACGTAGAGGAAAGAGGCAAAATCCTTGGGTTCGGGATAATCCTTAAGCAGATAATCGTGAATGATGGAATTGCCTTCATTGTTCTTCTGGTGGCCGAGCATCACCGGCGTGAAGATACTGGTGCGGTCCCCGGACACGGTGAAGGCTTCAATCGTTTTCATCTCGGGGAAGGATTGGAATCCGTATTCGGTCACAAAGCGCGCATGATGCTGTTCGTAGGTTGAGAACGGCACGCGTCCGTGCCATACATCCCAAATGTGCGCGTCGCCCGACTGGAAAGCGGGGGACGTTTCTTCAAAGTCGGCGCTGGGCGAACTGGGCCAGTACGGACGCTGCGGGTCCAGCCTCTCCACCACCGCAGGAATCAGGCCGTTGAAGGTGGAAACATAGTCCTGCCACATCCGATAGCGGACGTCGGCGGGCAACTGCGGGCGGCCATGCCAGAGCATCGCGGCTTCCGTCTCGTTGTTCCCGCACCAGATGATGATGCTGGGATGGTCGCGCAGCCGCTTCACCTGGTCTTCAATCTCCGCCGCCACATTCAGCTTCCAGGCGTACAATCCCGGCTGCCAGTCATTACCAAACATGAAATCATGCCATATCATAATGCCCAATTCGTCGCAGATCTTGTAGAACAGGTCGGTCTCGTAGTAGCCCCCGCCCCACAAGCGGACCATGTTCATGTTGGCGTCTTTGGCCGACTGCAGAATCCGGCGGTAATCGGCCTCCGTTACCCGGCTGGGGAAACTGTCGAAGGGAATCATGTCCGCGCCCTTGCCGAACACGGGAATGCCGTTGACCACAAACTCGAACGAGCGTCCCCACTTGTCCAGGTCGCGCCGCAAAACCACCGAGCGCAGCCCCGTGGTGACGCTGCAATTGTCCTGCACGCTGCCCGGGGTCTTCACCTCGGCGGTAAATGTATACAGCGGCTGGGCCCCGTACCCGGCGGGAAACCAGAGGTCCGGTTGGGCAATTTCCAGCGGCAAATCGATGTGGTTCACGCCGGCATGGAGCTCCACGCTGCGCGCGGCATCCGCCGGCTTGCCCCCCTGGAGGTAGTGGATGCTCACTTCCGCCGCCGCACCTCCGGCCGCCGTCACCTCCACCTCGCCGTTCAAATGCGCTATCGCGGCGGTAACATCAAGCTGGCGAATATGCAGGTTGGATATACGCGCCTCGTCCCACGCCTCCAGATGCACCGGCCGCCACACGCCGCTGGTCACAAATGTCGGACCCCAATCCCAGCCGTATTCATAGGCGGCCTTGCGCACGTAGGTCTTGTCTTCCACGTGCGTCTTCAGTTGCCAGGGATCGGCTGCCGCGGCTTCCGCCGCCGCCTTGTCGGGGGAGGGGAACACCACGCGCAACTGGTTGGCCCCGGCGTGCAGGAACGGTTTGGCGTTCGCGCGCCAGATACGAAACATGTTGTTGGCGGTGAGCACCCGCGAATCATTCAAGAAGACTTCGGCGCAGGCGTCCAACCCTTCGAAGACCAGCTCCAGGTTGCGCCTTTTGAGGGTCTCGGGCGTGAGGTTGAGCGTCGTGCGATACTCCCAGCTCGCGCCCTCAATCCACTGCAGCTTCACCTCATTGTCGCGATAGAATGGATCGGGAATCAGTTTGTTCCGCAGCAGGTCGAGATGCACGTCGCCCGGCACCTGCGCCGGCCGCCATTGCCCGTCGGTGCTGCCCGCCGACGGCGCCAGTTGGCGGAATTCCCAGCCCTGATCGATCACCGTGTCGGTGCGGGCCGCATCGCGTGGTCCTGCCGAAAATGACCGACCGGCGCAAAACATCATCACTATGAATAGAAATCCCAATTGCATTCGTCGCATGGTTTTTCCTTGTAGAAATAGAGTACCGCCCGTAAACCCTCCGCCGCACAGGGAATGACACCCGCGCGCCCAAGCAACCGAGTGCTCGTGGCGTTCATCATTCACGCGCGTGGTCGCATTCTCATCGTTACTCATGCCCCGTCTGCGCATGATGTGAGGGGAGTTTCAGCCTCGTGGTGCAATCGGGAAAGATGGGCTTAATCTACGCATACGCACTGGCGATCGTCCAATCGATGGCGAAATGAACTAAGGCCGGGCCGCGTGGTCAGGCCCCGTGATGTGCTTTTCCGTGACGTTGATCAAGGCATTGAGCCGGTCATCGGTGGTTTTCTGCGCTTCCGCCAGCTCCCTCAGGCGCTCACCGGTGGTTCTCTGCGCTCCCGCCAACTCCATCATCATTTGATCGAAGCGGGTGAAGCGGTCGTCGCTGAACTTTATCGACTCTCTGACAACCACAGCAATATCTCCCACCGTGATCTTCAACTCCCCTACCGAAGCCCTAAGGTCCGCCACTGAAACCCGGAGGTTATTGATATTGGCTTCAGACCGAGCCAGATTAGCCTCAAACTGCGCCTGCATTTGCAGGATGAATTCAATCTTCTTGTCCATCTCGGCAGGCGTCATGGTGCATCCTCTGGATTACCGTTTGGCCACGACCGGCCATGGAATGAAGCTATCATCAACCCTACCAAAAGAAAAGGGCGCGATGGCTCGCGGCCTCTTCAGCCTTCCATCTCTTAACTTTCGGCTTTCTGCAGAACGCCCGTCATGAATGTCTCTTCAATCAGTCTGACAGCATTGGCGACGCCATTTTCCCCGGCAATTTGCTGGCCCAGCGAAGCGGCACGTTCAGCCATGCCGGAGTCTCCCATCACCTCTTCGATTTCTTTGGCCAACTTGCCCGCCGAGAGTCCCTTTCGGGTCAAGGTCTTGCCGCCTACGCCCAGTCTTTTCAACTCGTCTCCCCAGAAGAACTGATCGGCCATGTGCGCCACCACGATGGAAGGCCTCCCCGCCAGAAGGGTTGACTGAGTTGTTCCGGCGCCACGGTGGTGTACGATGGCGGCACACCTGGGAAAGACCCGCACATAGGGTGAACGTTTCACCTTGAAGACCCGCTCGTCGGTGTCGAAAACGGAAAGGTCGTCTACCGGCAATTGGATGATTGCACGGCAACCAACCTGCCTGATCGCTGTCTTCAAGATATCGACCGTCTCGCGGATGTATTCGAGACTATGTGGCATCATGCTGCCAAACGTGATGTAGACGGGCGGCTCCCCAGCAGAGAGGAAATCGTCGAGACCCGCTGGCAGTTCGTCCATGCGAGTATCCAGGGGCGGGTTCAAGAAGCCACATACTTGATGCTGTTTGTCCCAATCTTCGGGTGCAGCACAAATGTGAGGACTGACAGCTATTAGGTTGAGCCGTTCGGACGCCCAGGTTTGCGTCATCACATCTCGATTTGGCGGCAGACCTTCACGCGAGCGCAATGCGTTCACCCGCGGCAGGAAAATCCGGTTGATCATTCTCCGCACCAGCGCCCACCCCAAAGGGTAAAACCACTTGCCGATGTCGGGCAGGCCCGGTGGGCATATATACGCTGATGGCAGGCAGTTATGCACGACATTGAGCGTGGCCATGGGGACGCCTGCTTTTTCTGCGGCCACCCGGAGCGGATATACAAAGAAATGCCCGATCACGGCGTCGTTGGTCGCACAAAGCTCCCGCGACGCCACATACATCGCCTCCATCGCCGGGTCGAAACCGTACTCCATGACCATTCTCGCCTGCTTGATGGGGTTTCCCGCTGAGATGATTTCACGCCAGACGGCTTCCACTTCCGCCGGGTCATGCATCTCAGGATTGGGCACGGCGATGAGCTTGAAGCCGAACCTATTGGCGATCTCACTGTAATCCCGCCCTTCGTTGTCAGTGAAGGCAAGGGTGACTTCATGCTCCGCATCGACCAGACCCGCTGCCAACGCCGTGAAGGGTCGGATGTCGCCCTCGCTGCCCCAACTCTGTAAACCTATTTTCATTTGCTGAATTCCAGGCTGGTGGATTGGCCGCTTTCGCCGCCCCAAAACCAGAAAGGCCGCGATTGCTCGCGACCTTTTGCCTTGAACTGTGAACTATAGACTATCTACGGTAAACTTCTCTTTGACCTCTGAGTTGAGCAGCCACCTTCCTCAGGTAGACTGCGCTGCGCGACGATGCTTGCGTACCCCGTTTGTGGCACGGCGGCGGCTCAATATTCGTTCGCGGAGCTTGCCTCCCACCCTCGCTGGCACAGCCTCAAGCTGGTCCTGAATGAGGACAGTACTGTGGGTTTGGTACCAGGCGGCAATTTCATCGTCGGAGCGGAAGTCAGGGATCTCGGAAACAGATTTCACGTAAATGAGTTTCCGGCGGGGAGAGCGGCGATCATTTTCTGCGAAAGAGTCTTCTTTCATTTTCATCCATGTCACGGGCCGTAATGGGCCAAGCTCGATTATGCCCCAAATAGCGGAAGATTACGAGCAGGTATCGGCCCGCCTCGGTCTGCCCCCAGGCTTCATACACGCCGCCTCGACCCCTTCGGAACACCGGCGCAGATGCGAAAACCTCTTCAAGTTCCTCCGGGACAACCGAGTGCCGGGCAATGTGCTGAAGACGGTCAAGGGTCCACTCGATGTCATCGATGCGCATGAGCAATCCGCCAAGATCGGCAGGATTATGCCACGTTACACAAGAAGGAACCAGCCGGAAAAGCAAGAAAGGCCGCGATGGCTCGCGGCCTTTTCGACTGTTTCGACTTTAAACTTTCGACGTTCAAGTGCCGACCTAAAGGTCGGACCTACAAAAGAAAAACGCCGGTCAAGGACCGGCGTTTAAGAATCTCTTTGACCTCTGAGTTGAGCAGCCACGTCCCTCTTGAATTTCAAATACAAGATTCAAAATTCAAGAGCGCCTCGCATTCCGTTCTGGACCTGTCCAGCCGAAGCCGAACTCCAGAACCGGTTCTCTCTTAGAAAGGAGGTGATCCAGCCACAGGTTCTCCTACAGCTACCTTGTTACGACTTCACCCCAATCATGGTTCATACCTTGGGCGCTATCTTCCTTGCGGTTAGAATT
>Ga0326728_10002956_pt1 | contig 54847 bp, 35 predicted proteins | sample MB3enrmetagenome_FD_207602 | JGI IMG/M metagenome (GOLD analysis project Ga0326728, IMG submission 207602) | Lab enriched peat soil microbial communities from McLean, Ithaca, NY, United States - MB31MN | ecosystem: Environmental > Terrestrial > Soil > Wetlands > Peat | place: USA: New York... | reverse complement strand
CTTCCGGCAGAAAAGCGCACAACACTTCCCAATCATCCACCTCCTCAAAGACCGCTGCGGTTTGGCTCATGGACCCGAAGCATAGCCGAACCCCAGCCCAAAAGCAACCGTTAAGTAAACGCTTATGAGGGCTTGCCCTACCCGCTGGCAGCAAGGTGACGGCAAGCCGTCCCCCTACACCGGTCGTCGTTGCCGGCGGATTAGGGTCGACTTTTCGACTCTTGACTCTTGACTTTCGACTAGTGCTTAAGCGCGAAGATAACTACGACCACCACGGCAATAACCAATAGTCCGCCCAAAATAAGGAGTGGCAAAATGGACTTGCGTTTGCCGGCTTGAGGGGGAGCGGCCTGGGGAGGTGCAGGCGCCGGAACCGCCACCGGCTGCATTTGCGGCATCGCGGGTTGGGGCGGCATCGTGAACACGGGAGGCACCGCGGGCTGTTGAACCTGCGGCGCGGGGACCCGGTACTGCGGTGGCTGAGGTACCGCCATCGTGGGCGCCACCGGAACTTGAGCGTGCGGCAGGGCGGGAGCGCGAGGAGGCGCGACGGATGGCATCGGAATCGCCGGAACCGCACGACCGGCAGGTTGTGGTGGTGCCGCCGGTGGCGGGCCAGCGGTTGCGCCCTGTGGCGAACCACCGGCGCCTCCGCTGGGAAGCTCAAACATGCGCATGAACTCATCCGGCTCAGTTGGCTGTGGTGCCGGTGGTGGGGTTTGCGCGGCGGGGGGAGGCGCCGCCGCGGCAGGCGCCTGGTCCTGGGGCTGCCGGAAAAGCATGGTAAACTCGCCCGGCCCCGTTCCCGCGACCTTCGCCGGCGGAGGACCTGCGGCTGGTGCCGGCTGATCCATGATCGGAGGTGTGGGAGCGCTTCTTCCTGGCTGGTATCCTTGAATCAACCGGGTGAAGTCTCCGGCTGCTTGCTGGCTTGAGGAACCGGGTAAGGGGACCGCCGATTGGGGCGAACTAGGCAGGACCGAGCCTCCCGCCGGCCGTCCCGCCTCAGGAGTGGGACGGAATAGCCGAGTGAACTCGCCAGGGGCCGTTTGCTCAGCAGGCTGGATCGGAGACGGCGAGGGCGGCCGCGGAGTAGCTCCAGCCGAAGGTGCAGCCGGTGCTTTCACTGTATCAGGCCGAAAGATCTTGGTGAACTCTCCCGGTCCCTGTGGTGGACGGGGCTGGTCAGGCTCCGGGGGGGCCGTGCGCCTTGGCTCGGAGGGAGGCGTGGGCATCTCGCTGCTGAAGAAAACCCGGGTGAATTCGCCCCCCTCTTCCTTCGCTTTCGGTGGCGGTGGCGGGGCAACGGGGGGCGCAGCAGCTTTCTGGGTTGCGGGTGTGACTGGCGGCGCAGGCATCTCCTTGCCAAAGAACACTCTCGTGAATTCGCCCCCCTGTTCCTTCGCTTTCGGTGTCGGCGGGGGCGCAACGGGTGGTGCGGTTAGCTTCTCAGGTGCAGGCGGAGCAGGCGCAACGGGCGCCGGCATGTCCTTGCCAAAGAACACTCTCGTGAATTCGCCCCCCTGTTCCTTCGCTTTGGGTGTCGGCGGGGGCGCAACGGGTGGTGCGGTTAGCTTCTCAGGTGCAGGCGGAGCAGGCGCAACGGGCGCCGGCATGTCCTTACCGAAGAAGACCTTCGTGAACTCGCCCGCCTCCTCCTTCGCTTTCGGCGCCGGCGGGGGCGCAACGGGTGGTGCGGTTAGCTTCCCAGGTGCAGGTGGAGCAGGCGCAGCGGGCGCCGGCATGTCCTTACCGAAGAAGACCTTCGTGAACTCGCCCGCCTCCTCCTTCGCTTTCGGCACCGGAGGGGGCGCAGGCGCGGGCGGCTTCGCCATTTCTTTGCCGAAGAAGACCTTGGTGAACTCACCGGCCTCCTCCTTCGCTTTCGGAGGCGGAGGAGTTGGGGGCGCAATGACTTTCGGCGCGATCACGGCTCGCGTTGCTTCCAGGGAGGTCACACTTTCTCGACTCGCCTCTGGTGATAACCGAACGGCCGGTTTGGCAGGCGCGGGTGCAACGCTGGGGGCGGGTTTTGGTGTGCTCGGCCTCGGGGCTGCCTGCCGAGCCCCTGACACCGATTGCAGCCATTGCCGAAGATCGAGAAAGATGGGCAGATCCTGGGTCACGACAAAAACCCGGCCGGCGTCTTCGCCCATGTCAATCAAGACCTTCATCTCCTCGGCAGTGGCGCGGCGAAGAAAGCTGGAAAACATCGAGGCTAGATCGGGTTGATTGGGAGGGGTTCGCTCTGTCCAAAGCTGGTGAACAAGCACGGCGCGGCCGGATGAAGTCTGGCGCGCACGGAAAGTCTTCGCTTCACCGTCATTCAGCAGATCCAGTATCTGGTAACGTCCCTGAAATTCCATGGATGATCCACCATTCGCCTTTTCAGTGCATTCTATCACGAAATCGCCACCGGAATTCTGTTGAAAAAGTTAGGGGTTAGATGATAGATTGAGCTTACCCCGATCTATCGGATCAAATCCATGAAGCAGCTTTCCAAAGTCGTTTGGTCGGAGGGCATGCACCTCGGCCCGCACCACTTTCAAGTGCAGGGGCGTTTTTTTGAAGAAGTCACGCATTTTCAAATTTCCAACTTGTGGTTTGAGCCCTACGGCTTGGCCGGTCTCGAACTCGATGCAGAGGCTTTGCGGAACGGGACGGTCGCGCTGGTCCATGCGCGCGGCATTTTTCGGGACGGGCTCACCTTCAACATCCCGGAGAGCGATCCGGTTCCCGCGGCGCGCAGCATCAGCGAACTGTTTCCTCCCACCAGCGAGAGCCTGACGGTGCTCCTGACAGTCCCGCCCCACAAGCTCGGGGCAGCGAACTGCACTCTTACCGTGGAACAAGACCAGGGGCGCACAAGATACGTTGCAGAAGAAAAAACCCTGCCCGATGATAATACCGGTCTCGATGAGAAGGCACTGAAACTGGGACGAAAGAACATTCGTTTGCTCCTCGAAACGGAAGATGCGGGAGAAATGCAGACCTTGCCGATCGGTCGCGTCAAAAGGGACGGATCGGGCAACTACATTTACGATGAGAACTTCATCCCGCCCTGCCTTCAGATCAACGCCAGTCAAACGCTGATGAAGATGACCCGCCGCTTGATTGAGATTCTTCAGGACAAGAGCGCCACGGTCGCCCTGGATGGCCGGGGGCGCGGCAAGTTCCGGACGGGGCTTTCAGCTCAAGAAGTCAGCCGCTTTTGGTTCCTGCACGCCGTCAACTCCAGCCTGGGGCCGCTGCGCCACATGTTCGTATCGCCCAGCGCGCACCCGGCAGAGCTGTTTACGGAACTGCTGCGGTTGGGCGGTGCGCTGTGTACTTTCGCTCTGGACTCCCATCCGCAGAATCTTCCTCTCTACAATCACCTTTCGCTTGACCAGTGCTTTGGCGAGCTCGAGCGGCACATCCGGGCGCATCTCGAGTTGCTGGCGCCTTCGAATTGCATTGCCGTTCCGCTCCGAGCCGTCGCCAACTACTTTTACGAAGGCGACGTCACCGATCAGCGGTGTTTGGACCGGGCGCGTTGGATCCTCGCCGTTCAGTCGGCGATCGGCGACGCGGAACTGATCACCAGGACGACGCAAGTCGTCAAAGTCTGTTCGGCCCAGTTTGTGCCGCAATTGGTTAAGAGGGCTCTGCCAGGCATGGAGCTGACGCATTTGTCCGTGCCTCCTGCCGCGGTATCGCCGCGAGTGGAAAGCCAATACTTCGCCATCAGCAGGACGGGCCCCTGCTGGGATCACATCGCCCAAACGCGGCGCGTAGGGGTTTATATTCCGGGAGACATTCCCAACCCGCAGGTCGAACTCCTGGTGGTCTTGGAAACTGAATAACCAACGAGGTTGCCAACATGGGTGGAAACCAGTCCGCGCTTCCGCAAAGTCCCCGGCCCGCGCCGGCGCAAGGCCGTGAGAATCTGGCCTTGATCTACCAGGAGGTGCTGACGGCCATCACGCGCTTCCGCTCCAACCGCCAGGTGGCCACGGATGCAGGAGTGTTCCGAAATCAGATAAAGGCCGCGATTCGTGCCGCCGAGGCTGCGGCCATGGCGAGTGCCTACCCTGTGGAAGATGCTCGTCTCGCCACGTTTGCCGTCGTGGCTTTCCTGGACGAGTCGATTCTCAACTCGGGTAATCCTGTCTTCGCCGATTGGCCTCGGATGCCTTTGCAGGAAGAGTTATTCGGCGGTCACACAGCGGGAGAGATCTTCTTTCACTGCATCGACCGCCTTCTGGCTCGCGGCGATTCTCCACAGGTCGCCGATGTGCTGGAGGTCTTCGCCCTATGCCTGGAGCTGGGATACCGGGGCCGATATAGCCTGAGCGGCCAAGAGGGCGTTCGACCGGTTCTGGGCGCGATGGCGGAGAAGATGCAGCGAATTCGCGGCGGACCCGGCCCTTTGTCGCCGAACTGGGCTCCCCCGCAGGACGCGGTGCGAACCAAAGCCTATGACCCGTGGGCGCGACGGTTGGCCTTTGGGGCGCTCGGGTTTCTCGTCTTGGCTCTGCTCTTGTTTGCCGGTTTCAAGGTCAGTTTGATGTCAGGGGCATCCGTATTGCACTCCACAGCCTCCACCATTGCTCGCTAGAGGGTTGCCGTGAAAAACACCTTAAAGTATTGGCTTGCCGCATTGGGCCTCATCGCCTGGCTGGTTCTATCCTGGTTTGTCCCCTCCTGGCTGCATTTGCAGGGGAACCACCTTTGGATACTGCGCATTGTCCTGGCCGTGATTGGCGTTGCGGCGTTCATTACCATCGTGTGGTGGTTTAGAGCCCAAGACAAAGAACGTGCGGCGGAAACCGCTCAAGGGGCCTCCGGAGTTGCTGAAATCGACGTCCTGATGCGGGAAGCCGAATCGCGCTTGCAGGCCTCGTCGCTGGGACGCCATGCCAGGCTCGGCAATCTCCCAGCGCTCTTCCTGCTGGGTGAGAGCGGCTCGGCAAAAACCAGCGTGGTTCAGCACTCCGGCCTCGAGGCAGAGTTGCTGGCCGGGCATACGGGGCAAGAAAAGGTCCCCGTTCCCACCCGCGCTGCGAACCTCTGGTTCGCGCGCCAGTTTATTCTCGCGGAGGCAGGCGGCCCGGTCCTTTCCGAACCTGCACGATGGGCCAAGTTCGTCAAAAGGCTCGCTCCCGGACGTCTGCACTCCGTGTTCGGCAAGGGAACGCAGGCGCCGCGCGCGGCCCTGGTTTGCGTTGACTGCGAGACCTTCATGAAGCCCGGCGCGGCGGAGGCGATCGCCGCCAGCGTGGAACGGATGCGCACGCGGCTGCGCGAGGTTTCCCACATCCTGGGGATCAGCCTGCCGGTTTACGTACTTTTCACGCGCGCCGACCGCCTTCAGTTCTTCCAGGATTACGTCCGTAATTTGAGCAACGAAGAAGCAACTCAGGTGCTGGGCGCGACATTCCCCATGGTTTCTTTCGCCGGGGAAGTCTACGCCGAGCAGGAAACGGCTCGCGTTTCCGCCGCCTTCGATGAACTCGGTTATTCCCTGTCGGACAAGCGGCTCACGTTTCTTCCCCGCGAATTTGACATGGCCAAGCGTCCCTCCGTGTACGAGTTTCCGCGTGAGTTCAGGAAACTCCGTCAGATGCTCGTCCAGTTGCTCGTCGACCTGTGCCGGCCAAGCCAGTTGAGGACCGGACCATTCCTTCGCGGCTTCTACTTCAGCGGGGTTCGCCCGGTGGTGATCAATGCCCCCGGGCCCGCGCTGATCAAAGAGCAGCCGATGACACCCGGGGCCGGCGAAGGAGCGATCCGCGCCACAGGCATCTTCGATATCCGCACTATGGCCGCCCAATCCGCGCGCGCCCCCGTGGTCGCGGAGGGCGGCGAGACCCGCCGGGTTCCGCAGTGGACCTTCCTTCCCCACCTCTTCAACGACGTCCTGCTGAGGGATTCTTCCGCGCTGACCGAAAGCGCCTCGAGCTCGAAGACCAGCTTGTGGCGACGCGTGCTGCTGGCGGCGTCGATCGGCCTTCTGCTCATCGTCATGATTGGATTCATCGTCTCTTTCGTAAAGAACAAGGGCCTGGAATCGCAAGTGGTGAACGCGGCGCAGGGCATTTCCACCGTGCAACTGACGGGGCAACAACTCCCCACTGTGGATGCGCTGACCCAACTCGAGACTCTCCGCCAGTCGGTTGAGACGCTGGCCCAATACAAGCAGGATGGCGCGCCCTTCGCCATGCGATGGGGCTTGTATGCGGGGAACGAACTCTACCCGGATGTGCGCAGAATCTACTTTCAACACTTCCGATCCCTGCTCTTCGGGCAGACCCAGGCTGCGCTTCTGCAAACGCTCTCCGGCCTTCCCGGCGCGCCGGGCCCGAACGATCAATACGGCCCGGCGTACGACACTCTGAAGGCTTATCTGATCACCACCTCCAATCACGACAAGAGCACTCGCCTGTTCCTCTCGCCGGTGCTCATGAAGGCGTGGCAGGCGGGCCGGGACATTGACGCGCCACGGCTGCAGTTGGCCCAAAAGCAGTTCGATTTCTACAGCGATCAACTGAAGGACGAGAATCCTTACTCCTCGGAGAACGATACGCTGGCGGTGGCGCGCGCCCGTAATTACCTTTCGCAATTCTCCGGCATCGAGCGCGTTTACCGCTTTATGGTGGCGGAAGCTTCCAAGGCCAGCCCCTCCGTCAACTTCAACCGCAAGTATCCGGGCTCTGCGGAAGTGGTTGTGGACGGGAAGGAAGTGGAGGGCGCCTTTACGAAAGTCGGCTTCACCTTCATGCAGGGGGCCTTCAAAAACCTGCCCAAGTATTTCAGCGGCGAAGAGTGGGTGCTGGGCCCCAAGTCGGCGCAAAACCTGGACACCACGAAGCTGGCGCAGGACGTGCAGACTCGCTACCAGCAAGACTATATCAAAGAGTGGCGGGCCTATTTGAAGAGCGCCAGTGTAGTCCACTATAATAGCCTCTCCGACGCCTCGCAAAAACTCGCCAAGACCTCCGGCAACCAGTCGCCCCTGCTCGCCCTCTTTTGCCTGGCCGCCCAGAACACCTCCGTGGACCAGCCCGACATCTCCAAGGCTTTTCAACCCGTTCAGGCCGTCGTTCCGCCCAATTGCTCGGACCAGTATATCGGCCAGCCTAACGCCAACTACGTTACCAGTCTCTCCGGAATCCAGGCTTGCCTGGATGGGGTGAACAACGCTCCGGCCGAGCAGAAAGAGGCCGCCAAGACTCAGTGCATGGCGCCTTCCATGACCGCCCAACAGGCGGCCCGGCAGATGGGCCAGGCCTTCAAACCCGACCGGGAAGCCCATATCGACGACACAGTTCAGAACCTGCTGCTGGCTCCCATTGCGTATGTCTCCGGAGCACTGCGCCCCGGGCCGGTGAGTGGCGCCGGCTTGTGCGCGCAGTTGAACCCCCTGACGGCCAAGTTCCCCTTTAATGCCAAGTCCACACAGGACGCCACCACGCAGGAAGTTGCCCAAGTCTTCGATTCCTCGAGCGGCGCGCTGACCCAGTTTTACAATGCCTCTTTGAAAAGCCTCGTGCTTCCCCAGGGAAATGCGTACATCCCCAACCCTTCGAGCACTCAGCCGGTGAACCCGTCCTTCCTCAACTTCTTTACCCGGGCGATGAATCTCCAGCGCGCTCTGTACTCGAGTGGACCGGGACAAATCCATTACAAGTACGCCCTTCGCCCCCATCCCACGGACACCGTTGCCGGCCTTACCATGAGCATCGATGGCCAGCCCCTCACTTATGCCGGTGGCAACGCCGACTTCAAACAGTTTACCTGGCCGGGCACCACCGCGCAGGGTGTTACGCTGACCGTGAAGATCAGCGGCGGGTCCGATTTGGGTTGGCCAAGCTACGAGGGAGCCTGGGGAGTCTTCCACTTCTTTGCCGAGGCCGACAAGTGGCAGCAGACCGGTTCCACCTACAATATCGAGTGGGTGCTGCGCACCGCCGGCAGGCCTGTGACGGCGCCCAGCGGCAAGCCGGTCACCGTCCAGTTTGACCTCGATACACTGGGCGCGCCGCCTATTCTCCAGAAAGGCTACCTGTCGTCTTTGCAGTGCGTCTCGAGCGTCGCTAAGTAGCCGATCCTTTGTTTTCATAGACATTCCCGGATCGCTCGTCGATTTTTCGAGTGCGGTAGCGCAGAGGTGGGGGGCATTCTGCCCTCCTCTGCGGTCTATCCTCGCGGCCTGTGTTTGGCGGGCGCCCCCGCTATTGCCGTGCCGTGCTGGGAGAGGCGAGCAGAGGAGTCGGATTAGCGACATATTGTCATTGTTCTTTGTTTTCATAGACATTCTCGCTTTGTTCCGTCAAAAGCAGCTTTCAGCCGTCAGCTTTCAGCTCTCAGCCGAGCCTTCCGGTTGGCGCAGACTCCCGATGTGTGGGGTCTGCCATGTCCCGAAGGTACAGGTCAGGGCGATCGGCACAATCTTGACCGAACTGCGCCTTCGGCGCATCGCAGACGTTCAAAGGCAACGTCTGCGCCAGCCCGCGGCCCTTCCGGGCAGCCGAGCGCCCGATTCTAGCCTATAAGCTTAGGTGTGGTTTGCCAAGGAATTTCCCTGTAGCGGGGTATTTGGGCGCCTCAACGGACAGTTTGAAGGGCTGGCGCGGACCTGAGCACCTTCGGGAAGAGCCGCAGAGTCCCGACACCCGGGACTCTGCGCTACATTCTGCCCACCGCATCTGCCCCCGCAGGATGGCTGAGTTAGAGTTGAATCGTCAGATGAGAGCGACGGAAAAGAGTATGAGAGCGAAGAAACTGCCGAACACTGACTCCATTCAGGAGCTAGCGAAGTTCTGGGACACGCACGATCTCACGGACTTTGCACAAGCTCTGGAGGAGGTCGGCGAACCCGTGTTTGTCCGCTCCAAACACGCACCGCTGAGTGTCGATTTGCCCCCTCGAGAGCTTCAGCGCGTGAGACGGCTCGCGAAATCCAAAGGCGTGAACGAAACTACCATGGTCCGCGAATGGATCCTCGAAAGGCTTCACCAATCCCTGTGAGGAAGCCGCAAGCAGGGGGCAACGGAAATGATGCCTGGGCGATTCCTCCAGACCTTGAAAAGCAGGTCGGCTCTGCTTTTCGCGGTGAGTCAGCTGCTAAGGCAGCAGCGGACGCGATATGAGTCTTATAAAGTCCCCGATAAGGCCGAAAAGTGCCCGGGTCTTGGCCGGATCCGTCGCCAAGTCAATGGCGATTGTGACTATCACCCCGACGGCAGCATTAGCCCAGTCCTTTTTGCTCAGCCTTTTCGCCGACTCCTCGAAATAATCCAACTTGTGACTTACGTCATCCAACTGCTGTTCCGTCGGCTTCAATTCGCGGATGACAAATTCACGCCTGGACCTTGGTTACCTTGCCATTGGTGAAGGTCAGCACCCTGCGATGGCCTTCCTTCAAGTAGTACCAAGTCTCCAATGTTTATTTTCAGTATTACATCGCTCATATCGCCGGATGGAAGAGAATAGGGCCTCAAAGATTAGGATCCAGGGCGCTCGGTATCCCGAGAGCATGGAGCGAATCACGTATCGCTGAGCGATTGGCCTTTCCCCATAGGCATTGCTAACATCCCACGCGGCCCTAGGGGTTGGGTTGCAGCATGAGGCGCTCGCAGTTTTGCTGATAGTTAGAGTTCTTGGGGTCGAGGGTTGCGGCAGTGCGGTATTCCTGCAGGGCGCCGGCTCGGTCTCCTTTCTGCTCGAGAGCGTCGCCGAGGCTGGCGTGGAATGCGGCATTATTGGGGCTTAGGCGGAGGGCCTCGCGTTTTTCCGCAATGGCTGCATCCAAGTTGCCTAGGACAACCAACACGATGCCGAGTCCGGCATGGGCCGAGTCGTTGTTTGGGTTCAACTGCAGCGCTCCGCGGTATTCCGCGGCGGCGTCGTTCCAATTGCCATTGTTTCTGAGCGCATCGCCGAGGTTGGTGTGTACCCGATCATTATTGGGGTTCAAGCGCAGCACCTCGCGGTCCTCCGCCATGGCGCCGTCCCAGTCTTGCTTGGCTCCCAGCGCCGCAGCCAGGCCGGAGTGCGAAGCTTCGCTGCTCGGGTTCAGCCGCAACGCTTGCTTGTATTCGGAAACCGCCCCGTCCAAGTCACCCTTATGCATGAGCGCGTCCGCCAGGCTGTCATGGATCAGATCGCTCTTGGGATTTTCTTCCAGCGCCTTGTGATATTCGGCGATGGCGCCGTCCCAGTCGCCTTTATTCATTAGTGCGATTCCCAGGTTGGCGCGTGCGAAGTCGCTGTCGGGATTTATTTTCAGCGCCTCACGTTCCTCGGTAATCTCACCCGTCCAGTCCTTCTTTCCGCCCAGGGCAACTCCCAGGTAGGCGTGAGCGGCATCGCTCTTTGGGTTGATCTTCAGGACCTCGCGGTCCTCATTCTCTTCACCATCCCAATCCCCCTTGCCTCCAAGGGCCATGCCAAGCATCAAATGCGCCTTCTCGCTGTTGGGATTCAGCTTCAAAGCCTGACGGGCGGCGGTGACATCATCATCCCATTTGTTCTGCCGACCCTCGGTAGCCGCCAGCGCCAGATAAACGTCGGCGTTGGAGGGGTCCAGCGAAAGGCCTTCGTGAAATTCCTTTTCCGCGTCGGGATACTGGCCTTTGATTTTGAATTGGGCCCCTTGCGCCACGTGGAAAGCAACAATGTCCAGGGTAGCCTGCGTGGAGTCGGACTCGGCTGCGGGGGTTTCCCCTTTGGGAGGCTTGGCGCCGCCAGCACTGGGAAGGCTTGGAGCGGACGGAGGGCTGGGAGCTGAAGGCAGGCTTGGTGCAGAAGGTGCGCTGACGGATGGTGCGCTCGGGGCGCTGGGCGCGCTAGGTGCGCTGGGTGCGCTTGGGGCACTGGGTGCGCTTGGGGCGCTGGGCGCTTTGGGTGCACTTGGGGGGTGGACGCTGCCTGCTTTCTTTAAGATGCTTTTAATCTTGCCGGGCTTGGGTTTGTCGCTCGTTGCAGTTGTACTGACGGTGGAAGGCGGTTTCAACTTGGCGCTCTTGAGCGCCGCGATCAATTCATCGCCGCCGCCGGCGTTTCGCACTTCTTGAAGGTACTCGTCCCTGACGGTAAAGCTGACGCCGCGATCCGTCACTATGTCCGAAACATCTGGAGTGGAAGTATCCGAGGCGAGATCGGCGACCACCTGCACTTGGTTGACCGCCGTTTTATCCCGCACCGCTTTGATAAAGGAGTCTTTCGCTCCGGCTTGCTTTAGGGAATCAAGATAATACTCGTTGGGCGTAAAGTTGAGGCCGCGCTGGGTGATGGTCGCCGCGCCCGAATCATCTCCCAGGCCGGCCTTCACCATGTGGCTGACCTCGTCCTGTGTGAAGGGTTCGTTGGCGCGCAGCGATTTCAGGAACGGATCTTTGGCGCCCTCGGACTTCAGACGCTTGATGAACTTCGCGGTGGGCTCGAAATCGATTCCGCGCTTCAGGACCATTTGCGCTCCCTGGTCGTTTCCGAGCCCGGCCTTCACCATGTCGAGAATTTCCTGTTGGGTAAAGGGCTTATCCTGCGCCCGGAAAGGCGGGGCAATGGCCAAACCCATCGCCAACACGATAAGTGTCAATATCTTCCGGAGATTCATGGCAGCCTCGCGAGGACCATGAGGTTTTGTTATTCTACCGCAAAATTACCCTAGCCGTAAGGGTCATTCTCCATGCGATCGATGTGCTGGGCGGCTCCGAACCTAGTGCGTCCAGATTAGCTTGCTCACTTGGGCATAGTATCTGGGATTTCCGATTTGGACCTCCTACCCGTGCCCATCGTACACTTCTCCTCCCATCGACACAACGAAACTTATCATTAGATCAGGCCCCAGCCAAGGTCGCGCGTTCCGATGGCTAGTATTGCGCGTCTGACGAGCCCGGCTTGCCGCCCCGTCATCGATTTCTCGGACACCTCACCGTCCCTTCCCAGTGCTCCCCAGACTTTGCAGCCGCAATCGGCTGGCATCAGAGCGAAGCTCTGCGATCTGCGGAGCCCTAGTGCAGAGAACGGTTTTCTTACCGTTTCCCCCTTAGCGCCTTGGTGTCGTGGTGGGGAAAGGCTTGGCTTGAGAAATCCCTGGTGTCATCACTTGCGATTACTTCTCGTCTTACGAGACGCCAGCCATTTCTTTACAGATTGCGGGCTCTCTCCCGAGCGCTGCCCCGCCAAGAGACCCGCGACAGTCAGATCTTCGTCCAGGTCGGGCCAGTGGATGTAGGCGCCGTCTGCGAAGATTTCGAAATGATTGCGCTCCTGCGGCGTCCCATGCCAAAGGCGGGGGAACCAACCGAGAGGCACCGTGATCGTCCGCCCATCTACCAGATCGACCGTTAGCCCTTCGTCGCTCACCTTGACCGATTTACCTCGTGGCTCCTGGACTTCAACGGCCAAAGAACTCATACCAGTTCCTCATTAGTCGTTCGCGCTGCTCCTCAACGAGCTTCAGGATTATACTCAATTCCACCCGGCTAAAGCCCCCGGCACGTTCAAGCAAGTAGCGCGGACCGCCGCTGCGGCGGTCCGCGTCTCTTCTCCTGAAGGCGGAGCTGGAGACTCCCAAAGGCAGGAGTCTGGCGTGACGACTCTCGAACGAAATGGCTCGTCGCGAAGCTCGCCTTCCTGTACTATTAAGCTGTCGATATGAAGAAGAAACCTAGCCGGCGAAGTCGGGATCGCGATCGCGACACGATGCGGCCGGAGTATGATTTCAGCCGAGCAGTTCGCGGCGCGACCGCGACAAGATACCGGGAGGGCGCCAACGTCGTGGTCATCGATCCCTCTGTGCTGGACGTTTTCCCCGATGGCCGGCGTGTGAACCAGGCGCTCCGCGCCCTCGCCCCCGTACTCCGCGAACAACGCCAAGTAAGGTAGCGGGTTGCAAGCGCGCAGGTATCCAGGAGAAACGCGTACCTGACACGCGTTCTCTCGTTGTTCTAATACGCCTGGACCTTTGTGACCTTGCCATTGGAGAAGGTCAGCACCCAGCGATGGCCTTCCTTCAAGTAGTACCAAGTTTCCAACAAGCTGCCATCGGTGGTGTCGTTGATCTTCTTTTGCTCGGGGTCGCCGAAGGCCAGGATCACCATCTGGTAGGTCATTCCCTCCTTAACCGTGTTCTCGGCGATGGCCTGCTGGAACTCGGTGGGAAAGTCTTTGGCGACAACCTGGTTCTGAATCTCGCTCACGTCGAGAACCCGCGCCATCACTCTCAGAAAGTTCTGCGGCTCGAGATCGCCATCGGTAAGTTCACGTTCGTAGCGAAAGTTGATTCGCGAACCACCAGCGCGTTTATAACCCGGGCTAACTTTGTTGGCGTGGTTGCTGCCGCGCCGACCCTCGCCGCCGCCTCCCAGGTGGATTTCGACGCGGTCGTTGTCCACCCTGATATCGGTGGCGGTGGCCCAGTCGTTGGCATCCACGCCCACGCCCTTGGATTTGAGGTACTTGGACAAGGACGCCATGTCAATGCCGCGCGCGTCGAGGTGTTTGTTGTGCTCTGACTTGACGTAGACGTTCAAGCCCTCCTTGGTGGCGGGGAGCTGCATGAGGGCTTTCATTTCTTTGCCCAGGATAAGTTTCGTTAAGTCTTTCTTGGCGCGGTCCGAGGTATTGGCGCGAAGAGCGCGCGGCGAATCAGCAATCGTAAGAACAATGAGAATAGCGGCCAACGCGATCGATGTTTTCTTCACTGCCTTCCTCCTCCGGTGAGTCCGTGAATTTCTGCCGCCGCAGCGATTCGAGCCTCTCGGCAGGATCGAGGACGCCACGACTTCTTTCCATATCGGCCTCGTGCTGACTAAGTTGAATGTCTAGGAAAAATGCAAAGGGAAACTGCCAAGGAGCTAGCCGGCAATTTCGGCCGGTGTTCCCGCCGAATGCACGAGCCGACGGCTTCATCTTCCCTTGTCCCCGTGCGCCAAGCCATAACACAAAAGTACTGTGGCGCAGAGGGTAGCGGCGAGGTGGGCGCATTTTGCCCCCTCGGCGGCCCTTCTATGGGAAATGGCATCGGCCCATGACGCCGGGAGAAACAGTGTCTGGTACCGTTCTCAGGAAAGAAGCCAGAAATGTAACTGAAACGTACCTGACACCCTCTCTCATCGGGGGTCCGAGCTGCCCCTGATCCGGAGATGAGCCCCGAAGGGGCGACCTATCACAGCCCAGGCCAACGGCCTGGGAACTGAGTTACGCCCTCTCTCACCCAAGCCCTGAAGGGGCGAAATAGCAATCCGCATCCGCGCGGACTGCCGCCCCGACTTGGTCCTGGGTCTTATTACGCCCCTTCGGGGCTCACCATTCCCGGCGCCCGCGCTCTTAACCCAGGCCGCCGGCCTGGGCTGTGATAGGCCGCCCCTTCGGGGCTGGCACAGAATCTCTCCTACACACAGACCTCGAGCGGAAGACATGGGAAACGCCCAGCCCAAGCAGAACCAACCCCTCACCCGTCCCCGTCAGCCGACGGGCTGACGACAGCGCGGGCAGCGGGACACCCTCTCCCCAAGGGAGAGGGCTGCCTCGTACAGTGGGCGTATTGAGCCGCGGGAGCAAAAGGAAAGGATCTGCGCCGCACTCATTACTTCTTGATCGGGCTAGGGCGGTCGCCGCTGGAGTTGTCACCGGGGGCCTTAGACAGTGCGTTTTGGATGATCTGCAAGTCGGTGGCGGCGTCGGCAGCGTGGAAGGTGTAGCGCTTGGCGCCAGTGATCTCGATGAAAAAGCCCTTACCGGAATCCGCCGCGCCGGTCTTCTTCACCGCGGTCAAGGGATGATCAAACGAATCGCTTCCGCTGCTGGCCCGGTATTGAATTTTGCCCTCTCCGACGAGGAGCGTGCCGTTGCAGCCGCCGACCAGGTGTTTATGTTCGACGGCCATGGAAGCGAGCAGCCTGGGGGTAATGCTCACGATGTGCCCGGGCGAAAAGTTCATGGTCTGGGTGAAGTTGTTATAAGGCTTCAAAACGATTTCGACTGAATGATCGCCCGGAGCCAGGGGGGTAATTTCCAAGCGTCCTTTTGAATCCGTCTGGCCCGAGGGCTGGCCGTCGATGATGACCTGGGCGCCGGCCACTGTTTGGACCACCAGCTTGGGAGGGAGCAAGGCAGGGGCTGCGGGCGCCGCGCTCGTCATGGCGACATCGGCGGCGCTCAGGTGAACGCTTCCGCCCGCCGCGAATTGTCTTTGCAGGTCCTTGGGCTTGAACTGGTCCCGCCGTAGTCCGATGGTGTGCGCTCCCGGCTTGATACTGGAGGCGGTAAAGCTGCCATCCTGTTGAACCGCGCCAAGAGAAGCGCCATCCAGCAGCACGTCGGTCTGGGGCATGGCTCCAGCGATGACCAAAGAAGCCGCCGAGGGAGCGGGTTGGAGCGCAAAGATCAGTTTCGAGGCCTGCCCTTTCAGAATATTGACGTTCTGGGCCGGCGCCTGTTGAAAGCCGTCTTTAACCACCGAGACCGCATACTGCTTGGGTGCGAGATCGGCGATTACCAGTTGCCCGTGCTTGGTGAGACGCGGGTAAGGCTTGCCGTTCAAAAGAACCGTGGCGCCGTCCTGGCCGGCGACCACGAGCAGGTTGCCCACGTCGCGGTCAGCGCTCAGGAAAACCATCAGAGAAGGCGTGGCGCTCAACTGGAAGCTGATTTTCTTTTCGTCATTCCCAGTGCCCACGTCGAGGTCATGTGTTCCTGAAGCGAGACCGGAAAGCGGCAAGGGAGTGGAGCTGAGCGAGCCGATGTCTTTGCCATCCAAGGAAGCCGCGATGGGGCCATAGCTCGACAAAACCTGGCCGTTCTGTGGGCCACTGGTGAGAACAATCGCCTTCAGGTTTTGGGTCTCGAGAGCGCCTTGAATCTGCGGCATTGAACCCGGCGCGCTGGCCACGGAGAGCTTCACCTGGGAAGTGCCATCGCCGATCTCAAGCGCGTGCTGGCCCTCTGAAAGTTTATCAAGACTGAACTGGCCTCCCTCGAGTTCGCCCACTTCGTTTCCGTCCAGGGTCAGCTTCGCCTTTTCCAGGTCCGTATAAACCCGCAACTCCGGCAGTTGGGGCACCGGCGGAGGAGCCGGCGCGGGAGCGGGTGTGGGTACGGTCACCGCCTGCTGGGCCGGGTGTTGTTTCAGAAAGCGGGGCAGCAGCAGGGCGGCGAGTGCGGCGATTATCAGCACGACCACGCCGACAACCACCCACAGCATTTTCTTGCCAGCCGGCGGCCGGACGGGAGCGCGCGGCGCTGGAGAGACCGCAGGCCAAGCTCGGGCTTGCGAGGCCTCCACCGGCGCGGTTGACCTGCCGAGGTCGGAGACAGGGGTGGGACCTGCGGAAGAAGGCATCGCCGCAGCCGGCTTGTCCGGTGAGACCGGGGGTTTGGGCGGAGCCGGGGGAGTGGGGAGGGGCGGCGCGCCGGAAACCCCTCCAGGCACTGTGCTCACCGTTAGATCATCACCGCCCAGTGCAGGCGCAGGGATGGGCCCGATTGACTCGAGCGCCTCGATCCTGGTGGAAACGCGGCGGGAGGCGCTGGCGACAGCGGCTTCGAATTCGGAATCTCCGCGGTAAGGAGCGGAGAGCGACTGAATCTCTCTAGCCAGCGTCCTCAGGACAGCAGGTTCCGCAACCCTTTGGGCCTCGCTGTTGAGGCGGTGCAATTTTTCCAGGTCGCGATGGCGGGATTGGCGGTGACGCGTGTCCTCAAAGTCCTTGGACAAAGTGTTGAAAAGTTGCGAGAGGCGAGGATCGGCAGGATGACTGGCCAGAGCATCTTTGACTTGAGTGAGAGCCCCGCTGACGTCGCCTTGGGCCTGGGCGCGCCGCGCCTGGGTGACACAGAGTTGAATGAATTCTTCTTTCTTGCGGTCCTGCGCGAGGGTGCGAAGACTCTTGGCAAGGCCGTGGCCGGGGTCGAGATCGAGGGCTTCCTGAATCAGCGGCTCGGCGGCGCGCCAGTCCGTGTCCAGAAGGTTCCGGGCGCGTTCCACCAGCGCCTCGACGAGCGCCTGCTGGACCACTGAGCTGCGCTCATCCTGACGATGGGCTTTTCGCAGCACCTCGACGCCCTCCTGGAATTGCCCGGCGGCCAACTTCTCCTGGCCCTCCGCAAGCAAGCGCAGGGCCTCGCCCACGCGGTCTTTGCCTTGCTGAATCAACTTTTCGAGTTCCGTCAACTCGGCATCGCCGGGAAACTCCACGTCGGCCTGGCGCAGCAAACTCATCGCGCGGTCGTAGTCCCCAGCGCCCATCTGCTGGTCAATCTGTTTCACCCAGCGCGATTTGGCTTCGACGCGAGTCTGCTGCTCACGCCGCTTGCCCAGGCGGTCGATCTCGAAGCTCAATCCAGGATATTGGCTGTAAATGGTCCGCAGTATTTCCCATTGAGCCAAGGCGTCAGTGAACTGGCTGCGCTCCTCGTGCAGGCGCGCCTTGGCGACAATGGAATTCACCAAATCGCGTTTTTCGCCCGTCAAACGCTGGGCGCGTTCAAAGTGCGGCTCCTGGGGATGAAGATCGAGGGCTTCTTTGAGGATGTCAACCCGCTTGTCGAGGTTCGGCTCAGCCTCGACGCGGCGGTCAACCTCTGCAATGCGCGCGGAAAGCTCCTGCCGCTGCTTCTCCTCGATGTCAAACTTTACAGCCTGAAAGAGGGCATGGCCTGGGTACTTGGAGAGATACTGATCGCAAACCGAGAGGCCAGCCGCGAACTTGCCTTCCGCGAGCAGTTTTCGGGCCTCCGCGTAAGCACTGTTCATGGCGTCGTGCTCGGAACGGACCTGGTTGTAGAGCGATCGGTAGGAGGCCGCCCTTTCGGGCACGGAAGAATCAGGAGCCTGCTCGTCAAGCGCCATGACCTGTTGCAACTTGCTGAGGGCGGCGCTCACTTCGCCGCGGCTCCAGGCCTCGACGGCCCCTTGGTAGAGCTGGTGCTTTTCAGCGTGGACCCGCTGGTATTCCTGCTCCTGCCAGTTGACTTCGTTGAGAAGCTGCCCGATGCGGTTGTCCTTGGGTTTCAGTTGCAGAGCGTTCTTCAGCGCTTCCCGGGCGTGGGCATAGGCATGGTTGGCCAAGTGCTGGCGGGCGAGACTCAGCCAGTCCTCGATTTTTCCCACACTCCTTTTTTCCTCGATTTCATTCTTCAGGCTCAGAGCGCCAGCGTGGGAGGGATCAAGTTCGAGGGCTTCCTGCACCTTCTGCAAGGCCAGCGGGTATTCCTGCCCTTCCATACGGGTCTTAGCGCTTTCCAGAAGCTGCTGAATGCGCTTCTGGCGCACGGCCTGATCGACTTTGACGCGAAGCATCGCCATGTCGTGGTCGATGTGGCCTTCCGCCTCGAGTTCCGCCAGGATCTCGGCGGCAAATTGATAGTCGGCCTGCTCGAAAGCCTTCCTGGCTCGCTCCAGGCGCGGGCGGATTTTTGCCGGGTCAAAGATCTCGATCGGCTCGTTGCGCATGGCGCGTTGCAAGGTATCGCCAAAATCGCGCGCGGTGGCAAAACGATGGTAGGGCTGCTTCGCCATGGCTTTGTGAATGACCCTGGCGACGGTCGGACTCACCATGGGGTTGAGGTCGGAGGCAGGGGGCGGAATGTGATGGAGAATGGCTTGGACGATGTCATGTTCGCTCGAGCCTTCAAAGGGGCGGCGTCGCGTCATAGTTTCAAAAGCCACCACGCCCAGCGCGAAGATATCGGACAGGGAAGAAGCAGCCTTCATTTCGGCTTGTTCCGGAGCCATGTAAAGCAAGGTGCCTTTGAGGCCGGTGCGCGAGTGGCTGTCCGCCGTATGAGCCATTCCAAAATCAATAATCTTTACCGAGTCATCTTCCAGAACGATAATGTTTGACGGCTTGATATCGCGGTGGACGAGGCCCTTCTCGTGCGCGGCGTGGAGTCCACGGCAAGTCTGGGAGATGATGTCGACGGCCCGCTCCACCGTGAGACGATGACTGGCGGACTTGATCAGTTGGCCCAAAGACACTCCCGGCAGCATGGGCATGATGAAGAAAGGCTTGAGGCCCCCTTCGAATTCGAACTCGCCAATGTCGATGATCTCGACGATGTTGGGATGATTGATGTGGGCCAGGACTTCGTATTCACGGTGGAAAAGCTGGAGCGAGCCGGGATCGGAGACGTCCAGCAAGGTCTTGATGGCGACGTCGCGCCGCAAGACGGAATCAAAGGCCTTATAAACTACTCCCATCCCACCCCGGCCCAGAATTTCCTTGATCTGATAACGCCCTTTGAGAATCGCCGTTGTATCCATTTAAAGTTTACCCTATCGAGCCTACCCCGCGCTTGCGCTTCCATTCATACGGTGGATGGTGCCCCACTTTACGGGGCACCCTCAGCGCCCCGAGATTAGCGCAAATGGCGGCGAGAAGCAAGCTTGGGGCGAACTGAAGGCGCGCTGTATCTTGCGGGGCTTGACGTTTAGTGAACTTGGGGTGGGTCCTCCGGCATCGGAATGCGCGGCCCTGCCGCTCGACACACGATACCGAGATAAGGGCTGAGGAATACGGTCGGAAAGGCAGGAACTGGGAGGGCAGCCACAAGGGCCGTCCCTGCGTCCCCGACACACTGCCTCATCTTCCAAAGAACTTCTCCAGCTTCTCGACTTCGCGCTCCGCCAGATCCATATATTTCTTCGCGGCTTGAGGATTCTTGGCATTCAACGCTTCTTGAGCCTTGCTCATGTACTGCTGCATATTGGAAGCGGATGCCGAGATGTCCTGACGGAGCGAGTAGCCGGCGCTTTCCTGCTGCTGCCGGAGATGGTCAACGCTGTCTTTCACGGCGCCGGCGCGGCCTTCGAGAGGAGTCATACGGTCTTCCAAGCCCTCGAGTTCCTTTGCGGCAGCGGCATCTTCGGCGGGCGCTGGCGCGGCCTGGGCGGGCGGGTTGCTTGGCGCTGTCTGCCCCGTCGGCGCCGATGCGTGTGGAATCGCCGCGTTAGTCTGAGCATTCTCAGCCTTGGCTTGCGCGCTGGCAACTCGTCGCGGCTGTTTCCCAGAACTCGGCGGAGGGAGCGTTTGCTGCGCGGAGGTGCTCGGCGCCGGTGGTTGAATGGGCTCGCCCGGCTGGCCCGCTGCGCCGCCTTGCGGCGGCGTCGCTTGAGCCTGAGAGGCCGGGGCGGAGACGGGCTGCTGAGCCTGGCCCTCGCCGGCATTGGCCGGCTGAGTTAGAGGAGAGGACGGACTCGCCGCTGTGGTTGCGCCTTGTTGAGTAGCTTGTCCGGCTCCGCCAGCCTTGGTTTTGAACAGGCGCGGCAACTGAAGGGCCCCTAACACGATCACCACAATTGCCACCAGCGCGCCTAAAGTCATATAAAGGCCTCGATAGCTTCGAGCGGCCGGCGGAGGCGGAGTCGTTTGAGCCTGCGCTTGAGGCGTCGGCACAGAAGTTCCGTAGGGCGTCGTGGGCTGCATTTGGGTAGGCGCGGGCTGGCCGGCTGGCACACCGACCACCGCGGTCGCGGAAGGCGCCGCACCTAGGTCGGCGGCTTGGCCTGCCAGGCCCGGAGCAACCGGCTGCGCGGAAGCGACCGGCAAGTTCGCCACCGCGCCGCGTACACTCTGCAATGCAAAGCGGAAAGCCTCCGCCGACTGAAAGCGGTTTGCCGGGTCCTTCTCAAGGGCAGTCATGATAATGTCATTCAATGTCTTGGGCAGTTCGGGCTGAATATCGATCGGAGGCAGAGGAGCTTTTTGCAGTTGAGCCACCATCAGGTCGTAATCGCTCTGGCCTTTGAAGGGGCGCGAGCCCGTCACCATTTCGTAGAGCGAGACGCCAAAGGAATAGAGATCGGAGCGATGGTCGAGCGCCAGGCCTTGAACCTGTTCGGGAGGCATGTAGTACAGGGAGCCCATGGTGGTGCCGGTCATGGTCAGCTTGCGATCCGTCTTGGATTTGGCGATCCCGAAATCCATCAGCTTGACGGCATTTTCAGAGGTCAACATCATGTTGGCAGGCTTGATGTCGCGATGGATAACGCCCTGGGCGTGCGCGTAGCCGAGCGCCGAAAGCACCTGGGAGGCGTAGTCGATCGCATCCTGGACCGGCAGCGCCCCACTCTTTATTTTGTCCTCGATCGTCGTGCCTTGCACGAACTCCATGACCATCAGGAGTTGGTTTTGAACTCGCAAGGCGGTATGGAGCCCGGCGATATTAGGATGATTCAGGCTGGCCAGCACCTTGATTTCGCGCATGAAGCGGTCGGCCAGGTCAGGCTCGTTGGCGAGGTCCGGCAAGAGAACCTTCATCGCGTCGACCCGGTCGGAGATGAGATTCTTGACTTTGTAAACCCGCCCCATCCCGCCAGCGCCAAGTACGCCGATGATCTGATAATCGCCAACTGTGTCCCCGATTTGAAAACTCATGTTCACCTCCGGCCGCGAAGATCCGCTGCTTGGCCACTGTCATTCTGAGTGGAGCGAAAAATCTCCGCGGTGGTTCTTGCCTCCCCATCGTCAATCAGCAGACCGCGCAGATTCTTCGCTTCGCTCAGAATGACAGAGATAAAGATCGGGGCGCTCACAAGGGGCGCCCCTGCGGCGTGATCCGGTCATTGAGAATTCTGCACGGCGTCGCCCACTTTGGGCGGCCCGCTGCCCGTAAAGGTCCCCGTCGAAGAAGAATCGTCCACCTCGGTAATGGTGATGTCTCCGAGTTTGGTGACAACGGTCTTCAGCACTTTACCGGTCGCAGGATCCTTGATCTGACGTCCCTGCCTGAAAATGCCGAGGTGATCTCCGACCTTCACACCCGCCTTGCTTCCCAGGTTCAGGATAAGAGTGTTTCCGGACACGTCCGCCACCAGGCCCGAGATCTGAACGGCGCGCGTGGGGAGACTAGATGCCTTGCCGTCCAACTGCTTGGCCACGTCGCCCACGGCCTGTCCGACGGCTTCGCCCAGGATCGTGTTGCCGAAGTTCGAACTCGACATGTTGTAACCGCCGCCACCCGCCCCCGAATCGCTGCCGCCGGCGCCGCCCAGCAAAAGGCCGGAACGCTTGGACTCACCCTTGCCCTCCGCGGCAACAAGGATCTCACCCGTGTCGGTGTTCACCATGCGGGCGCTGATCCCGACCACCGCCTTGGCTTGTTTTTTGCCGACTCCGCCAATGCCGAACCGGCCGGTCAGCCCGCCGATCGCTCCTCCCCCGACGCCTTGAGACTTGTCATCGCGCCCGAATTGGGTAACGCTGCCCATGATGATCGCGTCGACGCCCAGGAGCCGCCCGATCTTTGCCGCCGTGTCCGGGTTGGCGCGATCGCTGTTCGAGAAGTTTTGCTCTGAGATGATCTTGTCCAGGGCCTTGCGCTCGATGACGGAATACACGCCGTCATTCACGAGGCGCGTGACCAGCAGATCCGCGATGCCTTTGCCCACATCGGTGTCGGTGCCGAACACCGCGGCTACACTGCTACGCACGGTGGCGTAGTCAAAGTCCAGAATCGCCACGCGTTTCTTGTCCTGCGCCCATCCGGCGGGCACTGTCACGAAGATTAAAAGGAAAGTGCCAAGGAGCCTTTTCATTTTCGGCCCTCCTTACAAGGGTTGAGTATTGGTAAACATTCCACCATGAGCATACTAGCCGCGCAGCCAGAATGGCGCTTCTCCCGTCACGGCCTGGCACGTGGGGTTCCACTCTCGTTTCGCCGGAGACGACACGGGATTCTCTAGGTCCGCACTTTCTTGCTGGCCCCACTCGATTACAGAATCCTAACACCTTTCAGAGGCGGGAACAAGGTTGTTGCGAAGGTGGAAGCGGCAGAGCCTATCAACCCATCAGGAGGGTGAAGGAGCCGCGGACGAAAACGTCTGTTGGACCTACACACGTTGCCCTGTCGGCGACGCGGAGTTGCGGCAGGCGGCCGGCCGCTCCTGCCGGTTCCCAGGCTGTTCCGGTTGAGTTCCCGATTGCTGGGTGCCAGCGCCGGAACTCGAGCTGTCAAAAAGGATATCTTCTCGTCCTTCAGGCCGGCGGAGATGTTTGAGGGGCGGACAACCGCAAACAGGAACGGGCCGGGCACTTTCGAGCCCGGCCCTCCTCGCATGCAAACAGTGAACCTGTTACCAGTTCCGACTGGCTCCTGGCCAGCGAAGAAGTCCCAGAGGATCGCCAGACTACTACTGGTTCTGGGAAACCTGCGCCACCGTCTGATTGGCCTGCTGCTGCTGCGCTGCAAGTTGTGCCGCGGCGTTGGAGTCAGGGGCCGGAGGTGGAACTTCCCCGCCCGTCGTCGCGGTGTCCGGAGGCTTGGGCAAGCCGCCCGTGCCGCCCTTGTCCGCCAGGGTTTTCAGTCCGGTATCGAGCTGTGCCTGGAACTGATTGTGCATTTCCTGGAGGTCCTGGACGCCGATGGCCACGGTCTGCCCGGTGGGGCAATCCGCCGTCTTGGTGCTCTGGATGCTGGCCGTGACGGTTTGGTTGGCGTCCGGCGTGTCCGAGAGCCGCATCACTACGTCACCCGCAGTCAGGCTGCATTCCTGACCGCTCGCGGGCACCGCAACGTCGAGAGCGGACGACACCACGAAAACGCGCTCGGCCGGATTCAACGCGTCCGGTGCCTGTTCGGCCGTGGGCGCGGGCGCGGCCTGCTGGGGAGCGGCCGCCGCAGCCTGCTCAGCAGCGAGTTGCCGTTGCACCTCGTCGGCGATGGCCTGCTTGATTTCAGGCGTGAGCGGGGTCTGGGCACTCGCCTCTGCCGCGCCTTCGGCGGGGGGCGGAGCGTAGGCCCCGGCCGCTTGAGCCGCAGCCGCGTTGGCCTCTGCCACATTGGCCGCTGCCTGCGCCTGGTACGCAGCTTGCAGATTGGCCGCGATCAGGTAATCAGTCAGCCAGAGTGAGGCCGTGGCGTACACCGGATAGGGAGTAAAGAATCCGTGGTAGAACCTCCACCACGGCGCACCAGCCCAGCCCCAAGCCACCGGGCTGTAGTAAACCGGCGCCACCCAAGGGTTGTAGCACCAACCGTAAAAGAGGGGATGGTAGAAGCGGAAAGGAGTATACCCGTAGAACCGCGCGCCGTGGTAGTAATAGCCTCGGTAGACGTTTACATAAGTACGTCCGCCGTAAACGTAGGTGCGTTGATAGTACGTATTGCCGCCGCGGACGATGTAGGTGCGCTGGACGTAACCGCCGTGCCCCGTGGTCACAATGGTGCGATCGTTACGCTCCACCACAACGGTTCGCCCTCCGTGAAGATTCTGATGGATAGTCATTCCGTTGGCATGGACTTCGGCCACTCCGCCGTTGGCGCGACGACTCACCTGCGCCGTGCCACCACCTCGGAGGGAAACGTTCGACACGGTGCGCGTCGGCATTGTCGAATGAGTGCCCGGCCCGCCAGGAATTCCTCGATTCGTTCCCGCGACGGGCCTGTTGGTCATTCCCGTGACCGGCCGATTGTTCATCCCCGTGACTGGTTTGTTGACCATTCCGGTGGACGGCCGATTGTTCATCCCCGTAACCGGTTTGTTGACCATTCCGGTGGACGGCCGATTGTTCATCCCCGTAACCGGTTTGTTGACCATTCCGGTGGACGGCCGATTGTTCATCCCCGTAACCGGTTTGTTGACCATTCCGGTGGACGGCCGATTGTTCGTTCCCGTGTTGGTGGTTGGCCGCATGCCCGTGTTCGTCATCGGCCGCATGCCCGTGTTGGTCGCGGGCCGAACGCCGGTATTCGTCATAGGCCGGGCCCCGGTGTTGTTGGCAGGCCGGACGTTCGTCATTGGCTTGGCGGTGTTCGCGGCCGGACGCGCTGCGGATTTCGCAGGCGCAGGTCTGGAGGGCGGCGGAGCAGAGGTCTTTTTCTGGTCGCCCCAAACCAGCGCCGAAGTTAGTATCAGTATCAAAAGCACTATCAGCTTCTTGGGAATTCCATTGTCATGCATGTTTAACCTCCAAATGACTGCTTTGGTGTATGGTTCGTTGATTGCCGACTTCATCGGCCGAAGCAAAAGGGAATTGCACAATCCTCCAACGCTGTACCGAAAACGCCGATCGGCTCATTTCTGTGCCTGCGGTTGTGCGCTCTGGTCGGAAACCTTTTCATAGGCCGCGGTAGCCGTCGGCCACATATCGAGCAACTGGCTCCGATCAAGATGCACACCGCCGCCACCTCCCGGTGTCTCAGCCCTCACTGCACCACTTCCCCCCTTCAGTTTGTAGCGCGCCCCCCCAACCAGAATCTCGGTAACGGCGAGCGATGTCTGGCCGGCGCTTATCAATCCTGCACCAATGACTTCCGTACCACGATCGAGTGGAATGGGTCCAGGCTGTGGGACCGGAAGAAGCAGTTTTCCGTGGAACTTAAAACTCCCGTCCGGCTGGATATTGATGGAACTCACCACAATGAAAAGGCGGGCGGCGGGATCAAGCCAAAGCTTGGCCGGTGGGCCGCCGGTAGTAGCCGGCGCCACGTTCTGCGGTGGGGATGGCGGCAAAGCGGCATTGTTCGCCGCGACGCTCGTGGCGCCAACATGGGAGAGTGCCTTGCTCTTTTTCGAGGTTGGAACCCTGGAAGATGGCACCGCGCCAGCCGTCGAATTCGCGGCTGACGGTGCGGAGGGCTGCGCACTCCCGGCAGCAGGCTGCTGGTCCGTGGAAGGGGCAGGCAACTGGCCTGAAGCAGAGGCATCGTTGGTGCTCTGGGTACTCGCCGGCTGTGGGGTTGTCTTGGGACTCTCAGCGGCCGCCTCCGCCGGCGGCGCAACCTGACTGGCTCGTGCTCTCGCTTTCAGCAGGCGCGACAACTGCATTGCCCCCACCGCAAGTAAGGCAACCACCGCCAACGCTCCGAGAATTATAAAAACAGCGCGATTGTTCCTGGAGGTGATTGGAGGAGGAATCACAGCAGGCGCAACGGGCGGCACGGCGGGGCTCGGGTAGGGCGTGGTTGGTTGAGGCTGCGCCTCGGACGGCTGGCCGAATGGCTCGCCCAAGACCGCCGTGGCGGAAGGCGCTGCGCCCGAACCGGCGTCTTGTCCGCGCAAGTCTGGCTCAACTGCTCGCGCCGGAGCGACCGGCAAGCTCGTCACTGCACCGTGTACAGACTGCAATGCGAAGCGGAATGCCTCCGCCGACTGGAAACGCTGAGCCGGGTCCTTTTCGAGCGCGGTCATGATGATGTCATTTAGCGCTTTGGGCAATTCGGGCTGAATCTCGATGGGGGGAGCAGGAGTTGTCTGCAGGTGGGCGACCATCAAGTCGTAATCACTTTGACCTTTGAACGGCCGGGATCCGGTCACCATCTCATAGAGAGTGACGCCCAAGGAATAAAGATCGGAGCGGAGGTCGAGGGCGAGGCCCTGAACTTGCTCGGGCGGCATGTAGTAAAGGGAACCCATGGTGGTGCCGGTCATCGTCAGCTTGCGGTCCGTGCTGGATTTGGCAATTCCAAAATCCATCAACTTGACGGCGTTCTGTGGGGTCAACATGATGTTGGCAGGCTTGATGTCGCGATGGATGACCCCTTGCGCGTGCGCGTAACCGAGGGCGGAAAGCACCTGGGAGGCGAAGTCAACCGCATCGGGGACGGAAAACGGGCCATCCTTCAGCTTCTCCTCTAAGGTTGTCCCTTCCACAAACTCCATGATCATCAGAAGTTGATTTTCCAGGCGAAAAGCGGCGCGAAGGCCGGCAATATTGGGATGATCCAAGCTGGCGAGGACCTTGATTTCGCGAACAAAACGGTCGGCGAGTTCGGGTGCGTTGGCAAGATCAGGCAGCAGGATTTTCATGGCTTCGACACGGTCGGAGATCTGGCTTTTAACCTTGTAAACCCTGCCCATGCCGCCGGCGCCTAATATGCCGATGATCTCGTAGTCCCCAAGCTTGTCGCCGATATTGAAACCCATCCCTTGCCTCCCATGACGGAGGGCCGCTGTCTAGCCACGGTCATCCCGAGCGCCACGAAGTATCCCGCAGTTTTGAGATCGCGCGCCCCTCCCGTTCCAATGGCAATGCGGACTACATATGTTTACGTTGCCGTGATATCCCAACTCGATGGCCACATGCTACCACATTTCGGCGGGGGGAACAACAATGAGAATGCTTGTAGAATGAAAGTCTTCGGGCAGGGATGACTTTGCCTGGGAGGGGTTAATTCGGCTATCGATTTCCGTGGAATTGCAGGATCTATCCGATCAGGACGGTGAAGCACCCGAGGATGATTTTGCCGCCGTGGGCCGTGGTGTCCGTCATCCGGGCGGCGGGCAGAGAGCCGACCAGGACGGTGAATGAGCCCAGCACGATGATGTCTGGTGGACCGACACACGTTGCCATGTCGGTGACGCGGGCCTGAGGCAAGCTGCCGGTCAGGACGGTGGGGCAGCAGGGTGGAATGATGGGACCGCCGACGTGCGGCACAAGCACAGTCACCATCGGACAAACATGCATGTCAGTCGTTCGGGCAGCAGGCATTCCCATGGTTTACCTCACGAAGTGACCCTCTCCCGTCCCTCTCTGGCCGGTGAAACCACCGTAGCGGGGCGCCCTCCCCAAGCGAGAGGGATGCTCTTTAACTTTGGCTCGGGCCGGGTTTGATCCTGGCCATCAAGGCCATGCCTTTTTGCAGGAAGACACGATACTTCTCAGCCGCTTTCTCCGGCTGGGTCCGGACCGCAGTGATCATCACCACGCCGGCCACCAACTGCGGGGTTACGTGATCCGGGGGAGGGACAGGCTCCAGATTCGGTGCGACGACACTCCCGCCACTGTAAAACGCCGCCAGGGCCAGCAGATCCGAGGGGCTCTCCGGCCCCTCTTCAGCGACCGCGGCCTTTGCAGCCTGGCGGTTTCCCTCATCCGGATTCGAGACCCAGCGTTCCGCCGCCACCTGCGTTTTCGAAATCTGCGCGGCGTCCTCCGTCCCTAGACTATGGCGCACGCAGAGGCAACCCCACCCCACGGCTTCCCGTTTGGGAAGGGCGAAGGCGAGGAGGCGAGTGGCATCCGGGAAAAGTTCCTTCCCGACTAATAACTCGAGAAACTGCCGGGAAGTATGCTCATCCTTCAGCAACGCCTTGGCAGCGTCTCCCAGCTTGGCTTGCTCACAGAGATTTCTTACGGTGACGACAGGTCTTACTCCCGGCGCAGTGCTGCCCATGGTACGAACTTCCTTCCCTCAGGTCAGTTGATCATTACCAATCCACCCTTCAATATCAGCAAACCGTCCCCTTTCACCTGGGTAATCGCCTGGCCTTCTATGGTGATCATCGTGCCTTTAATGGTGACACCGGTCTGGTCAATTACGATGCTGTTTTGGCCTACCTTGAGTGTGATGGACTGCATGGCCTCGGTGTTATGGCTTCCCATATCGATCGTGACGCTGTCGTTTCCCGATTGGATGTCAGCAGAGCGATCTCCCTTGTCAACGAAGGTCTTCAAGTTGCCCTCAAAGACCTCGATCGTACGGTCGTTCCTAACCGTAATATTCTGGTCGTGGTCCACCGTAACGGCCTGGTCGTGGTAGACAAGATAATTCTCATCGTGTTCGACCCGCACCGCCATGTCCTTTTGGGCGCGCATGTAGAAAACTTCGGAACCCATCGTGTCGTCGAAAGTCAGAACGTTGGAGTCGTGCTCACCTCCACCCTTGGTACTGCGGGACCGGAAGCCGCTGATGTTTTGTTTACCCGGCAGGGTGCAGGGCGGCATCTGTTGCGCGTTGTAAACACAGCCAACGATAATCGGGTGGTCGGGATCGCCTTCCTCGAAATCAACCCAGACTTCCTGCCCAATGCGGGGAAGGAATATCGCTCCCCAGTTCTTTCCGGCCCAGATCTGGGAGACGCGGCACCAGGCTGTGCCCGTTTCACGCCGGTGCTGGTCCCACGGGAACATCACCTGAATCCGGCCATTTTCATCCGTGTTAATTTCGTCACCACTGGGACCGATGACGACGGCTGTCGCGAGGCTATGGACGTGAGGCCGCACGGTGACGCGGGCGGGGCGGAAAGGAATTGACTCCGGAATGCACGTAAAAGCATTCGAGTAAGACTCGCCTTTTGCGCTTCCCGAGGTGCGGAAGGCGTCTGTGACGCCGTGGTGCTGGATTTCCGTCAGAACGTAATCCTTGTTCATCGAGCTGGATGGATGCGATTGCAGAGTAAACTTGTATCCGCTGATAAACATGCGGCAGGTGCTCGTTCCAGAAGCCAGAAGGTGCCCGGCCTCGATCTCCTGCATGCGGATCTTAGCGAGCCCCTGTCCGGCGTCCTGGGTCAAATGCTCTCCCGGGTAATCGAAGACCTCGTACTTCGTGTTGCCGCCGACGTCGTACATGGTGGGCTCGGTAGCCATTAAATTGGCGGAGGGTGTTTTGAAATTGTAGTCCTGCTGGACGTATTTTCCAGGGCGAAGTTCCTGCTCGAGTTGCCACGATGTGATGAGGTCTTCGTGATGCCCGCCCGAGACGGTGCCATAGATAACCTCGCTTCGGCCGGGACAGGTATCGTGACTGGTTGGAGAATCCGCCAGTACCAACGTGTGCCGGTGCTCCTCGTGCTTGAAAAAATAGAAGATGCCGTACTGTTCCATCAAGCGGGAAACAAAATTAAAACACGATTCCCGATACTGCGCGACGTAGTCTCGTGTCGGGTAGGAATTCTGGAGCTTATTCTCGAAGTCGTTGAACCCCTGGTCACTGAACACCGAGGTGATGATATCGGAGATGCTCTTGTTCACGAACCCGTGGCAATCCGCACCCCGGGTCAGCAGCCAGAGCCAGGGCACCATTTCGGCAGTGTAGGCCGTGAATTGTTCTTCCGTCGCGTGCTGTGCAAAGCGGTTGATGATGCCGTTGATGTAGCGGTAGGATCCGTCCTCTTGTAGCAAAGAAATGGTAACGTTCTTGCCGATGATGTCCGAAAATTCGATGGAGGCAGTCTGCGAAAGGAGGTCGAGCTGGAACCTGAACAAGCGCGATATTCCCTCGCTGCCCTGAAAACCTCGTAACAGGAGGACATCCGTACCCAGCGGAGTGTCGATCTTAAACAACCCACCTTCTTGCGTAAATTCGGGCATAGGATGACCCTCTCAGTAGTTGAAAGTCGAGAGTCGAAAGTCAAGAGTCAGGCAGCCAGGAATGTCAGCTCCATCGACTCTTGACTCTCGGCTCTCTTAAACCGCGGACTCCCGGACTAGAGGCCTGGCACTCGGTAATTAGATCTCTCGACTTTCGACTTTTGACTTTCGACTAATTATACACAAACGCCCCATCCGGCCCCACGCTTACGCGCAGGGTCGTCATCTTCTCGCCTGCCGACATCTTTCCCAACAACTGGCGTGAGATATCGGGGAGCAGGGTATTGGTCAGAATATGGTCTACGTTGCGCGCCCCGCTCTCGACTTCGGTACAGCGGCTGGCCACCGTGTCTACCAGGACCGGGTCATAGGTGAGCTGGATGTTATGGTTCTCCTGCATGCGCCGTTGGATCTTGCCCAGCTTCAAGACCACGATCTTTTTCAGCGCTTCATCGCGGACAGGATAGTAGGGGATGATCACCATGCGGCCCAGAAATGCCGGCTTGAAGGTCTTATTCAGGTCCGGCTTCAACGCCTTCACCAGGGGCTCGGCACCAGGCATCGTTCCCGGATCGGCGCACAGCTTCATCATCTTATCCGTCAGTGCGTTGGTGGTCAGGATAATGATGGTGTTTTTGAAGTCGATCTCGCGCCCCTCGCCATCTTCCATCATGCCTTTATCGAAAACCTGGTAGAAAAGCTCGAGAACGTCGGGATGGGCTTTCTCGACTTCATCCAGCAGAACCACGGAATAGGGACGGCGCCGGACGGCTTCCGTCAGCACGCCTCCTTCCCCATAGCCGACGTATCCCGGGGGGGAGCCTTTTAGAGTGGAAACGGTATGCGGCTCCTGAAACTCGGACATGTTAATGGTGATCAGATTGTGTTCGCCGCCGTAAAGGAGATCGGCGAGGGCCAGCGCGGTCTCCGTCTTGCCCACGCCGCTTGGCCCGATCAGCATGAACACTCCGATGGGCCGGTTGGGATCATCCAAACTGGCCCGCGAAGTCTGAATCCGCTGGCCGATGATGTCCAGAGCATGGGTCTGTCCAATCACGCGCCTCCCGAGGTGATCGCTAAGCGTCAGGACGGTCGAGATCTCGTCTTTAAGCATCTTGCCTACAGGAATACCCGTCCACGCGGAAATCACCTCGCCCACAATCTGGGCGTCGACTGCCACCCGCATCATAGGCGTTTCACCCTGCAAGGCCGCCAGTTCCGCATCCAGCTTCACCAGTTCCGCTCGCATCGCTTCCACGTTAGGGGCCGGCGCAGGAGCGGCGGCGGTCGCAACGCCCGTGGCAGCAGGAGCGGCGTCGCCACCGACCGGAGCGGTTGCAGCCGTCGCAGCGGCCTGGGCGGGAGCCTCCGGCGCGGGCTTAGCCGCCGCTCCGTGGCCGTCGCCGATAACGGCCGCTTCGAGCTGGGCGCGTAGTTCGCGGATCTTCGAAACCAGGTCGTGTTCTTTCGTCCAACGTTCGCTCAGGGTTTTGAGACGCGCCTCGATCTCCACCTTCTGTTTTGCGATCTGCTCCAGGCGTTCGGTGTGATCTGCGCCCAGCGCTCCCTCACGTTCCAGAATTCGCTGCTGAACTTCCAGATCGTCCAGTTGCCGGGTGGCGTCTTCAATCGCTGGAGGCGTAGCGCTCTGACCGAGCGCCAAGCGCGCACAGGCGGTATCCAGCACGCTCACTGCCTTGTCGGGAAGCTGACGGCCGGCCAGATAGCGATGCGAAAACTTGACGGCGGAGGTCAGGCCTTCGTCAAGGATGCGAACCTTGTGGTGTTTCTCGAGGGCCGGGACGATGCCCCGCATCATCACCGCGCACTGCGTTTCGATAGGCTCTTCCACCTTGACCACCTGGAAACGCCGCGCCAGCGCCGGGTCCTTCTCAAAGTACTTCTTGTACTCGGACCAGGTTGTAGCGGCGATCGTCCTTAGTTCGCCGCGCGCCAATGCGGGTTTAAGCAGGTTAGCTGCATCGTTCTGGCCGGCCTGGCCGCCCGCCCCGATCATCGTATGCGCTTCGTCGATAAAGAGGATGATAGGAATGGGGGAAGCCTTGACCTCCTCGATGAGGCCCTTCAGCCGATTCTCAAATTCGCCCTTGATGCCTGCACCCGCCTGCAATAGTGCCAGGTCGAGTGAGCGAAGAGTAACATTCCGAAGCGGCGGTGGTACGTCGCCTTTAGCCACGCGGACGGCAAATCCCTCCACCACCGCAGTCTTCCCTACCCCAGCCTCGCCGGTAAGAATGGGATTGTTCTGGCGGCGGCGCATCAGGATGTCGATGATCTGGCGTATCTCCATATCTCTTCCGAGCACCGGATCAATTTTGCCGGCCTTGGCATTCTCGGTGAGGTTGACCGTAAACTGGTCGAGATTGGCTGTCTTGCCGGCGCCTGCGGGCCTAGGCGCGCCGGGAGCGCCCGCCGAAGCGGCCTCGACGGGCGCCATTTCCTCTTCCGAGCCTTCCACAATTTTGAGGAAGTCTTTGCGTAGAACGTCGCCGTCAATCTTCTGAAACTCCTTGCTTACCTCACGGATCTCGCGGCGCAGGTCATCAGTTCCCGTCAGGGCAAGGATAGTGAAACCTGTCCGTACCTCGCCGACATTGAAGTCAATCGACCCGGTGGTCCATGCCTCCGTCATCATCCTTACTACGTGCGGGCTGATGGCAGGTGTGCGAGCATTGCCGGTCTTGAGCTTGTCGAGACTTCGATTCAGTTCACCGGTGAGGCGCGACTTGTCCACGCCGAAGTGGCTGGCGATGCGCGCGAAGTCGCCCTCCGTCTGGTCCAGAAGCTTGAGCATAAAATGCTCGACCTCGACATCGTAGTGCCTCCGCGCCACGCACAGGCCGGCAGCCGATTCGAGCGCGTTCCGGGTGGTGTCATTAAGTTTCCCGATCAACGACTTGAGATTTATCGCCATGCTATTCCCTCCCTGTTGTAGGGGCGAGATTGCCTCGCCGACTGGCGGCGAACATCAGACCGTCGCGCTGATTCAGGCGACGTGGTTCTGCCGCGATGCCAAAATCACCACAGAGCACACAGAGGAATCCCGTTGACTTATCTCTGAGAGCTCAGTGATCTCTGGGGTAGATCTTTTCTTGGATTCTGCCGCTACTCCCAAAGCGGGAGTATCGTGTCCGCCACATCCCGCGACATTTCTTTAGTTCGGCCCCAAGTGGTCCAACCCAATTGTGGTGCAATTCCCTGCTCGGCGCCCAGTTCACAGCGCGGGACTTCTTCCCGCTTCAAGATAAGCTGAGCTTCAAAATCCAGCTCGTCGTTCGAAAAAAAGCGTGTCAGCTCCTGCAGGGGTTTGAAAGCCGAGCCAGTAGGCAGGAATTCCACGTATTGCTCCAGTGACAAGGGCCCGATTTTGATGCGCACTCGCGCGCTTTGATCCCAGACTTCATCACCTACCACGGCGCCAACGCCCAGTTGTTCGGAATACGAATTTGTCCCTTCGAAGCTGCACTGATCGCTCTCTCCCAGGCCGTACCAACCGCCCGCAAACTGTTCCACCTCAACCGGAACATCAAAGTAGTCACTCAGAATCTGTTCCAGCGCTGAGGCCGAGCGCGGATGCTGCGCCAGTAACCCCGAGTAATAAAGCAAACAGTCGTCGGGCACCGTCTGCCGATTCTGGAGGCCGGCGGTTCCGAGACCAATCAAGTCCATCACATGGTGCGAGAAGTCGTCGCGTTGACCACGTTCGTAAGCGATCCAAAAGCGGTATTTTTCCCAGGCCTGAAAGAAATGCGAAATGATCCGGTGGTTGAAGGTGTCGAAGAAATCGACGGCCGCGGTATCCCCCGCCCGCGCCCTTTCCGCCGCGAAGACGGTGTAGACGATCGGCAGTACGCCCTGCGGGCCGGTCAACCCCATGAAGTTGACGATCATCTCGACCGGGCCCTTCGCCCGCCAATTCATGGATTGAATCTCGCTGGCGGGAAAAACCAGGGTTGAATTCGCCTTAAAACGGACCACCTCTGACGATGGAGGAGCAAACTTGCCCACTTCGACCCGGTCAGGTAGAAACCGCTCGAGCAGGCGCACGGCCTGGAAGAACTCGAAGAGTTGCGGCTCGTTGCGGAACCGCTCCTCGAGGGGCGTCTTCGTTACATTAAGATCGCTTGGCCGGCTCGCGGTGGCCATTCCTTCAACACCTCCCGGCGCTGGCGCGTCTTGACCACAAGCTGGCTGAAACTGTTCAGCGTTGCATAGAGCGCCAGGAAACGTTCAATCACGGCGGCGAACAGGAACACTCCCCCGCCCGCGAACTCGTCCTCGTCAAACTCCATCTGGACTCGCGTCCCGCGGGCGAAGGTTATGCCATTGTCTGAAATAATGCGCGCGAAGTGACGTTGACTTTGCAGATTCATGATTCCCGCCACTTGCTTTTCGAGGTCAACCGAATCCGAAAAATTGTACAGCCGGAGGATTTCCTGGAACGCCTCTTTGCCCTCCTCCGCGATCGATAGGTAATTCAGGGCCAAGTGGGAAATAAGACGCCAAAGCGCGCCCCTCCCCAGGGGCGGGCGGAGGGTTGCGGTGGGTTTGCGGAGGGCTATCGCGCCTTTGATGGAGCCGACGCCCTCGATTTCGAAGTCGCCGCTCTCGTTCCCAAACGGCAAGCGCGCCAGGATGTCGCGGTTGCTGCACGTGCAGCGCACGGTGACGGTCTCGGCCTCGGGCAGGGAGTCGCGCGAGCCGAGATTAACCAGGTGCAGGAACATTTCCGTGCCTTCATCGCCTTTGCGGCGGGAGAGGCGGCGCGTCGTATGCCAGAAGGTTTGACTCTTGTCCCTCAGAGTCTTGTGGCGGTAAGCGTAGAACGGCTCGTAGTGAGTAATCTCGTGAGTCTGGGGATTCGAACTCAGGACCTCGTCAACCGAGAATATTTCCGTGGCATTCCTGCGCCGTACATCCGGCACGATGGGATATTCCGACCGGTTCTGAGTCAAGAGAATGGGCTCAGCGGTTTGGGGAAACAGGTTAATTACCGGCGAACATGCCAGGCGGAGCGTCTTCGCGTTGATCCCCACTTCCAACCGCTGTTGCCGGTGGCTGGCTTCAAAAGGGGAGACGAGGAAAATCAGTTCAGCGCGGCCGCCCTGAGCGGCGCGCGCCAGCCCTTCCAGCGCGCTAAGCTCAAAGAAGAAGAATTTCTCCGGAAGCGAAAAGTACTCCTGGAGAAGCCGGTAACCCACAAACGACCTGCGCGGGTACGGCAGCATGGACTCGTCTTCAGTGAAGCCCATGGGGCGCAGGGGATTCTCGGTCAAAGTGACGGGAGGCTTGCGCGGGTTGGCAGGGTCTCTGAGCACTACTTGATAGCAATTGTTGCTCAGCAATTCGTAAAGCGTGTGGACGATGTCCCCTTCGCCATGCAGGTAGAATCGGAGCGAGGTGAGATTGAGTTTATCGAAGGTGAGGTCGGAAAGGCAGCGCAACTCCACTCGCAGGGCCGCGGCCGCCTCCGGGGCGCGCAAGGGAGGATTCAGCTTATCCGGCGTCAACCACTTCGCCTCGGCGATCTCGACGGGCCAGAGCGTCACGTCGTAGGAAGTTCGGAATTTGCAGGGCACCCCCTCGACGGGCCGCGAATAAAGCACCGAGCCGCGAGGTATCTTCAGGCTCGAGGTGAGTTTGCCCTGCGCCGGGTCCAGACGAAACTCCGCGATCGTCATGGCAGGGATGGGCCTGAGGAAATGTGGATAGATAACGCTAAGCAGCCCTTCCGTGATCTGGGGGAACTCATCGTCAATCTTCAGGTGAACCCGAGCAGCGAGGAAGGCAAAACCCTCCAGCAGCCTCTCGATATGGGGGTCGTCGCAGCGGGTGGCTTCCAATTGCAGGCGTGCGGCTATTTTGGGATGCTTCTCGGCAAACTCCGCTCCCATCTGTCGCAGGAAGCTCAGTTCGCTCTCGTAATATTCCAGAAGATCATCGCGCATGCTACGAACCCTTGACCTGATATTGTCCGCTCATCGGCTCCAGCATGGTATCGAACAACACTTGCTCCGGCGCCGGATCCATGCGCAACAATCCCTCAATGGCAAAGCGGATGACACGTTTATCGTCCGTCCCCGGTTCCATCCTCACCTTGACGTTGAGAAGCCTGGGCTCGAAAAAACTGACCGCCGCCTTGATTGACTCGAGCAGGAAGGCCTGGTCTTTGGGCGACCGTAGATACAAACTTGTAACATCCGGCAGTCCGTAGTTGTAAACGGACCGTCCTACCTCTTTGAGAGAGGCTGGGGACTCTTCGATCGTCTTGCGGCTGTTCAGCAGCCACTCCAGGTCGCGACGCACGGAAGCCTTCAGGTCACGCACGGATTGGGCCCTGCTCAGCGGGGGCTCCAGTTTGCGCTCGGGCTCCGGATCGATGAGTCGGTCGATCACCGACAACGTGACGGGGCCTTCCCTTTGGGTTGTCGGCATCAGGTTTCAAGGCAGGAGATAGCCTGGACAGGATCGAGGCGAACCACCGTTTGGAAAAGTCTGAACTTTTCCGATTCGTCTCCCTGTACCCGCTGGCTGTTCTTAATAATCGTCACCAGGGCTTTGGCTACAACTGCCCTATCCTCCCACTGTTCCACGTGATTGTTATCGAAAATCGTCACCAAATCGTCGAGAATAGGCTGAGCGATTTGGGCCTGGCCGGCCGCAATGCAGATCTCGGCAAGCTGCAATTTGCGGAAGAACTGCCCCCTGCCCGAAAGTTGTCTTTCCACCTCGCAACGCATCAGGTCGATGGCCTTCTGGGCTTGTCCGGCGCTCAGCGCCTGGCGGGCCTGTTCGTAACTGTCAACGAACTTGCGGTGCCATCCAGGAGCGGAGTGATTCTGTACCACCGGCGCCTCCGCCACCGGAGCATCCGAAGCAGCCGTCTCCGACGCCGGCTGAGCCTCCGGCTCTGCCGCCAGCTCTTGCAACCACGCCCGGGTCTCGCTGTTGGCTGCCGGGGTGTCGTCGAGCAGATTGATCTCCAGGAGTTGCGGCAGAGCCCGTAGGAGCGCCTTCAGTTCCGAGCGAATCGCGACAACGATTCCGTCATACTTCTTTCCCAAACCTACACAGGCATCCACAACGAAGCGCTGCAAATCCAGCCAGCCCCGGCTGCAGGGAAGCGACATGGCGTTTTCAGCCACCTCCAGCAACTCCTCCCACTTTCCCTCAATCGCCAGCCGCTTGACGTGCTGCCGCAGCACCGTGGGCGGCCCCTCCAACAAAGTCAGATCCGGCGCCTGAAGTGCGGCGCGAAGCTCGCCCCACCGTAACCCCCGCAGCATCAGGTAAGGCCCCGGGCTGTAAGGGTCCAGCTTCCGCAGGGTCGCCGCAGCGCGAACCACGTTGGCGATTGCATCCCGGCGTTGGGCGGGCTCCCCGTCTGCCAGAGGGATGACGATACCGGCCACCCCGGGCGCCCCCCGGCCGGTTGCTGCGCCACTCGCTGTCCCCTCGCCCGCTGTACCCTCTTCGGCCCCCTGCGGCCCGGAACCCTCCGCTCCGGGTTCAACGGGGTCCGGCTCAGTCTCTCGCTTCTTCTGAAGGAGCAGGTGGACACTGTGCCGGACCGTCTCCAGCCCTTTCTTCAGATCTGAGAAGCTCGGCGCGACATCACCAAACTTCTCCTGACAGAGAGTATCTAAAGCCCCCACGGTTGCAATGCTGCCGTCGAGTGCGCCCTCAGCGGCGAGGTAAAAGGCCTTGGGAGTTTCGGTGAAGGATTTGTCGAAATCCTCCGGCGCTACCTTCCCCTGTTCGAGCAGTTTGGCTCGCGCCTCTTTCTTATCGCTGGTGTCGGCCTGTTCTTCGTAGCCGACTTTTTTTGATTCGGTATAATCCAGCAAGCCGTGCTTGGCCTTGTTAATGGGGGCAGTTCGAAGAGGCAGGACAAGGTTCGAGCCAATCCACTGGAGGGGTGCCGCCCTCAGCTCTGCGTCACCATCTTCGAGTTGAGGGTATAAACCGTCCCAGAAAGTGCCAACAAAGCCGTGAAGGAGGTCCAGCCCTTGCTTCAGCCCAACAAAACCTTCTGTGTGCAGCAAAGCGTCCGTAAGCCATGCGGCAATTTGAAGGTCTTTCGTCTTGTTGGCAAGAGCTTCGGTGCAAAGCTTTACGACCAGGGGGTAGTCTGCCCGTTTGATCCATTCCCCGGACTCATAACCCTCTTCTTCCCTCCGTGCTTCCTTGATCTGATCGTAAACCGGAGCGTACCGCAGGTCTTCGCCGCAGGGCTTTTCGCCTGGAATCGGGTTGAGTAGGTTATCAGGAAGAGGCATTCTGAGCTAGACCGTAACCTGTGGTGAATTGAACTCCAGTTGGCGGACCTCGAGAAGTGGAAATTCCTCGCCGTCCACCAGCAACATCTTCTGGCCGATGGGCGCCGCCGTACCCGACTCGTCTTCTTCCCAAACCGTCATCCGGCCTAAGCGGACAGCATCATCAGAATGCTGTCCGGCAAAGGGGGACAAGGCAGGTAACAAGACTTCGCCAAGCTCGGTGCCCTTCAAAGCGGGGCCCGCGCGAACTACAGCCGGGGTCCACAGCAAGTCGCGCAGCCGGCGCGGCGGCTCGATCTTGACGGAGGCCAGATGTGCAAAATTGATCCAGAGATAATTCCCGCCGGCAAAAACCTCCAGGCGAGGCCCAATCCGAGGATCGCCGTCCGCAATCGCCTGGAAGGGCTTTCCATTCAGCGTACCCCCGACGGTTTCTGCGCCTGGGGAGGTTTCTCCGGCAGGCTTGGGGTATTCCTTCCTCTGAAACAGGTCCTGCCGCGTCCTCTCAGCCTGCAAGGCGCTGCGGTAGAGCAGTGCTCCCATGCCGCTATTGGGACCGGCGTCCGCCAGCAAGTCCAGTTGTTTCTCTGCTCGATCGTAATCTCCCGCGAAGCAGAGCAATTCAAAGAGGAATGTACGGCGCCGGGTGTCCTCAGGACTGTTGCGCAACTCCGCCCCCAACGCCTCAATCGCCTCCTTGAGTTTTCCAGCCTGAAAGAGGTGATTCGCGTTTTCCATGGTAGTGTCGCGCTGACCCCGCCACGCGGGGTCAGCGCATTGGCCAGACTACAGCCTATGTCTGCTCCCTCTTCCTGAGGTCGTACACAACCTCACCGCCGGACACCAGCTTACCATCAGCCCCTTGAACTTTGTAATCATAATCGATGCTAGCGTAGGAGACCGAAATGGATTCCGTCCCGGTATCTTCACCTGACGAGCCTCCGCATTGAAAACTCGACACGTAGACTTCCGTCAACTTGATGATCAGGAAGTCTTCGGGAGTCTTTTGGCCGGTCTGCTTGCTGCAATACAGTGTCGCGTCCTTCGCGTGATCTCCTGTGACGCAAAGGGCCAACAGCTTGGGACTCGCCTTGTCCACTCTCTTGGTAAAACTGAGATCGGACATCGAAACTTTTCCAGCGCTCATACCCTCGCCCACGATGGTCGTCGGGTTGCTTGCGCCCCAACTCCACGACAGGAGTTCGATCTGCCCCTTGTGCTTTGTGGACGCGCTTTCGCCCGGTGCTTCCTTGACTTCCAGATGGTATTCAATCGCCATATTCTTCTCCTCGTAAGATTTGGAATTTGAACGAATACGAGGCGGGCTCTTGCGCGCCACCCGCCCCCAAGCTGTTATTTATTGGCAGACTGCGGCAGCGATGCCACCAGCCGTAGCGAAACCGTAAGCTCGTCGAGTTGGAAGTGCGGTCGAAGGAAGCACACGGCGCGGTATACGCCAGGTTTGCCCTTCACCTCTTCCACATCGACGCGCGCTTCACGCAACGGGTACTTAGCCTTCACGGACTGGGTTGCGGAGTCGTCCGTCGTTATGTATTGCGAGATCCAGCGGTTCAGGAACTTCTGAATCTCTTCGCGGGTGGTGAAACTGCCGATCTTGTCCCGCATCATCGCCTTCAAGTAGTGGGCGAACCGGCAGGTGGCCATGATGTAGGGCAACTGCGCGGAGAGCCGGGCGTTGGCATTGGCCGCATCGCTGTCATACAATTTGGGTTTGTTGGTGGACTGCACACTGAAGAATGCTGCTTTGTCCGTCCCCTTGCAATGCACCAACGGAATCAGCCCCTGGTCAGCCAGTTCCTTCTCACGGCGATCGGTAATCGCAATTTCCGTCGGGCACTTCAACGCCACGTCACCTTCGTCAGTTCGGAAGGTATGGGCGGGCAGGCCTTCCACCAAGCCTCCGCCTTCGACCCCTCGGATGGCTGCGCACCAGCCGTACTGGGCGAAGGCGTTCGTCAAGCGCGCTCCCATGGCGTAGGCGGCGTTCCCCCAAAGGTACTTGGAGTGATCGGTGCCGTCCACACCCTCTTCGTAATTGAACGCATCCACCGGGGCAGTGTCACGGCCATAGGGCAGGCGCATCAAGACGTGCGGCACACAAAGCCCCACGTACCGCGAATCGTCGCTCTGCCGGAAACCCTTCCATTTGGCGAACTCGGTGGTATCAAAAATCTTCGCGATGTCGCGCGGCTGGTCCAGTTGCGTGAAGCTCTCCATATTCATGAGTTGCGAGGCGGCAGCCGTCAAGAATGGTGCGTGCGCAGCCGCTGCAACGTTCGACACCTTCTCCAGCAACTCCAGGTCCTCCGGATGCTTGCCGAACTCGTAGTCGCCGACGATCGCCGCAAAGGGATCTCCGCCGAAGACTCCAAACTCTTCTTCGTATATCTTCTTGAATAAGGCGCTTTGATCGAATTCCGCAGCGCGCTGCAGATCGCGCAGAAGATCCTTCTTCGATACGTTCATGACGCGTATCTTCAGCATCGGGCTGGTCTCGCTTTGGCTGAGAAGGTACTTTAAGCCGCGCCAGCTTCCTTCCAGCTTTTGAAACTGGGGATGGTGCAGGATCTCATTGAGTTGAATGGAAACCAAGTGGTCGATTTGCGCGACCCGGGCATTGATCATCGCCTCGGTGTCTTTCGAAATCGTGACCTGCCCTTCCAGCACCTGGTTGATAAACTCCTTCACCAGGCTCTTACCCCGCTCTCGCGTGGCCGCATCCGTTCCGACCTTACCTTGTTCAACGATCTGGTCCAGCAATCCCTTTTCCGCTACTTGCTCGGTCGCCGCTGCCGGCGTCTTAGCCATTTCCTGATTAGCCATTGGATCCCTCCTTCTCTTCCCCTTCCTTCTTGCCGCCCAGTTCCGCTCTCAACTGGTTCAATTTGTCAGTGTTGCTGACGGCATCAAGCAGGACTTGATCGAGCTTGTCGTTCGTCTGCAGCGTGCCTTTCAAGTCATTAAGGCGGGTGCGCAGATCAAGCAGTTCGCGCAGAGGTTTGACCTGCTTGGCCACATTCTCCGGCGAGAAGTCGTCCATACTCTTGAAATCCAAACTGACCTTCAACTGTCCTGCTTCCGCATCCTCGCTGAGCTTGTTTTCGACCGCGTAGGCCAGATGGGGCTTCATGCTCTCTAAAACACTGTCAAAATTGTCCGGGTTTACTTCGACGAACCTCCGGTCCTTCAGCCGTGGTAAAGGTTCTGTGGGCTGACCTGAAAAATCACCCAGAACTCCCATCACAAATGGAAGTTCCTTGATCTCTATGGCGCCACCAGTTTCCACGTCGTAGGTCACATGGACACGCGGCGGACGTACCCTCTCAAGCTTCTTCTGGACGCTCTGTGGCATTCGGCACCCCTTTATTGGAATTTCTTTTTTGCTGATTTTCCTGAACTTCTCTATTGTTAACACGTCAGCGAGTTCATGTCAACCCAAAACTTAACGCCCTAATCCGTCGATAACGACGGATTAAGGTACGACGAGTGGTGCAAAAAGTGCGTACCTGCATTCCGACGCTGCCTCTACCTGCCTGCGGCGCTCGCCGGCAATCGAGCCTCCTCCACCTCAAGGAAGCCGCCGGAGATAAAGACAGTCAGCAGCTTGATGAACTCCGGCAGAGGCGTGTCCAAATGGACAAAATTGTTCCGCTTGCAGTTTTCGAGGAGTTCCCGCACCGACGACTTCCCGTCGCATTGCGGAAGCAGGAACCCCACCCAAGGCTGCACCCGGCATTCAACGCTAAAAGGATACTCCGTCGTCAGCCTGAACTCCTCCGGAAGCAAATCTCCGCCCTTCATGCGGTGGACGGTGTGAAGCTCAAATGAAGGCCTGGCGACAGGGTGCGCCTCGGCGAGTTTTTCGATGAACCCGGGCTCCACAAGAGCGGTTTCCCACTTCAAGAGCCAATCGACCTCTTCCCGGGTCGATATGCGGCCAGCAGACCGCCGGACGGTGAAGACAGGACGAGCATTGTCCCGGCGCTGTATGATCAGCCATCCGTAGCTCATATTCTGCACACCGAGTTCCCTCAGCGTTTCCCTCATTTGTCGGACCGCCCCGCCACCCCCTTTGGACTTCACAGCGTATTGCAATGCGGTGTCTGCAGGGGCTTGATCTTGCCGAACGATGACGAGAACATCAAATTCCGACTGCGCTTCGCCGAGCCAGGCCCTCACACGTTGCTCGAAAGGGGCGCCTTCGCGGTCCGCTCCTTGCGCCATGCAATAAAAGCCTCCGCCGGGACGCAGGCGCCGAGGCAGTCCCATGACGATGCGCCGGGTCACCTGTTCTCCATCCACGCCTCCGTCGTAGAAGGCCTGGGCGCGGCTCAGCACCGGCATATAGGGCGGATGAGAGACGATCCGATCGAAGGTGAGGTCGTCCAGAGGCTCATAGAGGTCACCTTGCAGGATGGTGACGTTGTTGACTCCATTCAGCAGACGGTTGAAATGCGCCATCTCCGTAGATCGCCTGGTAATATCGACAGCCCAGGTTGCGCGGCACCCGCGCGTTGCGGCGTCGAGCGCCGCCACGCCTGTGCCGGAGCAGAGGTCGAGAAGAGTGTCACAAGGCTCCTTCGGCAATGTCGCAATGAACTGTGAAGTGTTGGGCGTAATCGCGGAAAAAACAAAATCTTCGGCTAATTCCGTGAGATTCCCCTGCGGCAAAGTCCAGCGGTCCGAAGCGATGAACAACCCCCCAACCGGATAGAGCGCCACGGTAGCGTACATTGTCGTAGGCTCTCCCACCCCTGTTTCCCCTCCCCGGTTAGGGAGGGGAGCAAGGGGTGGGGCGAAATCCATTGGAGCTTGGATCAGCAGGCCTAACTCCTTCATCGCTTCCACCACGCCTGCCGGGAATGCGGACTCCAGGACCTTGGCCTCCAGCAACTCCCCAAGCAGGAGCAGACGGATCAAAACTCCCAACGTGTCAGATTCACCCGAAAGGGTTATTCGCGTGCGGTCAGCGGAAAGGAATTCGTCAAGCCCGGTCATGCCAACCCGGCGGCAAATGGACGGCTCATAGAAGTCTGAATTGCGCAGAAAATCACGCAAGCAAGCGAAATGAGGCGAAGGTTCGAGCCGCAATCGCAACGCCCGCACGCTGTTCAACTCTTCGGTTCGTGACCCCAAATTGTCCTCCTGTGCTACCCGCTTCGCGGCAGCGACTAGCCTGTGAACGGCGCAACAGGCGCCCGCGCTCCCCAGATCACTTCATCAGAACCCCGGCGCGTGCCAGATCCTGCAAAATCACCTCCGTCTCGGCGTCAATCCTTTTCTCCACAGTTTGCATGTCAACCACTGGCTGGCCGCCTTCCTCCATGGTCAGATTCCCGGACTTGAATATCTCGGGCAGATCTCTGCGGAGAGCGGCGTGGTCGCGTGTGCCGTCGAGCAGCATCACCACTCCTCTGTGCAGTGAATCGGTCAGATGCAGGCTTCGGCAGTGCAGCGTAGTAATCACGTTCCCGTTCCGGGCCTCCAGTCGAGCCAGCGGGCTAGCCACCGGCCTATCGCTGACCTGAGCGGCAAAAGGGGGAACGTGAACATGCAGTTCGAGCAGTCCTGCCAGGTAAGTGCGCCAGACGAAATCAGCAACCTCTGAGGCAGTGTCCTGGTCTGGTTTTGGAACAAAGCCCAATTCCTGACGCGCTCTGCACTCGGCTTCTCTCGCGAGCTTTTCAAAAGGGACTCGCTCCGGGCGCGACTTAATGAGATACCAGAACAGCGAGCGGCCCAGAAGGTTCGACGTCGTGAGTTCGGTGCCACTGGCGCTGCAGAATGTTTCCTCCGCTTCCGGAGCGAGGTTCGGAAACTGAGCTTTCGGGCGCGCTTGGGTTGACATGAAGAAGGACCTCACGGACACGGATTTCCCGGAGCGATCGAGCGGCACATCGTCGCGGCAAAGGAGCGTTTTCCGGAAGGCCCGCCCGCACATGAAGTCCAGGTACTGCTCCCTCAAAACGATGTCGTCGGAAATCTTGTCGAGCACTTCCTTCGCCTGCGGCGACAGCCCTCCGCTGTGCATCTCGAAAAAGTCAGTCTCACCTAAAAACTGCAGCCCATGGCGCTGGGCATTCTCCATGAATTGGTGGAAATAGAACGGCTGGAAATCCCGCGACAACTCGTCATGGTAAAGGCCTTCCTTGGAGCGCGTGGACATTCGCTCAGACTCGTCCCGGAGTGTTTTTGTGTAGGGCTCGGATTCTTTCCGCGAATTGGCCAATAGCTTGAGCAAGGTCACGGCCTGCTGGAGTTGCTGCTGTGGGTCGCGAAAATCTCGAATGTGGAACAACATCATCTCACGCACCATCACGCGGGAATAACTTCCCGGAAATGCGTCGTAGCTGACATAAGCGATCCCCTGGGGTTGCAGGCTGGCTTTGCAGATGGCCAGGATCTGCTCGCGAACCGGCGCCGGAACCCAGGTATAAAGGCCGTGGGCGATGATGTAATCGAACTTGCCATAGTCCGGGGCCATCTCCAGCAAGTCCGCCTGCCGCAGGGTAAGATTCTTCAGCCCCAGAGCCTCTACCATGGCCTTCCCTCGAGCAATCGGTTTCCCTGCCAGGTCGACTCCCACAAACTCACTTTCCGGCAAACCCACGGCCATGGCCAACAAGTTGGCGCCGCTCGAGCATCCCAACTCCAGTACCCGGCAGCGGTCCACCGGCGCCGGTCGCATGCCGAAGTGCATCCCGACTGTCGCCAGCCGGTCAGGATGAGTGTGGGCAATAGGAAGCGATGGGTAGGCAACTTCGTCGTAAGGGTTTAACTCAGGATTTGACATAGATGATAGCCTTCGGATCCTTGCACTTCCCATCCCCTCGGTGTGGAAAGACGATGCCCGTCTATCGGCCATCGTCTCAAGATTCCCAGCGTCCTGCCAAGGCGCTCATGGGGTCAGCTATTGACTGAAATCGAACCAGTCGCACCGCCGGCTGATCTTTCAACGAGGCAAGCGGCATGAAACCCCGTTCCATCATCTCTTCTGCCGCCGTCTGCGTCAAAAGAGTCTCGGCGCACGGCAGGGTTTCCGTTTCGCCCTTTGACTTATAAATGTAGACGGGCAGCCCGTCTATTTCCGAATGCGCGCCCGGCTGTAGATCCCAGCCGTGCTCTGCAAAAGACTGCGCCAGCAACAAGACAGCGGCGAAGGCTGCATTGCCCCACAGGTAATTCTCATGGGCGCCGGGATCCGGCATTTCTTCGAACTGGAAACGCTCTATGGGCTCGGTATCTTTTCCATACGGCAGCCGCAAAAGAAAACGCGGCAATGACAGCCCCACAAAGCGAGCTTCAGCAGAACTCCTCAACCTTTGCCAGGATGCGGCAGACTCGCCGGACATCGCAACTTTCCATTCCTTCACTTCAGGCAAACCTACTGCGGAATCGCAGCCCAAGAGGCGCGGCCTCGCACCCGCGATGAAGGGCGCGCCGGCGCTTGCGGCCACTTTGCCGATTCGAGCCAGCAATTCGCTATCCTGCAAGCTGGGCCCGAAGGTAAAATCTCCGGCAATCACCGCCCAAGGATCCGCCCCCGGCGTGCCGACGGTCCTTTCCACCAGCAATCTGTGCATTCCCGTCGATCTCAAATCGCCGGACGTCAACAAGTCTTGGGCAAGTTCCTGCTTCGAGACGTCGATCAGAAACAACTTGAGGTGAATATCTGTCTCCACGTTTCGCACCAGAAAGTAGACCGCGCGCCATGCAGCTTCGAGGGCTTGAAAGGCAGGGGCGTGCAGTAAAGCTCCCATCTGCGCGCTGGTGGCTCTGTCGATCACCGCAATCAGCTCCGCCTGTCGGGGATCTGCTTTAGCCACCAGATGAGGGGAGACAAGCTTGTGCAACAACCTACTCCATTCGTCCGGACGCTGGGCTGACTGATCTTGTTGTGCCTTGCTTTCAGTTGCCTCCAGCATCTCGTCCAGGAGACTTCCCGAAACCAAGCTTTGTATGTCCTGTGCAGAAGCTCGAGGCGAGGGCGCCGGCCCCTGCACCTGCGAAGGCGTGGCTTGCGGTGGGGGCGCATCACTGGGCGCCGCTGCGGAGGTCAGTTCCGCCGCGGTCTCGGCGAAGGTCGCCGAATCGCCGAGCTTGCGGCGCGTCTCCCGCAACTTTTGGAAGATCTGAACCTGCTCGAAAAGTCTGTCAGGATGAAAATCGTCCAGATCCGAAAACCTTAGTGAGATGCAGAGGTCATCCTCTCCACCCGGCGTTAAATCCAGGCGAGGCTCGAGCTTGGCCAGCACGGAATCGAAGTTGTCACGATCGACCATGATCGGACGACGGCTGGCGAGAGCGTCCCCGCTCTCGAGCAAACCGCGGTTCGCGCGGCCGCTAAAATCCCCTAGGATCGCTACTCGAAACGGAGTCTCTGCGTCTGGCCCTGCCTGCGCCTGCTCACGACCTGCAGTCACATCAAGGCGAATCTCACCGGACGAATGGCGGGTTGACATGGCTACTCCTCTTTGCTGATATTGTGTTGGCTGACCTGATTACCTTAACAATTGTACGACAATTCCGGCCAACCACCAAGACCGTCGCCCAGCTTGTACTGTTCTGGTTTGGGCGTAGCGCCAACCTTTAGAGCCTGCCCGGAGCGGAGCGAAGGGTCGGGAAATGTCAGCCTGAAGTCCAGCCGTACGAGTAGGGGCAGCCCTTGTGCCCGCCCTCGTGGTGGGGCGGGGCGAGTTCAGGGCGGCCACCAGGGCCACCCCTACGAGTTCTTACTTACATCGCTTCAGCAGTTCAATCGCCTTGTCTGCAATCGCTTCTCCGCTACCAGGGGCGAGCACGGTCGAAGTGGGTTCGTACCCGCCTTCCTGGAATCCTCTTCGGGTCGGGATGTAACCCAGGTCGTCATTCGCAAGCTCGACAATAAATGTGTACGGAAACGGCGATTCTTTTTGGATCCTCATTCCTAATTCGACGAAATACTCACCGGGAATGGCCACAAATGCCACCGGTCCGACGGTCAAAACCTGAATCTCTGCCGGAGCGTCTTCACCCTGTCTCTTTTTGACTTGCATGACCTTCTCAGCCTTAACTCGTTCCAGCGTGAAGTCCACATCGGTTCGAGGCGGCTCGGCGACGATCTTCTCTGCCTCCCTCACCTCCTGATCGGTGACTTTCTCGAGCGGCAGCTTGATGGTTTCCGAGACCGCTTTGACGCGCACGGAATCCAGCGCCTCTAAGTGCGTGTAGGCTTTCACGACATCCCCGGCCAGCGTTTCTCCCAGCTTCTGCGCGGTTTCGAAGCCACGTTGAGGGCCGGGCCGTTGCACGTCCCAATGATTAATGTCTCCAGCCGCGCCAATCGTGAAAGTTGTGAGCATGTCGGGCCCTTTCACCGCGCCCAGCGTCCGCGCCAAGTAATAGGCATAGTCGGCGGAAATCCGGGTGCCACCGACGGTATCCAAATGCATGGCGTAGTTGACCCAGGTCACCATCGGACGATGACTCTCGTCTTCGGCGAACAGCACGCCGACTCGGGCATCAATCGGGCCCACGGCCCGCACCACGTTGGGATTCAGAAAACCAGGGTTCGTCTGCACTACGCCGTCCTTCATGAGGTAGCGGCGATTGTGCGCCAGGGCGGGTTCCTGCTCGGTGGCGACCTCCAGCACCGCAGGGCGCTTATTCCCTTCCGCGGTTACCACGCTGTCCGCAATCCAATGCCCCAAGCTGCTGACGTAGCCGGGGACTCCCTCGGGGCCGGTATGCGTGTGCGTGGCGCTGATCAAAACGTGGTCTGCCGGGATCCCGCACCGGGCGCTGATCTGCCGGCGCGCCGCTTCCACCGCTTCTCTCGAAACTTCCACGAGGTCACAGGCAACCAGCACCACCTGGTCGCGGCCATCATCAATCACCAATGCTTTCGCATGCAGATCATCATGAATGCCGTCCGGCATGCGCGGGTAATAATAGCCTTGCAACGGAATATCCAGGAACGGCGTGATCGTTGTACTTGCAACCCCGATCTTCAGGCCCGCGGCTCCATTGCCGGCCCCTCGCATGACCAACGCAAAGAGAACGCATCCGAATATCAAAACGCAAACGACACCGAATCGCTTCATATCTGCACCCCTGATTGCGGCCGCGTCTTCTTCTGTCAGCACAAACGCTCGTGAAGATCAGGCTGCAATTTCATTCGAAATGAAACGGGATTATACGCTTGATTCGGTCGGTAGGTGCGGCTCTTTCGCACGACCTGCGAGTGGAGGCGTGGAAAGATCGTTTTCACCACAGAGGCGCAGAGACGCAGAGGCACGGCTTTCTCAATCCTCAGGGCCTCTGTGGTGAGGAAGGTCTTGGTGTTTAATGCGACAGGACTTCTTCGAAGAACGCCAACGCGCGCGGGTCATGCGACTGGCCAAGCCAGAACATGGCCTGCTTGCGCACCACGCCGTTGGTGTTTGTCTTTGCTACCTGGATCAGGAGGGGCACGCCTTCATCCTTGGGAAGCTGGCTGAGCGCGAAGACAGCGCGTTTCTTCACGTCGGTCTCGGGATCATTTTCGATGGCCTCGGTGATGGTGGCCTCGGCTTTCTTGCCGGCCTTTTGTCCCAGCCAGAACAACGCCTGCCCCCGCACGTGGGCGCTGGAGTCGCGATGGGCGACGCCGATGATGGCGTCCACGGCCTCGGGTTCTTTGCTGACGAAGAGCGCAAATACGGCCTTCTCGCGGAAGTGCTCGTCCGCGTCGTCCCGCACCAGGCGAGTGAGAGCTTCATAGCCCTGCCGCCCTCGCGCCGCTCCCAGCCAGAAGGCCGCGTGCTCGCGCACGCGTTCCGGCTGCCCGTTCGCGGCGAAACCCTCCAGCGCGCGCTCGGCGGAGTTGTCACCGTGAAAGGCGATGGCCGTTAGCGCCGAATTGCCGAGGTGATTCTCGTCGTCGCTCTCGCCTTCTGCGCTTGCCCCTCCAGCCGTCACGAAAGTGCTAAGCCAAGCCACGCTCTCTGCCGGTCGTACTCCCGTCAGCCAGATCAGCGGTAGTCCGCCCGCATCAAGCTCGCACTCAGGAGAGAAGGTCCGGATTTTCTGAATTCTTCCCGCTTCCGCTCGGTAGAGCACCAGAAAAGTGGGCGGAGACTCCAGTTGGACGGTCTTTATCTCGCCCGTCTTTATCGACTGGCCTCCGTCCTCACCCTGCCGGCTCTCCAGCCGGCACCGGCCGCACTCCCCATCTGAGAAGTCTCCGATGGATCCGTTGCAGCACATCTGGTGCTTCCCGGGGACAACCGGCATGGCGTAGCCGATCCAAGCCGGACCGCTTTCACCCGTTTGGATCGAGTGGAAAGCGCTCGCCAGTCCCGCGGCTGCGGATGCGGTGCGCATCCTGGCATTAATCACCTGCGGCTCCTGCGCCGCGGCGTGCAGACATCCCACGGCGAGAAGCAAACAGTAAGCCGCGAAAACTCGACCACTCTCTACCTTTGACGGTGAACTCGTTCGCGTCATCTTCACGTTGATCTCCGGTCTCAACTCCTCGACTCCGCGACTTCACTTGTTCAGCAGTTCCATCATGAAGTCGGTCGATTCCTTGCTGTGCATCAAGGAGAGCTTCTGCACTGCATCTCTCTTCAGAGACGCATCCTTCTCCTGCCGCGCGATTTGAATAAGCGGCTTGGCATTCCCTTGCAGAAAGAAGGCTTGAATTACGCTGCGCTTGATTTCCGGATCCTTGTCGCTGTTATAAATGGAAGTGAGAGCATCCGCGGTCTTTTCTTTGCCCATCAGGCCGAGATTCCGCACGGACTGGCGGCGAAGCTCGGGGTCCTTCTCGGCGCGTGCGAACTCCAGCGTGTGCTCGACGTCGCCGCTGATGAACATCCCTTGCAAGATGTTCCGCTTGACCTCAACGGAAGTCTCATTCTGATAGAGCTGGTAGAGTTCCCCGCGCGCCCCCATTACACCCAGTTGCTTCACGGCCTCAGCGCGCAACTGGGGCGACTGTTCGCTTTTCGCCACTTCCAGCAGGCGCTGCTTTTCGCCGCCCACCATGAAGCTCTGCAAGATGGCGCGCTTCACGTCTAAGTCGTGGGAGGATTTGTAGATCTCTTCCAGCGTGGCGCGGCTCTCTTTGCCGCCAAAGAGGCCGAGGTCGCGGAGCGCCTTCATTTGCAGCTCAGGATTGCGGTTGCCGCTGGCGATGTGGGCCACGATCTCGCGCGCCTTAGGCGATCCGCTCTGGCTGAGGACGAACAGCGCTCGCTCCTTGAGGTTGAGCGGCTGGGGTCCGTTGAGGAACTTCTCGAGCATGGGCAGTGCCTGCTCGGGATCGCTAGCCAACAGGCTGTTGATGGCGATCAGCTTCAAATCTTCATTGCCTTCGGTGTCAGGCGACACGCTCTGCCCGGACGACTGACGCACCTCGACCTCGAGTGCTTTGGCGTCGTCCAGCCAACGGCTCTGAGGAAACGTGCGACGCAGCGTCTGGAGCGCCTCGAGCGCGTCCGACCGCTGCCCGAGCCGATTCTCCGCGTAGGCCTTCCAGTACAGCGCTCCTTCGGCGTGGGCGCCGTGCTCGGAGATTATCGTGTTGAGCTTCTCGATCGCCGATTGCAGTTTGCCGCTGTCGATTTGCTCCGTGGCTTGTTCGTAGAGACCGTGCTCACGATCAATCTGCTCCTGGGCACGGTCGCGTGCCTCTTGCTCCCGGTCTCGCTTTTCCTGCTGTCGATCGCGTGCTTCTTGCTCACGGTCGCGCTGCTCCTGCTCGCGATCGCTCGCCTCCTGGTCCCGCATCGAGTTCATCGCGCTCATCTGTGCATCTTGGCTGTCTGTCTGCTCTTGCAGAGGCGAACCCCATACAGCGCGTGGCGCCGTCGCCAAGATTGCGCTGGTGACGATTACTGCCCAGGTCAACCTCAGTAAACTTCTATAAGTCCCGGTCATCCTTTTCCTCCTGGCGGCTACCAGTCGTTCCCTGAATGCGGGCGAAGCCCGCCTCTAGGATCCCCGCCGGCTCAAGTCTTCTATCGACTTCCTTTCTCTTTCATGCACCTGCGAATCGACAACTCGGACCTTGAAGAGGATTCCCTGCGATTCCACGCGCCGGCGGAGATCTTCAAATTCCGGAGAGGATAGTTTGGAGGGGCTGTGGGCGATCTCAATCAAGGTTCGCTCCAGTTCGTCGAGCAGGTTTGCGACGCCCGCCTCGCCCGCGCGCTCCGCCGTAAGCCGGTACAGGCGGTTCGCCGCCACCAGGTCCTCCGCGCGCTCACGCTCAGCGGAGATGTCCACCGTCCGTTGCGGGCGGGTATTGACCAACTCCACCAGCACCATCTGCGAACGCTCCAGATGATCGCCCACGGCCACCAACAGAATTCGATCGCGCGACTGCGCCGAAACCGGCTGAAGCGCTACCTGCTGCACGGTCCGAGGCCGGGCCGGCCAGAATCGCCCCGCGAAAAACGCTCCTACCACCAGCGCGGCCGCCAGCGCTACCGCGCCGGCGGGCGCCAGAATCCTAGAGGCCCGGAAACCGCCCCAGAGGCGCTGCCAGAACGTCTCCGGGGCGACCGATTCAAGATGTGGAACGAGACGCCGCCAGACCTTGGCCTCGAAGTCATCGCTTGGCTCAGGTGACTCGATCACATCCGCCGCCGCCAGAACCGCCTGCAGGCGCTGGTAACGCGCGCGGCAGACCTCGCAGCCTGACAGATGTTCCGCTAGAGCCGCTCGCGGCGACTCTCCTGCCTCAGCGTAATGGTAAAGAATCAATTCTTCTTCACTCGGATGTTTCACGTTCCGCACCTTCGAATTGCTGTAGGGGCGGCCCTTGTGGCCGCCCGCGGGCAACCACGAGGTTTGCCCCTAACCTCTTGCGGTCCCCTTACAACCTGTAGGGGTAGGGCTTGCCCTACCCTTTCGCGGTCCCTTGCTTGGGGACGGCAAGCCGTCCCCCTACAGGATTCGAGGCCACGGTCAATGGTTCCAACTCTTTCCTCAGTTTCTGAACGGCTCGGTAAATGCTGTTCTTGGTGGCGCTCGCCTTGAGGCCCAGCACGCTGCCGATTTGTTCTATGGGCATCCCTTCGTAATGACGCATCACGAACGCGGCACGGACCTGGGGACTCATTTCGGCCAGCACGCTCGCCACCTTGTGCTTCAATTCGCCACTGAGCAGGATGCGATCCGGCGCGGGTTCGGTCGCAGGCAACTGTGCGATTCTTTCCGCGCCGTCTTCGTCACTGCCCATGGGTTGCTCCACCTGTTCGTACCGCCCCAACTTGCGCGTCAGGTCCAGAGCCACGTTCACCGCGATGCGGAAGATCCAGGTGCCGAAGCTGGAACGTAATTCAAACTGCTTCAGCCGGCGGTAGGCTCTGAGAAAGGTCTCCTGCACCACATCCTCGGCGTCTTGCTCGTTTCGCGTCATGCGATATGCCAGACGATAGACCTTGCGGCTGTATCGCTCGACGAGGACACGAAAAGCTTCTGTCTCCCCGGCGCATGCTCGCGCCACAGCCGCTGCGTCGCTCTCGTCCATTCGCACCTTTAGACTGGCGCCCTCGTGCGCGGTTAGGCCCATTGAAAGAAAAAGTTGAGAGTCAAAAGTCGAGAGTCGAGAGTCGAAAGTCGAAAGTTAAAGGCGGAAGTCAGGAGCTGAAGAGCTTCGAGTCTCTGCGGTCTCCGATCTTTCAACCCCCTCGCTCTTGACTCTGGCTCTTGACTCTGGCTCTTGACTGTCGACTCTTGACTCTTGACTCTTGACTTTCGACTCTCGACTTTCGACTGCCTTCCCGCTTGCATCTCCCGGCTCAGTCGGATACTCTCAGGAGTTATTCCCGTAGCATGGAGGCGCAACCATTCCCATGAAAATCCGACCAGGAAATTACAGTATAGTGGCCGCAGGACTCGCCGCAGCCACAATTCTGCTTCTCGCCGGCAGTCTCTTTGGCGCGAAGAAACCGAAACCGGCTCCGCCCAGCGAGCCTGCGGCTCCCGTAGTGGTGAAGCCGGAGATCCCGGACCTCGAATTCATCACGCGCTTGCGCGATGAAGAATTCAACCACGGCGAGGTGATGGACATCATGAGTTACATCACCGACGATATAGGCCCCCGCCTCACGGGCTCGCCGAATATGAAGAAGGCCAACGAGTGGACTCGCGACCAGTTCGCCAAATGGGGCATGGTCAACGCCCACGTGGAGCCCTGGGGCACTTTCGGCCGCGGTTGGGCATACCAATCCTGCGAGGTCCGCATGGTCTCGCCGGATTACATGCAATTCCTTGCTCTGCCGGAAGCCTGGACACCGGGAACGAACGGCCCGATCCGGGGCGAGGTGGTGCAATTGGTGGCTACAACCTCCGCCGACCTCGAGAAGTACAAGGGCAAACTGGCCGGCAAGATTGTGCTGATCGGCGATCCGCGCACACCTGAGCCTATCGAAAAGCCGCTCTTCCAACGCATCGATGATGCCGAACTGGCGAAGCTTGCGCTGTTTCAGATTCCCGGCGGCGGACCCGGCGGGCCTGGTGGCCCCAACCCCGCCATGCGGCAGCAATTCATGCAGCGCTTTCGCTTCCAGCGCGAGTTGGACAAGTTCCTCACCGATGAACACGTAGCCGCCACGCTGGACCTTACGCGGCAACCCGGCCAGGACGGCACCGTCTTTGTTCAGTCGGGCGGAAGCTACGACAAGGGCAAGACGGTCGCGTTCCCGCGCATCACGGTCGCGGTCGAGCACTACGGCCGCATGGTGCGCCTGCTGGCCAAGAAGGTGCCGGTGGAGGTCGAAGTCAACGTCCAGACTCAGTTCTATGACGACGATGACAAGGGCTACGATACCCTCGCGGAGATCCCGGGTGTCGATCCCAAGCTCAAAGAGCAACTGGTGATGCTCGGCGGGCACCTGGACTCCTGGCACGCCGGCGAAGGCGCCACCGATAACGGCGCGGGAAGCGCTGTAGCGATGGAGGCTGTGCGGCTGCTGACAAAGCTCCGCGTACAGCCGCGCCGGACGGTTCGCGTGGCGCTCTGGTCGGGCGAGGAAGAGGGACTTCTGGGCTCGCGCGGATATGTGAAGAACCACTTCGGAGGCCGTCCGGAACCGCCTCCTTCCAGGGACGAGAGCACGCCCTCATTCATGCGCCGGCCGACGGGGCCCTTGGAGTTGAAGCCGGAACAGAAACTGGTCTCTGCGTACTTCAACCTGGACAACGGCACTGGCAAGGTGCGCGGCGTGTACCTCCAGGGCAACGAGTTGGTGGCGGCCATGTTTCAGAAATGGATGGAACCGTTCCGCGACCTTGGCATGACCACTCTCACCATGCGTAACACGGGAGGCACCGACCATCTTTCTTTCGACGCGGTGGGCATCCCCGGCTTCCAGTTTATCCAGGACCCGCTGGACTACGAAACGCTGACTCATCACTCGAACCTGGACGTCTACGAGCACATCCGCGCCGAAGACCTCAAGCAGGCTGCGGTGATTGAGGCCTGCTTCGTTTACAACGCCGCCATGCTCGACGAGATGCTGCCCCGGA
>Ga0326728_10002954_pt1 | contig 54852 bp, 51 predicted proteins | sample MB3enrmetagenome_FD_207602 | JGI IMG/M metagenome (GOLD analysis project Ga0326728, IMG submission 207602) | Lab enriched peat soil microbial communities from McLean, Ithaca, NY, United States - MB31MN | ecosystem: Environmental > Terrestrial > Soil > Wetlands > Peat | place: USA: New York... | reverse complement strand
CAGGAGCGAGAGCGCAGCGCCGTCATGGCGTCCCCGCGCCGGCTTCTGGGGACGTAGCTCAGTTTGGTTAGAGCGCTGCCCTGTCACGGCAGAGGTCGCGGGTTCGAGCCCCGTCGTCCCCGCCATAAACCAATCAGAATCAACGGTTTATGGGCTTGACTTCTTCTTTCATGCCCCCTCCGAGGGTGCTGAAGGGTGCTGAAGCACCTCTCCTCCAAGCAATCCCCGAAAGGCGCGGTTCTGAGCCACGCGTTTTTCATCTCCCACAGCTTGCTGATAGATGTCCTGCGTGATTCTGCTGTTGGCGTGCCGTAGTAACTCCTGGGCGGTTTTGATGTCGACGCCGTGCTGCCGAAGCATGGTTGCTAGGCCATGCCTGAAGCTGTGCCAGCCGATTCGCTTCGTGACCCCAATCCTCTTGAGCGCCGGCCGAATGTGACGCCTGAGAATCATGTCAGGCGTCAGCGGCTGCGCTCCATTCTTCGCGACTGAAGGGAAGAGAAAATCCTCATCGGAACGATAGAGGGTGGTCTTTCGCCAGTGCTTCAGTTCTTCAACGACAAGAGCCGGTAGCGGAACAGGCTTCCGCGATGCCTCCGTCTTCGTATCGCCTTCAATGTTGTGCCAGACGGAGTGCGTGACATTTGCCTGCTTCAGCTCGAAGTCAATGTCACGCCAGCGGAGGGCGATCAGCTCTCCCCGGCGAAGACCCGTGCTCCCGGCCAGCAGGACCATGACGCGTTCACGCTGGGAAAGTACCGAGACGAGCGCTTGGAACTCGCCAGCGGTGAGAATGTCCGGGATCCGGAGCCGTTTAGCCGACGTTCGGACAGGAGTGATGGGATTCCTCGCCGCCCATTCATAACGAATGGCATGCGAGAAAAGGGTAGACAGGAGATTGCGGATCTTTGTCTTGGTCCCGGGGCTGGCGGCCTTGCCATCGATCCTGGTGAGGTTGCGAAGCCAGCTTTCAATCTCAACGCTCTTCATCGCTGAAAGAGTGTGCTGGCCCCACTTCGGGATGATATGGAGCTTGAGGTAATTCTTGTACCCCTCAGCTGTGGAGTGGGCTTTGAGTGGAACTTCAACCCGCTCAAAATGGGCAGCGAGCTGTTCCATGTTCATAGGAGCGAAGGCCGCTCCTTCGTTGACGTTGACCCTGAGCTGCACGACGGCTTTTTCCGCGTCTTTGCGCTTCGGGAACTCAGTCACCGTGCCTACGATCTTCTTTTTGTAGACACTGCGACCACCTTCCTGGGCGTAGTAACGGAAAACCCATGTATCGGGTTGGCTCTTTCTCTTCAGCAAACTCAGAGAACCTCTCTGATAACGTTGCGCCTGCATGCGGATGATCTCCTTTGCACGCGCACTGATGGCTGTCGAAGAGTCTATACGGTCTGAGCGGGAGTTCAAAAGGGAAGTGGTCATGCGGCGCGGCCCCCGTCTCGGTTGGTCTGTGCAGCCAGCCAGTCAGACAACTCACTCTCAAGAAAGCGCCAAAACTTGCGCTTGCCTTCTCCGAGCGGGTGAGCAGGCAAATAGCCCTTTCTGGCCCACCGGGTGATGGTCTTTTCGTCCAGGCGAAGAAAAGCGGCGGCAGCCTGGGGTGTCATCAGCTTGACGATCTTGATTTCACGGTTAGAAGTCTGCTCTGCGATAGCCTTGAAGCACTCCGATGTAGGCAGAGGTAGAGAATCCAGCCGCCGAGCGATCGGTTCTCTCCATTCTGCCGGGTCATTCGAAGCAACATCAGAATAGTTTGGCATTTCTCCCGAAGTGGAACCTTCAAAACCTTCAAAAGTGGATTCTGAGGGTTTTGAGGGTTCACATCCGGGGGATTCCTCAAGCTTTTCATCCGATGGACGCCATTTGCGCCAGCGATCAATTGCCAACATACGCGCCTCCAATCATGGGGTTGATGGCGTAGACTTCGGACGGCCTGCCCGTTTCAGACTTTGGTTTCTCGGCCTTCACCCATCCAGCATCTTCCAGGACTCGCACAGCGGCGCGGACTTCATCCGGCGTTCCAAGCCCACTCCAATCGTTCGAGTACACATCCCGGATGGTGAATTTTCCGTTCTCTCGCTTCCAACCCTTCGTGAGTTTCTGTGCCAGCGAGATTGCGGCCAACCGCTCCGGGCTAATTCGTGAAGCGTAGACGCGGCGCGCATGGTGGGCAAGATATTCGCACCAATCGGCGGCCTGTTGAGCATGATGCAATCCGACAGCCTCCAGCGAATTGTCGGCAATCGAAAACAGGAGAGCGAGCGTGGGCATCAGGCTCCGATACTTCGCCAGATGTGCCTGCATGAACGGGCTTGTATCGTCCGCTCGCAGACGCGTCTCCAGATCGGTCAGCCAAGCAACAAAGAGAGCTTGGGCATCGGGAGCGAATTTAAGCCGGAGCGGTCTGTCCGGGTCCATTTCCACAATCCGCCGATACACGCCCTCAGCCGCATTCATCGCTGCAGCGTCCGGCGGGCGATCCTGATACGTCCAACTCCTTTTCGTGTCTGGCCACACCAGCAATTGAAATCGTTGAATCAATCCGTCATTGCTTGGACCATCCCGGAGCGCATCGGCAAGATAGGCGCGAAGCCGGGCGGGTTGGATGCCTCCGAAGAGCGAAATACAGCAATGCTCGACGAGAATGGACCCGCGCCCTATCCGGTCTATGGTAAAGCTGGTATCTCCGCTCCAGCACTCCAGATAAAACGCGCGCTCTGATTCGCGGCCTTGCCGTTCCAAACTGGCCAGCCATCCGGTTAGCTCATCCCGGAGCACAAAGATGCCAGCAGGGTTTTCGGCCAGCAATTGATGAAGGCTTTCAAACGTCGCATCGACGGCGATCAAGCGGCGCTGTGAAGGTTCGTCAACTTCGAATTCCGGCTTCGTCGGGGCAGGTTGTTGTTTCTTTCTCGCACTCTTGTAGGTCTCCGCCCACGCTGACTTGTCGAGCATTGCCCTCTCTTGGGCTGCCTCGTACTGGCGCATTGCATCCGCGTGTTCTGTGTGCCATTCTGCCTCTAGCGCACGCGCTGGCGCGGTCACTGAAGCGATTACGGGGCTCTTCATCATGCCTGGTCCCGCAATGATCGCTCCCCATAGGTTCGGCACAGCCAACCACGAGTCATCTTTTTCCTTGGGCTGAATGAGTGCGCGGCGTCCGCAAAGCCCGGCCAAAGTGGCGACGGAAACAATCGCCGGGAAGTCAAGCGGCACCTGCATCCGGTCCGCAACGTCCTCCACCATCAGGCGCAAGGAGCCGGGCAACAGGCCTGCATCAAAGGCCGGAACAGCGGGCAATTCCTCGCCGAGCATCTCTGGTTCTGGCCAGTCTTGCCCATCCTGAGGAGTATGTGAGGAAGCAGGAATCCCCTGCTCCCGAGAATGACAGTTAGAATTTGCGATCAAGATAAACCTCTCCGTTCGGTCCGAGGGGACCATTGATTTCGGAGAGGCAGTTTCCCGGATAGCGCAGTCGCCGCTTGCTCCTGCGCCCTATTTGGGGGCGATCCATCCTCTAATCGGACCGCTCTGGCTGTCGCCTGCGCCACCTGTACTTTGGGGGGGCACAGCCCGTTGCAATCGTCTTGTTGGCTTGCAACCAAAGACAGGATAACAAAGAGTCACAGACCCTGCAAGACTGCGTAGGCCATTCCCGGAGCATCACCGTGGCTTGCCAGGGCTCGAGGCTTTGGCAAACCGGCTCTCTAGGTCATAATCAGAATAGCCCTCCCGCAGCTGAATCTTTTTCTGCGCGGGTGGATCTATAATCAAGGAAGGCTCAGATCCTGGCCTGATTCAATGAATGCGGATCAACGAACCGCCCTGGTTCGTGTGCGTTGGTCCACCCAGTGACCGCGCAGGCACGCCGTACATGCCCCGGCAAATCCAATGATGTGAGGAAAAGGATGATCGGGAATTCCTGTCTCCGAACGCCAGACAGCACAGGCGATCTGGTGAGCATTGTGGAATCGAAGCAGGCAGCATGGACAGTTGAAGAGTTTGCGAACCTGCTGAAAACGTCAACGAAGTTTCTGTACAGGCAGGTGAAGCGTGATGTGCCGCCGGCCTACAGGGTCGATCGGTTAGTTCGGCTCGACCGGGCCCATACGGCGGCGTGGCTGCGTCAGCTTGAATTAGCCGCTCCTGAAAGGCGGTCCGCATGAAAGGCACAGCCATCAACTGGTGTGACGACACCTTCAATCCCTGGGAGGGATGCACGACGATCTCTCCCGGTTGCACCAACTGCTACGCAAAGGCAAGGGACGACCGGCAACTGGTTGAGCCAGTGCGCCACTGGGGACCGGGAGCACCACGGCGGATCATGTCGGATAGTTACTGGAAACAACCTCTAGCTTGGGACCGGGAGGCAGCAAACGCAGGAACGAGGCCACGTGTCTTCTGCGGGTCGCTATGCGATTGGGCCGACGATGAGGCACCAGCCGGCCAGCGAGACCGCCTTTGGGAACTCATCCGGCAGACGCCTCACCTTGATTGGCTATTACTCTCCAAGCGCGCAAATAACATCAGGAAGTATCTGCCGGCTGATTGGCGAACCGGGTATCCGAATGTTTGGCTCGGCGTTACGGTCGAGAATCGACAGCACGGATTGCCGCGCCTCGATGTGCTCCGTGAGATTCCAGCAGTAGTCAGGTTCGCATCCTGTGAACCATTGATCGAGGACCTGGGCGCGGTGAACCTCACAGGAATCAGTTGGGTGATAGTGGGCGGTGAGACGGGTCCCGGTGCGCGAAACATGGGCTTGACTTGGGCGGAATCCATCATCGACTCATGCCGGGAGCAAGGTGCGGCCCCGTGGATGAAGCAACTCGGGCTGTATCCAATGTTGAATTGTCAATTGCTGAAAGTTCCGGAAGCGAACGGCACCAATGCCGAAAACATGGGACGCTGGCCTTACTCCATTGCGGCATTGAAGGTCCGAGAACTGCCCAAGGTGGACCCGGATGCAATCGCAACGTGCATCAATGAGTCCGAGTTGAGCCGAATAGCGTCAGAGTTGGAGCGGCTTGCGGATGGATTGGAACCGGAACAGGCCGCTGAGGAACTCGAATTGCGCAAGCAGTTCATTGGGGCCGAACGGCGGCTCTTTCTGACCCGCATTGAGCGTGGTCAGGTACTCGCAGGGTACAAGGCCCTTTACGGACCCCTGCGGAAATGGACCGAGTTCTGCAAGATCGTCAACCTGCCCAGGCAAACGGCCTATGACTTGCTGGCTGTCGCAAGCGAAGAGGATGCTGAGGGGAATCGTACGGATTCCGTACAGTCGCTCCGCAGACGTCGCCCGGCAAGAAAGCAGGCGCTCTCCACGGCTGAAGTAGTGGATCGTGCCGCGGCGGCTGTAGAACGTGCCCTGGGCCTGTTGCCGGAACAGGATAGGGGGAAAGCCTTGGACAAGCTGGTGGAACGGCTCAAAGGCCTGTATGCAGACAGCACGGCGGATCGGAGGGCAGCGTGATCGACACGACACATAGATCTCGGCTGGCCGCAAGGTCCCACCCGCGTGCAGACCCTCGAGGGGCTGTAGTCCCGGCGAGGACGGGCCGAATGACACAAAGGGCCTTCGGCAGGGGTTATGCCCATTGAGGAGTTATCTCACCACTGTTAGGAAGAACAACACTCAGTAATGCAATAACTCTAAACACACAGTGTTGTACAAATCGACCGTTGCTTAAAACTGGAAAGCGCCCGGCTTCAGGTCGCCCTTCGCGGGGCGCATGAAAGACGGGCAAGGTCAGTTGTGAACCTGAGCTGTGAGTACTTCATAACAGCTTGCCACCGCCGCGCTTGGAGCGCGGACGGATGGCTTACAAGAATCAAGAGGCAGATCGATGAGGTGAGTAATACGGCGAGAGTTCGCGGAAGCTTCCCGCAGGGACTTTCAGCGAACATCGAGCCACTTAGCAATTATTGCCTGATTCCCTACTTCGTAGGACTAATGGGCATAGTTGTTGGGCTGGCGCGGCCGCATCAAGCGGCAAGCGCAGCCCGAAGGAGAACGAAAGATGGCAAGACCTAAAAAGGACGTATCTGCATACTTCGGACAGAAGATCCAAGGTACGAGACTAAAAGTGATAAAAGAGGCTGGAAGAGACTCGCAGGGCAGAATCCTCGTGAAGGTTCTCTGTGATTGTAAGAAGCAGAAGAAGAAGGTAGTTATCCTATCGAAGATCCTTTCGGGAGACATCAAGAGTTGCGGCTGTCTCAAGCACGAGTTGTATGTTGAATACACTCAGCGGGCTGTAGATCGGCTTACGCCGGCCCAGATAGAGGAGTGTTTTCTGGCTACTGTGGACAAAAACGCACCGAAGCCGGATCTTCCATCGGACGTGATAACGGCCGGGTATTACCGCCGCATTGAATCGCTGAAGTCCCTGCCTAAAAGCGTCATGGTTACCTTGCGAAAGGGGGTTATGGCGCTTGACGCTTATGCTTCCATCGCACGGGATACCGCGCTGCACGCCGCTGAGGTTGCTTGGCTGGCAAAGCACGTAATCAGACCCGAAGCTAGGCGCCGACGGGAAATGAAGGATCATGCCCTATCTAACATTCGCTATGCCAAGCAAGGACTGGAATATGAGCGGAGGAGACAGCGGGAGGTTCAGAAACGGCGACGGCAAAATAGGGAGCGGGAGTGGTCTCTGGATCACGAAGGGGGGCAACGAGAACAAAAGATGCAAGGAGAGCGGTTCTCGGCGAGTCAGTTGCACAATCCGGTAAGTAAAGCAAGCCGAAAAGCCCGACTCGACATTGACAGTCTTGACTTTTCCTGGCATTGGATGGAAACCGAAGCTCCGCACATAAAGCTGAATTCTGAGGAACAGAACTTGCTCAAGTGGCTCCGCAAGACTGGCGAACGGACATTTAAGTGGCGGCAGGATTCACGCAGAGAGCACGCAATGCGCAAGCGTCGCGAGCGCAAGCCTGGCTGGGACAACCTAATTGGGAAGGCCGCGTAAACACTATTCGGGAAGCATGGAGCGGACATTATCAGAGCTACTTGGAACAGGGTCTGAAGAGCGACCGGAGGTGTCTCGTTACCTTCGACACCTCCGGCTCGACGTAGGCAATCTGGTTACAGCGGATTGAGCTTAAGGATCGCTAGCAAACAGCGATCGGTGGTTGGGAGAGCGGTGTGTATTCCGGTCCTGAATTACGCTCGTCGGTATGATCAAACGGCTTTCGCCGAGCGCGTTCTAGTTGTTGCAACGCCAGGCGAACATCAACCTGATCCACGATTGCGTAGCGCTTGAAGACATTCGAAGTCTTCCATCCGGCAATGCGCATGATGATTTCCTCCGGTATACCGGCAGCCCGCAGGTTGCGTGCTGCTGACCGGCGCAGGTCGTGGAAGAGAAGGGACGGTACCCCGGCTGCGGTGCACAAGTTCTCCCAACTCGTGCGGAAGTCGCGTATGGGCTTATCACCGCGCGTGAACACGTAATCCTCCGGTCGCTTGCCATCCACGCAGTGGCGAAGCAACTGGAGAAGATTAGCGGACTCGATAGTGACTTCGCGCCCTTCCCGGTTTTTGGTTGTGCCGGGGTCCAGCCGGATGGTGCGGGCCACCAGATCCACCTGGCCGACGCGAAGGTTCAGCAGTTCGCTTACCCGCCAACCGTAGTTGTAGGCGGTTTCCAGCATCGTCCGGAGCCACAGGTCCTTGCAGTTGGCGACGAGTCTCGCAAACTGCTCGGGGCTGACAAAGCCCTGCCTTGCGTTGTTTTCCTTGAGATGCGGGAAGTGTGGGACGCTTGGCACCCGCGGCGGGCTCGCCTGGTAAGCGAGCCGGAGCATGCGTTTCAGGCATGCCAACTCTCGATTAATCGTGGCATTGCTCGCATACTCCGCGCGGCGTTTGTCGACGTAGCGCTCAAGTTGCCGGGAGTCAAGTTCGGTTGCCGGCATTGAGCCCAGGAAGGGCTTGAGATGGAGTCGCCAGCGCGCCTTTGCATCGTCCAATGACTTGTGTCCATTGATGCTGTATTCGCGAAACAGGTTACTGGCGAGCTGCTCGACCCTGGGGCTATCGGCCGGGTTGGACTCGGCCTCGGCCAGGCGCTGGCGCAGGAAACAGGCGGCCTTTCTGGAGTCTGCGGTTCGAGTCGATTCTCGAATCGGCTTACCCGCTCGGTAGTACTTGATCCAGAGGAAGGGACTGCGGGGCTTCGAGTAGATCGATCCCTCTCCTCGACGGCGTCGTTGTTGATGTTCCATGGCATTTTCTCCTTTTGGTGATGGGTGGAATTGCTTGGGTTGGTTTGGGAACGCGGAGTTTGGGCACACTACGGGCACACGGAGTGGCCGGACCCGCGTCAAATGCGGGTTTGCGGGCGACGCCCTGGAATGGGAATCCGCCGCGTTTTCCGCGCCGAAACGGCGCAGATCGGGCCTATGTGCAGCGGGCAAACGCAACTTTCCCGGTTGAGTGCAAGTCAGGTGCTGTGGATGGGGTGGTTCAGAGGTGGGATTGAAATGCGGAGTGGTTGAAGCGGATTGCTAGAGGGTTGTGGTCGGTGTGGCAGCAGGGCGCTGCTCACTCAATGCTTGTGGAAGACGACATCATGGCCCAGTCGCTCGAGCTCGTAGCACATGCCACAGCTCTCGCAGTTGCCCGGACACTCGATGGCATCCGCAGGCACACGGCTTTCTGTGCCGTCCTGCATCCAGGCCACCCGGTGGCGATGGGGATTCAAGAACTTCATCCCCGGCCAGGCCGAGAAGACGATAACCAGGTTGCTCGGGATCACCTCGCAGTCTTCGTATCGATTCACGATGTCGAAGGCCTTGGTGAAGGCCAGAAAATGGGTATGTGGATTCGCCGCGGCGATCCGGCACATGCCGCCGAGGTAATCGGCGTTGCGGATGTCGCCGGCGACATGCCAGCGAAACAGCCGCGGCTTGGCCGTGGCGACCTTCGCCGCGATCTGTGTGAAGTACAAGTTAGGGTGACGCTTGGCGAGCTGCTCGTTCCGGCGCCACGCTGCGCGGGTGCCGGGATACAGGCGAAGCGCCTTCAATGCGTAACATCCTTGGCCCAAGCATGGGACGCCTCGAGGACAACATCTCCCTGGAGTTGTCGAAATATTCATGACGCAGCCCAGTTTGCGATTTCCTTTGCTGATGCTTACCAGTTGCTTGTGCTTCATGTGATTTCCTCCGTTCAGTGGTTGAATTGCGTGCTCAAACAAAAAGGCCCGGAACCGATTGCCGGTTCCGGGCCTGTGTGGTGAAGGCCGAGCGATTGCTCGACCTCGTTAGCGAATTGTCATGGCGTCAACGAGCTTCGACTTGCTCGTGTGCGGTGCGTTCGCGGCCTTCCATGCTCTCCATGGTTTGCTCGTTTAGCTTGTGCGCGAGGTTATTGACGGTTTCTGGCGACAACGCGTCGGCAGCGATCAGATAGTCGCGATCGGTGCAGACCTTGTCGACGGCAGCTTGTTCGGATTCCGCGACAACGAAGTCGTAGAACCACTGCTGTTGGTCATCGTCGTAACTGATGACAAGAAACTTCTGTTGCGTTTGCTTACTCGTAGTCATGGTGCTTAATCTCCCTTTGTCATGCACGTTGATGGCAGGTATGGTTGAGGTTGCGCCCAGCTGCGAGCATTTAGGCGTAACAGTCAGCGTTTTGATCATGGCCGCGCAGATCCCACTCGCGTGTGCGGACTTTCACGGTTCGTGTTCCGCGCGTTTCGTCCCCGAAGTAATGCGAGACTTCCAACCTTGCCCAGCTGATGGCACAGGACTGGAAGTCGCCGTCACTTGTGAGGTGAAGCAGTGCATCTCGCAGGCACGTAATCTCCATCGAGCGAGGCATGATGCCTGGATAGGTGCGGATCGTACTCGTACGAGGAATACGGACGAGCTCGAGGTGGAATTCCTTGCTGCATTCGACCGCAGGCATCCAGATGTTGCCGGCGATCTCGCCGTAAAGCGTGATCTTGGTTCGCATAACAATCTCCTTTCGGTTGATTGGTGGAATGTTGGGTGTGTGTCGCGACTGTTTCTGGCTGCAGAGACAGAAAAGGGCGGCATTGGCTGCCGCCCTTCATCACAATTCGGTGCTAGTTCTGGTTAGAACTGCAGGTTGCGTCTCGTGTTGTCCCGCGTCGCCCTATTGAGCAGCGGCAAAAGCACGTAGATCACCAGCGTATTGACAAGGGTTCCTCCGGCAGCGAACGTGACCGACTCCGCGTCGCCGATCCCGTGCGTCCCGTAATTGATGAGTTCTGTCGAAAGCAGCGTTGTGCTCTTGTGTTCGCGAATCCAGCCAAGGACTCGCTTTGAGTTCATCCAGCGCTGAATGCCGCCGAGTTCAGCAATTTCATCGGCTTTGAACAGGGACAGCCACATCAGGCACCAAAGCAGCACCCCGGCAAGGAATGCCCCTTTTGTCGTTGGTGTTAAGTTCATAGAGTTATCCTCCTTTTCTTGTTGAGCAGCTTGTTGCGACGTTTCATGATGGCCGTTCGAATTAAGTGCAAGAGCAGGTATTCGAACGAGTTCATGTGAACGAGCCCCCGGCAGAGAGCTGCCAGTTTCGAAGCAATGAATCTTTGGAACCTGGTGGCTCTCGCGGTCTTTTGTTGGAAGTAGTTGTCGACAAGCGGAACGGCACGGTGCAAGTCCGTGCTCGTGCCCATCAGTAACTGCTGCCTCCGCGCTCGTCCCCGTTTGGACCGAGCCGCGGAGTACAGCATGGCTTCTAGGGCGGCAATGATTGTTATCAACATGTCAGCGCCCTCCTACGAGGTGGAATCCAAGGCTGACCAAGCCGGCCATGATTCCCACGAGGAATAAGGCCAGCGGAATGACAATGACAGCGAGGCAGGCGAGCCGGGCGTAGTTCTTCGTTAGCGGTGGTACTGAAAGTCCCGCCAACTTCGCCAAGCCGGGGATACGGGCCCTGAGCAGGTCGAGGTCCAGACCCCAGCGTTCGGCGAACTCCGTGCAGAGCTCGTCCGCGCGCGCGCTGAGTACCTGGTATTGGTAATTGCCGGATGGCAGTGAATTGCCTTCGTGCCCGGCGGCGGCATTGAGAATGCTTTCGATCCGCGACAAGAAGACACGTTTGTGGAAGAAGAAGAGAATCCTCTTCCAGTTGGAGTTGAGGCGGCCGGCCCCTGTGGGGGCCGGAGGATTGGAGAATTGAGTCATTTCTGACATCGTGTAACTCCTTTGGTTTCAGTGTCGGTATGTAAGGGTGGCTGGAATTTACTAGGGGTAGGCTCGAAACTTAAGAAATCCCGAGTCCCTCCTTCACATACCTGGTCTCTCCTATGACAGAGGAGTTTTCTCCGCGCGCAGGGGACGAAGATAGGCAGGGAGTTAGGTCAATTGAAGATAGGGAGGGCTGATTCTGAGTAGGGAAGATATATGGAACATATAACTTACCTGAAGGAGGGCGTCTTTTGTGTTCCAGGGACAGGGCACATCAATGTATTGGCCGCGCTGGCGCGTCGCCTCCCGAATTGCTGGATAGGTTACCTCGCAAAGAAAGTTATAAAGATTTCGTAAAGGTCGGGGATTTCCACAGGCAAATGCCTATAGCTTGCCCTAAATTCCCGTTTTGGGGCGGAATCCAGGCCAAATTGGTATGGGAGCCCCATTCAGTCATCGGGCCCCATAGGGGCCCCGGCACTTCACACACATTTTCCAGAGGGACCCTCTCAGGTCCCAGTAGGTCTGTCGTCCCACTTTGTGGTATGAAAACCGTGTTGTTCGAGCTCTGGACTTGCGCCTGCGGTTCGTCACCGGTGGGCACGTCGGCAAACTCTGCCTCAGCCAGAACCTCGGTCGGAATCTCGGTGGTAGCAACCTCAGGTAGCGCATCACGCTTCGGCTGGTCGCCTATGATGGCTTCGATCTTGAACCACTTTCCATTGGCCAGGCGGCAGTCGTTGCGGTGGTCGGCTCGGGCTGGACGGCGGGAGTGCCCGGTCCCATCTGTATATATTGATGCCGAAGTTATTCCTGTTCTGGACCAGGTGTCTCCCTGGTCAACAACAAAAAGCGTCTCGCGCGCGCGTGAAGGCCGCGGCCGCAATCGCTAGTTCAACCAATCGAAGGACCCCTACAGCTTCCTCGACTTCAGCCTGATCATCTCGCCATCCGCGGCGAACCTTCCGTAACGTGGTGGTGGATGGTCTTTGGATGCTTTTGCGCCGGATCCGTCCAAGCTTTGAGCAATTCCACGATAAAGAGGTTGAATTTGTTGACGAGCCGGGTAACGTGGCTTCTTCGTGCGGCAGCGCCGTGACGTCGCACCTTCCTGACCTGATGGTTTCTTTGATCCTTCCTGGCAAGCAGTTTCTTACCGCCGGAGAAGGGTGATTCATCGTGAGAGGGGGCAGCGCCGCCCTTAGCACGTGATCTCTTCATGCTGCGGCTTCCATTTTCCGGCGTTCCATCCCCAACGGACGCTCCTGCAACGAAACAGAGAACCAATCTGGTAGATGGATGTGCAAAATCTTGCGCATTCTCAAGGTTGTGCGCACGCAAGTTGTTGAATCTAAAATGCATTTATTTGGTCACCAACCTGCAAAGAAAGTTAACGCATCATCGAGGCCGATGTGCGCAGCAACGGGTGACCACTGTAAGTGGTCGAATAGGGTTGGCAACGCACGACCAGGCCGGGAGGCATCATGAAGAGGTTCTCGTTGGCATTTCTCGCATTGGCAGCAGCCCTTGCGATGACCCCAGCCGCACTGGCTGACAGCTGGATATACACCATCTCGGGTTCCAATTTCACGGCCACTCTCGAGTTGACCGGCACTGATGTCGGATTGGATCCCGGCCCGGGTGGGAGTAGTGTGGACGCCTATGTCATCACAAGCGTGACAGGAACCTTCACGGACCCGACTTCGACCTATCCTATCGTCGATACCACACCGGTGCCGGCGCCTGGCGCCAATGCCTATAGCCTCACGGATGCTGACGGGTACCTTTTCGACAATCTGCTCTACCCGTCCTTGAATCCGGCTCTGGACTGGGGCGGCTTACTCCTTGACGTTAACGGCGCTGGCTTTTACCTCAATATTTTCGGTGGCGCCTTTGGCAGCACCGACGGCCTCACCGCTCCGGGTAACACGTACTATTATTTTGCTGACAACAACGACTACGCCAACAATCCGATCACTGCCAAAGCAGATGCAGAAGAAGCAGCTACCGCAACACTGACGGCGGTGCCCGAGCCCGGTTCCCTGTTCTTGCTTGGCACCGGCGTCCTTGGCTTGGCATGGGTCCTTTTGCGGAAAGCCTCCAGGCCGTCTTGCCAGATCTTGAACGCGTAGACCAGCGAGTCCTCCGTGAAGCGGCCTCGAACCTGCCCAGATCGATCAGCCCTGACAAGAGGATGCTGCGCAGACCAGAGTGTCTAATTTCTACTCACATGGTGTGCAAGAAATTGCACGTTCGCATTCTTGAGGGCCTCTATCTCTAGGTATTAGTGAAATAGGTACGGCCCTGAGATTGCATAGAGTTCATGGGTGGACCAGCGAGGCTATGCTGGAAGCATCGGGGAAACGATTGCGGAACGGCTCTGAAGACCGTCCGAATTCACAGAGTCGGCAATTTCGCTATAGATCATTTTCGACGGCAGTCGATGGCCTTTTAAATCATATGGTGCGTACGACGCAAGAGTCGGAAACGGCAAGCGATCGCCGGAGAATCCAGCGATTCAGGGTTAGCGCACCTCTTACCGTAATCGTCGGTGACCGCGAGATTCCAGCCTACACCAGGGATTTGAGCAACCAGGGAGTGTATTTTTACCTGGCCGCAGACGATAGCCGTCTGATCGAGCACGACTTTGACTTCATGGTTGAACTGCCCCCGGAGATTACTCTTTCGACCTCATGCCGGATTCGATGCCACGGGCGGGCGCTCCGCAAGGAGAAATCCTCGATGAGTTTGACGGGGGTGGCCGCGGAGATTCTGGATTATTCGATTCTCAGGCAGGCTGTGTCCATCGCTTAGAAATTGCGCGTACCGAGAACGCGATGGTCGGCGAGCCGGCTCTTCGAAACGTAAACCAGCTTATTGTTGCTGCCGGGATCGGTTGGCAGAAGGAAGAATCCTGGGTCGACCAGATAGCGAATGGAATTGTGTACGATTCCCTCCACGATTTCGCCATCGAGAAACTGAATCCTCATCCATATCCCATGGACGATGGGCGAATTGCCGTAGAAACTCAGCTCCTTGTGTTTTGCGTTTCCATCGAAACTGTGCACATAAAAGATGGCCTTGACATCTTTGATTGAGATCTCCTCGACAGTATTGGATTCAAGTAAGCGAACCCGCAGGGTCTCAGGAGAGCTAGAGGGAGCACCGCTTAGCAATTCTTCGATGGTGTTCCACACCGGGGATTCCAGGTAGCCTTTGACGGTTCTGGTCCCGAATTGGACTACAACCTTTTCCGATCTGGTTGAGTTCTCCGCGGTCATGAATTGCGCACTTCTTTCCTTAGAACAAGCATGTCGAACGGCGCAGCATAGACAGCATTCTTATCGTCCGGGACGGTTTTCTTGATGACCATTCCAGCTTCGTGCTAGGCCGGTGCGACATTGGTAGCAGCCCCTCAAGTATTGAGTATGAAAACTTCCAGGACAAGAGAAAAAGTGGATGGGCTTGAAGTCTCCCCGATAAAGCCGACTCGGTTTACTTCAAGTGAATCGCTTCAGGTCTCGCCCTGCGGCTCTTTCGTTGTGGTCCGGAACAGCGATTCCGGATCAACCTTGATTGGTGCGGCGCCGAATCGCAGCACAGTTTTTTCGCCCTGGACGGATTTCCGCCACCCGCAAACCGGGTCAGACTCTTTGTGTCCGATTGAGGCCGTTCTGTTTTGGCGGTGGAGTGAGATGGTACTGCTTGATCTTGTACAACAGGGCCTTGTAACTGATTTCAAGATCGTTTGCCGCTGCCTTGCGGTTCCAGCCCGAGCACTCCAACGACTGCGCTATCGCGGCAGCTTCCGCACCTCCCTTCAGGTTTCGCACCAGATGCTTCAGACTCTTGTCGTCGCCTGGGCGTTCCGCGGCAGAGGCTAACGTTCCCGCACGGCGCCAGGGGATGAGCTCGTTCATGATTGCCTGCTCATCGGCCAGGACGAGATAGCGCTTGACCGTATTCTCCAGTTCGCGAAGATTGCCCGGCCACGTGTGACTGGTGAGCGCCTGCATCAGGGCCGGAGAAATGGGCAAGGGGTCGCACTCATACTTTGCCGCCACTTTGCGCATGAAGTGCTGGCATAGGAGCGGGACCTCCTCGATGCGCTCACGCAGCGGCGGCATCACCAAGGTAAATCCATTCAGACGGTAGTAGAGGTCCTCGCGAAACATCTTGCGAGCAATTGCTTCTTTGATGTCGATGTTGGTTGCGGCAATCACACGCACATCCACTTTGACGCTGGCGCGGCTGCCCAGGCGTGCGAAGCTCCCGTCCTGAAGAACCTGCAACAACTTGGCCTGCAGAGCGGGCGGCATCTCCGCGATCTCGTCCAATAGGATTGTGCCCTTATCGCAGATCTCGAACTTGCCGGGCTTGGACCTGACAGCGCCGGTAAAGGCGCCTTGCTCATACCCGAAGAGTTCGCTTTCAAGCAAGTCGGCCGGCATGGCCGCGCAATTCACTTTCAGGAAGCTTCGGTGGCTGCGTGCCGACATTTTGTGAATCAACATCGCCGCGACTTCTTTGCCGGTGCCACTCTCTCCGAGGAGGAGGACGGGGATGTCGGCGCGCGCGACCAGCCTGCATTGGGATTCGATCTCCCGCATGCGCTTGCAGGATCGAACAAATGAGGTGTTCTCATCCAGGGCAATCTCTTCGATGTCGTCGCCGGCGGGTTGCTTGTCCGGCTTGCTGAGGCACCGCTGCACCGCAAGGTCGATGTCACTTTCGTTAAAGGGCTTCAGGACTACGTCGACAGCACCCAGGCGCGCGGCCGTTAGAACCTGGTTCAGCCCACCCGAAGCTGAACAAGCGAGCATGATGATGGGAAGCGATGGGTTGGACGCATGAATATTTGCGAGCACGCCGAGGGAGTCCCCGTCTGCTTTATCGTCGGTAATGTTACAGTCCACCAGGAGCAGATCAGGCTTGGGAGACTCTCTCAGGCTTCGGCTGAGTTCGTGGGCCTCGGTATACAGGTTCACGCTGAAACGGTCTGCAAGAATCCGATGGACGTAGGCCAAAACTGCCGTATTGGCATCAAGAACTGCGATTATAGGCTTGCTTCCGCGCGGAACCCTTATTGGCCGCACATCTTGGGTGCTCGCCATTTCAGTCATACACCTCCTCATTTGCCGAGGTCGCTGGCGCAGCATTTCTTGGGAAGGGAACTGTGGTGTGGCCCGCGGCCTTCAACAGACAGCAAATATCAGCGTGTCCGATGAACTGGGTTGGATAGAGGATAGCTGCGAAACTAAAGAAATCAAAGAGCAATCGCTTGCGTCTCTGACGGTGAGCGCTTACCGAGGGACAATGGCCCAAAGTAAGTAACCGGTAGTTACTAACTCTAAGATAACTGGGACCTACAAGCGACATCACGGCGATTCGAGGCTTGCGATCGCTCCGAGCATTGATTGGCCGCACTTCTTGCGTGCTCGCCATATCGGTTACCTTCATACCCGCAAAACAAGCTGTGTGAGTTTTCCCTCCTCGTGCGAGTAACAAAACCAAGGAAAGAACCGACAACTCTCATCCATCGTCCACAGCGATGAACTGCCAAAAGGACATCCCGCCGGAACGGGGCCATTTCTATAAGGGATCTGTGGCGATAATCGTACCACTGAAAAGTGGTAAATCAATCCCCACAAATGCAAATTCTTGCACCATCTGGAGCGAGAATTCTATCGAAGTAACTCGATTAATCGCCTTATTCGGTTACCTTCGAGCTATTTATCGGGTTACTTTGAGCAGGTTTCCTTCTTGTCGCCTGAATTCACAGGGTCTGGTGTGGAAATTGCAAGGAACCACATGGCATCCGGCCCTGAATTGGATCAAACATGCCTTTGGCACGCGCCACCGAATTTGTCGATCTCCGCAGTCTCCCGCCGATGGATGTGGTTTTCGGTCAATCATCCACGATGGCGGCGGCCCGCGAGAAGCTGGAACGGGTTGCGGATACGACTGTCCCAGTTCTGCTGCAAGGGGAGAGTGGGACGGGCAAGGAAATCTTTGCCAAGTTGCTGCATGCGCGCTCCAACCGGTCGAAATGCGCCTGGGTCAAGGTGACCTGCCCGGCGATTCCATTTTCTCTCATCGAGTCAGAGCTGTTCGGCTATGAAAAAGGAGCCTTCACTGGGGCGTATGCAACCAAGCGCGGACGCGTCGAGCTCGCGCATCTAGGAACCCTGTTTCTCGATGAGGTCGGCGGCCTGGATATGTCAATGCAGGCGAAATTACTGCAGGTGCTGCAGGATGGCACGTTTATGCGCGTGGGAGCGCAGGAGTCGAGGAGGGTCAATACACGGCTTGTCTGCACAGCCAGTGAGAACCTTCGGCAACGGACCGAGGATGGAAGCTTCCGGCTGGACTTCTTCTTTCGCATCAACGCTGTGACCATCGATCTGCCGCCCTTGCGTCAGCGGGTCGCGGATCTTCCCATGCTGATCGACTACTTTCTCCAACTGCATGCGAAAGCCTACCGTGCCGAGCCGAAGCCGCTTTCGCGCGAAATAACAGGCATGATGCAGCGATACGCCTGGCCGGGAAACATTCGTCAACTGGAGAACATGATCCGTGGCTATGTCCTGATTGGCGATGAAGAGGCCCTGGCGGCGGATCTGGCTCCGGCTATTTCGGCTGGGATCATTCCCGAGATTGATCTGGCCAACCCCATCTCTTTGAAGGAAATTACCAGGGCCGCCAGGCAACGTTTAGAGCGGGAGATCATGCTCAAGGTACTGCAGGTGAATGGCTGGAGCCGCCTCAAAACGGCCAAATGGCTCAATATCAGTTACCGATCGCTTCTCTATAAGCTGCAGGAGTCGAAGGTCGATGCGCTCCGGCTCAATCCTCCGAGGTCAATGCCCTCGGATATTCAATAACGTCCTGATTGGGATTCGCTCCTCTTCGAGAGCGTATAAGACCGGCGCCGCACAGACAAGGTCAATCGAGGCTTCTAACTCGCAGCGTAGGTGCCCAAAGATCCCGTGGGTGGTCGCGGCGAGAGTGTGAGCGGAACTGAGAGCCGATGAGGCTCCCGTTCACAGGGCTTCACTGAGTGCGAACAATCGAAGTTTCTAGCTTTGATCTAACGAAGGACTGCAGGCCACGCATCAGGCAAGCAGCTTGCGCCGCAATGCCCCCGCCAGGCAAAGCAGTCCCATTCCAAACAGCGCAAGGGTGCCTGGCTCAGGCGTCAATATGGTGACGGTAGCATCATCTGCGGGGTTCTCGGGAAAGCTAGCATTTTCAAGAGTGAATGTTCCAGTCTTGAAAGTGGGATCGGTGAGAGAGCCGGTGAACAACACGGGCCCTTCGTAGTCCAAATCCAACGTGTAAGGGGTTAGCCCGTATATAGACAATCCGCCGACTCCAAACCCAACCGTGTTATCGAAAAACGTGTTTCCCGTCTGCGTTCCATAGCCGGTAATTGTGATCGCAACACCCGAGACGACGAAAGAGTCATTTCCGTATGGGGTCGCTGTAAAGGTACTCGGCAGCGAAAACGTGTAGACCGTGCCGCCGGGTACATCAATGGTAAAGCTGACCAAGGTGTCGGCGAGCGCGGGCGTTGCTGCAGTCAGAGCCGTCAGGACGAAGGCGGACAGGATGGCGCGCTTCATTTTCTGCATGGCAGTCTCCACGATCGGTTCGATCGATAAGGGCGTAAGTTCACTTGGTCTTGTAGTGGCACTTTAGGGGCCATTCCAGATCCGCTGATAATGCGCGACTTGCCCCTCTCTTTCCTTGGCCATTGTGCAATGATTTGCGCATGAGAGGTAATTCACTTACCACTATGGCTGCCCGTTACGATGACGCAGCACAAGGCAGGGCCGGGGCTGCGGTCGCTAGCGGTATAAACGACGTGAACCGGAGATTAGACCCAAGTCAGCATGCAGAGTCCAAAAAGGCCAATTAGGACGCTGCCGGATATTTTGTCTCAGTCGTCTTGATTCGCAACAATTCTGAATGGCGTCAGAACGATTCGCCGGGCGGCCGTCAAGCGGAAATGCCCTGACTGCTTTGCGATAAGTCAGCGGACGTGCATCGCCGCCGGACGGGTGGATACGAGTGATTCGAAGATCTCGAGCAGCTCAGCCGCTACATCGTTCCAACTTCGGCTTCTGTGCGCGGAGAGAGAGGCGGCGTCCCAGGCTCTGTCGAGGACCGCTGCCAAGGCGTGAGCCAACCCGGCCGGGTCACGAGGCGGCACGAGCTGTCCGCACTCGTCGCTCATGAGCTCGGGGATACCACCGACGTTTGTGGCGACGACAGGACGGCCGCAAGCAAGCGCCTCCAGAACGACGTTAGGGCATCCTTCCATATAACTTGGCAAGGTGACCAGATCGGCTGCGGTCATCCAAATGGCAACCACGTCGAATGCACAACCGGTCAGCGCGTGAACGTAGCCGGCTGCGTTGTTCGCATCGATCGCGCCCTGGATAACTGTCCTGTCCGGTCCTTCGCCAACCAGGTATACCTGCAAATTGGGGCGTTCAGGATGCAGCGAAGCTGCCGCTTCGACCAATTCCCGCAGGCCTTTCTTCGCATCCATTCGCCCGATGTAAACCACGGCTTCCGCTCCCGTGTCGATGCCCAGCTTCTGCCTCGCCGCAAGCCGGTCCCTGGCATGGAAGACCGCTAGATCGCAACCGTTGACAATGGTGCGGGTCCTCTCCGGAGAGGCGCCCATGGCCACTGCTTTCCTGCGCAGATCGTCGCTTACCGTAACCAGAAAATCGGCTTCGCGTAAGACCGTGCGCGTGTGGAAGGCAGAAATGGGATCGCCGATCCTGTTGATATCGGACCCCATGCTCCTGGCCACGACCGGAACAGCGAGGACTTTACCGATTTTGAGAGCGGCATAACTTTCCGGGTAAAGAAAGAAGCTGAAAATGAGATCGGGCGCAAAGTTGCGGATATAAGGCAGGAGCACGCGGGCAGCCATCCAGCCGTTCAACGGCCGAGAAACCAGCGGCAAAGCAGGAAAATCGTAGTAGTTCACCTTCACATCAGGTGGGCTATAGGAAGCATCGAGCTTGTCGTAACTACGGCTCCGTGGCCTGAGCCAGGACGGGTAGCTGGCGTTAGGATAGAAGACCCTCACATCGGCCTCGCGGGCAAGGACACGCAACGTTTGATAGGCAGACCGGCCCTGCCAAGGCTCCGCCGAGCTGGGAAAGTACCGGGTGACGACCGCAATCTTGAGCATGGCTATCCGGCCTTTCGGGTAAGTTCGGGGGCCTGAATTTGTGAGCCGTTCTCGCGCTGTTTGCCGGCTATGGAATGCAAAAGCGCGGCGTAGCGCTGTGCGAGAACCTTCCGCTCGTACCGGGCGATCTTTTCGGTGTCGGGCTTAAACGCGGCGGGTAGCGTATTGCCGCTGGCAGCGGCGTCGAGGAAGAGCTGGCGAATGCCAGCTACATCTTGAATGTCTGCCCACCATCCGGCCCGCAACTCTTCGAGCATGACACGTATGTCGCCATCGGGATGGATGCAGGCGAGAATAGGCTTACCCGCGCCGACATAATCGTAGAACTTGGCCGAGACATTCAGGCGGTCGTGAGAAACAAGCAGAGCATAATCGGTCTCATTCATCGCCGCCAGAGCCTCGTGCTGGGGCATGTGCCCCCGCAGCTCAACCATTTCTCCCAGTTGAAGCAGGGCTTCGCGGAAGCGTGGCTCTTCGATATGGCCGACAAAGCGGAACCGGAACCGGGACTTTATCTCAGGCGGCAGCGATTGCACGGCTTCAACTAGCGTTGTTGGCTCGGTTGAGGAGTAAACGGTGCCGATGTAAGTCACGGTGATGACACCTCCGGACCGGCGGCCCAAAGGGAGCGTGGGAGTGTTCAGCCTGGTGGCATCGAATCCATTCGGAAGCAGTTGGAACTTGTAGTCGTGCTCCTGCGGATACCGCGAGCGAATCTCGCGACGTGCAGCCTCGGTGACTGCAACAATAGCAGTGGCGTTTGCCACCGCGCTTGCTTCGAAATTGCGAGCGACCCTGCGGGCGCGCTTTCCGCGGCTGAAGCCAACGAGGTCGATAGTGGTGGAGAGCCATTCGTCGCGGAAGTCGACCACGATCGCCAGGCGCGGAAACTCTTTCCGAAGCTTTTTCACTAGGAGAACATTTGAGAACGGCGGCGCCGTGATGAGGACGAGATCAATTTCACGCTCCCTAACGATGCGCCGAGCGGCGCGTGTGAGCACCGGAAACCAGGTCACCTGGGGGTCGGGCAACAGAATGTTTTCCAACAACCGCCTGAACAGGGCAGACGTGCCCCCTGAGGCAGAGCCGGCGGCCTTGGCGCCAGATCTTCTCGCTCTGGTGATCAGTCTTTTGATTCCCTTCTTGACGCCGAAAGGCAGGTCGAACGTGATCGTTCGATGAATATTGACCTCGGCGGGAATCTCCTTGAGTAGCGTGGGCTCGGCGCCAACAGCAGATGCATTGCGGGCGGTGAGCACGTCGAGCCGGATTCCCTCAGCCGGAAGGTAGCGTGCAAGGCTTGCGGCGCGCAGCACCCCGACGCCTCCGGCGGGCGGAAAAACGTAGGTGACTAGCAGCACATTGAGTGCACTCATTAACGAGCTCCTAAGACGCAGGCTGCCGAATTGGCAACCGGCATGCGGCTATGCATCAGCGCTTCTGCAGCCTGGTACATTTGCCAGGCCGTGGCCCAGTGAATCTCGATCTCTCTCCGCTTCGCTTCTTCCGCGATCCAGAGAAAGAGGTTGCCGAGAGCCCCGCCAAGCAGTGGGTCAAGATTTCTGTCCGCTGCACCGTGGGTGAAAAGTTTGAGGAAGAGATTGTTGCCGACGGTGGGCGCCAGATCGAACCAGCGGCGCACCCTTGCAGGAGTGGGCAGATCGTATCCGGCGATCTCGCCTGTCTCCAGGCGCGGCATCAGCCGGTCGCCGAAGCGGAGGCCGAGTGGTCCGGTAATCATCAGGAGGTCGCCCATTCTGCCGCCCCCAACCGTGGCTTCGATCCCGTGATCGTAGGACCTTGGCTGATTCTCAGGGTTATTCGTGCACCAGTAGATTTGGTTGATTACACGGCCCTGGGTCGCCGAGGGAGCTGACGGCATAGTGAAATCGGCGTAGCAGCCGAGATCGCGGAGCAGGGCGATCTCACCGTTGAGGCCGCACCACCTTCCATCAGGGCGTGAGTTGTCGAGCGCCCAGTTGCCATGAATGAAACCAAAGACGGTGCGGCCATCTTGCCGGCGAAGCAAACCGTGGTCGTCCGTGAGGCGGTGACAGTATTCGGTGACTTTCCCGATAAAGGATTCACGCTGCTCATTGTCGTGATGAAGATGCACCTCCACGTCGCCAATGCCAAGACGCTTTATTCCGGCGATGGCTTCGAGCAATTCGTACCGGTACTCCTCTTGCGGATAGAAGAATGTGTACTGCGGGCGATGTCCCGCAGCGTCTCTGGGAGCGTCCTCGGCGATGCGCGGCCAGCGTTCGTTCCACGCTGCGACCTTCCGCAGAGCCTCACCAGCCGAGCGGCTCCGGCCCACCGGCTCGTAGTGATCGGCGACGACGACCCAAGCACGCCTTGGCTTCGCAGGCCGCACGACCCTGCGCAGCCGGTCCTTCAAATACGGCGTGAGCCAGAGATCCGCATGTCGAGGTAACTTCATCGCATTTTCCATTGAAACGTTATTTGTTTGTGATCCTGGAGTCCTCGGATGATTAAGACTGAACTGCGCGGCATGCACCGCCTTTGTGAGTGCCAGTGACATTTCTGCGCAGTACGGACTCAATCTTCCGGCGGTAGGACTCCGTAGATCTGTTTGCCAGCGCCGCCACGAGCTGAACCGGGCCGTTCATGTCGAAGAGAGGCATGCGACGATAAGCAACCTTTGCCAGGTAGTGAGGGAGTGCATCCATCAAAACCACGTCACCGCCACGTTTCAGCCAAAGCGCTTCAGTGAAACCGGAAGCATGACCGCAACAAACTGTGGCCCTGCTAGCAATTTCGAGTTCAAGCGGCCAACTCAGGCCCTTCATATACGTCGCGCGCTCAATTGGTAGGTCTAGGCCAAAGTTAGGATACTTGTTATCGGTGCGTTCGCGATTTGCGTCGGTTGTAATAATGTTCATTCCACAAATAATGATGTGACAATCGAACTCGGCGATGATCCGCCGAAACATCGCCGAATAGGAATGAACAAGCTCGTCCTGCGACTTTTGTCCAAAGCTTCCAATTGCCCCTCCGGTTCTTCTGTAGCGCCAAAGAAAGTTGATCGTGGGCTTCTGCCAGGTAGTGGCGGAGATGGCATTGGCCTCGGCAACCTTGGAAAGTTCGGTAACCCCAGACTCACTAAGTGTCATTTGAAAGCTATGAGGTGTCGGAATGAGGTCGTTATGGCGCAGGTATACCCATGGAAGATTGTTTATATCGCGATCAATCTTCACCAGCGTTCGTTCCGGGAGCTTGCTCAAGACGTCTCGCTTTAGCTCTTCGTCGTGAACCTGGAACTGGAAAAAGCGCTCGATATCCCCATGATTCTCGATTTCGGTCCACAGGCTGAACACCTTCGAAAACGATAAGTCCAGAGCGCGGAAAGCTTCCAAGCGTGTTCGTGTTGCTGCGAACAGCTTCAGCTCAACTTCGGGGTGAGATGCGGCATAGTGTTTAAGGCAAATAGCTTGCTCGTAAAGATCTCCGTACGCCCCGTGAAGAATGCTTCCGACGACCGTCATGACAACGAAACCTCCTTCAGGGCACGATTGCGAGTTGGTTGTTGTATGTCGAGAACTATCTGGATAAAGAGGTTCGTTCTTACCGGCCCCATGAATCCTCCGACTTCGGCGCCACAAATGGAGCTGCGCCCAATTCAAGCCAAATTCCCAGACTGTGATCACTACTAGCAACGCACTTGCAATGTCAACTCAGCTCAATAGAAAATCGAAAGTACAAGGTTCGCCGGACCAGCAATCGCCTCCGGCAGCATTTTCGTCAAGGTTCTGAAGCGGTCGCCATCTTCTGGCTCCAACACCCGCGTCAGATAGAAAAGCCCAAAGAGGATGGCCAGAGAAGCGGCTCCGCCAATCAGGACTCCCCACAGTGGGGCAAACATTAAAGCGACAAAATGCGCGGTCAATGCCGCAGCCACACTAATAAGCACGACCTTCGCAAAAAGCACCCACGGCAGGCGTACGCGGAACAGACGAACGCCGATTGCCCACATGACTCCCACTGCGGTGATCTGAGCTACGCCGTTGCCGATACAAGCGCCGACTGCGCCGTGCGCGGGAATGAGTGTCCAAGCCACGCCGATATCGACGATGCCGGCAAGAACCGTGGCGAGGATCACATAGCCCTGGCGCTCGGCACTTTGCAGAAGGCTTTGGATGGGCGCAAGAAATGCCTTGGGCATGCAGAGCAGTGGGGCAACGGTCACGACCATGGCCGCGCCTGCGTACCGGGTGCCATATAAAAGGAGCAGCGCCGGAGCAGCCAAAGCCACGGCGATGAAATGGAGCGGAATGGACGTGAGGGCGAGATAGCGGAACGATGCAGCCGCCAGTTGCGGCATTCTGGATTTGTCGCGCCCATGCTGGGCAAAAACGGTAGTGCTGGCGGCGGCCCCGAAGATGGTCGAACTGAGAAGCAGATAGTTCCCGAAGGTGAAAGCGATGGAATAAAACGCCACCTGCCGGATGTCCGCACAGAGACTTTTCAAAAGCAGGACTTCGCATCTCTCCCAAACGATCAGCGCCAGCAACATGGTGGTGACACTCTGCCACGCGTAGGCGACCATGCGTTTGCGCAGCCCATCGGGAAGCACTTGTGTCGTGTTCCATGCGGAGATGCGCGTCAACGTGGGGAAGAAGCGGACCAGCAAGTCGGCGAGGCGCATGAGGAGCAGCGCGGCGCCAATCCCCGTAACGCCCCAATGGAAGATCACAGTCGCCAGAATCGCAAAAAGGTAGACGAAGGCGGAGACGATCGATCCGGGCACGTTTGTGGCAAGGTTTTCCGTCGCGCTGTTGGCCTGCGCGGGGACGGAGTTAACCATCGAGGGCCAGATGCTGAGGGCGATGAGGACAGCAGCGAGCCGGAATTGCGCATTGGCGTCCTGAAATACCCAGAGAATGATAGCCAGCGTGGCCAGGGAAGCGATTCCGGCCTGAAGCGCCAAAGTGCGAAAGAAGATGAGGCGCGCGGTCCCTTTGTCACCCATGCCGATGAACTCGGCCATATACTTCCGGGTCGCGGCAGGAATGCCCAGGCTGCCGAGATTGCCGACAACGGAGGCGACATAGCCCACGTAGACGATGTATCCCGTTTTCGTAGGACCGAGAGTGCGCGCAATCGCGATGGACGTGATGACGGTGACAACCGCGCTGACGATATTCTCAACGCTGTACCAGCCGGTGTTCTTCGCTATGGTTCTGGTATTCGACATGTAGCGTGATTATGGGTCCGTGGTTCCCGCCGCCGAGACGGCCATTTCGCGACGGGAAGCGATGTTGAAGGAATCTCTAAACGCGTTTTCTGTTGGATTGCGGTGAGACCCTAACTTAATCCTTGCAGTGCTGCTCTCGCGTCCTTCGCTGTTGGCGAATCGGGCGCGAGAGACACCGCCTTCTTCAAGTGAATCGCCGCGTTGCTCTTGTCTCGGAGTTTGCTGTAAACCATTCCCAAGTGATACTGCATTGCGGCGTCGTTTGGTTCGGTCTTGACTGCTTCCTCCAGCAGGTCGCGCGCAAATCCGTAGGTTCCCTTGTAGTAGTAGGCCCACGCCAGTGTGTCTGCTGTATTAGGCGAGTTCGGCATACCCTGCCGGGCCGTTTGTGCGAGGGTCAGAGCTACATCCACGTTTTCGCCATTCAACAGCATGCGATAGGCAAGATTGTTTGCCGCGATGGGTTGCTGCGGCTGGATTTGCAATGACTTCCTGTAATAGGCCACGGCCTTGTCCAGATTTCCACGCGATTCCTCGAGAGTTCCCAGGATCGCGAGGGCCCCGGCGTCGTTAGGATGCGCAGCCGACCACTTCTCCCAGGCGTTGACCGCATTGGCTGTCTGTCCGCGCTGCACCTCAATCTGTGCGTACAGTATCACCGCCTCGCCGTCGCTGGAATTGAGTTGGATAGCCTTCTGTGCGGTATCAGCCGCTTGGTCCAGTTGTTTGTTTTGAATCTGTAACTGCGCCAGAAGATCATAGAAATAGCCGTTTTTCGGGCTCTTCTCGATTTGCGCATTCAAGCGCGCCAAGGCCTTGTCTGGTTGTTTTTCGTAGAGATCATAGCCGACCACCAAGCGCAGAGCTTCGACAGAATTAGGGTCATACTGCAAAGCCTGTTCCAGGAGCGTGACTCCTTCTGGAAAACGCTTCTCCACGAATCGAAGTTTGCCAAGCTCGAGATAGGCCTGTGGGCTTTGCGGAGCAATGCTTATGGCGGTCTCAAGATCGGCTTCGGCCTTGTCTGCTGAGTTGTGGTTCATCTCCACCATGGCACGCCACACATAGCCGCCGGGAAAGCGCGGCGCCGCGGCGATTGTCTTATCAGCCACGTCGGCCAGCAAATCCGCGTCCCCACGTTGACGTGCGATCCGCGCCAGTTCTTCCTCCGCTTCCAGCCTGGACGGGTTCAGAGTTGCTGCCTGACGAAGGCTCGTCTCGGCTAGGTTAATATCACCCTTGGCTAACGCAGCCCTGCCCAGCCAGTACTGCAGGAAAGCGTCCTTCGGTGCATCCTTGACCGCATTTTGAAGAGCATTTACGGCGTCGCTCGCTTTACCGCTATTGAGCAATACGATTCCGTTCAGTCCCGCAACTTCCGGATCTTTAGGGTGCGTCTTCATCAGTTCGGTAACCACGGTCTGCGCGGTTGCGAAGTCTTTGACCTCGAGAAGTACGCGAACATATCCCTTCAGCACAGAAACGTTCTTGGGATACTTCGCGGCAAGGCTTGAGAACTCTGCCTTCGCCTTGTCCAGTTGTCCCGAACCCACGTAGTAGTCTGCGAGGATGCGCACTCCCTGCGGATCGCCGGCAAGGTCCTTCGACGCCTGTCGAAGCACCTCCTCGGCTCTTGTCTGATCTCCCTCCTTGAGAATGACCTCAGCGACATTTGCTCTGGCGGCAAGGCTCTTGGGATCCGTGGCGACGGCATCCCAACTGATCTTCTCTGCCTCAGCCAGGCGGTTGTTCCTGGCATAAAACGCCGCGAGAATGAGCTTCGCATTGACCGATTTCGGATCGAGAGCGACAGCCTTCTTCAGTTCGTCTTCAACGGAAGCGGCCTTGGTTGGCTCAGCCGATTGAAGGAGTGCGAGATCTTCGTGGAAGGCCGCCCGGTTCGGATCGAGTTCTATGGCGCGCTGAATCTCGATCAGAGCCTGATCCTTCTGGCCTCGCCGGACCGCTATGGCGGAGAGCAAGGCGTGAACATCTGGATTGTTTGGTTGTGCGGCCAGCACCGCGTTGGCCTGCACTTGCGCGTCGTCGGGTTTGCCGCCCACGATCAACAGGTTGCCAAGGTCGAGCCGCGCCTTATAATTTGTGGGCTGCAAATCCACGGTACGCATGAGTTCGCCATAAGCCCCGCTGAGTTGCCCCAAATGTTCGTATGCCTGCGCCAGTGCATAGTGGGCGTCGGCAAAGTTCTTGTCCACCTTTAGGGCGTTCAGATATTGGATGGCAGCTTCCCGGTATTTGCCTTGGGCGCTATATCGCTCTCCGCTCTCCAGATACTTCTGCTTTCGCACGTTTGGATCGCCATGGCATCCGGCTAACAGTGCGGCCATGGCAATTAGCGCAATCACCCCAAAAGCTCCTCGCCGATTCATGCCTTTCCACCTTTCATCGCATCTCACTTGAGCTGCCTTGAACGTGTTTTTCACCGTCTTTCATCCTTGCTGGCTGCCATTCGCGCGAACACAGCCTGAAGTCCTCTGCTGAAGCGCGTTGTCTTTCCCTGTTCCTTCCAATCCGCTCAGTTTGGGATAAAACGAGGGAGCATGGGAATAAGCTGCGCAGTAAATGCCTCGGTCCTGGCCTTTGCTGCCGATGTGCCCTGATTGGCGTCGATCGGCGTAATCACCCTGACCAGCGCTCCATCCGTGCGATTCAACCGTATCGCGTCGATTACCAAATGGACCTTTGCCAGGTATTCATCGGCGATGCTACGTCCGTGCGCCTGATACCAATAGATGACGAACTGCCTATTCTCCCCGTCGGCGATGATGTATTCACCCACCCGGTGCGCCTTGCCGTTCGCATCGTTCAAATTGACATACCGCGACGATTCAAAAGCCCAGCCGGAACCGGGCAGGCAGTTTTTCGGTGAATGAATGGTGACGCCCGTTCTTTGAGTTGGGAAATACCCGATAAAGAGGCCGATCGGCTGCGTCTCTCCGCTTTGGGTGTAAACGCGCGACAGAAAGTCTCCGGTGCCGAGAACATCGAGCGTTTCCTGGTCAATCTCGACATCGCTCCCCCACCATCCGGCAATCGTGCGCGGCATCTGTGATAAGGGCTCGCTCACGGGAATCAGATCTTTATCGCCGCGGGCAAACAGCAACAGTGCTGTTCCGGCCAGCAGCGCGACAATCGTCCAGAAGCGAAGACCCTTCACGCTCGCCTCCTTCGGGTCGGGAAAAAACACATGGCGCGATGGACGATGAACAGGCACCCTAAAGACACGAGGAATATGACCCAGCCGGAGAACTCGTGAAAGAAGCCTACGGCCTTGTCCGGATCCCAGTACTGGACGCACAAGCCGGTGCCGAAGATGCGCACTGCGTTGGCCGCAATCGCGATCGGAATGCTCGCCACAGCGAGAACGGCTCTCCGCAGGGAGGATTTCTCCAGAAAGTATCCATAGAAAATTGCGAGCGTAAATAGGCTCATCAGAGAGCGGATGCCGCTGCATGCCTCTGCCACCTCCAGCTTCATGGTGGAGAGTTCAATGATGTTGCCCTCCCGCAGAACCGGCACGCCGAATAAGGGAAGCAAAGCGCTGGCGAGCTTCGAGGCCAGGATCTGCAGCGGAAAGGTGATCTCGTTAAAGAGAATCGCGGGAATCGGGATTGCCAGGATCAGGACAAGCAATGGGAAGCGAAGCTCCTTCAAAAGCTGCCACCCGCCAAAACTCAGTACCAACCCTGCCAACAGGATCACCAGCGATACCCGTGACAGAAACAGCTCGGCACCGTAGACGCCCAGGAGCAGAACCATCAGCCCAAGCGCAACGACTGCAACTCCGCTCCAGGTAGGAGCAACTTTTGTTTTGAGAAGGGTTTTTCTCCTCGCCCACACCAGGTACGCCGCAAAGATTGGGACCAGGAAGCCGTAAGAAAAATCGGGGATCCGCCCCCAGTCGGTCACCAGTTTCGCCAGCACACGGTAGTACACCGCCACCATGAGCACGCCGATGAGTACCGAGCCCCATGCAAAACGAGCATTTCGAAGAGACCACAGATTCTTCGTAATCGCGGGCGTCTGTATCTCTTGGGCCATATTCTCCATGGACGGACCTGTAGCCTTCCCATCCGGTACGCCTTTCTTAGCAATCGGAATGCCGAAATTGGAAGCGCTCGATCCAGGTGGATTCGCCATGAATTACCCGGCATAGGAAACCAGCCTTACCGCGCGAATGGAAAACACTTTCCACTCTCCAGGGAAATCAATGTCACAATTCTTTCCCCCAAAAGAGAAAAACCTTTCCTTTCCCTCAGCCAGCGTTCCTCCTGAAAGTGCTCCCTAAAGTGGATATACCGCATGGAAAGCCCATTCCGTGCTCTGTCCCAAGGTTTGGAAGCAGCCTTGCTAAGGCAGGAATGTGGATCCAGGATCCTTCATGGCGAGCAGCACATCCATCCAAAGCGCGAAACGGCAGGCGAAACCGTTCGTCCCAGCTAGACAGTTTGCCCCGATTGAGGCGCAGATTCAGCGCGCGATCACCCGCATTGCCGAAAGCGACTGCCCGGTCCTGATTGTGGGGGAGCATGGCGCTGGAAAGCGCACCATTGCCGCGCAAATCCACGCGCAGTCGCACCGGTCTCGCAGCAACTTTACAGAAATTCCCAGCGTCGATGCCGATGCTCAAACCATCCTAGCCGCTTTTTCGACCAAGGGGACGGTCTATCTGACGGAGATCGCGGATCTGAGCCTTGCCCTGCAGGAGCTGATCATAAATACCTACTTTCATTCCGAGCAGGCGCAAAATAGCCGCCTTCTTTGCGGCACAAGCCGCGAACTGAGTGAAGAAGTCAAAACCTCGCGCATGAAAGAGGATTTTTACTACCTGGTCTCGACCGTCACGCTTCGCATTTCACCTTTGCGCTGCAGAAAACCCGAAATCCTCCCCATCACCGATGCCCTTTTAACGCAGTACTCCAAACAATTCGACCGTCCGAAGCCGGTTCTACGTGAGGAGATCATTGAGTTTCTGATGGAGCACACCTGGCCCGAGAATCTGTCGGAACTGCAGACCGCAATCAAGACGTTTGTCGCCATCGGTGACCAGTCAATCTCCCTCGCTGCACTAAAAGCCGCGGCCTCGACGGTAAGGTCGAATGGACAGCGCAAGCCTTTGTTGCTGAAGGACGCTACACGGGCCGCATCTGCCCAGATCGAGCGTCAACTGATCTCCGAAGTTCTGGTTGCGACCGGCGGTAATCGCAAGCGCGCAGCGGATGAGCTGGGGATCAGTTATAAAGCTCTGCTCTACAAGCTCAAGCAGGCCGGAACAGAATACCTGCCTGCTTCCAACAAGAACGGAGTTGCGCTATGAAACCAGGAAGGATTGTGATTTTGGCATTCTTTATGCCAAGTCTTTTCTGCTATTCCCAGAGCCAAGAAACCGCTGCCAAGCCTGCCCAGGTGGCCGCGCCGGCTCCAACCGCGCCTCACTCCGCCGCGGGAACAGCTCCCAACAACTATGTCATCGGCCCATCCGACGTACTTATGATCACTGTTTGGAATCAGCCGGCCCTCTCGGGAACCATCCTTGTCCGGCCTGACGGGATGATCACGGTGGCGCTCATCGGCGATGTTCAGGCTTCTGGCATGACGCCGCTGCAGTTGGCGGGCCAGATTGCGACAAAACTCAAGAAGTACTTCAACGACCCGAACGTCTCCGTCGTGGTCAGCCAGATCCACAGCAAAGTCGTTTATCTGCTCGGCGAGGTTGGAAAGAAGGGGCCGGTCGAGATGACGTCCGGAATGACTTTGCTTGAAGCGATTGCATTCGCCGGCGGACTCACCGACTACGCCAACACGAAGAAGATCTACATACTGCGCAACGAAGCGGGCAAGCAGGAGAGGATTCCCGTGCACTACAAGGAAGCGTTAAGAGGCAACAGCGATTTCAATTTGGTTCTGCAACCGGGAGACACGATCGTTGTTCCGTAAGGCGTCACAAATGAAAATGACACTCACACTTTTGACGCTCCTATTCACCGTTGCCGCTGCGGCACATGCGCAAGTTGCGCCCGATGCGAAAAGTCCGGGACTGCCTATCAGCGGAAAACTGCACTACGATTTGCACTACTCTGAGATCTCTTACCTCGGCGACAGCCTGGGCGATTCGCAGAGTGCCATCCTCTCTGGAAATGTGGGATACATGAACGACGGCGAACGTCTCCCGTTCGCCCTGACCTACGGCGGCGGTTACATTTGGAACATAGCGGGTGCATCCTACGGAGCTGGACTCTTTGAGAATCTCCTGCTTTCGCAGGGAATTGTTGGGCGCAACTGGAACATCCGGGCCAGTGATAACGTGAGTTACCGGAAGATGGCTCCGACTACGGGCTTCTCGGGAGTCCCGGGTACCGGAGAACCCGTCGGCGGATCTAACCCGTCCCCTCCGTCCAGTCAGACAATCCTGACGTTGAATACCCGCACCATCAATAACGTGGTGACCGGGGAATTCGAACATGGCCTCAACTACGCGATGGCCTTAAGCGTAGGCGGAAGTTCGGAATTGCTGCGGTACCCCGACGGGAATGGTCTGGATACCGGTGCTCAGATGGCGAACGCGTTGCTTACCCGGCGCCTCAATGCTCGAAACTCACTTTCGGGCGAGTACCTGTTTTCTGACTACAGCTACCCTGGAAACAATCTCGCTCAAGCGATCAGTAGTTTGGAAACCAATACGGCTCTCTTCGGCTACCAACGCGAGTGGAACCGACGGATTATCACAAACGTCTCTGTGGGACCGGAGTGGATTGCGAGCTCGAACAGCGCCGTTGTGCCCTCGTCAATCGGGGTCTCAGGCAGCGCGAAGGTCGATGACCACTTTCGGAATGGGTCAGCCGGCCTGTACTACAGCCATGCAACCAGCGGCGGTGGCGGATTTCTGCCCGGAGCAGAGGTCGATTCCGTTAGTGCGAACTTCTCGAGGGAACTCGAGAGAAAACTCACTATCGGGCTGACAGGAGGCTTTAGGCGCACTTCTTCACTGGGCAATGAAGGAGAAATCAACGGTAAGTATGGAGCGGCGATGGCTACGATGCGGTTGAGCCAACATTTCACTGCATTCGCGAGTTATACGGGAACCGATCAATCGTCAAGCTACTCACTGCCAACCAATACCCTCAACCAACTGCTGCAAGTGATTAGCTTCGGCATTGGGTATTCGCCTCGGGAAAAGCGCCTCAACAGTCAATGACTTCTTAAGGAGCCATATGCTCGGACATCGCGAACTAACCATGCAAGACTACGCCGGAATGTTAAAACGGCGGGTCTGGTTGATTCTGATCTTCGCGTTCGTTTTCCTCGCTGTTGGCGTAGGCATCACTCGCATCATTCCGCCCCAGTACGTGTCGCAGACGCTTGTGCTCATCGAACATCAGCAGGTCCCGACAGACTATGTAACGCCCGTCGTCACTGAGGATCTCGGTTCGCGCCTGGCCTCGATGAGGGAGCAGATTCTAAGCCGCTCACGCATTGAGCCGATTATTGAACGATTCAATTTGTATGCCGGCCGCGAGAACACCATGGACGATCGCGTCGAAATGACACAGAAGGCAATCGGCGTCAAGCCGATCCCCGCTGGCCCATCGTCGCATGGGATGCCGGGCTTCTATATCACCTTCATGGCGCAGGATGCGCACACAGCCCAACAGGTATGTGGCGAGATCACCTCACTCTTTGTCGGCGAGAACCTGAATGCCCGCGAGCAGTCCGCCGAAGGTACGACTGACTTTCTGAAGCAGCAACTCGCCGACGCAAAGGCGAAGCTCGACGATCAGGATGCCAAGCTCGCAGTTTTCCAACAAAAGTATTTCGGCATGCTCCCCGAACAGGAGCCCACCAATTTGAACACGCTTCAGGCACTCACGACTCAGCTTGACGCCGTGACCCAGTCGCTGGGCCGCATGCAGCAGGATGTGACTTTTCTCCAAGCTATGGTCGCGCAGCAAACGCATGATCTCGAAAGCACTGAGCCCGCGGCCGGCGGTGTTTCGGTGGATGAGCGCAAAGCCGAACTCAAGGCTCTTATTGAGCAGAAGCAGGCATTAGAAGTGCTCTACACGCCCGACCATCCTGATGTGGTCGCGATTTCGCGTAAGATTGCCGATTTGCAGACAGAGATCGCGCGCGCCTCGGCTGAGCCAGCCCCGGTTCAGGCCCCTGCAGCGTCCACTGTTAGCCGTTCTGACCCGCCGCAGCTCCAACAACTCAAGGCGCAACTTCATGCGGCGCAGACGTCCATGGCTTCCACAAAACAGGAACAGTCCCGCATCGAACAGCAGGTTCGCACCTACGAGTCGCGGCTTCAGTCGAGCCCGCAGGTCGAAGCAGCGTACAAGCAACTCACCCGCGACCATGACACGGCTTTGGAGTTCTATAACTCGCTGCTGAAAAAGATGAACGAATCGTCCATGGCAACTGCTCTTGAACAGCGCCAGCAGGGCGAACAGTTCCGCGTCATCGATCCTCCCAATCTTCCTGATGCGCCGACATTCCCGAACCCGGTTGTTTTCTCAGGTGGCGGCTTCGCAGGTGGTCTGTTTCTAGGTCTCCTTTTTGCGGCGTTGCTGGAGTACCGCGACACGTCCCTGCGCAACGAGAGGGACGTGTGGGCCTTCACCAAGCTGCCAACGCTCGCTGTGATTTCCTGCATTGACGGCCTTCCATGGCCTGCTAAGCCTCACAGCTGGCGGAAGTTTTTCTCACGAACCAATAAGCCCACGGAAGGCGCGCTCGGATAACCATGTACAGACACTTCTTCGGCATGAACGACTTACCTTTCGGAGCCTGTCCCGATCCGCGGTATCTATATTTGATGCCGCACATCGAAGAATCCCTTGCCTGCCTGCAATATGGCATTGCGGCGCGTAAGGGCTTTGTTGTGATGACGGGAGAAGTGGGCACCGGAAAGACCACCCTGCTGAAGACTGTTCTCAGCTCTTTCGATCAGCGCATTTCGACCGCCTTTGTGTTTAATCCGTGTCTTGACGTGCTCGACTTCCTTGACTTTGTGCTTGCGGACTTTGGCATTTCGTGCACCACACGAACCAAGTCCGGCATGTTGCTGCAGCTCAATCGCTGGCTGATCGAACGCTTTCGCAACGGAGAGTTGTGCGCCATCGTGGTCGACGATGCACAGAACCTCTCGTGGGAGCTTCTTGAAGAAATTCGCTTGCTGACGAATCTCGAAACCCCATCGGAAAAACTGGTCCAGATTGTGCTGTCCGGGCAGCCAGAGCTCGAGGTGAAGCTTCACAACCCCCGCGTTCGTCAGCTCCGGCAGCGCGTTTCGCTGTGGTGCAGAACGCGGCAACTGACCAGCGAGGAGACCGCCGCGTACATCGCGAAAAGACTTCACGTCGCCGGCGCAAGCCAATCCGTCCTGTCACCTGATGCCGTGCAGCTTGTCTATCGCTATTCCAAGGGCATTCCTCGCCTTATCAATCTGATTTGCGAGCAGGCCCTGATCAGCGCCTACGTGGAGCAGATCAAGCCCATCCCGGCGCGAATCGTCGAGTCGGTTGGCGTCGAGCTCGATCTGGCCCAGCAGTCTATTGCGATCTCACCAACGGCTATGTCCAGCCTGTCCGAGGGTTCTTCGCCAAGCGCAATCTCCAGCCCCGTCAACCCATCTCATATTTCCCCGATTTCCTAGAGGACCATTGAGCTATGAGCCGCATACATGAAGCACTTCAAATGGCATATCGCGAGCGCGGGAAATTGCCGTTCTCAGAAGGCAATCAGGTTAAGGAGCTGACAATCACCTCCGCTCCTGAGGAGCCGCCGCTCGTTAAGCCCAGATTGGTTTTGGAAGACATTGCGATGCATCCGTGGAAGCCAATGATTGCTTCTCTTCCTACGCTCACCGACCACGGCGCAAGCGTTGAACAGTTTCGCCGCCTCCGCTCGCACGTCTACCAGGCTCACGCTGAAGCTCCGTTGAAGACAATTCTTATCGCCAGCGGTATGCCCTCGGAGGGGAAGAGCTTTGTCGCGGCAAATTTGGCCATGAGCATGGCGCGCAACAGTGTCAATAACATTCTGCTCATCGACGGCGATCTGCGTCGTCCCACACTTCATAATCTGCTGGGCGCCCCCAATGTTCCAGGACTATCGGATTATTTGGAAGGCACCGCAGAATTGAGTGACGTCATGCAGCGCTACCGTAGTCCCGAAACTGCAGAAGGTGCCGGCGAGGATGTCATCTCCAACCTCACCTTTATCCCCTCTGGCAAGTCCAGCGACAACTCTTCTGAGCTGGTGGCCAATCACCGTATCGAAGAACTGATTGCGATCGCTTCACCGCACTTTCATTGGATTCTGATTGATTCCCCTCCGGTGCTGGCGGTGACCGACGCGGTCGACCTTGCCCGCGCCGCCGATGCTGTGTTGCTCATCGCGCGCGGTGCAAGCACGCCTTACGATGTGGCTCAGCGCACCCAGGCCGCCTTCAGCAACTCGCGGATCCTCGGCTTTGTGCTCAATGCCGTCAAGGATGCTCCACGCAATGGATCGTATAGCTACGACTATTACTACGGCGGGTCAGAAGGCGCCGGTCGAGCCATGGAAGCTAAGGATAGGCGGGAATGATCAGGCTTTTCAATGTTTACTATCCGACCCGATCCCTGGTGCTGCTTCTGTGCGAAGCGCTCCTCGTAGGCGGCTCCTTTCTGCTTGCCGCCGCCTATCTCGCGGGGCCGGATACATACATTGTCCTGGTTTATGAAAACGGCATCTTGAAGATTGCAGGCATCACGGTGATAACCCTGCTTCTCTCTTATTACTTCGACCTCTATGAGCCGCAGCGCATCTCGGGACGTTGGGAAATCTACTTCCGGCTACTGCTGGTTCTTGGCGTTCTATCTTTTATTCTCGCGGCACTTCTGTATCTCTATCCTGAAATGAGCATAGCTCCCAACGTTCTTCTCGCCGGCACCTCGATCCTCGCGATTGTCCTCGTCGTCTGGCGGTCAGCTTATGAGTCGATCATCGGCCTTTCGGTGTTCCGCGAACGCGTCTATGTGCTGGGTAGCGGCGAGCGGGCGCGCGCCGTTGTCGAGACTCTGCGCACCAGACGCGATGCCGGCATGCAAGTAGTCGATGGAGAGAGCAAGGGTGCATTCAACGGGGACCTCGAACGCTTTGCGGCAGACCTGCGCGCCTTTTGCGAACCGGAGACCCGCATTGATCGCGTCATCGTTGCCATGGAAGACCGTCGCGGATCAATGCCGGTTCGCGAACTCCTTGATCTTCGGCTCCGTGGGGTTGTGATTGAAGATGCAAGCGAGCTCATGGAGCGCCTCTTGGGCAGACTACCGCTGGACGGCCTCAATCCCAGCGCCCTCATCTTCACTCAAGGTTTCAACGTGAAGGCGTCGCATCAGCTAGTGCGGCGTCTGATTTCCATCATTGTCTCCTTTGTTGGGCTGGCGATCTGCTTGCCGCTCATTCCGTTTATTATCCTGGCCGTTCGCCTGTCTTCCCCAGGCCCCATCCTTTTCCGTCAGACTCGTGTGGGACTACGTGGACGGCCTTTTTCTCTGTTCAAATTCCGGACCATGCGGCAGAACGCCGAGGCAAATGGGGCTGTATGGGCAAGCAAGCACGACTCTCGCGTTACTCCTGTTGGCCGGTTCCTGCGTATCACCCGTCTCGACGAGATTCCACAGCTGTGGAGCGTCCTCCGCGGAGAAATGGGATTTGTCGGTCCCCGTCCGGAGCGCCCCGAGTTTGTGCAATGGCTCACCAGAGAAATTCCCTTTTATGAGCTTCGGCACATTGTCCGCCCAGGAATCACGGGTTGGGCACAGGTTCGATATCAATACGGCGCAAGCCTGGAGGAAACGAAACGAAAACTTGAATACGATCTCTACTACATCAAACACGTATCGCTAGGTCTTTACCTGCTCATCATCTTCGAGACCATCAAGACGATCGTGCTGGGAAGGGGTGCCCAGTGAAGATTGTCTTCTGCGTGTCCCTGATCGGCATTTTCTACGTCTATGGGGTGTACCCCGTAGCGATGTGGCTGCTCGCCCGGTTGCATCCACGGCCCTGGAAGGCCACGCCGATCACCCCGAGCGTAAGCATCGTGCTCGCCGTGCACAACGTTGTTTTGTTGCTCCCACGCAAGATTCAGAATCTCCTTGCCATCGATTACCCCAACATCAAAGAGATCATCATCGTTTCGGATGGCTCAACCGATGGTACAGCGGAACTGCTAGCCCACCAGCGAAGTTCGCTCATCAAGACCATTGTGCTCAGAGAGCACGTTGGCAAGGCAGTCGCCGTCAATGCCGGTGTGGCCCAAGCCACGGCAGATCTGATCCTCTTCGTAGACATCCGGCAGGAGATTGTTCCGGGTGCACTTCAGCAACTGGTCAGGAACTTTACCGATCCGAAGGTGGGCTGCGTGGCCGGCGAGCTCACCCTGTGTCGGGAGGGTCACGACGACGCCTCTGCGGCAGTCGGCGGGCTTTACTGGCGCTACGAACAGTGGATCAGAAAATGTGAGGCTGCCTTCGATTCCCCGGTCGGCGTCTGTGGATGCTTCTACGCAGTCCGCCGTGAGCTAGTTGTGCCGCAGCCTGCCGGAATTATCCTAGACGACATGTTTCAGCCGCTGTCGATCATCCGCCAGGGCTACAGGTCCGTTCTCGATCCGCAGGCCCACGTTTACGATAAATGGCCGGAGACACTTACGGGTGAGTTTCAGCGCAAGGTACGAACGCTGGCAGGCAATCTCCAGCTTTTCCAGCTTGCGCCGTGGACGCTGACCCCGCAGAATCGAGTTCTCTTCCAGCTTGTCTCACACAAGGTCATGCGGCTCATCGTGCCTTACCTTCTGGTTCTACTGCTCATCTCCGCAGTCTTTCTCGCCGCCGGGTCTCTTCTCTATGCGGCATTCGCAATTCTTCAGATTTTAGGCTGGTCCGTCGCTATCCTCGGCCTGCGTTATCAGATCCCAGTACTTCGTCGCATTGTGGCTCCGGTCAGTGCTCTGCTCGTGCTCAACGCCGCCGCCATTGTCGGCTTCTACCAGTTTCTGTTCGCGCGTGGCCCGCTCTGGAAGATATGGAATTCAAGTAAGGCGGAGTCAATATGGCCAAGTCCTACAATGAATGACCTTGTACCGCCGAAACCACCCGCCACTGTCCCGGTCATTGACATCGGCAAATGCACTTCCACCGATTCACCATCACGAAGGGAGTATCGAAAACCATGGTCTACAGCGGGAAAAAGTTAACAGTAGGTTCTTACCGCTGGGAACCAAAATGGAAATTCCGGCTGAAGCATGCCCCCGGGACCTAATAGTAGACGCCCAAAGATGGGTGTGTTGTCAGACACGAAATGGGGTAACGCATGTCAGAAAGCAATCTGGCTCAATGCAGTGGAGGCAGTTACGCCAAGCTTCTGAATGGGGTGTTTCTCCCCCTCCATTCGTCGATCAAGGGGCGGAAGTACGCACAGTTCCGTCGTTTCGTCGAACAATCTCAATGGTGGACGAGGGAGAGGTTGGAAGCGTTCCAGTTTGAGGAGCTTCGGAAAGTACTCCGCATCGCTTTCGAATCGGCGCCCTTTTACCAGAAACGATATGCCGAAGCGGGAGTGCGATTCGAAGACATCCAGACCCCCGCCGATCTACGCAGATTACCCGTTCTGGAGCGCGATGACGTCAGGCGTTTCAAGGAGGAGCTACGCTCCTCGAGTTATACCGGCAAGCTGCTTTCCCATTCAACGGGGGGATCCACGGGAGTGCCGATCCAGTTTTACAGATCCCCCGAAAGCTACGATTGGCGAACGGCCGTCACTGACCGTTCTTACGCCTGGGCCGGCGCAATTCTGGGGAATCGCGTTCTGTATCTGTGGGGCGCTCCCACTGGTCATCCCTCCCTTTGGAACCGCACTAAACTCAATGCATACCGCTGGATTCGTAATGACTTCGTAATCGATAGCTTCCATCGCGGCCCTGGTTTTTGGCACGACGTAATAAAGACCATAGACGCTGTTGGTCCAGCTGCGATCGTCGGTTACACCTCCAATATTGAGGAACTATGTGCATTCGCGCATGAGCACGGCCTCAGTTTCCCTTCGGTGAAGGGTGTCGTTGCTGCGGCCGAGACCGTGTATCCCGACCTTCGCGAGCGCGTGAAGGAGACGTTCGGTGTGCCTTTGTTTAACACATACGGGTCTCGCGAGTTCATGTCCATCGCCGTAGAGTGCGATCAGGGCGGTTTCCATGTGAACATGGAGAACATCTATCTGGAAAATGAGGAGGAAGGCCGGCAGTCGGACATTCTTGTTACAGACTTACACAACTATGCGATGCCCTTCATCCGATATCGGATAGGCGATACGGGGTTGCTCTCGCAGGATCGATGTATTTGTGGCCGTGGTCTGCACAGCCTGGCCGCTCTCGAGGGTAAAACATGGGATATCCTGCGGACGCCTTCCGGCGGGACGATCCCGGGCATTGTAGTTCGCCATTTTATGAAAGATGTTCCAGAAGTCCGCCAATACCAGGCGGAGCAGACGGATCACGATCGCATCGTGCTACGTCTCGCTCTGCAAAAGCCCCTCAGCAGGGAGAGTCATGAATTCCTAACTAACGAGTTCCGAAAGTCATTTGGAGCTGAACTACAATTGGTAATCAACGAGGTGGCGGAGGTACCCCGCAGTGCGTCAGGAAAAGTGAGATGCGTGATCGGGCTGCCGATGCACAAGCTACGCCCTTCAGCAACGGTGCCAGACGTGCCAGTTATGGCCGCACAACACTGATGCCCGTCATTCAAACAGCGCACCTTGAAGGGTAGTCAGTTAAGCACGCGGAGCAAGGTATAACCTCTGTCAAAGGTCGCGGTCACTGAATGACAACGTCAAGCAACCTAGATATAATGCGATCGTCCGCCGTGTTGGCGGTATTCGTGGCGCATGTTACTCATTGCGTCGGAGGGCCCGAGCATGCCGCGTACACCTTTGTGGAGGCGATTGGCCGATTTGGCGTAATTCTCTTCTTTCTCCACACCAGCCTGGTGTTGATGTTATCCATGGACCGGACGGCTTTGGAACCGGCGTTCGTGGCTCGCTTTTATGTGCGCCGCGCCTTCCGAATCTATCCGCTCTCTATTCTGGCGGTCACCGCAACATTCGTGCTTCGTCTGCCGCCAAACGCCTGGTCGCGGCTGCATTACGATCCCATCGGCATTTCGCAACTTGTCTCCAACCTGCTATTGGTGCAAAACCTCACACAGCGACCGCCGGTGCTGAGCCCTTTGTGGAGTTTGCCGTTGGAGGTTCAGATGTACGCGGTGCTGCCTTTTCTCTTCCTGCTGGTTAGGTTCGGGAATTGGCGCTTGCGTCTCCTCACTTGTCTCGGAATCGCCGTTTCCTCGGCCTGGGTTGTTTGGGGTCTTACGGGCAAACTTAATATCTTCGCCTTCATCCCATGTTTCCTGGCGGGTGTCATGGCCTATAAGCGTGCAGGTAGGAAACGGACCCTGCCGGCTTGGATTTGGGTCGTGCTTATCCCCGGAATGCTTCTTTCAGTTTCGGCGCTGCCTTTTTATGAGAGACACTTCCTTCGGCCAATTTCTATCTGCACGGAATGGGCTGCTGTGTGGGCGCTCGGTTTCGCGTGGTCCAAGTTCAGCGACGTCTCCTGGGAGCCGGTCGTTCGCGTCGCAGCGCAGGTCGCTAAGTATTCGTATGGGATTTATCTCGCGCACACTTATGCGTTCTACATCTGCTTCGCAAAGTTTAAAACTTCACCAGCGATCGGTGTTTTCCTGGCTACTCTCATCACAGCGGCAATGGCCGTGCTTGCCTACCACCTGGTCGAACAACCGCTCATAAATGTGGGCAAGCGCGTTGCCGCGCATATCGGCGGAAGTTGGAGTGGGTTGATTCCGGTCCCACAAATTGCGGATGATAAAGGCAGCAGGCTTCGAAGTCGTCGATCTGGGGCTGCCAATCCGCCTGACCGATGACGGCGTGCGAAAGCGGTAGCGGCAAATGCCGCGTCGCGAGTGCAATGGACGAATGTCAGGACTTCTCATGAAAAGAATGCTTCTTCTTGCGTTGCTGCTCCCTCTGCCAGCCACCGCGCAGATTACGTTGCTGGCGCACACCGCCGCTGGGTTCAGTTCTGGTTCGGGCTCTTCGCCGGTCACGACGTCGGCGATCAACACCACCGGGGCCACTATGATTGCAATTTGCGCCACAGGTGAACATTCCAACACTTCCACACCCTCCGATTCCGCATCGAACACCTGGCTCCTTGCAAATACGCAGAAAGAGGACGGCGACTTGCAGGTTAGTCTATGGTATGCGGTTGAACCTGCTACGAGTGCCACGCACACATTTACCTTCAAGGGTCAGTCTCCGGCAGGAGCGGTGATGGCTTTCTCCAACGTGGCCAGTGGCCCGGACAAGCAAAGCCAGTCGACGAGAGGATGGGGGGCACCACTCGCGTCCGGTTCGGTGACGCCAGCCAATGCGAATGAGCTTGTTCTGAGCTGTATGTCCTTTTACCCTTCAATCGCATCTCCAACCGTCTCGCCCCTGACTTTGGTCGACGAACTTCCTTACAGGGGCGGCTACAATGGGTCGCTCGGAACGGTGTCGGCGTACATGGTTCAAACCAAGGCCAGAGCGGTCAATCCGACCTGGATCTATTCGCCCAACGCCGGGGCCGCAACTGTAACAGACACGTTCTACTCGACGGTCTCACCTGCCCCTCTCATAGTGGCCGCGACAAGTTTGCCAGAGGGTTTCGCCGGAACGAAATACAGCGCGCAGTTGCAACAGAGCGGCGGAATAGGACCGTTTTCCTGGGCGCTCATTTCGGGAACGCTGCCTACCGGATTGAACCTCACTGCGGGTGGAGCGATCACCGGGACCCCTACCGCAACGGTCTCGGCAACGCCGCTGACGTTCAAGATCACGGACGGCAAATCCGACACAGCGGAAACCTCTGAGGTCGCGCTGACCATTGCGTTGAAGCCGCTGACACTCGCAGCCAACAGCTCATGCGCGTTGACCGGGAAGCAGTACACCACCTATGGCGGCTGCACCCTCGCAGCAGCCGGTGGCACTCCGCCGTACACCTACGCGTGGAAGATAGTGACAGATAACTCGTCGGCTGCGCTGCCGGAGGGATTGTCATTGAACTCGTCGACCGGGGCCATCACAGGAACCGTTTATGGACAGGGCAGCTACGTGACCCAGTTTGTGGCGACGGACAGCCTGGGGACGACGGCCACGGTCAAGGTGAAGTTTTCCTTTGCCGGCGACAACACGCTGGGCGGCTGTACGTTGTTTCCGAGCGATTCCATCTTTCATCGCAACCTTGCCAGCTTGCCTGTAGACACCTCTCCGTCCGCGCCGGTCAACCCAGCATATCTAGGCGCAAGAATACGGGCGTTCTTTGGAAACACGCCGGCGGGCCCGACGCCGAACGGGATTCCGTTTATCCGTGTTTCACATCATCAGCCATTTGTGCCGGTGACAACGAAGCTCTATCAGTCTTACTTTTCGAGTGCGCCGGTGCCGGCGTATGCGCCAGTGGAGAGCACCAGCAATAATGAGGGGGATCGACACGTGCTGGTGTTGCAAACCGCAGGAGACGGCGCGAACTGCTCGCTGTGGGAGATGTGGCAGGGAGCCTATCAGGACGGTTCGAGCGGCGCCTGGACGGATTCAAGCAATGCTCATTGGGCGAACCTGAGCAGCTATGCGATGCTTCCCGAGGGAGGGGGTTCGACTGACGCAGCGGGGTTGCCGATTCTTCCGCTGCTGCTAAATGCGGACGAGGTAATCGGAACAGGAACACCGAGCGCTCCAAATGGATCGGTGCAGCACCCGGTTCGGTTTACGGTCAGGCACATGCTGAACGCCTATGTATGGCCGGCGACGGCGCATGCGGGCGTTGGCAGTTGCTCAGGCGGCTACGAGGACAATAATCGTATGCTCAAGCAATCGGACCCGCCAACCACGTGCTCCAGCAGCGGGCCTGCGGGCGAGATTTACCGGCTGAAGGCCAGTGTGGCGACGCCGGCCTGCGCAGCGAAAAGCCCGCAGTCGGCGATCATTATCGAGGGTTTTCGCAACTACGGCATCATTCTTACAGACAATGGCATTTCGGGCGGATTGATCGGCACGCCGGATTCGCGGTGGAACGATGCCGACCTGGCCTGCCTGAGCAGCCTGACGCTGAACGATTTTGAGCCGGTCAATGTGTCAGGAATTATCGTGAACGCGACGAGCAGTTATCGGACGACTGGAGCGCCGGCCTCATCGAGCGCTGAGACGCCCGCGGTGGCCTCGCAGCGCTGAATGTGGCTGCGGATGCGGAGGAATTGTGTTTGCACATCCATTTCCAAATGAAGCCGGAACTTCCGAACCGCTTCCGGGGTCCGCACCAGAGATGAAGAGAATAGCTGACGGCGCGCCTTGGACTCTACGCTTGGGACGGCGATTATCACGTTCCGGTATTCGCGGAGGACACCGTCTGATCTCCCTCGCGGACCGCTGGGGCCAGTTTGATGCCATTGAGCGCAGCGCATAGGGCAGTCATTCCCTTGTGTTCAGTTGCAGCTTGCCTTTCGCCAGCAAGTGCCGCACTGTCATAAGAGACCCAAACCGGTTTAGATGGTCCGTGTCGGACATTAACGGAATGGTATGAGCTGCGTCTGCGAATTCAGCGCATTCCTGCCCATCGCAAATCGCCTGATAGATAGAAATGTAGGGCACATGCCACTCGTCCCTGGCTTTGCGCTCCATCTCCGCATCCAGAAGCGCTCCGCCGGCTAACAGATGCTGCTTTGCCAGAGTGGGCTTGCTCCAGGCCACGGAGTATGCGAGTAGGCGCGGCAAAGGTGCATCGTATTCCGGCACGGGACCAAGAACAATCACGGGAATCTCGTGCTTTCTCGCCCAGGACACGGTTTCGGCGAGTCCGTCCATGAATTTCTCCTGCCATCGCGCTTCCAATAAGATCCCCTGAATCGGTTGCTGGGCAAGATAGGTTTCATAGATAAAGTCCATCATCTTCCGGCAGTCTGCCGCGCCCGACTGGTGCACCAGCGGCATACAACCGCTCGTATTAGCCTGCATGAAATGAGCGTTCGAAACAGAAGATTCCAGGGGCGCCCAAAGCATCGCGGCGTGGCTGTCCCCCAACAGCAGATAATTCCGCTTTGCCTGTTCCGGCCGCAGGCAGGTATCAACCTTAAAATCCTCAAAATGTCCGGAGCTATCGATGAAACACGTCCCTTCGCGCATGGCAATGTTATCTTGCGTCTCATCCAGATAGGACGCGAGCCGGACTGACTCGGAAGGGAAACGATTCTTCAAACCGCCCAGCCAAATGATTCCCGCGGAAAAGGCCACAAAGGTAAAGACCACCGCGCCGGTAAGTGTGAAAAGCGGCCTCCCGCTCAGCTTCAGCGGACCGACACGGAAAGGTCGTTCCACGAATCTCCACGACAATGTTGCGAGCAGGAGCGAGGCAGCAAACTCAACCAACATATCGACTCGGGCCTGAGAGACCATCATGGAGTACCGCGCCGGCACAATGTCATTCACGCTGACGAATACGCACATCTTCTGAAAGACGATGACCGGCCAATGCCAGAGATAAAACGAGTAGGAGATTAACCCCACAAAGACGACAGGCCTCCAGGAAAGCGCCGCTCCGACCAGTGACCCTCCCGATTCCCCGGCGCCGATGATGAGCGCTGACCCAAGGCAGGGCAGAATCGCACTGAATCCAGGAAAAACTGTTTCTTCCGTATAAGAGCCAACGGAAACGGCGATGAGTGCCAGCCCTGCAAAGGAGAAGAGATTCCTCTGCCACGCAGCGCGGAGGCGCGGAAACATGCTTAAAGACAGGAGCGTCCCCATCAGCAACTCCCATGCGCGCGTATACGGCATATAGAAGGCAGAGGTCTTATCCTTCAAGACGACCACTTCGCTGGTAAGCAGAGAGGCAAAGAATAAAACGACCACGGCTATCTTCAGCCGCTGAGGAAACCACTTGCGAACAAGCACGAGAAAGATTGGAAATGAGATATAAAACTGCTCTTCGACAGCAAGCGACCAAGTGTGCAACAGGGGCTTCGAATGCGGAGAATCGAAGTATCCGGAATGCTTCCAGAAATAGAGATTCGAAGTCGAAGTAGTGGCCGCCAGCATGGATTTGCTGTAATTGATCAGCTCGCTCGGAAGCAGATAGATGACCGCAATTACCCCGATGACAGCTAGCATACCGAACAGTGCTGGAAAGATGCGGCGGATGCGGCGTTCATAGAATGAGACCACAGAAAAGCGGGAGGCCGCGATCTGAGAAAAGATGATGGAACTGATCAGATAACCAGAGATGACAAAGAACACATCCACGCCCACATAGCCTCCGGGAAATTTCGGTAGTCTCATGTGGAATGCCACAACGCTCAGGACCGCTATGGCCCTAAGGCCGTCAATATCGGCGCGGTATTCAAGTGCTGTCCTTTGCATCGATCCTTCACCGCCGTTTCTTTGCCTTCCCATATTCGAGTGAACCTCAACACTCAACCAATCGCCGCGCGCCGCGCTCGCGCAGTCCCCCGGTAAAGCTCCATATAGGCATCGGCCATCACTTGCAGAGTAAAGCGCGAGTGGAAGGTTGCCTTTGCATTCGCCGAGAGTTGCGTCCGCTCCGCATCGCTGCACGCCAGCCGCAGAATCGCCGCAGCCATCTCCGCAGCATCGTCCGCAGGCACGATCCATCCTGCATGCGCCAGCCGCACGACTTCTGCCATTCCGCCCACGTCGGTCACGATGGCGGGCAGTCCCAGCGAGAAGGCTTGCAGAAGCGAGACGGGTAACCCCTCCGACCGCGACGACATGATGAAGGCATCGGCCGCCGAAAAGAATGGCGCCACGTCGAGTTGCTGCCCCCAGAAGGTCACCTGCCCGGCGATGTCCAGCTGCGCGATCAGGCGCTCCATCGCCGGGCGCTCGCTGCCATCGCCCACCATCCAAAGGCGCAATTCTGGCATGGAGGAAAGCGCGGCGTGAAAGGCGCGCAGCAGCAGCGCGTGATTCTTCACCGGCTCCATACGGCCAACGTAGATCAGCGTGAATCCGCTCTTCTGCGGCCAGTCTTCTTTTGCCGCCCGCATGAGCGGGGCCGTGCCATTGTAAACGCATGCGATCTTACCTGCGGGCACGCTGGTTATTGCCTTCAGGTTGTTCACTGTTGCCTCGCAGATGCCCACCACCCAGTCGCAAAAGCGCGCCGCAAGGGCGTACTTCAACTCCGCCACAGGCCTTCGCGGCGGGCCCAGGAGACCGTGCCATGTTGAAACAATGCTTGGCACGCCCACCATTCTGGCAGGAATGGCCGCATAGATCGTTGGCGTGGAGTGATGAAGATGAACGACGTCGGGCCGCGACGCTTTGAAGATGCGGAAGAAGTTTCGCGTAGCGTCCGGCAGGTGGCGGCCGACGTTCGACTGCACAACGAAGCCTTCTTTTTGCATCTGCTCGCCGAGCGCGCCGAGCCTTGCCCACGCGTAGACGCACGGGTCGTGCCCTTGCGCCCGCTGCAGACGGCACATCTGCAACACGAGCGTCTCTGCGCCTCCGACTTCCATGCTGTCCACCACGTGCGCAATCTTCATAAAACCTGCCTGAATGTTTGAGAGCCCGGCGGTAGCGTTTTCGGCGTTTCTCCGGGTTGCGAGCAAACCATTGAGCCACCCAGATCAGGACATGTGCGTGAGGTTCACGATTCGGAGCAGGACGTACATAGCCGCCAGCAGGCTGATCATCAACACCCCGGCATATACCAGCGTACGCGCCAGGGGCAGACGGGGAGCAATCATCCCTCGATCGAGAGCCATCTGGAAAACGACCTCAGCCATGCCACCCAACAGAAAGAACGTCATCACATAGGCGCGCGACAGAAACCACGCTGCAACCAGGAACCCCGTAAGCGACAGGACCAGCAAACGCCCAAGGCGGTTGATCTCAGCCTTGTCGAGTGCCTGGACCTTCCATGCCGGCTGCGGGAGGCGCAACTCCTCGGGCACGATGGGTTCTCCTTCAGTCACTTTCGTTGGCGAAGCAACTGCCAGAGCGTCTCTTATGGTGGGGAACAGAAACAGAGACCAGAAGTACAGTCCAAACAAGCCAAGCTCCACTGCGCAAACCATCACCGAGTTGTGCGCAGTTTGGCGAGTATCTGTATAGTCCGGCATGTTGCCTAAACCAACTCCGAACAACGGATGAGCCTTCAGAATTTGCAGTCCCTCACCCCAAAGCGAGGTGCGGTCTGAGCCCGATTGGGCCGATATCCCCCGCCCTCCCGTAAAGTTCAGGGCAATGGACGCGGCGAACAACGCGCCTGCCAGCAGCAGCGCAGGCAGCGTCCCAATGCGCCGCCGCGCTGCCACGATGGCCATCGCTATCAAGGCCAGTAGAGCGCCGCGCGAGTGCGTTAGATACACCCCGAAAAGCAACCCACACAACGGCAAAATCACAAAGGCGATGTTCTGAAACATCTTCTTCGCTCGCCAGAAGATAAACATCAGCGGAATCACGCAGACCGTCAGTTGACCGAAGTCATTCGGGTCGTTGATCACTCCCAGTCCTCTGATCCGGTAACCCAATTCCCCCTGATCGCTCTTCATGGCTATAAGGTATGGGTGTTCCCTGTTCCACTCGTCTGTATCGACGCTCTCCGTGGTTCCTGGTTGAGCAACCCCGCTCTCCGGAACTCCGCGGAGGAGATCGATGCCTCCGTGCGCAATCACAAACAGGCAGACGAACAGCAGCATTAGGATTACAACCTGCAGCTTCCTCTTCGAGTTGCAGTGCAGGCACACAAGGAAGAATGCGAAGGCATTCGGAATGAAGTCGAGGAACGCTTTCACCGCGCCTCCGAGCCAATGCTGCGCAATAAGCACTGAAAATGAGGCCGCAATCGCCAACCCGATCAAGGCCAGTGATTGCGGTGTCTTCAGAATGAACGATTTGGTAAGCGCGGGCAGTGAGACAGCAAGGACGAGCACTGCAAGAATCAGCTCAATGCGATAAGCCGCAAGCGGCCCGAACAAGGTAGGCGGCGTGAGATAGGACGTAACGAAATAAAGAATGCTGAGGACAAAACCCATTGCGAATGGTCCGATTGGTGGTGAAAGCCGTCATCAGGATAACCCGGCCAGTTGAGACCCACGCAGAAGTACAGCACAAACCCGACAGAAAAACAGAAACCGTAAGCGGTACGAACATGCGCCCACAAAGAAGTTACGCAGGAGCCTTGATGGGCCCTGGCGGTAATGGGAGTTGCCCGTCAAGCGCCTGCTCTCCGCCCGACAGGAAATCAGCACCGAATCCTCGCCTTGCGAATTGCTCATGCCGCTCCGCGAGAGCTCTGCGACGCCCGATTGCCTGGCACAAGCGCGAACACAAACTCTGAGCAGTTCGCTTGGCCCATCGAGACCTGTCAGCCAAGCTGTCTGTGGCGTGCCTTTCGCTCCGGCCGCAGTGGCGAAGCGCTTCAGCGCCTCGTGCATTCGCCCGCCAGCGTCCCATTCTCAAATCCCTCCCACTCCGGCAAAAGAGAACCTCTTTGGTACATCGATGCGCAAGATGTTGCACATCCCCTGAGGATTACGAGCGCAAGTCATTGTATCTAAAGGCATTGTCTTTGGCTCGCCATGTGCATGGAGAGAAACGAATGCGACTGGTGCGCGCAGGGAAGGTCTGCATAGCCCTGCCGATCAGGCGTGGAGTTCCGGGGCCTTCAAAGTCGGAAAGGTATGCCCCTGGAAGTTAGCGGCGAGTCCTGGCACGAGTGCCAGTGGCATCGCATGATGTTCGAACTTCAACGCGTAGGCCGTGGAAACCGCAGTTCAACCCTTGGCCAGCCCTCTGCAGGGGGCACACGCAGCGCAAATGCCCGCAAGGGCGACTCCAGGAGGAGCAAATGAAGAAATCTTATGTAGCTCTAATTGCAATAGGGGCAGCGCTTGCGATTACGCCGGCAGCAAAGGCAGACACGTATTACTACACGTATTCTAGTCAGGCCGTCGACGCCAGCGGGATGCTTTCGGCAACCGAAATCGGCAGCACCGGCGTGTACGAAGTCACTGCCGGAACTATCAACATCAATTTTGGCAATGGGGATATGACCGGAGTCCTCGATCCAAATCCCAATGGTGCCAGTCCGTATAATGCCAATTTAGTTTGCGGGTATTGCGGCAACATTGACGATTTACTCTACCCTTCGAGCAATTCACCCGCAATTAGCAATAACGCCGGAGGCATGCTCCTTGACTATTACGGCCTCTTATTCACGGTTAATGGCCAGTACGGTTACACGAATATCTGGGCTGGTGACAACAATGGCTACGGAACTCTCTACTCCACCAGTGGCGGATGGGACGCCTACGGTGGGGGTACGTTCACGATTTCGACGACGCCGGAACCCGGCTCCCTGCTTCTGCTCGGCACCGGATTGCTCGGCCTGGCGTTCGCAGCCTTCCGGAAGGCGAAGTCGTCCTTGCATTCGTAGCCAAACGCCCACAAGGGCGACTCCAGGAGGAAGAAATGAAGAGGTTTTGCCTAGCTTTACTCGCAATCGCAGCGGCCCTTGCGATCACGCCGGCAGCGCTGGCCGACTCCACTGTCGTATATAGCAGCGGCCCCAGCAATTACAGTATGGATGCCTGGGACATTACTGCGTATTGGGTGTCGGATGAGTTCACCTTAACCCAGGCTGCAACCATCACAGGCTTCACCTTCGACGTTTGGATTGTCCCAGGGGATGCGCTCACCAGCGTGGACTATTCCTTTGGGAGCACTATGGACGATGCTTCTTTCGGGTCAGGTGCGGCAACCACGACCGCGGTCAACGACAACATAGTGGTCAGCCCTCCCTACGGCATCACCTACGATGTCTATACCGAGTCTGCCTCCATCGCGCCTGTGTCGCTTTCGGCCGGAACCTACTTTTTTACCCTCCAGAACGGCGTAATGTCGCCAACAAGTAACACCAACGACGGAATCTCCTGGGATGAGAATGACGGCTCGTCAATCGGATATGAGAGCTGGCTCGAATCAAACGACTATGGTTCCATCGGCGACTTCGATTGCAATTTAGAGGGCTATTGCAATGTCGACGGGAGCGATGCGCTCACGGGGGGCGAGACATTCACGCTCACGGCCACACCGGAGCCCAGCAGCCTTCTGCTTTTGGGAACCGGCCTGCTCGGCCTGGCGTTCGTAGCCTTCCGGAAAGCCAAGGCATCGGGCTTGGCCTTGCATTCATAACCAAATGCCCGCGAGGGCGACTCCAGGAGGTAAGAAATGAAGAGATCTTGCCGCATATTTCCACACACACGGTCGCACCTCGGTTAATTCACCAACCTCACGGCCGCCAGTCATCCCTGCGCGGGCCCCCAATTCCTGATTCAGGAGATTTCGGCCATGAAAACCGCATGGTTTCTTGTGCCATTCTTATTCGCCGTTGGCGCGGTATCCGTTTGCCGTGCTTCCGACATCACGTACAACGTCAATCTGACCGTCAACCCGACCTGCAACTTCTCATATGGAACCTGTGCGACTGTCATTGGCGACATCGTAACGGATGGCGCCAACGGACCTCTCGCGCCCAGCGACATTGTCAGTTGGAGCATGCTTTTGACCAATATCTGCGAAACCTGCTCAGGGGCGGGGGACTCTGAGGATATCGACGGCCCCCAGACGATACCAGGAGCTTCCGGACTCACCGCGTACTACCCTTCTGCACCCGAAACCGGACTGATTGCAACTGCAACCCAGCTCAGTTTCAATTTCAGCGGCTCGGACACGGTTTTCTTCTATACGTCCGGCACCATTCCCGCAACCGGCAACTTCGTCTGCTTTTCCGGGACGACAGTGACTCAATGCGAGACCCTGGATACGGGGAGCATAGGTTATGGCGCTCACCTATTCTGGCCCGGATTCTCAGCCGAGAGCGGGACCCAGGTTATCGCCACAGCCTCAGGTTCGCCCGTTCCCGAGCCCTCCAGCCTGCTGCTACTCGGTACCGGCCTGCTCGGCCTGGCGTTCGTAGCTTTCCGGAAGGCGAAGTCGTCCGGGCTGACCTTGAGCATGTAGTCGCTTTGTTTCTCTTGTTCGTCTTTCACGGATCGGAAAAGGCCACTGGCGCTCATTCGGCTTTTCGCACCACGGCATGCGGTTCTTCCAATCCGCAACGCGAACAGGATCCCCATGTCCAATCCGGATCCGCGGCCGCTGCCGTCGCTGCCTGAACTCTCAAGAGAAACCACAAATGTTGCGACAGCACTCGATTCAGTTACCCTGATTAAGGGCCATTATCGCCAAGCGAGAATTACGTTCAGCTTCCTCCGCATTAGCCCCGCGTCAGGAAAATCGGCAGGCCCTGCTTAAGATCGTATGTTGGCCGGTAGCGCTCTCGGTTGTACATGGTGGCGACGTCTACTTTGCGCGGCCCAAGTTTGGGATCGGGGATCGGCACCATCGTGTAGCAGCCACTGCTAATCGCCGTCATCAAGCCGGTCTTTCCCTCTTTCACGGCGTCCATCGCCATTCCCGCGAAGGTGATGGCCACCATGCGGTCGATGAAATCCGGACTACCGGAGCGCAAATCGTATGTCAAGTCACTGACAACGGTGTCTTCGCCGGTGGCAGCCTTGATCTCGTTACTCAGGTCCTCCGCCACGCTCATCTTCTTGCGGTGGCCAAAGGCATCGGCTGGGCCATATTCCTTTACCGTGTATCCTTCCCACTCCGCACCCTCGGAAAGAATCACCAGCGAGTAGTTGCTGGGATTGTTGTGCTTGTCAGCGACCAGGATCTCGATCAGGCGTTGCAAATTCACCTTGAACTCGGGGATGCAGCAGCGCAAGGATGTCACGTATGCGGTGTAGAGGGCGGTGTAGCCGGCGTCGCGTCCGAACACCCGGAAGATGCCGATGCGCTCGTGCGAGCCGACCGTCGTCCGTTGCCGCTCGATGGCGTCCATGGCGCGCGTGATGGCGGTTGAAAAGCCGATGCAATACTCGGTATTGCGAACGTCGTTATCCATGGTCTTCGGCACCGCGATCACCCGCACGCCCTGCCGATCAAGTTCGGCGGCATAGCTAAGGGTGTCATCGCCGCCGATTGCCACCACGTAATCAAGCCCCAGCGTCTCGATATTCTTCAGCACCGCCGGCGTCACATCGAACAGCGTGCTGGTTACGCCATTCTTGGTGGATTGCTTACTTGAAAACTGTTGCCCGTTGAGCGCCGGCGGCAGCTCTTGCATCTTGGTGGGATTGGTGCGCGAACTGTGCAGATAGGTGCCGCCCGTGCGATCGATCGTGCGGGTGTTCTCGCGGTTGAGGGGCTGGATATATCGCGAACGGCTGGCCGGATCTTTCAGATCGACGTGCGTCAATCCTTCCCAGCCGCGCCGGATACCAAGGACCTCATATCCGATTTCAGTTCCCCGGTAGACCACCGACTTGATGACCGAGTTCAGGCCCGGGACATCGCCGCCTCCCGTTAGAATGCCAATTCGCTTTGCAGACATGGAAAGTACCCCTTTCCTTGCAGGAATCCCTGTTCCAGCTCTGAGCACCCAAGATTAGGCTCCTCTTGAGCTGTATCGCAAGACCCAACCTTCCTCTGCAGCCGAGGAGGCAAGCAATTTTAAGAGCTCTGGCGAAGGCTTCAGGCAGAATCCAAACCCGGATGCCGCGCGCAGCCCGGCCCGCTGCTACTCGCCGTGGCTACGCGACCACTCCCACAATGCACGATCGAGCGTGCGCAGCGGCGTGGGACCGGGGAGTTCGCTCTGCGGCTTGACGATGTTGCTGTCGGCCAGGCGCTTGCAAAAGGCCAGATACTCCTCATAGAAATGCACGTCGTGCCGGGCGTACCCCACCGCTTCCAGAACACGGTAGTCCAGCACCGTGTACCGCTCAGGGTAGATCGCGGCCAGAATCGCCGACGCCACGGAGATATCTACGCCGTGCAGTTCGAGCAAAGCCTTTACGGCAGCTTCAGTGGACGACTCGGGCGCGGCTGCGATCGCCAGGACGTGCCGGACCTGCTCGTTGCTGTTGCCGATCAAATATTGCACCGCGCGCTCCGACTTCCAGCGCACGATCGCTTCCAAATTGTAAAGCGAATAGTCTCCATTGCGAATCGCTTCCCCGGCTTCGAATGCTGCCTTTTCAATCTCATGCTCTTTCTCGCCGGACTTCTGCCAATACTGCTCTGCCAACTGCTGGAGCTCCGACTCCGCGGGCTGAAGCTGAAAATAGGCAACCATTTCGACTTCCTTCCTTTCATAAAAACGCAATCACAATAGGCCCGGCATGAAGTCTTTGTCAACAACACAGGGGGCCCTCGGCGAAGGCGCACCGGCCTAGTTGATTCGGCGTCATACGCGAACTAGAGCGCGTAGGCCGCAGTCTTGCCGTTCGCCGTACCCACCTCGATCTGCCGCAACAATCCTATAATCTGCTCCGGTGTCTGCTTCCTGCCTTGTGCCATTTCATGCCCTTCCTTCATCCCAGCTTCTCTCACAGCTACTGATCCAAAAGGTGCCCGGGCACTCTAAGACGAGGTGCAGCTTCCGGAGCAGGGGAGTATTCAGATTTTGGTCCAGGAATTGGCGATCCCAGCAGTCGCGGCACTAGAAAGACAGGTACACCCGATGGCGCTGCTCTTGAGGACGCACGGAGCGAGTGTAGGCGCAGAAAATGAGAACAAGGAACATTAGCGAAAGCGGCTCCGCTCCGTGTAGTGGGCTGCGTCATGACAGTGCCATAAGAATCTAAAAGAGTCTGACCGCGCGACCTCTGCTTTTTCGCTCCGGCGAGGGTTCGATTAGGGTGCTGAAGCCTCAAAATGGGTGCTTTTGGGCGCTTTCTGAGCCATCAGTGCGCTTTAGAATCAATGAGTTACGATTCGGACTCTAACTGTCACGGCAGAGGTCGCGGGTTCGAGCCCCATCGTCCCCGCCGCACATTCCAAGGAACTTGGGCGTGTTTGGCATACGACATTCAAAGGCACAATAAAAGGACAATGCGGAAGACTACGGCGAGATGGATTGATCTCGTCTAAATTGACCCGTTATGGGATACGTATTCTTAGGGCAAAGCCAATTTCAAATGTGGGTTGATGATTCTTACTCTTGTTCGGCTAGTTC
>Ga0326728_10002953_pt1 | contig 54854 bp, 45 predicted proteins | sample MB3enrmetagenome_FD_207602 | JGI IMG/M metagenome (GOLD analysis project Ga0326728, IMG submission 207602) | Lab enriched peat soil microbial communities from McLean, Ithaca, NY, United States - MB31MN | ecosystem: Environmental > Terrestrial > Soil > Wetlands > Peat | place: USA: New York... | reverse complement strand
ACCAGCTCGCCAACAGCACGTGGACGCCGAGCTTTTACGGATATGATGCCCTCGGCAGCGTGCGGCAGTTGACCAGTTCGACCGGCGCGGTGACGGACACCTACGACTTTGATGCCTGGGGCAACGCCGTCAACACGACCGGCTCGACCCCGAACGCGTACCTCTACCGCGGCGAACAGTTCGACCCTGATCTGAACCTCTACTACTTGCGAGCCCGCTACCTCAGCCCGCTCACAGGTAGGCTCCTGACGAGAGATCCAGCGGCCGGTCGCATCAAGGTTCCAGCGACACTGCACAAGTACCTTTATGCAGGCGCTGACCCGGTGAACTTCGAGGATCCCAGTGGAGAAGGGAGAATCGAACGAGCCCTAGTAACTCTCGTTATAACTGTGGGGCTCTTGGTTGAGGAGCCTGAGGCTGCTCTGCCACACATCGAACTTGAAGGTCTGGAGGCGATCTGGGATTTTGCAAGCAAAGTTTTGGTGGCGGCGATCACAGGTCCCAAAAAATGAGGTTCGTCCAAGAGTGTAACGGAGCCTGAAGTCCTTTGATTACACGGGGTGCCGATTGGCAGGCAGTTGAAGAGCACCCCGGAGCGTTTCTATCCTTCGATGTTGTTTACCAAAACACACCGACGCGAAACGACACTGTACAGGGCGGCGAGTTGGAAGACGGCACGGCAAGCCGTGGCGAAGGTCGAGTCTCACCCTTGGGAACTGTTCCCCAGGCGGGGGCTCATCGTTACCAACCTGGAGACCGATAGCCGGGCAGGGGTGGGGTTCTACAACAAGCGGGGACGGCGGGACAATGGATCAAGGAGGACTAGCGGTGAACCAACATCAAAGAGATTGAGATGCCGAGGGAGATGCTCAAAGTCGTTGCAATGCCCGTGGGAGAAACGACTGTCTCAGCACGGACAACTTCTGAAACGCTGTATCTTCATAACACTCAATCACGCTTTTCGGAGAGGAGCCCAAAATGACATCAGATCCCGTTGGTGGAGGACGGCCGTTGATTGAGCACAACGCTCCCCGGAAGAAAGTCATACTCGGGGCAATTTGGATTACCACTCTGCTCCTCCTCATCACGGCGTGGCTCTGCCGAGTGACCGTCGAGCCAGGACACGAGCTTGTCTTCAATGCCAAGCCGATGATCCTCCTGTGGACCGGAGGAGTCAATTCCGCTCCACTACGGGAGGGCTCGGCCTTCGCAGCACCGACGACATCGACAATCGACGTGGACATGCTTCCGACAACATATGACGAGGAGTTCAAGGACATCATGGCGAAGGACAACAACCCGGTGGATTATCACGCCGCCGTGCGCCTTCGCATACTCGATTCCGTTGCCATGGTCAAGAACTTCGGAACTAGTTGGTATAAGGATAACCTACAGCGCCCGTTCCAGACGATGAACCGCCAGGAGCTTCGCCAGTACTCCATGCCGGAACTCGCACTTCAACAGGAGGTCGTTCTGACGGTCGAGCAAACGCTGAAGGGTCAGCTCGCCGAATACGCGAAGGCGATCCATCGCAAAGACGGAACACCAGGCGGCCTTCCGGTCGAAGTCCAGGACGTGACGCTCGGTCGCATCTCGCCGCAACCCGAAATCGTGAACGCATACAACGAGACCGGTGTGCAGCAACAGCGTGCCAAGACCGAGCATCAACGAGCGCTGGCCGAAGATGCACGTAAGGAAGCCGAGACCAAACGAGCGCAGGCCGACAGATCGTATCAAGATGCGATGGGCTTGACCGCAGGGCAGTATATCCAGCTCATGCAGATCAAGATGTGCGCTGAGAAGCAGGGCGGATGTACAGTAATTCTGAACGGCGGTGCTACGCCGATTGTCAGCGTGAAGTAGTTCTCAGCGGAAGTGGGGACGCATCTTCCGACAAGTGGCGTATTCAACCGGTTTGCAGTCCAGCTTCATATACAACGATCTGAACCGTGTAGGCAACCACAGGCCAACCTGCAACTCCTCCTCGTGCAGGTCGCCTGCCGCCGCACGGCGTTCGAGTTCCTGAAGCCTCGAGTGCTTCTGCAGTATTCCTTCGCACAACACCTAAATTCAAAAGCTTCTTTTCGCTGGGCGTCGTCATCTTCGCTTGTCGCCAATTGGGGCGCGGTCGGCGGCCCTCCCTGTACCGCATGGGCAACGCGCGGAGCGGGCAGTTGATCGCCGGCGTGGGTCGTGGAGGTAGGTTTTGCAGCCTCAATCGAGGCGGGGCTTGCGACGGGAACGAGCTATAGGAGGCGCTGCTTGGCCAAGCCGCCGTAATACCCTTGAGGGTCCAGTGTCGCTGCACGGCGGAAATAGGCGGCGGCGGTGGCGTTTTCGAGCGCTAGCATGGCCATGCCGGCGCGCCAGCAGAATCCTGCGACCTCCGGCAAGTATTTCGGGTCCATTTCGCGCGCGCCGGCTTCAATGGCCTGCTGCGATTCGGCGGCGTGCCCCAGGAGCGCCAGAGCCCACGCCTGACTGCCGCGAATCCTTGCCAAGTGCTCCCGGGCTGTCCGTTCGGTCAGCGAATCGCGGTAAAACTGAAGCGCGCGCTCCGCGTCGCGCAGTGCCAGCCCCGGTCCCGTGCCTTGGAGCAACCGCAACTCGGCAAGCCCGCTCAATGCCACCGAGCGGGTGGGCATCAACCGCGCGGCAGCCTCAAAGGACTGCCTGGCCTCCTGGTAGCGGCTCTGCGCCAGCAGAACCCGCCCCAGGTTCTCGAGCCCAAGTAGTCGATCGGCTCTGTTGCGCTGGGGTGCCGCCAATTCGCGTAGTATCGTCTCCGCTTCCTGGGCCCGGCCGGAATAAAAGAGCGTGTCTGTTCGCAAGAATTTGTAGCTGCTGACGGACCGCCAGCTCAGAGGTCCGTCGAGCATCTTCAGCGCCTTGCCATAGCGGCATCGCTTTATTTCGCTCTCGATGCGGATGCCCTGGAGCATGTACTGCATGCCCACGGCAACCGCGATGCCGGGGATGGCCGCGAGCCACCAGATGCTCAAATGGTCTGCCATGCAGCCCTCAGTGTAACATCCGGCTACGAACTGCCGGTCAGGATGCCGGCGGCGGACACCAGCGCGCAGCCGAAATGGGAGGACAGCGACAGCCTGATCCGCGGCGCTCTTCATGAGGAAGCGTGACCCAATGAGACCGCACCATTATCTGCCCTTTGCCGCGCTGTTGATTCTCGCCCCGCAGCGGATAGCCACGCCGCAAGCTAGCCAACCGGGTTGCCAGGCAGGCCCGCTGGCGACGGCCAGCCCAGCCGGGCTCCGGCATTCGCCGGTCCGACAAGCCCTCCGTTACTGTCCTGGTGTTCTCCGATTTCGAGTCCTTCCCCTGCGCCCGCTCCGCCAGCGTGCTGGCCGGCACCCTCGCCCAAACCGGAGACGTCCGCCTGATCAGGGGACCATAACCGGCATGTTCACCGTATCCAACCAGGTGACCGTGCCGTGGGGCGTGCCCGCTCCAACGCCACCAACGAACCCGCCGCCCGGACTCAACATCACCGTCTCCGGCGCCACGGTCTTGACCCTGCCGGACAACTCGATTTACACCGCCACGGCTACCGACCCCGGACCCCCGGCTGGCGGGACCATAGCCATCGCCTGGTCTCAGGTGAGCGGCCCCGCCACGGTGACATTCAGCGCTCCACAGCAGGCAGTGACCACCGTGACCTTCCCGGCGCCCGGCGCCTACACGCTGCTAGTCACAGCGACCGACTCTTCTTCGGGCACGAGAACGCTGCAGGTCGGCCCCATCATGGTCAATCCTCCCGTCGCCATCGAGCTTGCCTCGGGCTGGATCGGCTCCCCGGCCAACCACGCCTCGGTCACCGGCCTGGTTCCCATCACCGTGGCCACTGGCGAAACCCTGACCGGCGGCACGCTGACCTACTATCCCATCGCCAACCCGGACGCGGTCACCGTGCTGAGCTCCTCCACTACCGGTGGCCCGGGCGCCACCCTGGCGACACTCGATACCACCTTGCTCGCCGACGGCTCCTACTACGTCATCCTCCAGGCCACCGATAGCACCGGCAACAACCAGGCCAGCGGCGTGGAAATCCAGGTCATCGGCGATTACAAACCCGGCCGCGTCACCACCAGCGTCACCGACCTGGTCGTGCCCGCCCCCGGCCTGCCCATCCGGATCACCCGCACCTACGACAGCCTGACGCGCGCCACCTCCAGCGATTTCGGCAACGGCTGGTCGCTCGGCATCAACGTGCAGTTGGACGTTTCCCCGCAACACGATGTCACACTCACGCTCAACGGCCAACGCCGCACGTTCTACTTTACGCCCTTTCAGCCGGGCGTTTACATAGACGGCATGTTCATTCCGAACATGCTGGGCGTGTACTTCTGGTCATACACGCCCGAACCGGGGATGTACGGCACGCTCACCCTCGGCAACGACGGCTCGGACATGCTCGGAACCACGGGCTGCCTGTTCGACTGGCTCCAGGCCTACGACAACTCGTACGTCTGCTACGACGGCATTGGCACGTACAACCCCAGCGAGTACGTCTACACCGACCCGTACGGCCGCGTCTACACCATCGGCGGCGACGGCAGTCTGCGGTCCATCCAGGACCTGGGCGGCAACACGCTGACGGTGACGCCCACCGGAATCCAGGCCAGCAACGGGCTCAACGTGCCGTTCACGCGCGACAACCTGGGGCGGATCACGCAGATCAGCGACACGCTGGGCCATCAGTACAACTACGCGTACGACGCCAGCGGCAACTTGCAGAGCGTGACGTACCCGGTGGACCCGCTGCACCCCTCCGATCCGGCCAATCCGTCCAAGGTCCCGGTGGCGCAGTACAATTACGACCCAACCCACCTGTACACCGGCGGGACCGATCCGCGCGGCTTCCCGCTGCCCAGTACCACGTACGACACTTCCGGCCGCCTGCAATCCGTGACCCTGACGGCCGACGGGGCCACCACCTACAAGACTTCGTACGCCTACGACACCGCCGATCCGGTGACCGTCACCTACCCGGACAGCAGCACCGCCGCGGGATACACGACCACCATCACCAACCCGGACCTGAGCACGACCACGCAGATCTACGACAGCTACGGCATGCTGCTCTCGTCCACCGACCCCCTCAGCCATACCACCACCAACAAGTACGACGCCAATCACAACCTGATCGCCGTCACCGATCCGCTGGGCCACACCACCAGCTACACCTACGATTCGAACGGCAACCGCACCTCGGTGACGTATCCGGCGACGGCGACGACCAAGAACACCACCAGCCAGACGGCCTACAACGCCTACAGCGAACCCATCGCCACCACCGACGAGTTGGGCAACGTCCGCACGTTCAGCTACGACTCGAACTTCTGGCCGCAACTGGCCACCGACAAGCCGGGCGGCCCCACCGACAGCCTGCACCCGGTGGTGAGCTTCACCTTCAACGCCAACGGGACCATGGCGGCCAAGGCCGTGGGCTACGACCTGACGCAGACGCCGGGCGCGGCCACCACCTATGTGTACGATACGTACGGGAACCTGCAACGGCAAACCGATCCGCTGGGAGCCGTCACGGCTTACACCTACGACAACCTGGGCCGCAAGACCTCGATGACGCCGCCTTCGCCGGCCGCCCCAACCACCTACACCTACGACGCCCTCGGCCATCTGAGCAGCGTCACCGTCACCTCCAACGATCCGAACACGCCGAGCCAACTGACGCATTACGCGTACGATCCCAACGGCAACAAGACTTCGGAGACCGACCCGAACGGCAACGTCACCGCGTACGCCTACGACCAGTTGAACCGGCTGAAGACGGTGACGTACCCGACGACTCCGCCGTCGAGCACCAGCTACACCTACGACTACCGCAACAACGTCACCGGCACCACCGACCAGGCGCTGCACGTGACGCAGAACGTCTATGACACCGCAGGCCGGCTGACGAGCGTGACCACGGCGTACGGCAGCGCGGACGCGAGCACGACCTCGTACACCTACTACGCCGACGGCCGCAAGGCGAGCGAAACGGACCCGCGCCAGAACACCACGAACTACGGCTACGATCAGGCCGGGCGGCTGACCAGCGTGACGGCGTCGGCGGGAACGCCCAACCAGAGCCTGACCAGCTACGTCTACGACGACGCAGGCAACCAGACCGGCGTGACCGACGCCAACCTCCACACGACGCAAAGCCAGTACGACGCGCGGCGGCGGCTGACGCTGACGACTTACGACGACAAGACGACCACGCAATACGCCTACGACGGCCCCGGCAATCTCACGCTGGTGACGGATCAGGCGGGGAACCAGGTGCAATACACCTACGATCTGAACAATCAACTGCGGTCGGTGGTGCAGTTGAACCACCCCAACCCGGCGCACAACACGACCGCGTACGGCTACGACAGCAACGGGAATCTGATCACGCTGGCGGACGCCAACACGCACACGACGCAGAACGGGTTCGACCCGCTGAACCAGTTGAACCAAGAGACCATGCCGGCGGGGCAGACGCAGACGCGGCTGTACGACGCGGCGGGGAACCTGACGTCGCTGAAGGACTACAACGGCCACACGACCACGTACACGTACGACTCGCTGAACCGGCTGACGCAGCGGACGCCGGACGCGGCGACGGGGGACGTGGCGGAGAGCTTCACGTACACGGCGACGGGGAAGCGGGCGACGATGACGGACGCGAGCGGGACGACGACCTATGGGTACGACGATCACGACCGGCTGGTGACGAAACAGACGCCGCAAGGGACGCTGAGCTATACTTATGATCCAGCGGGGAATGTGGCGACGATGCAGTCGTCGAACGTGAACGGAGTGTCGGTGGCGTATACGTACGACAGCCTGAACCGGCTGGCGACGGTTGTGGACAACCGGCTGCCGGCGGGAGCGAACACGACGTCGTACAGTTATGATCCGGCGAGCAATCTGGCGACGGTAACGTATCCAAACGGTTTGCAGAGCGCGTTCACTTACGATGACTTGAACCGTGTAACCGCGATGAACGCGGCGAAGGCGAGTTATAGTTACACGCTGGGGCCGACGGGGAACCGGCAGTCCGCGGCCGAGTCCAGCGGCCGAACGCTGAACTGGAGTTACGACGGCATTTACCGGCTGACGAACGAGACCATCAGCCTGGACCCGATGTCGAAGAACGGCACGGTGGCGTACGCGCTGGACCCTGTGGGGAACCGCCAGTCGCAGACGTCGAGCATCCCCGGCATCCCGATGGCCAGCTTCTCTTACGACGCCGACGACCGGATACTCTCGACGGAGAGTTACGACGCCAACGGCAACACGACGGTCTCCGGCTCGCGAACGTTCGCGTACGATTTCGCGAACCGCTTGAAGAGCATGAACGGCGGCGCGGTGACCCTGGTTTACGATGGCGACGGCAACCGCGTGTCGAAGACCGTCGGTGTCACTACCACGCGCTACCTGGCGGACGAGCTGAACCCGACCGGCTACGCGCAGGTAGTCGAGGAAATTGGCGCTGGCGGTGTGCAGCGGACCTATACGTACGGCCCGCAACGCATCAGCCAGAACCAGCTCGTTAGCGGCGCGTGGACGCCGAGCTTTTACGGATACGACGGCTTCGGCAGTGTGCGGCAGTTGAGCAACTCCGCCGGGACGGTAACGGACACCTACGATTACGATGCGTGGGGCAACGCCGTCAACACGACGGGGACAACGTCCAACGTGTATCTGTACCGTGGCGAGCAGCACGACCCCGACCTGAGCCTGCACTATCTCCGCGCCCGCTACTTCAACCCGCTGACGGGCCGGTTCTTGACGCGGGACACCTGCCCCGGTGCCCCCACGCAACCGGCTACCCAGCACAGGTATCTCTACGCCAACGTCGATCCTGTCGACGAAAGCGACCCCAGCGGAATGTTGGCGCCAACCCCAGGGCTCTCGGAATACCAGATGATCACGCGGCTTGTGGTTGGTGTCGCAGCTGTGGCGCTTCCGGTCGCAACGGCGGTAATTGTGGGGAAATGGCTGGCAGCCAACAATACGCTGACCGCCGCAAATGCAGCCGCATCGGGCAAGTCGCCTCAGGCAACAGCTACGGGTAACCAGCGATCATGTAGGGGCTTCATCCAGGCTCAGCGCGACACATGGATCAGGTCCGTGAGCTGGGCCCAGGCGCTCCCGCCCACGGGCACCGACGGTCTGGACATGCTGCTGGCGCTAGTGTCACAGCTAACCGCAACGGAGGCGGGTGACCTCGAACAACCGATTGCCAAGGCAAACACATTCATTGGAACCTATTGTCCATCCGTCGGTGGATGCCCTGAGGGAACAAACAAGCACTGGTACGGCAAACGGGGCCGGCGAATCGACCTTAGGGTATGGAAATGCGTGGCCTTCAATTGAACGGTGTCGCTCGCGTGCAAGGTGCGCCCACTCTCCAGAAACAAGCGCGCAACTCGTTTGTTTCTGTCACTGACGACGCCTTCCGAGTGGCGTCCGATACTGTCAAGGCTTATAGGAACGCGGGGTCGGACTCAGATCGGCGATGGGCGGTTTTCGCCTGGCGCCGGCGTTTGATTCGATCCGCCCGAGCGAAAGGAGCATAGGTTCGATGGCGGTGGAAATCGGCTGGGATCAACTAGCTTCTGCCCTTCGGCTTTCGACGCCGCAGGGTAAGACCCAGGGCAGCGAGGCCGCCCAACGTGCGCTTGAAATGATCCTCGGCGAGGAGACGGTGAGAGCGGCAGTGGACTACTACATCGCGGTGGAACCAGGCTATGAGCTGGCGCGCTCCGTTCTTTGGCTTCTGCGGCCGTGGAGCGCCATGGCCCGCTGCCACGAGCTTGCCGCGCCGTCTAACGACATCGAAACGCGCCGAAGCGCCGTCGAACTCTTGGCCGTCGTTGCCGACCGTCGTGCGCTCCCCTGGGTCTCCGAATTCTTAGACGACGGGGATCCCCAGGTTCAGGGCTGGGCAGTCGGGGTTCTCGATCAGATGGTGTTTTCAGAGCTGATCGAACCTGAGGAGGCCGAGGAGGTTCTCAAAAGAGCAGAGCGCCACGAAAGCGCGGCCGTCCGCGAGCAGGCCGAATCCATTCGAGGGTATCTGCGGGATCGAGAGCGGAAGGTGACGAGGGGAAGAGGAGACGGGAGGAACGGGTCGGACGGGACGTCTTCTAACGAAGCCTGATCCAATGAGACCGCACGCCTCCCCTGTGCGTAGCCAGAACGTGGTCCGCAGTGCTCGTAGCGCTATGTAGCGTGAACCGGCGTGGATGCGTAGACAGCGGCCTGCGACCTGAAGGTGAGCACTTGTTGGCGGCGAGGTGATCGGAAGAAGCCCGCACGGATTCCGGGCCGCACAGATGCGAAAAGACGCTTCTGCGGGCGGGTCTGCGGCGCGGTGCGCGTCGCCGTGCGATTTGCGATCACGGCGACGACCGGAACGCTAACCCATTCCGAAGATCTTCTCCTACGCCGCTTCGCGCCACGTATAGCGATGGTGCAGGCCTGTGCGTAGCCAGAACGTGGTCCGCAGTGCTCGTAGCGTTATGTAACGTGAACCGGCGCGGATGCGTAGACGGCGGCCTGCGAACTGAAGGTGAGCAGTTGTTGCCGGCGAGGTAGTCGGAAGCGGCCCGCGCGGGTCCCGGGCCGCTCAGATGCGAAAAGACGCTTCTGCGGGCGGGGTCTGCGGCGCGGTGCGGGCCATCGTGCGATTTGCGATCACGGCGACGACCGGTACGCTAACCCACTCCGGAGATCTTCTTCTACGCCGCTTCGCGCCACGTGTAGCGATGGTGCAGGCCACCGAGGCGCGGCATGGAGGTCAGACATGCGGTCGCGGCCGGCTTCGACTCGATTGCCCGCCGGTCAGGTGCGTCCTTTTCGAGCGAGTCGTGAACACGGTCCTGATTATGGTAGCTCACGTATTCACGCATGAGCCGCAGGAGATGTCGTTCGTCGAGCGGAATCACGTGGTCCAGGATCTCCCGGCGGCAACTCCCAACCCACCTTTCTGCCGTTCCATTTTGCCAGGGCGACTGGATGCTCGTCCGCTTCGGTTTCAGCCCCGTCGCCTTCAGAAACGCAACCACGGTGGCATCGAACTTCGAATCGCGGTCCAGGATCGCGTAACGGTATGGGCCAGCTTCCGCGAAGGTCTCGCGTAGCTGCTGCACGACCCACTCCGCGCTCGGGTGTCGAGTGACGTTAAAGTGCAGAATCCTGCGGCGCCCGTGCTCGATGACAAAGAAGCAGTACAGCAACTGGAACGTCAACATCGGGACGGTGAAGAAATCGAAGGCGACGATGGCCTCCCTGTGGTTCTGGAGAAAGGCCCGCCACCGTTTACCCGGGTCGCCCCGGCGCCGGACTCCACGCAGATACCGGGCGACAGTCCGCTCGGAGACGACGAACCCGAGCTTCAACAACTCGCCATGGATCTTGGGGGCGCCCCAGTCCGGATTCTCCTCCGCCAATCGTCGGATCAGCCCCCGGATCTCGCCGGTGACCTTCGGTCGGCCGCCTCGCCGGCGGGATCGCCAACGCCAGTACAGCCGGAAGCCGGCCCGGTGCCAGTCGATGACGGTCTCGGGCTTGACGATGACCAGAGCGTCGCTCCAACGTGACCAGAGGTGGCGGAGTGTCGTCCAGAACAGCCGGTCGAGGGAGTTCAGTACCGGGCGCGGCCGCTTGCGCTTGAGCACGGCCACCTGCTGCCGGAGGGCAAGGACCTCAAGGGCCGTGTCGCTTCGGCTCTGGCAGAAGGCACGGACAACCGCGAACATGGAGAGGATGAATTCGGGCACGGATTCTCTCTTGTAACACGGTGTGACGGGGGCCTGCCAAGGCAGTCGCCACGGGTATCACGTTGTTGATTCTACAGCATCACGTAGCCATGTCTACGGCGAGGACGCCGGCCGGCAGGGAGGCAACCGGCTGGGAGTGGACGGCACGCCGTTCTTCTTCATCGACGGCCACGCCATCAGCGGCGGGGTGGGCTTGGCCGACTTCAAGAGGCTGATCGAGGCGGCGGTCAAGGAAACCGCCGCGCCGACAGTGGTTGCATCAACATGCCGGTCTCGGGCGCTGCGCTGAGCAATGGCCGCGGGGCAGCACCGGGGCAGCACGTCGGCGGTCTGTACGGCCACTTCAGCCGTGGCGGCGAACCGAACCAGACCGGAAACACAACTACTTAGACCCTACTGAGCCGAACTGAACCGGCGCCCAGCGGGTTCGATTCCCGTTAGCGCTACCAGGTTTTCATAGAGTTACGGGCAGCGGGGCAGCACGGGGCAGCACGCGCAAGGCGGCAGGAGAAAAGCTCTACTCCGGGCCCGGCTCTCCATCACAAAGTTGCCAGCCATGTTCTCCCCGAAGTTCCGAGGCGTCCCGGTAGGTCAGAGCTCGGTGTGCGCGGCCAAAAGTTGCTAGTGCTGGCTCGGACCGATCTGTGCCGCGACTGCCCTGACCGGCGTATGACCGGAATGTCAAGCAGCGGGTCCTTCAATGACATGGGGACTACACCTCAGGGTGGAGGGCCGAACCAAGCGCGTTCGTGCACATCAACGCGCCTCACACATCTGCCAATCACTTCACCAATCGAAAGCCGACGTTCTCGTACCTGATCGCAGGGTCCACGCCGCCCCTGAATGCGCACGGATCGCGTGTCAAGCACTTTGAGACACCCGGCATGGGGATTTACTGACTTTTTTCCTTCGTCTTTTGGCCGGGTGGCGCCGGCCTGTTGATCCAAACCTCCGAGGGTAATGCCAGTGGTTTTGGCGGCCGCCGAACGAAGCGGTCCGGGTGCTCTTGGTAGGCGGCGTCGAGCACCACCTGGCGGTGGGCCAGGACGGTTTGGGTCTCCCCGAAGTGAACCATGGCCGGGGTCAGCAAGCCGATGCCGGAGTGGCGATGCTCTTGGTTGTACCACTGGAAGAACTGCTGGCAAAAGGCGCGGCTGTCTTGGATGCAGCCGAAGCGATCCGGAAACTCCGGGCGGTATTTCATGGTGCGGAACTGGCTTTCCGAATACGGGTTGTCGTCGGAAACATAAGGCCGGCTGTGGGTCTTGGTGACGCCCAGGTCGGCCATCAGAAAGGCAACCGGCTTGGAAGTCATGACCTTGCCGCGGTCGGCATGGATGGTGAGCTGGCCGGCGGGAACCTGGTGCTTGCCGATGGTCTCCTCGATGAACTGCTTGGCCAGTTCGGCGCCTTCCCGGGGCGCGACCATCCAGCCGGCGACGTAGCGGCTGAAGACGTCGAGGATCACATAGAGATAGAAGTAGGTCCATTTGGCCGCACCCCGCAACTTGGTGATGTCCCAACTCCACAGTTGGTTGGGGGCGGTGGCCAGCAACTCGGGTCTTTGATAGGCCGGATGAACGAGCTGGTCGCGGCGCTCGCGAGACTCTCCCTCGTCTTCGAGGATGCGGTACATGGTGCGGATCGAGCAGAGGTACTGGCCTTCGTCCAGCAGGGTTGCCTGAACGGCTGCGGGAGAACGGTCCTGAAATCGCTCTTCGTGCAAGACGGTCAACACGCTGGCGCGTTCGATTGGACTGAGAGCGCGAGCGGGAGCCGGCCGCTCCGATGGCGTCGCCGGCTCGCGGCCTGGTGATGCAGACGGACCCAAGACCGGACGCTGCCGGTAGAAGGAAGCACGAGCCACCGCAAGGAAATCGCAGGCGGCCACGATACCAACGGTGGGGGCCAGATGGGTGACGGCGTCCATCAGGGTTTCTCCTCGGGGTCCGTCTTCGGCAGGGGCCACCCCAACAGAGCACCCACTTTTTTTTGAACGTCGATGACAATCTCGGCTTTACGCAGTTGCTCGGTCAGGCGCTGGTTCTCCCGGCGGAGTTTCTGCATCTCCTCTTCCTGCGGATTCCGTTTGGACTTGGGGCCGCGCCTGTGCGGGGTCAAGCCCTTGAGAATGCCGGTCTGCCGCTCGCGACGCCAGGTGACCAGGTGCGAGGAGTAAAGGCCCTCACGACGTTGCAGGGCTCCAATGGCGCCGGGCTGTGCGGCCGCGGCGTCCGCCTCAGCCAGGATGCGCAGTTTGTACTCGGCGGTGAAGGTTCGGCGCTTGGCGCTGGCGACAACCTCCGGGTCCGGTCGCGGTAGGGCGGGCGGCTCGGGCGCGACGCTTTGGCCCGCCGCTGCACTCCGGTCGGCCTCGCTCCGCTCGGCCTCCCTACGTTCCGCGGCGGGCCAAAGCGTGGGAGAAGCCGAAGAGATTCCGTTGTTCTTCACATTGATTCCTGTTCTCGCCCTGCTCAGTAATTACGACCAGGAGAACTGTCTCATCAATGTTGGCACGGAGGGCGGCGCCAACAGCCGATGCGTGACATGCGCCCGCAGGGGAGTACAGCGTTTATTGAGCGCGCGAAGGAGAAGAAGAACTGGTGCCAGGTTTAGAGGTAGTGTCCTTCGCAAACCACGCTCCGGCCCGCTCGTGGGGCGCTCGACCCAAATTAGGGGGGTCAACTTGAAGTGTGTGGTTTGATGTTTCGCTCATCGAGCCGACGTTCGTACTCACTAAGGAGCAAGTATACAGGATTGCCTTTCGCGATTCGCTCCGCGAGCAGACTCCGCAACGCATCGTCGGCCAGGCCGCGATTCATATTAGGCCGCAGGACCGGGCCCATCGGCACTGGGTCAATTGCCCTACGCTTGAAGTCCTCAAACTCCTCCCGCGAGAGATTGTGGATCGGCTTCGGCACACCGCCCCTGAGATCCCTTACTAGCCGCTGGAAGACCTTTCGGTATGAATTGCGGTCCCTCCAATTGCTGAAGTCCGGTATGAAGTACTCCCGGATCTCACGAGCCGAGTCCTTCCCAGTATCCGCGTCGAAGCATTTCCAGCTCTGGATCTTCTCGAAGGGTGCCAAGCTAATCGGGAAGAGCACTTGGCGCCTCTCACTCTGCTCCTTCTGTCGGGCGTGGGCGACTTCGGTTTTCACCCATTCGCTGTTCATGCTGTGCTCAGAGAGGATGAGGAGCAGGCGGTCGTAGAGGCGAATCGCCTCGTCGATCTGCTCGTGGAGCTTCTTGCCGGCTTTGACATCGTGTGAAGCGAACCAGCAACGAACCCCGCTGTCTTGCAGGTCGGCGTGGAGGCGATTGGCGAATTCCTCGTCTTTCGTTGAGTAGCTGATGAAGCAGGAGGTTTCCATTAGCATATGGCTGCCGCGATCTGTCACTGTCCATTTACAGAGGTACTCAGATGTGTCGTGTGGACTGACGGTGTCCTCGAAGCTGAGATATCCATTGCTGCGTAGCTTGCGCATACTGCTGAGGCAGACCATCTCGGATAAGCCAGGGTCGCATTCGAGAGAAGACCAGACGACCAAAGACTCTCGCTCGTTCTCCACCTGCAAGGACATGATCGATCGCGACCTGTCGATCCAGGCCAGAACACGCCAGTCGGCTTCACAAAGATTCGGATCTCCAAGTTCGACATCCGCCAAGTCCGGATGGACGTGGACACTTCCCCTACGCCAAGTGTTCCACGCTTCCACCCCCTGCTTCGGCTTCGGAACATGCTCTGAATCGCCCACACCGCCACTTTATCGCTCTTTGCCTCCTCGGTGGGGCATGCTTTTGTCCCCTGTCGCTGCTCAAGGTCGAATCGAGCAGCAGCGGCCCGGGCATCCAGTTCCATGATGGATTCGCCGACCATGATCACCTCATGCACAGCGGCTGCGCTGTGTGGAACGGGCCGCCTTTCTCGCCGTACTTGCTGTCGGGCGGCTCGGGCCCGAGAGCATACGCCTCGGCGAATACCGGATAGTAGGCGCTCCGCGGTTCCGGCGGGGACAGTTGGTCGATGGTGTGCGCGTTTTGCTCCATCGGCAGCCTGGAGCGCGCTGTTATGTGCTGATATCGGTAGCTATCCCGCGGGCTCTCTCCGAGTGGCGTGATCCGGCCGGAGCCGGCACACCTTCCGATAACGATTGTCGAATAGCGCTGTTTTCGAGACGATTGCTACGCAGGACGGGCGCAGAACCCGAACCCCGCCCATGAGGAACTACCTTCAGAAACGACCCGGAGAAGTTGGGGCTAAGAGGAAGGGATGGACACCCCAACGAGTCACAATTCTCGCTGGCACCTGGATGTGCGTGCCGAGTTCGGCAGCCACGGCATCCAAGCCGTCGATCTCCCTCGCAACTCTTGGCTCCAACCATACCTGGCCTGTGTAAAGCCAATTCTCGGCATTCCGGACCGCTCCGGCCTGCTCTTTACTATCAGCCGTGGGGTTCGGCTTGAAAGACGGATCATCGACAATGTCTAAGATGGCACGGGCGAAGGTGTAGCGTTGCTCTACCGACAGGCTGGCATTCATCGCCCATTGAGCCATAGCCATAACGGAGGTCGCACTCCGCAAAGGCTCCGGCCCAAACCACGGCAGAGTTGTGCCCGTCTTCTTCTTCATTTCGGCAAGTAGAGCCGCAGATCCTGCCGCTACCCTCCAGTCGCTTGATTGCTGGAGTATCGCGATGTGCGCAACATGGATCAGCTCTTCGAGGTGAAGGTTGTCGTCTCCGCTCGTGTTCAGAACACCGGCGGCGATTCCCTCGTCGAGAGCGAGTTTCAGTTGCGTTCGGACCCAGCTTGCGTTCCGCGGACCCTGTGTCAGGGCTCGCGTGCGGACCCGTCTTTCGTAAAAGTTGTCAGGGTGCCACTGCAAAGCAGCTTCGGTCATTCGAACATAGCGATCAGGATGTGCATAGTACTGCCGCACGTTCCGTTCAAGCTCCGTGAGCGCACGGCTCATCTGCCAGACCCAGGGTGTGGGGTTTCGATCCGCGACGTTCAGGGGATAGTCAATTGCCTTCTCCGGGAGCCGGGTTTCAAACCCGAGCAGGGTGCGTGACTCTGGTTTGCCCGAGACGGTCCCTGGTACAGGCACCGTTTTGCGCATCGCCCAGACGGAAGGACTGCGGGCTCCCCAAGCGTTCCCAATGAACTCGCAAGGTGGCGGATTAACGCCCGTTGGCAGCACCTCGAATTCGGCGTATGCCTTCCATAGGCGGAGAAGTTGTCCGGGTGGAACGCGGTCCCCGCCCAAATGCGCGGCAGCCATCCGGTCCATGTATGATGTCGATGGATCTATCAGAAATTTCCAGAACGCGGCTTCCGAGTGCAGGGCGGCGTCAAGCTCAGGCGACCGGTGATGAACGATGAGGCCGAGGTCAGCGGCGTCGGCCTCGGTCGCCTTCCTGCATGCGCTCTCCAGGTCATCAGACGACCTGAAAGGAAGTACGGCTGTCGGCTGTGCCCTCGCCAGCCCGAATAAAGCAACGACTACGACAAACCGGGCCACTCGCAGCAATCCGCACTCCAGATGGCAGTGCCGCACCAGCTTCCGCCTGGGGGGGTCTTGAGTCATCTCTGAAAAGTATGCACGAGCGGGAGCGCGGCGGCGACCGAGTTCGCAACATGCTTCTGCGTCGAGGGTATCAAAGCATCGCATCATTCCACATAAGTAATGCCGCACCGGAGGATCTCCTTTCAGTCAAATCCTAAAATACGCTACGGAGCCCGCGACTGAAACCAGTCGGGGTTCCACGATGGGCATTCAGGAAAGAAGTGGATCATCGGAAACTGTTGGCGGCCCGCCCTGTCTATATGGCGACTCGGAGAAAGGTGCAGACATCGCGGTCGTACGCCGGGTCCGACTTGGGGGGCGTTATCTTGGGATATCGGTAGCTTCCCTGGGGGCGAGTCGGGCGCCGAGCGCCAGTCCGACAGACTTGGAGCACCTTCATAGGGCCACTTGGACGCCCGTTCCTGCTGGTCCCCGTGGTCTTCGCGAACGCGGATGCGGCAGACGTCCGGGCCACTCTCCCGCAGATATCTCTCGGTTTCCTCGGCATTCAACCCGTCCGGGATATCGAGGAAGCTCACCATGCCTATCGGTCCAGGGGGCAGGTACCCGCACTCGCCGAGGATTTTGATGCACGTGCCCGAGTCGAGCGCCAAACCCCAACCTGCCCGACACACCACCAGGAGAAACGGCGGCTTTCGGGCGGCAATTCCATATCGATTCTCCAGCTTTCCGATCCGCCCGAGAACTGCTTTCATCGTCCCTGCTCCACCACCGCTGCGCCGATCCGTCCCAACTCCACCCCACGAAATCCGATGTCCGAGGCCGGCGAGCAACCCACCATGCTCCGATGCGTCTGCACGGGGAACCCGTCCGCCCACCGGTCCAGCTCCTCCTCGGAGATCTCGTCAGGCCCCTCGCCGTGGTCCTGAAACTCCACCAACTCCATCACGGTGCCGTCTGGGCAAAGGCTTCGCCCGCACGTCGCATCCGCCAGCACCAGCTTCGAGCCCAGCGTCCTGACTATCAGTCGGAGGCGGGGCCGTGGCCTTTCCGACGATCCGAACCGGTCCTCAAGCTGGCGTACGCGCTTGTCAATTGTCTTCATCTTCGGATTCCCTCAGGTAGGCGCCGACCAGCGAAGCCGGGCTATCGCAATAAGACATCATGGCTTGAACCCCTTCGAGCGTGAGCGGGTCGTGCGGTTGGTGCCTCATGTAGTTGACCACCTGACGATCCCAGTACTCCAGCCACGCCTGCGACTTTGGCGCCAGGCCGCTTCGGTCGGTGACGCGCGATTCGAGTTCCTCGATTCGGCGAAGAAGGTTCAATCTGCCGTGGTGGCGTTGCATCTCTCCGTTTCCGCTGTGGCCTCTCGCCGGCACGAAGTCAAGTCCGACCGACCCGAAGCGTCAAATCGGACATTCTGCTGCTGGAGGTCGCTGACCAGCCATTCCGGCAGGGGAGGTTTGCGCGGTTTGTCGCCCTCCGGCAGCAGCCTCTCCAACGCCCTCAATCTGAACAACACGTTACGCTGCATCCCGTCACCCTCTCGCCGAGGACTTCGCCAGTTCCGCCGCGCGCTCCAACTCCGCCACGCGCACGTCGATGTCTTCCATCTCGATGGATTTGGCCGAGTGATCCAGTACGCTGTCGGCGGCGCGCACCTTCGTGGAGGCTGGCGTATCCGGGTCTACCATGACGCGCAACAGCGTCGTGACCGCAGCGCTGGTTGCCTGCTGGAGTCGGGCGATTGACTGACTGTGCGCGGCTCGCCGAGCTTCCCTGTAAGCCTTCTGAAACTCCGGCAGCTTCTGCCACCGCAGTAGCGTGGCGACTGAGATCCCGGCCGCACGCGCGGCTTCCTCCTGGTTCTTCTGCGTGAGCAGAGCGGCGACGGCAGCCTCCATTTTGCTGGTGAACTTTGTCCCATGGCCCGTCATCTGCTATCACCTGCAATCATCTGGCAGCCCCAGAGACCATCGCCTTTTCAGCGCCCAAGCTACAGATTCCACTTGCCTTACGGCAGCACAAGAGGGATTCATGTGTTGACCGCGGTGATTGCCGCAGAAGGAGCTTATAAGAAAATGACCACCGAGAGCACAGAATCCACAGAAACCGCCGCCGTTGCGGAACAGAGCGCTAGCGTCGCACCGGAGAAGGCTTCCACGAAGAAGACCGCCAGCCCGAAGAAGGGCGCAGCCAAGGGCCAGAAAAGCGCCAAGGGCGGCAAAGCGAAGACCGCCCCGACGCCCAAGCCCAAGAAGGCGACCCCGCCCAAGAAGGCCGCCAAGGCGACCCAAAAGCCTGCGAAGGCCAAGGAAGCCGCCGGGCCGCGCGAAGGCAGCAAGACCGCCCAGGTGGTCGCCCTGCTCCAGCGCAAGAACGGCGCCACCCTGGCCGAGATTATGGACAAAATGGGCTGGCAGAAACATACCGTCCGCGGGTTCATGGCGGGCGCGATGAAGAAGGCCGGGTACACGGTCGAGTCGTTCAAACCCGAGGGCGGGGAACGCACCTACCGCATCAACCAGTAGCATCGAACGCCTCCCTTCCGCCCGCCCGGCTCCGACCGCGGCGGGCTTCTCCGCTTTCAGCCCGATTATTCTCTTGCTTTCCAGCGCGACTGGAGTGATGAATCGAGGTGCCATGATAACCACCACCAAGAAGACCACCAGCCAGCAGCCAGGAGCGGCGAAGGCTCTCCGGACACGAACGCTCGAAGACATCGCCCGCAGGCTGCTCGACATCGAATCGCTGACGCCCCAGGGTCGAGACCAGCTCGACTTCCACGACCTGCACGTAACGCTGCTTCGTCGCGCGATGGAAGAAGCTTGGAAAGCGGGCGCCAGATACCACCTGGGGCGGGCGCGCAGGGCGAAATAGGCCCGGCTCCATCCCTCCTGGCCCGCCCGGCACTGCCGTGGCGGGCTTTCCGCTTCTGGCCGCGATTCCTTCCCGTCTTACCCGAGTTCTGGCAACCTTGGCCCCTACGCCAACCGCTGGCCGCCCGAGCGAACGTGGGCCGACCGTAGCGCAACGGGGGCCAAGCCTTGGCTCGCTTCCAACAGCCGCAACTCCCCGGACCAGTCCCCGAGGGCCAGGCACAGCCCTTCGATGTCCGGGTGCCCGGCCCGGAGCTGGGCTTCCACGGCGGCGATCTCGGCGCGGCACTGGTCCATTCATGCGGCAGCCTTTCGGCGTTCCTCTGCGACTTCCTCAAACGTCCGCCCGTCGCCGTCCAGGGTCGCCTTCTTGCCGGCCAGAGTCTGCCAGCGCTGGATCACTACGTCCACGTACTTCGGGTCCAGTTCGATGCCGATGCAGACGCGCTCCGTCAGTTCGGCCGCCGCCAAGGTTGTCCCACTGCCGCTAAAGGGCTCATACACTAACTCGCCCCTCTTGAGATGGTTCAGTATCGGGCGCCGCATCAGTTCGACCGGCTTCTGGGTCGGGTGGTCGTATTTCTCCTCTTCCGACCCACCCATAATGAATTTCGGCGAGGGCGATGCCCAGATCGTGGAGTTCTCGCCGGCTTTGCCGTACCACGGGGCATTCTTCTTTCGAACGAACCAGCAAGGCTCATGTTGGAACCAGTACAGCGTCCGCGTGAGGACCGTCCGGCCCTTATCCCAGATGATCTGCTGGTGGTGCTCGAAGCCGATGCGCAGCAGCCCGTCGAGGACTTCGCGGGTGAACTTCGACGCGTGCCAGACGTAAGCGATCTGCAAGCTGGGCACGAGTTCGAACGCCTCGGACCAGTCCGCCCGCGTGTCGCCGGAGATGGTCGTTTCTGTGTGGCCCTCGGTGCGGTGCTTCATGTAGGAGGCCTCGGCGGCCCCGCAACTGTTCAGCCCCGCGCGGTCGCGCCACTCGGAGTCCAACTCGATTCCATAGGGGGGATCTGTGATCATCAAGATCGGCTTGCGCTCGCCGAGAAGCCGAGCAACATCCTCGGCGCGGGTGGAGTCGCCGCATAGCACCCGATGTTTCCCACATAGCCAGAGGTCGCCAAGCCGGGATGTCGCAATCGCGGGGAGGGGAGGCGCCTCGTTAGCCTTCTCCTCGTCCGGAATGGCCAGCAGGCCATCGATCTCGCCGGGGTCGAATCCGGTCATGCTGAGATCGAAGTCGGCCTCGCTCAGTTCCTGGAGTTCCAGGGCCAGTAGCTCCTCATCCCAGGCTGCCCAGGTCACAGACCGATTCACCATGAGCCGGAACGCCTTCACCTGAGACTCAGACCACTCATCGCATGTGATCACAGGGATGCTGGACGTATCGCCGCCCGGCCACGAGCCCAACTTGCGCGCGGCCTTCAGGCGCAGGTGGCCATCAACGACGGACCCGTCGCTGCGGGCAAGCACCGGAATCTTAAATCCAAATTCCCGGATGCTGCTGCACATGCGGTCCACGGCGGCATCGTTCTTGCGCGGATTGCGGGCGTACGGAACGAAGCGGTCTATCGACCAGATTTCGATTTGGAGTGATGGTGCCGCGGTTTGCGAAAGCATGCCTCACCTTCCCTGATTGGGTTGGAGGGGACTTTCGCAAGTTGCGCCTTGGGCGCCGGCCTGGCGAACAGCCTCTACCCCTCAATTATAGGCCTCTTACCCGGTTTTGTACATCTTGAACTGAATCAGAATCGGTTCGGCATGTTTCAAACAGGATTAGCTGCGTGTGTGCCGACCCCCTGCGCGCAACCGGTGGCGGATCGCGAGCTCAGGACGAGACGTCTGGGAACCCCAGCCCGAACTTCGATCTTCTTGATCGTCCCGTCTTTGAGCTGATCGAGCTGACACATCAGCCGCTGAATCTCGGATGAGAGTTTGAAGTCGGGTAATTCACCCTCCAGCCGCGGAGTCTCCTCGATATCGAGTCGTACCTCCGATAGGATCGTCGGACCAGGGTTCCAGACCGGCTCCGCATTGCCCACCTGCAAGTCGAGGATCTGGCCGAAATTCACATCCTGGCAAAGGCGCACCAACGCTTGGCGCGATGCCGAAAGTTGTGAGAAATGCAGTGTCTTGGGTGTCATCTGGCCCCTTGCCTCGATTCAGGCTGCATCATGGTTATCTCGTTCGGCTGCGCGCCAGAAACCTGGCATGCCGGACAGCAATTCTCGCAGTACTTGCCCGGTACCAACCTGGTGGGGACGTGTAGCCGCGCTGTTTCCACGCTGCATTTCGAGCACTTGCCGGGGAATCGCGTTCTGAGGCAATCGACCGGTCCGAGCGGCTGGTCCGGCCTCAATGTCGCGAGCCGTTTGAGGCGCCGTTTCATTGGCGACCGCCTCCGGACAGGCGCCGCTTGTCCTCACCTGGGGTCGGCATTTGAGTAACCGCTGCTCGTGTAACTGGCTTCGCGCGGCCGCATGTGCACGTGCCAACCACGCTGTCGCCATACTGGCGGATCTCCGCGCCGCACTTGCAGATGTAGCTGGCCACCAGAGAGTCCAGGACGTCGATTCCGCGGGCCACCTCATCCGCAGTGGCCTGGCGTTCTGACCTCGGCGTCGCGGGCGGCTCGGATAGGTGGGAGCGTTCAGTCGCGGAAAACTCATTCCCAATCACTTGCAGGAACCAATTCCACCCGCGCGGGCCGTGTTGCCCGCCCGGCCGGTATTTCTTGTTTCTCCATCTCCGTTCGATCAGGTCCAAGACCTCGCGAGCGCTCGCGCCGTTGGCCCTCAATTCGCAGGAGTGCTCGAAGCGCTCAGGGGGCTCATCTCCCTCCATGAACTGCTGAACGCCGGCTCGAACCGTTGCCAGATCCGAATCGCTCCACCGTTTCCCTCGCACTCGGTTTCGGCGTCGCTCGAATTCGTGGCGGATAACGGCCGGATATGACTTCCAGTTTGGTGGGTTCCAGCCTGCATCAATTTCCCCCTGCACGAAAATCAGCACTTCTTCTGGCATGGCTCCCAGGCCTGCATCGAGCGTCGCCTGTGGCAGCCAATCCGGAACTTTCTCGTATTGTTCCCACTCTTCCAGCACTTCCGGCATGTGGTCCGACAGGAAATCTTCGGCGGCGGCCAGCTCTTCATCGGCCCACTCCCAGCGGCAAGCGGGCATTGCTGTTTCCTTTTCAACGGGAAGGGGCTTGCTGGCGGCTACTCCTGCCGGCGACTCGGCTCGTGGGGTTTCGGTTTTGGGCTTTTCGGCGACCTGCGGCCCACCGACAGCCGGCGAATCGCCGATTTTGCGGTTCGTCGGCTGTATATCAGCTTTTACCTGACTCTCTTTACCTGACTCTCTTAAGCAGATTGACTCTCTTTGTCGGCAGTCTACCGCAGGGGTGGGGGCTGCGGTAAACTGCCGGGGTACCCCTCCAGTAGACTGCCGGGGTGGTGGCGTCTTGTGCGGTGCGCCTCGATCCCCTTCAAATGCAGCGTGCCAGAGGAAGAAGTACGTGTTGGTGCCTCCACTCCCGTTTTTCCGGTAATGCTTGTTCTCGCGGTCCACTTCGATGAACCTCCCTCGTTCCAACTCCTGGACGTACTCGCGAGCCTGCCTTTCCGAAAGCCCAACCTCCTCGGCCAACGTCTTTGTAGCCGGGTAGACCTTGCCCTCCTTTCCGGCATAGCGACAAAGACGACCGTACACGAGCTTGGCGCCAGGCGACAGACCACGGTACTTGCAGACAGCCTCCGGTACGAATATTCCGCGGAAACGCTTGTGCGGGTTAAACCGTTCGCTAATCTTCACGCTACCCTCCCGTTCAGCTCCATCAGGAAAAGCGCATCGCGCAGAGCTCTGCTCATCAAAGGGACCTCACTGAAAGAGCTGAGGCCCGCCGGCGACTGGCCGGGCGGGCCCCTAACTACCTTGGCGAAACTGAGAGTCTTGGTGATCGACGGGGCGCGTCCCGCCGCCACCGCGCGGACACCAGGCACGTGATCGCGAAGTGCCGTGTCGCGGTCACGTCGCGGCTTTTTGCCGTGCTATTGGTTCTATAGGTTCTGCCTGTTCGTGTTTTCCGTAAGTTGCAGAGTCTAAGGTGGCGCGCCGGGTTCGAGTCCCGCCCGGCTCACCAGATCGCGATTCGCCACGGACAAACACCGCCCCGTCATGCCGTTTCGCCGGGCTCGCCGGCCACATCCTCGCCCTCGCCTTCAGGGCGGGTTTCGGGTTCGAGCAGTTCCGCCAGCAGTTCCCTGGCTTCCGCCTCGCGGTCGCGCGGCACCTGCACCCGAAGCCACTTCCGGAGGAACCCGTCCACGTCCTGCACCAGGGTCGTGATCTGGCCCAGCACGAAGAAGGGAATGCCCGCATCCTCGAGCAACCCCTTCGCCATGGCAACCTGCACGCGGTCGGTTGTCTCGAGCACCACGACCAGGTCGATGGTGGGGTCGAACGCGTCGGCCGGCTCCGCAGGCGGCGGTCCGGGCAGCAGGGGAACATGGCAATCCGAGCATTCAGTGAAGCCCTCGCGGAACTCGACCTGGCACTGTGGACAGTACACGATTCACCTCTGGCTCAAGTGTATCGCCGCGGGGGGCGTCTCGTGTTAACGTTACAGTTCGTCATGCATTCGTCATCCGCCTCGCCGCCCTGGCGGCGGACCTGGGAGAATACACAATGCGCACCCTCATTCGCCATTCGCTGGCCGGACTCCTGGTCGTAGGGTTCGCCGGCATCGCCGCGGCCGCCCATAAGGAATTCACCAACTGGCCGGCGGGTACGTCGCCGCGGGAAATCGGCAAGAAGATCGCCACGGACATGATCCCGCGCTGGCTCTACAACCGGCCTGGGGTGCACTACGCCGAGGACTCCACCTGGTACTCGGCCCTCGAGTTCGCCAAACTGACCAAGGACCAGGCCCTGACCGATGCGCTGATCAAGCGCTACGACCCCTGGCAGACCGAGGAGGGCCAGCAGAAGCTGGTTTCCTGGCAGCGCCACGTGGACCACAACATTTTCGGCATCGTGCCGCTGGAGCTGTACATCCGCACCAAGGACCCGAAATATCTCGTGCTCGGCAAGAAGCTGGCCGACCGGCAGTGGGAGGATCCGCGGCCGGACGGCCTCTCGGCCGAGACCCGCTTCTGGATCGACGATGCGTACATGATCACTATCCTCCAGGTGCAGGCCTACCGCGCCACCGGCGACAAGGTCTACCTGGACCGCGCCGCGCTCGAATTGGCCACCTACCTGGACAAGTTGCAGAAGCCCGACGGCCTGTTCTTCCACGGCCCCGAGATCCCCTTCTACTGGGGCCGCGGCAACGGATGGGTGGCGGGAGGCATGTCCGAACTGCTCACGGACCTGCCCAAGAACCACCCGCGGCGCGCCCGCATCATGGAGGGCTACCACAAGATGATGGCCTCCCTGTTGAAGTATCAGGACGCCGACGGAGCGTGGCATCAACTGATCGACCACCCCGAGAGCTACCAGGAGGCCTCGGCCACCGCCATGTTCACCTATGCCATGATCACCGGCGTGAAGAAGGGCTGGCTGAAGGACAAGGCCTACGCCCAGGCGGCGCGCAAAGGCTGGCTGACGCTGGTCACCAAGTTCATGGACGAGAAGGGCCTGGTGGACAAGGTCTGCGTCGGCACCGGCCAGACCAACAGCCTGGACTTCTACCTGAACCGCCCGACGCAGAAGGGCAACCCGCACGGCCAGGCGCCCGCGCTATGGTGCGTCAATGCGCTGCTGAGGAAGTAGCCGCGGCGGGGGCGCGACAGCAGTCCGATCACGGCGCGGGGCGGCGCCGCTACACCAGTTCCGCCCCGCTGAAGAAGAAGCCCAGCTCGACGGCGGCGGTTTCCGGCGCGTCCGAGCCGTGGATGCAGTTGCGCTCGATGCTGGCGGCGAAGCGCTTGCGGATGGTCCCTTCGGCGGCGTTGGCGGGGTCGGTGGCGCCCATCGCCTCGCGCAGTTTTCCGATGGCGTCCTCGCGCTCGAGCGCCATCACGATAATGGGGCCCTCGGTCATGAACTTCACCAGGCTGGCGAAGAACGGCTTCTCGCGATGCACGGCGTAAAAGCCCCGCGCCTGCGCCTCGGTGAGGCGGGCGGTGCGCAACGCCAGCACTTTGAAGCCGGCCTTCTCGATGGCGGCGAGAATCTCGCCGGCGTGCCCGGCGGCGAAGGCGTCGGGCTTGATGATTGAAAACGTTCGTTCCACGCTCATAAGCGGCTTTGTACTTTCTCTCCAATTTCGGCGGGCGACGAGCAAACCGTGATGCCCGCCTCGCGCATGGCTGCGATCTTATCGGAAGCCTTCCCGCTGCCGCCGGCGATGATGGCGCCGGCGTGTCCCATGCGGCGTCCGGGGGGCGCGGTCTGTCCGGCCACGAATCCGATGACGGGCTTCTTCACGTTGGCCTTGACGTAAGCCGCGGCGGTCTCCTCGGCGTTGCCGCCGATCTCGCCGATCATCACGATGGCGTGCGTTTCGGGGTCCTCGTGGAACAGCTTGAGGGCATCCACGAAGTTGGTGCCGATGATGGGGTCGCCGCCGATGCCGATGCAGGTGGACTGGCCGATGCCCAGGCGCGTCAACTGGCCCACGGCCTCGTAGGTCAGCGTGCCCGAGCGGGAGATCACGCCCACGTGCCCCTCCATATGAATGTGCCCCGGCATGATGCCGATCTTGCACCGTCCGGGCGAGATGATGCCGGGGCAATTGGGACCGATCAGGCGCGTCCGCGTGCCTTGCAGGAACCGCCAGGCGCGGAGCATGTCGAGGGTGGGGATGCCTTCGGTGATGCACACCACCAGGGCGATGCCGGCGTCGGCGGCCTCCATCACGGCGTCGGCGGCAAAGGGCGGCGGCACGAAGACCACCGAAGCGTTGGCGCCGGTTTGGCGGACGGCCTGGGCCACGGTGTCGAAGACCGGCAGGTCCAGGTGCTGGGCGCCGCCGCGGCCGGGGACCACGCCGCCCACCACCGTGGTGCCGTAGGCGATGGCCTGCTGGGCGTGGAACGTGCCTTCCTTGCCGGTGAATCCCTGGACGATCAGCCGGGTGCTGCGATCCACGAGTACGCTCATTGCGGGTCACCCTGTTGCGCCGCCAATCGGACGGCCTTTTCGGCGGCGTCGCGCATATCCGCGCCGACCGTGAAGTTGAGGCCGGACTCGATGAGAATCTGCCGCCCGAGATCCACGTTGGTGCCTTCCATGCGGACCACGATGGGCGCCCGCACATGCAGCTCGCGCGCCGCCGCCACTACGCCGGTGGCTAAAGTATCGCATCGCAAAATACCGCCGAAGATGTTGATCAGCACGGCCTTGACGTGCGGGTCGGAGATCAGGATGCGAAACGCGTTGCGGACCTGTTCGGCGCTGGCGCCGCCGCCTACGTCGAGGAAGTTGGCGGGGCTGCCGCCGGAGTGCTGGATGATATCCATGGTGGCCATGGCGAGCCCCGCGCCATTCACCATGCAGCCTACCGTGCCGTCCAGCTTGATGTAGCTGAGGCCGAAGCGCGAGGCCTCTACCTCCAATGGATCTTCTTCGTTAAGATCGCGAAGTTCAAGCAATTCTTTATGGCGGTACAGGGCGTTGTCGTCGAAGTTGACCTTGGCGTCGAGGGCGTAGACCTTGCCGTCCCTGGTGAGGATGAAGGGGTTGATCTCGAGCAGGGAGGCGTCCATGGCCAGGTAGGCTTTGGCCAGCGCCGACATGGCGGCGGCGGCGGCATTCACGCTGGCGGGCGGGATGCCGATGCCGAAGGCCAGCTTGCGCGCCTGGTAGGCCGCCAGGCCGAGGCCCGGGTCGAGGGTTTCCTTGAGGATCAGCTCGGGCGTTTTGGCGGCCACCTCTTCGATCTCCATACCGCCGGCCGAGGAGGCCATGAAGACCGGCCTGGCCTGCACCCGGTCGAGGACGATGCCGAGGTAGAGTTCCCGTTCGATGGGGAGGGTTTCCTCGACCAGCAGGCGGTGAACCTGGCGGCCCTCGGGACCGGTCTGGTGGGTCACCAGCTTGATGCCGATCATTCCGCGCGCCAGTTCGGCCGCTTCGGTGGAGTTCCTGGCGATCTTGACGCCGCCGCCCTTACCGCGCCCGCCGGCGTGAATCTGCGCCTTCACCACCACGCTGCCGCCGACGTGTTTGGCGGCCGCTTCGGCTTCTTCGGCGTTGAAAGCCACTTCACCGCGGGGGACCGGAACGTGGTATTGGCTCAGGATGGCTTTTGCCTGATACTCGTGGATTTTCATGGAATTCCGCTTGTGCTAATATGGCTGAACCGCAGAATATTCAATAATATCATGACGTTTCTTCACTATCTGGAACTGGTTGCCGGCCGCGTGGACCTGAATCCCGCCGAAGCCGAGGCGGCCATGCTGTCCATCCTCAACGGCGAGGTGAGCGCCACGCGCATCGCCGGCTTCCTGGTGGCGCTGCGCATGAAGGGCGAGACCTCGCAGGAACTGGTCGGGTTCGCCCGCGCCATGCGGCAAAAGGCCGCCCCCATGGACGCCGGCATCGCGGGCAAGCCCCTGGTGGACACCTGCGGAACCGGCGGCGATGGCGCCGGAACGTTCAACATCTCGACGGTGGCGGCCTTCGTGGTGGCGGGCGCCGGGGTACACGTAGCCAAACACGGCAACCGCGCCATCACCAGTCCCCCCGGCAGCGGCAGCGCCGACCTGCTCGAATCCCTGGGGGTCGGCATGCCCATGCCTTTGGACCTGGCCGCGCGCGCCATCCGCGAAGTGGGCATCGGGTTCCTGTTCGCCCCGGCGGTGCATACGGCCATGAAGCACGCGCAGCCGGTGCGCCTGGAGCTGGGGCTGCGCACGGTCTTCAACCTGCTGGGCCCGCTGACCAACCCGGCGGGCGCGGACGCGCAGGTGGTGGGCGCGCCTTCGAAAAAGGCGGCGCAGTTGATAGCCGGCGCGCTGGCGGAGCTGGGACTGCGGCACGGGTTCGTGGTGCATGGCGCCGACGGACTGGACGAGATCACCACCACGGGGGCGACGCTGGCGTTCGAAGTGCGCGATGGCAAGGCCGAGCGCCGCACGCTCGAGCCGGAGGATTTCGCGGTGAAGCGGGCGCGGCTGGAGGATCTGGCGGGCGGCGGCAAGGTCCGCAACCGCGAGATCGCCCTGGCGGTGCTGGGCGGCGAGCGGGGTCCGCAACGGGATATCGTGCTGGCGAACGCCGCGGCGGCGCTGGTGGCCGCGGGGACGGCCGGGACCTTCCTGGAGGGCATGGCCATCGGGGCGGTGAGCCTGGACAGCGGCGCGGCGCGGCGCAAGGTCGAGGAACTGGCGCGGTTCGCGGGGGCGGGGTAGAGGCCCGCCAGACCGGCCGGAACCGCGGGAATCCCGACTCGCGGCGTGCGGCACGAGGCGGAGAACATCTGCACACTCGCCCGGAACTGGCGGATCTTCCCCGGCTCCATCGAGAGCCTGGAAACCATAACGGCCGTAGGACGGGCGACTTGCCATTCGCGCCAGGGAACCGTAGAATCAATGCTGCCCATGCCGGAGGGGAACCGAACGGTTTTGATCGTCGATGACGACCCGCAGATTCTGCGGCTGGTCGAGGGGGTGCTCAAGCCCCAGAATGTCCGGGTTCTGGTTGCCCCACGGCCCTCCGAGGCGCTGCGGATCTGCGAGAGCCAGAGCATCGACCTGCTCATCTCGGACATGAAGATGCCCGACATGGACGGCATCAAGCTGGCCGGGCGGGTGCTGAGATTGTATCCCGAGGCGTCGGTATTGCTGATTTCCGGTTACTTCCACTCGGCCCCGGCGGGCGCCAAACAGATCCGCTTTCTGGCCAAGCCGTTCTTCCCGTCCGAGTTGATCCGCCACTTGCGCGAGCTGCTGCCGGGAACGTAGCGGTCTATTTCCGGATCTGAAGCGGCGCGGGGGCGGGCGCGGAAGGTGCACCGGGGAGGTGCAGGGAAGTCTCGCAGCCGCAATCCTCGCCGGCATTTCTGGCGGTCTTCTGGTATTCGATTTCGTAATCGATGATGTTGCGGAGGGCGGGCCAGTCCACCGCGTTGGGAATGCGCCGGCCGTTGACGAAGAGAGTTGGAGTTCCGCCAATTTCCAGCGCCTGGGCCTCGGCGATATTCTTATCGATGGCGCTCTCGGTGGCCTTGCCATCGACGCATGCGCCGAGCTGCGAAGTATCGATATTTTTGGAAGTTTTGGCCCATTCCATCACCTTCTCCTTGAGGTTCTCCGCGGTGATCTCGCTCTGGTGGGCGTAGATCCAATCGTGGTAGTCCCAGAAGGCGCCGGCAGCCTGCTGAAATACACAGCGGCCGGCTATGGCAGCCGGTTTGGCCCAAGGATGAATGCTCACCAGCGGGAACTCCTTGTAGTACAGGCGCACCTGCTTGGGATAAGCGGCCAGCAGGTTGTCGCGAAGCATTTTGGCCTCCTCCTTGCAATACGGGCACTCGAAATCGCTGAACTCCACCAGGACGACGGAAGCGCCGGGGGTTCCCAGGCTGGGTTGGAAGGCGGTGTTCAGTTTGTCGAGGTCCTTCTTGAAGGGATTGAGGTTGACGTCCCACACCGTGCCTTGCAGGATCTGGCTGCCGTCGCGAGAGATGTAGAAGACGAAATCCTGCGCGCGTTCGCCGAGGGAGGCGTGGAGGGTCTCCTCGACGAATCCCGGCATGGGAGCGGGCCGGGGATCGGAGATGGAGACGGCGATCTGCGGGCCCATCACCAGCAGATGGCGGGCCCAGGCTTCCAGCGTGGCCTTATCCAGCGCCGATTTCCTGGTGACCGCGGGAGACTTAGGAGCCGCTGGAGTTTGCGCCGGAGCGGGCCATGGTAGCCCCAGCGCAAGGGCGAAGGCAAGGGCAGACAAGGTTCGGGACATGGTCTCACCATTGTACTGGAAAGGCATGCGGTGGCGGGAACGCGTGGGCGAACGCGCGAGCGAACCGCGGGCGAGCTTCGCTCGCCGGGCCGATTAAAAACCGGCCGCAGGTTGAAAACCTGCCCCACATCACACCACGGGGCCGATGCGCCAGGGGACGAACTCGCGGTGGCCCAGGCGTTCGGCGCAGGTGCGGCGGCCGGAAGCCACCTCGAGGATGAGATCGAAAATCTCGCGGCCCATCTGCTCGACGGTCTTGCCGCCATCGGCGATGGCGCCGGCGTTGAGGTCCATGTTCTCGGTCATGCGCCGGTAGGTGCCGCTGTTACTGGCAATCTTGACGACGGGCACGGTGGGGAAGCCGATGGCGCTGCCGCGTCCGGTGGTGAAGGCGATCAGGTTGCAACCGCCGGCGGCCAAGCCGCTGAGCGACACCGGGTCGTAACCGGGCGTGTCCATGAAAACCAAGCCCGGAGCGGTCACGGGGTCGGCATAGCGGTAGACGTCGATGAGGGGCGAGGCGCCTCCTTTGGCTACCGCGCCGAGCGATTTCTCGAGGATGTTGGTCACCCCGCCGGCTTTATTGCCGGGACTGGGATTGTCGTCGAAGGTGGCTTCGAAACGACTCAAGTAGTGCTTGTAATCTTGGATGCAAGCTAATAATTTTTCAGCCACTTGCCGATTTCTGGAGCGCTTCACCAAGAGATGCTCGGCGCCGAAGATCTCGGGCGTCTCGGCGAGCACGCAGGTGGCCCCCGCGGCCACCAGCAAGTCGCAGCAATGCCCCAGCGCCGGGTTGGCGGTGATGCCCGAGAGGGAGTCCGAGCCGCCGCAGTTGAGGCCCAGTACGATCCGCGCCAACGGCGCGGGCGCGCGCCGCTCGGAGGCGGCCTGCTCGAGGAAGCGGGCGATTTCGCGGCGGGCGGCCTGGATGGCGCCGGGCGTTCCGCCGCTGGATTGCAGGGTCAGTCCCGCCAGGCGGGAAGCGGGGCGCGCGGCGGAATCCAGGTAATGAGCGATCTGGTTGTCCTCGCAGCCCAGCCCCACGATCACGGCCGCCGAAACGTTGGGATGCGCCAGCAGGCCGCCCACGGTGCGGCGGAGTTGGTCGAGATCGGGGCCGGCGGCGTGTCCGCAGCCGTCGGGGTGGGGGAACGCGACCACGCCATCCACGTTGGGCGGCAGGGCAACGCCGGCATAGCTCTGCGCCACACGTTCGGCGGCGTGGGCGGAGCAATTGCTGGCGGCCACCACGGCGATGTAGTTGCGCGTTCCCACGCGGCCGTCTTGGCGGACGTATCCGAGGAACCAGGGCGTATGGCGGGGCTCGGGGAGGGGAAGCTCGGCGGAGGGAAACTCGTAGACGCGGTCCAGTGCTTCGAAGGCCAGGTTGTGAGTGTGGACATGGCCGCCGGGCGCGATTGGCTGGCTGGCGCGTCCGATGGGCTGGCCGTAGCGAAGCACGATCTCCCCTGGTTGGATGGCGGCGACGGCGAGCTTGTGCCCGGCGGGGATGGCATCGCGCGCCACCACGCGCACGCCATCCACCAGCAGGGCGGCGCCGGCGGGAATGGGGACGCGCGCCACGGCGACGTTGTCGGCGGGGTGCAGACGGATGGCGGAATTCTCCGCTGCAGGAAGACTGACGATGTCTGACAGCACTGGACTCTATAATAGGAGAAATGCCGCGGAAAATCCCCCTGCTCGTGTGGCTCGCACTGCCGTTGGCGTACTTTTTGTACTTTTACCGGCTTGGCGCGACGGGCGTGTTGGGGCCGGATGAGCCGCGGTACGCATCCGTCGCGCGGGAGATGGCGCGCTCGGGAGACTGGATCACGCCGCGCCTGTGGGGCGCGCCGTGGTTCGAAAAACCGCCGCTGCTGTATTGGATGACGGGCGCGGCTTTCCGCGCGGGGATCGGCCCCGACATGGCGCCGCGCTTGCCGGTGGCCCTGCTGGCGGTCGGGTTCCTGGCATTCTTCTGGTGGATTCTCAACCGCGAGTACGGTGGCCGGGTGGCTTGGCTGGGAGTGCTGATTCTGGGCACCACGGTGGGATGGCAGGGCGGGGGCCAGGCGGGAGTGACGGACCTGCCGCTGGCCGCCACGTTCGGCGGCGCCATGCTGCTGGCTCTCCCGTGGGTGGCGAGAGACGATACGCGGTACCTGCCGGCGGCGGCCGCACTGATGGGACTGGCGGTGCTGGCGAAAGGACCGCTTCCGATAGTTCTGGCCTTGCCCGTGGCGCTACGCGGCCGGCGGCTTCAAGACCTCGCCCGGGTGCGCGTCATGGGGCCGTTCCTGGCTGTTTCCGTGCCTTGGTATCTTCTTTGTTATCTGAAAAATGGCAATCTTTTCCTAAAGGTTTTTCTCATCCGGCACAATTGGCAACGTTTCACTTCCAGCGAGACCATTCTGCACGGACAGCCCTGGTGGTTCTACGTCCCGGTGCTGCTGGCTGGACTGATTCCCTGGGCGCCGCTGGTGGCGCTTTCCCTCCGGCGGCCCACGGTTCGGGATCGGCGCAAAGCGTTCCTGCTGGCGTGGGTGGTCTGGGGAATAGCGTTTTTTTCGATGGCCGCGAACAAACTTCCGGCGTACATCCTGCCGTTGCTGCCGGCCTGCGCGGTGCTGATGGCTGTGGGGCTGGACGAACTGGCCGGCTCGCGGCCATGGCTGGCGGTTTGCGCCCTGCTGCTGGTGGCGTTCCCCATGGCGGCTCCGCTGGTGCCGGGCGCGCTGGAGTTGGGGCTGTCGCGGTCCATCCGGCCGGTATTCGAGATCGCCTGGCTGGCGCCGTTGGGAGTGGCTGCGGCGGTGTGGTGCCTGGAATCCCGGGGGCGCCGGATGGCGGCTGCCGCGTGCCTGGCCGTGGGAGTGGGGGCGGGCGCGGTGTACGTGAAGGAATCGGCGGTGCCGGCGCTGGAGCGGATGCCGTCGCCGCGGGCACTGTGGCGGCAGGTGGCCCCGCACGCCCACGATGTCTGCATGGACCATGTGCATCGCAACTGGCAGTACGGGCTGAATTATTATGCCGGAGAGGCTCTGCCGGAGTGTTCCGAACGCGCCGCGCCCTGGCAGGTCCGGCAGGCTGCCGGCCAACTTCCCCGGTTGGTGGCGCCGCCACCCGTGGCGGCGCCACCCGAGGCGGAGGCGGCTGTCCGGCGGGGCACGGTTGACCCCGCCATGCGCGGCATTGTACTCTCACGTATCCGGGAATAATCGTTATGATTCTGCCACAGACCTTCGGTGCGGCTTTGTTTCTGTCGATCCTGGGCATGGTTTGTCTGGGTTCGTGGGCGAGCGCGTATAAGCTGGCCGGGAAACTCCGGTACGAATTGTTTTATATCGACTTTGCTCTGGGCGCGGCGGTGCTGGCGTCGATCTACGCGTTCACGGTGGGCAGCCTGGGCGTCAATCTCGACGGGCTCTCGTTCATGGACGACCTGAGCAATGCCGGGAAACGGCAATGGATGTACGGTTTCCTGGCGGGCATCGTTTTCAACCTGGGCAACATGCTGTTGATGTCGTCGGTTTCGGTGTCGGGCATGGCAGTGGCCTTCCCGACGGCGTTCTCCATGGCGCTGATCCTGTCGGCCGTCGTCAACATGCTGGGTGGCGGGCCGGCCGGCAATACCACGTTTCTGCTGGCCGGTTGCGGGCTGCTGATTCTGGCGGTGGTGGTGGACGCCATAACCGTCAATATGCTGGGCGTGCTGCGGCACGAGGCGCTGGCTCAGGCGGGGAAGGCCGCGAGCACGCGGCGCCCGTCGTCGATGAAGGGCGTGATTCTGGGGATCGTGGGCGGACTCCTGCTGGGGGCGTGCCTGCCGCTGGTCGACATTGCGAGAGAGAGCGACATCGGATTGGGACCCTACACGCTGATGGCGCTGTTTTCGTTGGGACTATTCTTCTCGACACCGGTTTTCAGCGTTTTCTTCTTCAACCTGCCGGTGGAAGGCGATCCGGTGGGAGCAAGCGATTATCTCAAGACCCGTCTGGCGGCGCACGGCACGGGAATATTGGCGGGAGCCGTCTGGTGCACGGGGGCGCTGGCGTTGTGGGTGACGGCGCAAACCCCGAATTTGCTGCGGGCCAACCGGGCGCTGGCCTTTTCGCTGAGCCAGGGGGCGCCGCTGGTGGCGGCTTTGTGGGGCCTGGTGGTGTGGAGGGAATTCCGCGGCGGCGACGTGCGGGTGAAGAGCATGTCGGTGCTGATGCTGCTGTTGTTGGCCGGCGGAGTGGCGTTGCTGGCGCTGGCTCCGGCGCCCGTGCCAAAACCGTCGTAGAGCCTGCGTCCGGCCCGGTTTTCCTTTCTGTAGCGAACGCACTCGGTTTCCGGGTGAGCCCGCAACCGCATCGGATGCGCGGAGCCTACTCCCTGCTCGGGCCGCCGGCCGGGGCCGAAGACGGCGCGGTCAGTGCTTTCACGTCGCTCACAATTCTGGCCAGAGCCTGGTCGAAGTTCTTGTCGCGGTTTCCTTGGCGAGCGGCCTCTTCCACCTGCTCGTGGAGCGTCCACAGCGCGGCGTTTGTCTTCGCGTCGCGGATCGCCAATCGAAACCGTGCATCCAGGTACGAGACGGTCGCTCCAGTTTCCACGCGGCCGCTGAGCCCTATTTCGAACAGCAGATCCGCGTCCGATGGAGCGCCCACCAATTCATATCTTCCCCAAGTCTTCAGGGCCGCATAGAAATCCTTGTACGCGCGGTCCGGCCCTCCACTGAAATATGTCCCCGGTTGATCGACGCCGCCGTTGGCGACAAAAACTTTCTTTGCCGTTAAGATTTGGGCCGGTACCGGCGCCGGAGGCGTCTGGCTCGGCTGCTGAGCCGCGAGAAGTGAGACCCACAGCCCAGGAACTGCAAAACCGACACAAAAGACGGTTGCTTTGGAGTACCTTTTCATAAATCGCCCGCCTTAGCTGAGGTCTAAGATCACAACCAGCCGCGGCAGGGAGGCCAGTCGCCCCGCGCTCCCCGCACGGATTCGTACGCGCGCTCATCAACCCGGAGTTCCCGTTTTGGACTTCCAGATCCCATTCAGTATAAGCCATACCGCCATCCTTTGGTCCCGCGGGTTGCATTTCTCCGCCGGGAGCCGTCTTCGCCCCCGCAAGGCGGGATTGTTGCCCCGCCCGGGAAATGAAAACCCGGGAAATCCGACTCTTCAGCACATTCCGCCCGTTCTCGAAAGGGGGCGACAACTCCCTGTGCAACCTGAGAGTCGTCGCTAAGACGGAGAATCTGCGGAGGGGCGCGCGGATGCCGAGATCGAAAGACCTCGTCCAAGCTCCGAGAGGAGAGACGCCATGCCGTTTCCGCTGATACCCATCATAGCCGGGGCGCTCGTCGGGAGAGCCACGGCCAAGCCGATGAAGCGCGTCACCGTGAGTGGACGCAGAAGGAAGGACGGAACGAGGGGAAAGGCGCACACGAGGAAAACGCCGAAGAAACGGTCGTGGCTATAGGCTCACTGTTTTGAAGAACGCGGGTGGTTGCCGCGAACAACCGGGGAGCCGGCCGCCAAGCGTCCCGGGAAAGCGGAACGGGCGCTACGGCCCAGTCTCTTTAATGGTCAGGATCTGGTCCACCGGGACATCTCGCAGCACCTGGTGGATCCGGCTGGGCCATTTAATGTCGATCTCCCGGACGATCTTGGATGCCCCCAAACCAAAGTGAACCCGCGAGTCGCTCGCGCCGGCGTAGCCGCAAGCCGTGGTGACCTGGTTATACTGCCTCGATCCGTCCTCGGCTGTGATCCGGATCTGCGCCCCGATGGCCATTCGATTACTCTTGGTTCCCACCAACTTCAGGAGAATCCAGTGGTTCCGGTTGCTTGTGACGTTATGGAAGTACTTCACCGGACCGTTGAGCACGGTGACCACCGCGTCGATACGGCCATCGTTATCGATATCGCCGAACGCCGCTCCGCGATGAGGCGCGGCTTGCTGGAATTCGGGTCCGGCCTCGGCGCTCACATCCCGGAACTTGCCGTTGGCGAGATTGCGGAAGACGGCATTGGTCTCCCCATAGGTGCGGTTCGACATCAGGGCCACGTTGTCGAGCACGTTTCCACGGGCGACGAAAAGGTCCTTCCAGCCGTCGTTGTCGAAATCGAAGATCCCGTTCGACCAGCCCGACATGTTGCGCGTTGCCCCAAGCATGCTCTGGCCGGTGGCTTCCGAAAAGACTCCTCCGCCCCGGTTCCGGTACAGCGGGAACGATTCGTTCTCGGTCGCGGTGTGCCAGATATCCGGCCTGCCGTCGTTGAATACATCCTTGGAATCGGCGCCCATGCCGGAGATCGCGTTGGCGCTTTGCGAGTATGCCACGCCGCTCTCGAGGGCGACCTCCTCGAATCTTTTCCCTCCGATATTGTGGAAGAGAAAATTGGGCATGTTGTCGTTGGCGACGAACACGTCCATGAATCCGTCCCCGTCGTAGTCGGCGATGACGGCCCCCATGCCCTTGCCGAAGTGCTTGCTAATACCGGTTTCCGCGGACACGTCGGTGAAGGTTCCGTCGCCATTATTGCGGTATAGCGTGTCCGGCAGAGGCTGGTAGTACTTGGGATGGCAGTAAGCGCGCGTGGTGGCATTCGCGGCGCAATACGGATCCTTGTTCACGTCCCATTTGCAGTAATTGGAGACGAACAAATCGAGCAGGCCGTCGTTGTTGTAGTCGAGCCAGACGGCCGAGACGGACCACATCTTCTTGCCGTCGAGCACGCCTCCGCCCACTCCGGCTTTGTCCGTAACGTCGGTAAAGGTGCCGTCGTGGTTGTTGCGGAAAAGCTGATTCTTTGTCACGTTAACGACATAGATGTCCGGCCAGCCGTCGTTGTCGAAGTCGCCGACCGCCACGCCCATGCCGTAACCTTCTCCGGCAACTCCAGCTTTTTCCGTCACATCGGTGAACGTGCCGTCACGGTTGTTGTGGAAGAGCCGATTCCAGTACTTGGGACTTTCCTTCTTGAGAGATGGGATCGCGGCGCCGTTCACCAGGTAGACGTCCAGGTAGCCATCGTTATCGTAGTCCAGCAGTGCGACGCCGGCCACCATTGTCTCGGGCTGGTTCTTGTTGGGCGTCGGGCAGCTATTGGTGGTGAAAACGAGGCCGGAGCGTTGGGCGATTTCCTCGAAAGCGATGATGCTCGCCGCCGGCCCCGCCAGGAGCACGCCAGCAGCGGCTACAATCCACGGCAAACCCTTCATTTCCCCTCATCGTAGCAGCCTTTAGAGCCACCCACGGTTCCGCGGAAGCGCCAACAGGGGCACGCCGGCCGTCCTCCCAGGAACTCATTGAGCCGCCACGGTGTACTTGACGCTCCGCGTGGCCGCATGGAAGCCCTGCAACGCCGTAATCCTGATCTCGCAATTTCCGGGCTTCGTGACCGCGTTCACCACCACCGGGATTGCGCCGGAGGAATCGGGCGGCGGAAGCTCGTCCTGCTTCTGCGCCAGTTCTTCTCCATCCAGGAGGAATTCGACGCGGATGCGCGGCGTCTCCTGAATCGCCTTATCCGGATACACCACGAAGTACAGCAGGGGCTGCGCGGAGGCATTCAGCGACCCGCCGAGCATCGGCACCAGTTCCTTGCCTTGAAACTGGAGGGGGTCGTCCGCATCCGGTTCCGCCGTCAGCGGGTCCGCCCGCGCAACCAGCATCAGGCTGCTCAATCCGACACCTGCCGCCGGCGGACTATCGAACTCCACCGTACTCGTGCTGGCACGATTCGCTTCGCGGTCCTGCAACACACTCTCCACGGTGTAGTGGCCGGAGGGCAGGTTGAACGAATGCCGGTAGTCGATGGGCGTGGCCTGGATTCCGGACAACCGGTCGTCGGGCACTTCGTACAGAAAATCCTGGCCGAACCTATCGACGATCGCCCCGTCGGGGTTCTTCACCACCGCGAACAACGACGCGTGCAGCCGGTGCTTCTTCTGCGCGGGCTGGGGGGTGGCGGTGAGAGCCGCGCCCGGAAACTCGAAGACAATCGCGGATTGCGAACTGGCGCCGGGCCGAAACTGGAACGCCGCGGACCGGAATTCGAAAGCGTGCGGCCGCGGCTGCGCATTCAACATCAGCAGGCCGGCCATTTCGAAAGGACGCAGCGTTCCCGCTCCGCCCGTGTCGGGTATCGCGAAGTAGCCCTGCCGGCTCTCGACCCTCCAATCGGCGCGCGCCAGCTTGACTTCGATCTTCCGGAAACGCCCGTCATACTTGCCGGACGAGGGGCGATAGTCCGCTTCGTAATGCGTCTCCACGTCCCCGGCGATCTGCTGAAAAGGCTTCCGCAGATCGTTGGTATTGGCGACCAGAAATCCGCCCGTGCCCTCGGCCAGGGCGCGCAGGCCCGCCTGCGAATCCGAAGTGCGCACGGCATCGTATTGGTAATCGCCTTGCCGCGACCTTTCCGCCAGGACGCCCGCGGCGCCGATCGAGGTGGACTCCGCAAAGGGACCGTTCGGCACTCCCGGCGTGATTTCTCCCTGTTTCTGGCTGAGCGCCGTCACATGCTGCATGGCCATCGAGGAAGACTGCGCCGTGGATGTCTGGCCAAGGCCGTTGGCGTCGAAGGCATAGACGCTCAAGTCCGACAGGTTGGCCTTGTTCAACATGGCCTGAAACTGATCGGGGTCGCCGGTAGTGGTGAATCCGGGGCTGAGCAGCAGAACCGTTTTGTGCCCGGGAAAAGCGCCGATTTGCCGGATCATCAGCTTGATCTGGTCCATCTGCCGGGCTCCCTCGACACCCACGAACTGCTCGCGCTCGATCACCAGGTCCCCAAGCTGCGAGTTGGCGCCCGGGCCGTTGTCCACATCCGCTCCCGTGATGGCGGCCATGCTCACCGAGCCGGTGGTGGACAGGTCCTCGAAGCCGCCGGAGTTTCCGACCTTGAATCCGACAATCAACTGTACGTTTGGGGTGGAATTCAAGACGGCTTCCGCGGCTCGGGTAATATCCACGCTGGTTCCGTAAAAGGCCCTGGCCGCCGCGCGCAGCAGCTCGTCACGATTGGTGGTAAACGGATACAGAGGCGTGAGCCGCGAATCGAGGTTGAAGACGCCCACCCAGGTGCCCGGGCGCAATTGGGTGTTGATGTACTCCTGGGCCGCCGCCACAGCCCATTTTCTGGTCGAGGCATCCAGGTTGTGGAACACGATGCAGACCAGGTTGACGGCCCGCAGCGGCATGGGCGATGCGGGGGCTGGAGCGGCCGGTGGAAGCGACGCCCCGCCGGACGGCTGCTCCGGGGGACTCTGAGGTGCCGGCTGCGGCGGCGCTTCGGCGCCGGTAACCAGCCGGAGACTTCGGAGCTGCTGCCGTACGCCATCCTCGTAGATCTCGACATCGGCGGGCGTCAGGTTTTTCACCAGCCGGCCCTTCTTATCGCGGACCACCAGATCCAGCGCGACCTCATCGACCGTGGCGTGGATCACCGGCTCGGACGGGGCGCCCGCTGGGCTCGGCGGCGGATTCTGCGCGCCGGCCTGGCCGGCCAGCAAAGACAGGGCGGCTAGAATAGCTGCGGGATTGACTTTCGACATTGACGCCCTTTCGGGACTCCAATATCTACTTTAGCTCTCCCCGTATCGCATCGCAGCGCGGGGTCTGTTAGGAGCGACTTGCAGGATCACCAGAGGCCGCAGAGGCACAATCGGGGTCGGGAAGATTCCGGTTGATCGGCAGAACCGCTACGGCGTAGCGGTTCTGCCTCGCTAACTGATTGATTCTAAAGAGCACGATTTCAAGAACCGCCACGGCGTGGCGGTTCGGTTATTGGAGAGCCACCATTCTTCCGGCTGGGGTCCGCTATTTCGCAGCGATGGTGTAGTGGAAACTGCGCTCCGCCGACTCGTTGCCCTGCACTACTTTGACTCTCACTTCGTGGCTGCCGGGGCTGCTATCCGCTGTGAGCACCTCGGGGATGCTGCCGGACGAATCCGGCGGCGGCAGCGGGGTCTTGCGGGCTATGACTACGCGCCCGTCTTTGAGGAACCGGGTGCGCAGCTCCGCCTTCGCCGGGTTATCCTTCTCCGGATAGACGACGAAATACAGGAACGGCACACCGCCCGCGTACAGATCGGTGGTGACGAACGGGAGCACCCGCTTGCCGCCGAATTCGAAGGGGTCGGCGGCGTCGGGCGCGCGGTCGAGATTCTCCAATCGCCGCACCAGTGCGATGTCGCTCATGCCCGGCCCCGGCTGTTCCCGATTGTCGATCTGCGTCACGGCGGTGCTGGCGCGATTGGCCAGTTGGTCCACAACCGCGGCCTCCACGGTGTACTGTCCCGGCGGCAGATTCACGGCTTTCGAGTAAGTCATAATTTCCGCCTGTACCGCGGCCAGACTTTCGGCCGAGACTTCCGACTGAACATCCTTGCTTACCCGGTCCACAATCCGCCCATTCGCATCTTTCACCAGCGCCAACAGGGATGCGTGCAACAGGTGCTTTTTGGCGCCCTCCTCGGGGATGGCTGCGATGTTGGAAATGGGCATTTCGAAAGCGATGGCGAATTGCGTTCGGCCGCCGAGATCGCGGTAACGATACGTCCGCAGCAGAAAATCGAAATCGTGGGGCCGGGCCTCGCGGTCGAGGGCTCTCAATCCGCCGATTTCTTCCGGAGTCACCGGTCCTTCCCCCGTCTCGGGCACGGCAAAATACCCGTCTCGAGTCTGTACGGTGAGGCCGGTCCGCGCCAGTTTCACCTCGATCTTCCGAAAATGCCCGTCGTAACCGTTCGAGGTTGGCGGGTAGGCGATCTCATAATGCGTATTCACGTCTTCCATCACGCGAGCCAGCAACTCATCGATGTTGTTGGTGTTCGCGATGAGGAATCCACCGGTGCGTTCGGCGAGTTCGCGCAGGGCTTCCTGCGGGTTGGCACTTAAGACCAGGAACTTCACATAGTCGTCCTCATGGGCCATTTCCATGACTTGCACGGCCGGTGCCGGGCGCGGCCCGGAGCGCGTGTTCGGCGGGGGCAACACCGACGTTTTCTGTTGCTGGCTGAGCCCTGCGACCATCCCCAGCATGGCGACCGACGCCGCCGACGGCGTCGGCCAGCACTTGAGCCCATGCACGTCAACCGCATAAAAAGTGACGTTGCCCTGGTTGGCCAACTTGATGGTCGAGTCCCAGTACTCCAACTGATCCGGCGGACGCGTCAGCCCGGGGCTCAACAGCAGTACCGTTTTTTGAAAAGGCAACGGGCTGAGCTGCCGTATCAAATCGCGCAACGCATCGATTTCCCGCAACCCTCCGTTCACCGAAAGGCCCATTGCGAACCGCGTATCCACTGGATTGACCGGGCCGGCGCCGCCGCCGGACGGAGTCATGCTCAAACCTCTCAGCATTGCCGCGGCGCCCGGGTTGACCGCTGGAAGCTGGTTGACGGCCGCCAACCTGACCGCCTCGAGCAGCCGTTCGCGGTTGTTCGAAAACGGAAAGACCGGGCGAAGGCCGCTCGCATCCAGGCTGAAAATGCCAATGAACGTGTTGGGCCGCAGCTCGCGATTCACAAACTGGCGCGCGGAGTCGAACGCGACCGCACGCGTTTCGGCATCCAGATCGCTCAGAACCAGGCAGACCAGGTTGACGGTACGAAGCGGGTTCAGCGGCGCGGGAGGGGTTTCCGGCGTTGCCGCGGCCCGCTTCGGGTCCTCGGCCGCCGCCTTGGTTCCGGCTACCAGCCGGAAGGAACTCACGTTCTGCCTGACGCCATCTTCGAACACCGCGAAGTCTTCCGGCTTGAGATTGGCGATCAGCTTTCCGTGCGCATCGCGCACCACCACGTCCAGCAGTACTTCGCGGGTGGAAGTCTTGATTACGAAACCGGGCACTCCGGTTTGGGCCGGGGCGGCGGGGCCGCCGTCCTGTCCCCGAGCAATCCCGGACAAGAGGAGCGCCGGGAACATCGCAAGGTGAAGTCTCATCATCGCCTTGTCCTCCTCGGCATGACAGACTCGCGCCCGCGATAGTTAGTTGCTAGCTCTATAGGGCTAACTGCCGGGTGCGAACCCCGATAACGGGTTCTCTTATGGCCCGCCCTGGCTGGCCGGCTCGTCGATCTTCAGGAACTGGTCCGCCGCGACATCCTTCAGTACCTGTCGAATCCCGCTCGGCCAGCGGATTTCGATCGAGGCGATCCTGGTTTCGTCTCCCAACCCGAAGTGCACACGCTTGTCGCTCGACGACATGAAGCCGACGCTGATGGCCACGTGGTTGTATAACACTCGCCCCGACGCGGTGGTCAACTTGACCTTCGCGCCGATGGCGTCCCGCGCACTTTTGTGACCGGTGAGACTCAGCATCAGCCAGTGATTGCCGCTATCCGCGCTATTCATCAGAATGCGCGGCGCCTCGTTCAGCGACGTCACCACGATATCCATCGCTCCATCGTTGTTCAGGTCGCCGAAGGCCGAGCCACGCTGATAGCCCAGTCTCAGGAAGTCTCCGCCCATCTCCCCGGAAACATCCACGAACGTTTTCCCTCCGACGTTCTCGAACATCGTGTCATGTTGCGGCGAGTTCCGTTCCACCTGATCGATATGCCCATTGGAAGAGTAGATGTCCTTCCATCCGTCGTTGTTGTAGTCGATGAACCCATTGCTCCAGCCGGAAAACGGCAGGCTCAGTGTTTGCACCTTCGACGAGTAAGCAATCCGGAACAAATCGCCGTTGTTGCGCAATAACTGCCACACTTGACCCCTCAAGTTGTTGTAGAAGATGTCTACGTTGCCATCGTTGTCGTAGTCCTTGGCGTCCGACCCCATGGACGATCCTGCGTGCGCGCTATCGTCGTAGGCGACGCCCAGTTCCAACCCCTTCTCCTCGAACGTGCCATCTTTGCGGTTAATGAACAACGAATTGGGCTCGGTGTCATTGGCGATGAAAATGTCGGGCCATCCATCGTTATTGAAATCCGCGATGGAGATGCCCATTCCCTTGCCCGGCGACGCGCCCAGGCCCGACTTTTCGGTGACATCCTCGAACTTGCCGTGGCCCAGATTGTGATAGAGGCGCGGCGGCACGCTCCGGTAGCGCCGCGGATCGCAGTAGAATTCCGTACTGCCCATGGTGCAGCGTATATCTGTTTGCGGCGTCCATAAAGTGTAGTTATCCACGATCAGATCGAGCAGCCCGTCGTTGTCGTAATCGAACCAGGCGGCGGCCACGCTCAGCGTATCGGGCGGCTTGCCGCCGATGCCGGAAGCCGCCGTCACATCCGTGAAAGTCCCGTCGCCGTTGTTGTGGTAAAGGGCGTTCCGGCCGGCGCTCGCAATGAACAGATCCTCGTAGCCGTCGTTGTCATAATCGCCAACGGCCACACCGAAGTTGAAATCGAGATCTTTGCCCGTCAAGCCCGCCTTGACAGTGACATCTTCGAAAGTTCCGTCGCCGCGCTGCCTCAACAGGCAGTTGTAATACGATGGGTTTGTCTTCTTCAACTCCGGAAGTTGCGCGCCATTGGTGAAGAATATGTCCAGCCGGCCGTCGTTGTCGAAATCGAAGATGGCTACCCCGCCGCACATGGGCTGCGGGAAGTACTTGTGCCCTTCCGGGCTGTTGTTGCTTATGTAGGAGATCTTCGAGCGTGGCGCCACGTCGGTGAAGTGGGGGCGCCTGGCAGTCTGAGCGGGCCGGCCCGATGGCGGCGCCAGGAACAGAAAGGCGCAGGCGGCCGCTATGGCCAGGACGATCACGGGCTTCAACGGTTCCTCCGGCGAATGGGCACGGGCGTGAGACTCGTAATCCCTATTGTAATCGGAGTTCGGCAAGGTCCTGGCTGGCGCGAGCGCTGGCTCACAGCGGCCTGGGCACGTGCGGTATTCTGGTTGGTATGGATTGTCGCCCCCCGATTGCGCCGGCGGCCCGCGACAGGAATCGCCCGCGCGGAGCGCAGGCGAAAGCGCCTGCGCGAGTTCTGTGCCGCGGCAGTTTGCGGGTCCTGGCGCGGCAAGGGTTCAGCCTGAAGGCTGGCCTGATGTGTCTGCTGCCGCTCGTGGCAGCCGCGGGTTGGTTGCTGCGCGCGGCGGGCGGACCGGTGTCCGCGATCCGGTTCGAGCTCAAGCCCATCGCCTTCCAGCTCGAGCATGGCGAGGTCCTCGCGCGGCACGTGCCGGCCACCATGGCCGGCGGCCTGGCGGTGTTCGATTACAATCGCGACGGACGTCCCGACATCTTCTTCACCAATGGCGCCAATCTGGCCACGTTGAAGAAGGACGATCCGAAATACCGCAATCGGCTGTTTCGCAACGATGGCGACGGCGTATTCACGGATGTCACCGAATCCGCGGGACTGGCCGGCACGGGTTTCGACAGCGGAGTGGCGGTGGGCGACTACGATAACGACGGCTATCCGGATTTGTTTGTGACGGGCGTCCACCACAACACGCTGTATCACAATAACGGCGACGGCACGTTCACCGATGTCACGGAGAAGGCGGGCATCTCCAATCTTCCCGACCCCAAATACGGGCCGATGTGGGGGATTACGGCGGTGTGGGTGGACGTGAACAACGATGGTTTGCTCGACCTGTTCGTGGTCAACTATCTGCAGTGGGACTACTTGACCGAGCCCCTTTGCGAGTACCAGGGAGTTTCGGACTATTGCTCGCCGCGGTCTTATAAGGGCTTGCCCAACCAGTTGTATCTGAACAAGGGCAATGGCAAGTTCGAGGACGTGTCCGAGAAATGGGGCATTCGCGCGTACGTGGGGAAGGGCATGGGCGGGGGCATGGCCGACTACGATCTGGATGGCCGTCCCGACATTTTCGTTACCAACGACGGATCTTATAATTTCCTGTTCCACAATCTGGGCGACAAGTTCGAGGAAGTCGCGTTTCAGAAGGGCGTGGCGTTGACGGAAGACGGCGGCTTCATATCCGGAATGGGACTGGATTTTCGCGATTTCAACAACGACGAATACCCGGACCTGGTAACCGCGGCACTGGAGGGCCAGACCTTTCCGATATGGAAGAACACGGCCGGGAAAGGCTTCCAGGAAGTGACCACGCCGAGCGGCATGCGCGCGTTGTGCTGGCGGATGGCGGGTTTCGGCGTAGGATTGGTCGACTTCGACAATGACGGATGGAAGGATCTGTTCGTCAGCCGGGGAGACGTGTTGTCGCGCCCGATGCCGAACACCACGGTAGAGCAACACAGCACCGTGTTCCGGAACCTTGGCGCCACCAGCGGCGCCAACGTGCGTTGGGAGGCGCTCACCGCCGAAGCGGGATTGGATGCCGCGCCGGCGGCGCGCCATCGCGGCCTGGCGTTCGGCGACCTGGACGGGGACGGCAGGATCGATGTCGTGGTTTCGGCGCTCGCGCACCCGGCCACGATCTGGATGAATCGCAGCCCCGCCGCGGGGCACTGGCTGGACATCGCGCTGGAAGGAACCAGGAGCAACCGCGACGGCATCGGCGCGCGGATTCAGGTCATCACCAAGAGCGGTGCGCAGTACAACCACATGACCACCAGCGTGGGCTACGCCTCGTCGAGCTGCGGGCCGGTGCATTTCGGGTTGGGTGCGAACGCCATGGCGGAGTCGGTGGTCATCCATTGGCCGTCGGGAATCGTCCAGACGCTGAAGGACGTGCGTGGCGATCGGGTGCTGCACGTGAAGGAGACTCCGTAGCGATGAGTTTTGCGTCGGGCGGGGCTCCAGTCCTGTGGCGAGCAGCCGCGGCGCTCTCCCTGGCTGCGCTTCTGGGGCCGGCCGCCGCAGCCGGCCAGAGGGGTCCGGATACCGCCCCTGCCGCGTTCGACCGGGTATCGGAGGCGGCCACTAAGGCGCGTGCCGAAAACCGCACCGAGGACGCGATCGGGTTGTATCGCCAGGCGGTCAAGCTGCGTCCTTCGTGGGCGGAAGGCTGGTGGTTCCTGGGCGAGCTGCTTTACGATCGGAACAGCTATCCCGAAGCACGGGACTCTCTGCGCCGGCTGATAGACCTCGATCGTACGGCGGGCCCGGGCTTCGCGCTGCTGGGCCTCTGCGAGTTCGAAACGAAGGAGTACGCCAAGGCGCTCAGTCACATCTATCAGGCGCGCCGCCTTGGGTTGGGCGACGACCCGGAGGTCAGGCGAGTGGTATTGTTTCACGAGATGTTGCTGCTCACGCGACTCCAGGAGTATGAGTCCGCTATGCAAGTGTTGGTGAGTGTCGTGAAGGATGGGGGCGCCGGCCCGGCGGTAATCGAGGCCGCGGGGATCGCCGGTCTGCGCCGGCCCATCTTTCCCGAAGAACTGCCGCCGGGCGACAAGGACTTGATCGATCGGGCCGGACGAGCCGTCTGTGCGATGGCCGGGAGGGATCGCGAGGCGGCGCAAGCGTACTTCGCGCAGTTGCTGGCCGCCTATCCCGATGCGCCCAACGTCCACTATCTCTACGGATCGTTTCTATCGGCGGCCGATAAGGATGGGGCCTTGCGCGAGTATCGAAAAGAACTGGAGCTGAACCCGGAACATACGGAGGCCCTGGCGACCATCGCCTTGGAGTATGAGGCGCGCGGCGATTTGGACACGGCCATTACGTACGCGCGGCGTGCGGTCGAGGCGGACGATCGGTTCTTCGGGGCCCACGCCGTGCTGGGCAAGTTGCTAGTCAATGCCGGTGAGGTGCAACCGGGGATTAAGGAGCTCGAGATCGCCCGGCAGCAGGCCGCGGACAGTCCGCAAGTACATTTCTCTTTGGCAACAGCCTACGCTATCGCGGGCAGAAAGGCCGAAGCGGCCAGCGAACGAGCCGAATTCGCCCGCTTGAAAAAACTGGCCGATGAGATAGGCCAATGACGACGTTGACTTCTTTTCCATCGCGACAGCTAAGCATCCCGGCCGCCCCACTCTGCCTCGTCATCTGCCTCCTCGCCTCCCCTCTGGGCGGGCAACAGCCCGCTGCCAGTTCCGAGACGCTGCTCCAACATGCCATTACCCTGCACCAGGCAGGGGATCTGGATGGCGCAATCCGCGCGTATCGCGAGTACCTCGCCGCCGAGCCCGATTCCGTGCAGGCGCGCTCGAATCTGGGCGCCGCGCTGGCACGCACGGGCCGCTACGACGAGGCCATCGCGGAATACGACCGCGCTCTTCGCAAGAGCCCGGACAATCCCGCCCTCCTGCTGAATCTGGGTCTTGCCTATTACAAAATGGGCCGTCACGCCGATGCCGCGGCCCGCTTCGAACGGGCCATCGCTCTCTCGCCTCAGTTCAAAGAGCAGGTCACCCTCCTGCTCGCCGTCTGTTATAACAACCTGGGAAGATATAAGGAATCCGTGGCTCTCCTGGCCTTACTCGAGAAAGACAAGGCCGGCGATCCGGGATTCGACTATATCTATGGAACCGCTCTTATCGGCGATGGCCAGGACGCCGCCGGCACAGCCGTCATTAGCCGGATTCTCAGCCGGGGCGATTCCGCCGAAGCCCGCCTGCTGCGGGGCACTCTGGAACTGAGCGCGCACGACCGCGACAACGCGCGCGTCGACCTTGAGAAGGCCATCGCCTTGAACCCGCGTCTGTCCGGGGCTCATGCTCGTTTGGGCGAACTGCTGCTTACCGAGGGAGAGTCCGAACGCGCGCGCGCCGCCTTCGCCCAGGAACTCGCCCTCGACCCCGACGAATTCACCTCCAACCTGAACATGGGCGTGCTGGCAAAGGAGGACCAGGATTACGTGGAGGCGCGCCGCTATTTCGAGCGCGCTCTCAGGACGCGCCCCAACGATCCGGGGGTCCGTTATCAGATGGCCAATGTCGATCTGGCCACCGGCAATCCCGAGCAGGCGCGTCAGGCGCTGGAAGCTCTGATCGCCGAGTCGCCCGATTTCGCGGAAGCGCACGCGACTCTGGCGACCGTCTACTACCGGCTGCGTCGCAGCGCCGACGGCGATCGCGAACGCGCCGTCTCCGAGAAGCTCATGGATCGGCGGGACGCCCTCCAGACGGGAGCCAAATCGAGATGAGGCGGTGGTGGGCCGTGGCCGTATCGTTCGTGGCGGGTTATGCGCTGTGGGTGGCCGCCGGCGGGGCCGAACCCGAACCGCGACGCCCGCATTTCACCGATATTGCGCCCAAATCTAACTTCGCCTACCGCACGGACAACAACTTCACCGGCCGGAAGTATTTCCCGCAAACCATGTGCGGCGGAGTGGCCGCCCTCGATTACGACAACGACGGCCGCATGGACCTTTTCTTCACCAACGGCGCCAAACTGCCCGAACTGAAGAAGACCGATGCGCGTTTCTACAATTGCCTGCTCCGCAACCGCGGCGACGGCACGTTTGAGGACGTCACCGAGCGCGCCGGCCTGCTCGGCAAGGACCTCGGATTCAGCTTCGGCGTGGCCGTCGGCGACTACGACAACGACGGCTACGAAGATCTGTTCGTCTGCAACGCGGGACGCAATACGTTGTACCACAACAACGGCGACGGCACCTTCACCGACGTCACCGAGCGCTCCGGAATCGGAACCAAGCCGAAGGACGTACTGAGCGTCGCCGCCGCGTGGTTCGACTACGACAACGACGGTCTGCTCGATCTGATCGTGTCCAATTACACAGTCTGGACGCCCCAGACCGATAAGGTCTGCGCCGTGAACGGCCAGGAATACTATTGCCATCCCAAGGTCTATCCCGCTGTCGCGCACCGTCTCTATCACAACCTCGGCGACGGCCGCTTCGAGGATGTGACCGACTCGTCCGGCATCGGCAAGGAACTGGGCAAGGGAATGGGCGTTGCCATCGCGGATTTCAACGGCGACGGCTATATGGACGTATTCGTGGCCAATGACACCGTGCGTAACTTTCTCTTCATCAACCAGAAGAACGGAACGTTCAAGGAGGCCGGTTACGAGTGGGGCGTCGCCTACGACGAGAACGGCAATGCGCATTCATCCATGGGCGCCGACGCCAAAGACTACGATAACGATGGCTGGCCGGATCTCTTCTATAACAACCTCAAGGGCCAGATATGGGGCCTGTTCCATAACGCGGGCGGTAAGTATATGAACTATGCTTCCGGCATGTCCCGCATATCGCGCCTAAGCGCGCATAGCTCCGGCTGGAGCAACGGTTTCATCGACTACAACAACGACGGATGGAAGGATGTTTACTCTTCCAACGGAGAGATCGATAACATGGGCCAGATCTCGCGCCAGTCCGACACCATGTTCGAGAACGTGGATGGCAAGGAGTTCCGGGATGTCTCCGCCCAGTTAGGCCCGGATTTCAGCCATGCCGGTTACCAGCGCGGCTCGGCGTTCGTGGACCTGAATAACGACGGCTTCATGGACCTGGTGGTGACATCGCTCGACGAGAAGCCGCGCATCATGATCAACTCGGCCGATAACGGGAATCACTGGCTGCTGGTCAACACCATCGGGCGCCGCAGCAATCGCGACGGCATCGGCGCGGCGCTGAAACTGACCACGGCCTCGGGGCGGACACTCTATAACCACGTGACGACTTCCGGCGGATTCATGTCGTCCAACGACAAACGGGTGCACTTCGGGCTAGGCGCCGAGAAGGCGATTCAGTCTCTGGAGATCCGCTGGCCCAGCGGGATCGTTCAGACTTTGAAGAAGGTGAAGGCCGATCGGATTCTGACCGTGACGGAGCCGGCACGCTGAGCCAGGCGCTGTGGCAGTGTCCGGCACGCATCGCCATCCCCGCCTGTAGTATTCTGAACTTTGATGCGCTGGTCGATCCTCGCGTTCCTCGGGGCGGTTCTGGTCGTGGCGGCGGCGCCCGAGCTGGGGCCTATTGCATTCGAGGAAATCGCCGAGCGCTCCGGTATTCGCTTCGTGGCGGACAACTGCCCGACGGCGAACAAGAATCTGCCCGAAACGATGCTCGCCGGCGTGGCGCTTTTCGATTACGACAATGACGGCTACCTGGATATCTACTTCGTCAACGGCGCGGCTATCCCATCGCTGAAGAAAGAGTCGCCGAAGTATTGGAACCGCCTTTTTCACAATAACCACGACGGAACTTTCACGGACGTCACGGAGAAAGCCGGGGTCAAGGGCGAGGGCTATGACATCGGCGTCGCCATTGGCGATTACGACAACGATGGGTGGCCGGACATCTTCATCGCCAGCGTGACCAAGAATCAGCTTTTTCATAACAACCACGATGGCACCTTTACCGACGTTACGGATAAAGCCGGAGTGGGCGGGGCTATGCTGGACGGAAAGAAGATGTGGGCGGTGGCCGCCGGCTGGTTCGACTACGATAACGACGGCTTCCTGGACCTGTTTGTGTCGAACTACTGCAAGTGGGAGGTCAACAAAGATCCTTTTTGCGGGCCCAATCCGAATGTGCGCGCCTACTGCCATCCCAAGAACTACGCCCCGCTTCCCAATACGCTTTATCGCAACAACGGGGACGGCACGTTCACGGACGTGTCGGCGGCCACGGGCATCGGCCAGATCCGCGGCAAGGGAATGGGCGTAGCCTTCGCCGACTACGATCATGACGGCTTCATGGACGTGTTCGTGGCCAACGACAACGCCCCGAACATGCTCTTCCACAATTTAGGCGGCAGGAAATTCGAGGAGGTGGCGCTGCAGGCCGGCGTGGCGTATCCCGACTCCGGATCTTATATGTCGGGCATGGGCGCCGATTTCCGCGACATCTTTAATGACGGCAACGACGACATCTGGGAGACCGGCTTCGAAGGAGACACCTTCCCGTTGTTCCGGCATCGCGCCGCGGCGGGCGATTTCGACGAAATCACGGGCGCCGCCGGGTTAGCCGGCGTCACGCGCCCCATGTCGGGCTGGTCGAATGGGATCTTCGATCTCGACAACGATGGATGGAAGGACCTCCTGGCGGTGCGCGGGCACGTGCTCGATAATATCGCCCTGATGTCGATGCGCAAGCCCGAAGAACCCAACACGGTGTTGCGCAATCTGGGGAATGGCAAGTTTCGGGACGTGAGCGCGGGCGCCGGCGCCGCATTCCAGACGGCTTTGCCGCATCGCGGCGTCGCGTTCGGCGACGTGGATAACGATGGCCGCATCGACGCCGTGGCCACCGTGCTGCAGGGCAACGCGCAGTACTTCCACAATATTTCGAAGAACGGCAATCACTGGATCCTGCTGAAACTGGTGGGGGTGAAAAGCAACCGCATGGGATTAGGAGCGCAGGTGCGCATCACGACCGATGCTGGAACGCAGTACAATCACGCCACTACCAGCACCGGTTACGCCTGCTCGAGCGATCCGCGCGTGCACTTCGGTTTGGGGCCGTCGAAGGTGGTGAAAGAGATCGATATCGTCTGGCCCAGCCGCATCCACCAGACGCTGCACAACGTGCCGGCGGATCAGATTCTGACGATCACCGAGGCGCCGGACCGGCAGTAGCCGCACATGCGGTGTGGCGGCGCTAGCGCCTTTCGGCTGCCGGCGAATTCAGCTTCTCCTCGAGCTGTTTCTGCGCTTCTTCCCGCACGCGGCGTGCCTCGGCCGTCTCGCGGTCGCCGTCAGCCGTCCGCTTCAACTTGTAGTAGACTCTGGCGAGCGCCGCGTGCGCCTCGGAGAAGTCCGGATAATCCCGGATCAGTTGCTCCAACTCCTGGAGCGCCTGTCCGGTGAGTCCCTGTGTCAAGTGAATCGACGCCCGCTGATACAGCGCGCCGGGATCGTTGGGACGCACCTGCAGCGCCATCGTGATGTGCGACAGCGCCTCATTCGGCTTGCCATCCTGCAGGAGCAGCAGGGCTATTTCCGCGTTGGCCGTGAAATCGTACGGATTCACTTTCAGCTCTTCGTTGAACTGCACGGTCGCCTCCTCCATTTTGCCGGCGGCCTTCAACGCTTGCCCGTAAAGCGTGTGCACCCACGGCATCTTCGGATCGAGTTCCACGGCACGCGCCAGGTGCCCAGCCGCCGCCACGAGGTCGTTACGCAGCAATTCGCTTTGCCCAAGCAGGAAGGCCGCTTCCGCCGACTCGCCGTCGCTCAAGATGCGATCCAGCAGGACCTGTGCCTCCCGGATCCGATTGTCTTTCATGAGTGCCATGCCGAGCACGTAGACGACGGCGTGGTCGTCGGGATACTCCTCGTGCAGCGGCGTAAGCACTTCCACCGCTTTCGCCGGCTGGTTTGCCTCCAGCATGCAATCGGCCAGCAGCAGGGCCGGGTTCAGTTCCAACGGTTGCAGTTTGTGGAGCGCTTCCAGATGCTCGACGGCCTCGGGCAGCCGCCCGAGCTTGTAGTACGCCAGCGCCAGGTTCATCCTGACGCGAGGGTTGTTCGGCAGTTGCTGGAGTGCGATAGTGTACTCCGTAATGGCGCCGGCGAACTGCCCATCCTGCACCAGGGCGGCGCCTAGATTCGAACGGATCTCGGCCGCGTCGGGATAGCTCCGCAGGAACTCGCGGTAGAGCCGGATGGCGGAGCCCACATCGCCGGACTGTAGCGCCGTCTGGGCTGCACGCAAAGGATCCTCGGCCCCACCGGCCCAAAGCGCGGCGAGTCCCAACGGAAGCGATAGAACAAGTGCGGCGAGTCTCACGCTTATGAGATTATAGCGTGCGGACTTGGCGGGTCTGCGAGGGAACTGCCCATGGCGGCAACCTGCCAGCAATGCAGATTTCAGGCACTACCCTCTTCCCGGAACGGTTCCCAAAGGAGCATAATGGGATCAAATGCGCAGTCTCGCTTGCGTCGTGAAGACGGTCTTGTTATGCGCTGTGTTCTGTGCCCCCGGCCTCCATGCCGAACAAGGTCTCCTGTCGTTTGTGTTCGGTCCAAGTTCTCCGGAAGCGGCGCGGCAATCCGCGCGCGCCGCGGCTGCGGCGGCACGCCGCTGGGTGCAAACCGCCGGCGGCGTGGTCGAACTCAGGCGTGGCGGCAGCCCGGATGTGCAACGCATCGATGCGGCCACGGGCGCCAAGGAAATGGACCAGGCGTTTGGCGATGCGGCGCTGGCGGCGCGCGATGCCGATCCGTCTTCGTTCCTCGTCACTCTCGACTCCGCCGCGCAGGCTGCGGCGTTGCATCCCGGCGCCCGGGTCGTGGTTGCCGTTCTGAACAGCCCTTCGTTCTCAAGCGATGGAGAACGCACACTGGAACATCTGGGCGAGATCTGCCAGGATCACGGGGTGAGGGTTCTCGTACTGGACGTCGCGGAGGGGGCCAAAACCGTCCCGAATGCCGCTCTCAACGGCTTGACCACAAAGACCGGCGGCGCATGGGTGGGGCAGGCAAGAGACCTGGGGCCGCAAGTGGCCATGGTGACGCCGCCGGACGAGCCGCCCCCGCCGCCCACCGCAGCCGCAGGTATGCAGGCGGCGGCCAAGGCCGCCGAAGCGGTGCCTTCCGCGGGCGGCGCCATCCCCGATTCCGCGATTCCGGTGCAGATCCGGTTCATCCGCACTTCGGGAACGGGATCCATGTCCGAGAGCATTGCCGACCACGAAGCGGATTTCGGCACAACCGCGACTCTCAGCTACACGTCGACTGCAGGAGCCAACTTGGGTGTCGCCGGGGGAATCGGCTCGATGGAGGTCTCCTACTGGCCCAACGACCCCAAGGCGCCCCTGCAGGGCTTGGTGACCGTCGAATCGCCGCTCAAGGCGCTGAAGTTCGATCTGGACGACAATACGGGCACCTATCAGGCCCGTGCGCGCATCACCGCGACTGTCCGGAACGTCAAGGGGGCGGTCGTATGGACCGGACGGAGAGACGTCAACGTTCATGGGCCGGCGCAGAAGTTGAATGAGCGGCGGGAAGGCAGCATGTTCTTCATGCGCGCCGTGACCGTGATCGGCCAAGGGCCCTTTACCCTGGAAGCCAAAGTGGAAGACCTGGTGGGGCACACCGCAGGCACGATTCAGACACCGTTGCGAGTCGGGCGAAATGCCCCGGACCTGGTCGCCACGGATGCCCTGGTGGTGCGCCCGTTCAAGGGATCCGCGGACAAGTTCGAAGCCGACCAGGTGCTGAGCTACGAAGGAGAGGCGCTATCTCCGGTGCTCGACCCCGTCTTCCGCGCCGATCGGCCGGTCGATCTGCAGATCTACCTGCGGCTGTATCCGGACATCCACGGCTCGCCGCTCGATTTGAGCATGGAAGTCCTGAGCGAAGGACGCGTGGTGGCCCGCATGGCGTTGCCATTCAAAGGCGGACTGGCAAACAGTGGGCGCGATGGCGCCTCCTCGATGAGCGGCAGCTCGAACATCGTAGGCGGGCAGGCCAAGGAATTCCCGTATCTGGTGAATTTGAAGGGCGCCAAATTCCCCGCCGGCGATTACCAGGGCATCATTTCAATCCGTCAGGGCAAGAGCGTGATCAGGCGGGTGGTGGCGTTCAAGGTAGTTGGAAACGGCGCCACGGCGCCGGCGGAGATCGCGAGTGGGCCCCGGGTTTCGGCGGCGGCCGATGACGCCGAAACCGCGGCGGTCGTGCTGCCGGATATCGCGCCGGCCACGATCGATTCGAGTGGGCTCAGAATGCGCGACGAGGACCAGAAGCAACTTTGGGACGCAGCCGCCAAGATCGCGATGGGCTACCTCGACCAGCTCCCGAATTTCCGCTGCATTCAGGAAACCCACCGGTTTACCGCGCCCGCGAAGAGTCCCGATCAAATGAAAGGGCTCGTCAGAAGAAATCGTGGGTCAACTCCGGTTCCGGCAGCTTGCCAAGTGAGTGATAGAGGGCGAGTTCGAGTACACGGTAGGTACGGAAGCCGTAGGATTTTCTCATGGTGACTTTGGCTTT
>Ga0326728_10002952_pt1 | contig 54871 bp, 43 predicted proteins | sample MB3enrmetagenome_FD_207602 | JGI IMG/M metagenome (GOLD analysis project Ga0326728, IMG submission 207602) | Lab enriched peat soil microbial communities from McLean, Ithaca, NY, United States - MB31MN | ecosystem: Environmental > Terrestrial > Soil > Wetlands > Peat | place: USA: New York... | reverse complement strand
TAAAGCTAAGTCGATGATACTGAGACATATGCAACTCCCTTTTCTTGTCTTTAGTCTACAAGATTGGTGTTGCACTATGACCTAGAGCGTTACCTGTCCCCATTTGTTGCGCGTCAACGACGTGCTGCAAAACATGGAAGGCTTCGCCAAAGCCTTCGCCTGCAAACAGGGCCAGCCAATGGTCCCGGCCAATCCGTGCAGAATATGGTAAGCGCGTAACTAACGATTAAACGCACAGCGGGCATGAGACAAAATCTCATGCCCGCTGTGTTTTGGACTAAAATGGATTAAAAAGACTGTTCTGGTCCCTATTTATCTTTGAAAAATGTATTAAACAGTAATCCTATTAATTGCAGGTAACGGTCAATTTCTTGGAACTTGTGGCCAAGAAAAATTATTTGCAGCATCTATGAAATTCTCAAAATTAGCCATTAATTCTAGTATAAATCCATCAATATCAGCGCAAGCGACTGAATATACATCCGGAAGTGCTTTTGCTGCCGACCGGGGAAATCCTTCCTGAAACGTTCCCCATTTCGATTGTTCAAAACTCAATTCCATAAAATTATTATCATCAAATTTTAAGCGCGAAGTGTTCTTATGTATGAATTCGCTTCGCAAATCATATACAAGGGACAGCCATGATTCCTTCATTCCATAGTCGCCAAAGTTGGATTGTATCTCTCTTGGAACCGCATACGGGGTTTTTGACATTTTTTAGGCCATATTGCATGCATTTTTCATATTACATCGACTCAATGGTTCTTTTGGAGACATATAACTCTGGATTAGAATTACGGCAATGATATCTGAAAATCCGCAAATATCATATACAAACCCTTTTAACGCTGTTGTAAATACGGTTCTAGGGAATCCGCGATCAGTAGTAGCAGTTGTATTTGGTGGCAATTGCCCATACATTGGTCCTTCCGGGAGAATCGCAATTCGGAATTTATTCAGATTAACCACAAAAAAAGGTTCTGCTAAAATATTTGTATCTTTGGGCAACCAGCGAAAATTATGCAATATAGTCGCATTTTTATCGATATCTCTCCATCTTGCAAATAAACCTTGTGCGGATTCTGGACCGGTGTAAAAATCTTCTACGTAGATGTTTGCCTTGGACCACTTGGCAGATAATTCCCCGAATTTACTAAGCATCAATACTTGCCTCTTCTTCCCATTCCGAAGAGCTGTTTATCTGTGCTTCTGCAGCTTTTTTAAAATTAGTTAGGAATATAGCCAGCGGTTCTGTGGTTTGCATATTAGATAAAACAACATCGCAGTATGCAACAATATCAACGAATTTTTGAGGAGGTTTTCCTGGCGAAGAAGACCATACTCCAGTAAAAGTGCTGGAAATAAGCGCGGATACCGCTTTTTTGAAGAGTTCATCCGATGCGAATGCTTTGGTTAAGAACATTCTAATGAACTCCAAATTTGCAGGTTTGATTGTGAAATCGGATGGAGCCTCATTAAGCAATTTTATTACTTTGACAATATCTCTGGGCTTGCCAAGGATAATATCAGTAAACACAGCACAAACAACATCCGTGTCCCATATTCCGACGTGCCAAAAAAGCGTGCGAATACTACAACTATCATCATCAAATGGCTCATTGAAAATGTTAACCAAATTGAGCAGCAACCTTTTTCGGTTGACACCATCAATACCTTTAAAATAGGGACTCAATTCGTGTCTGGAAGGAATGGCACTAAAACCATATGCATTTTTGGGCAACTCACTACTATATTCTAATCGTATTATAAAAAACTCAAACAGGACATTTGGATAAGTATATCCAACATGCCCCAACCATGCATCTAGCCAATATGTATCCAAGTCCAAATTATTAAGCTTTACGAATTTCAGAGTGAATGTTCTTGCTTCATCTTCTGTGAAATCCGCTTTTTTTAGCCCATCTTCTTTATTATCCTCGGCAAAAATCTGACACATGGAATTAGCTATCAGAGCATCGTCAGGCGCGACTCCAGGTAATTCTAAAATTCGCTTTTTCACTTCGCCATAATAGCTTTTATTTGTTGCGAGGATCCGCAATGTATAAAAAGCATAAAGATTACGCTTCGAGGTATCATTCGCAATCATCTTATCAACAATCGCCCACTCTTCATCGTGAAAATCTGCAGCATGTCCGCAATACCATTGAGGAAAGTATTGGAGGATGTCAACGACATTATTGTCAAAAATCCAATGCACGAGTTCTATATATTTTCTAAATAGTTCGGGCACTCCCCGCGCGGGTTCAATTAACGGATTTACCAGCCATAACAACTCCTTGAAATCTGCCCCCGTAGCTAATAATTCCCCTGTCTGCAACCCCATGGCGGGATTAGCCTTAGCTATCTCATGTGCCAATGCACCCACACCAGAACCAGCACTATCTATCTTGAAGCTATTGCGCAATTCATTGATTCTTGCCAGTTCTTTTATTAATTGTTCCGGGGACACGGCGTCCAGTAATATTTTTTTAGCTACCTTGTTTCTTTGCGTGCCGACATCATCCCAGCCTTTTGCTAAGAGAACAGAGTAAAACTCATATTCTGGACTGGTTTTGATTTTGGCGCAAATATCTTGGGCCGCCTTTTTTATTGTTGAATCCGAATGATGCTGCGCAGCCCATTTTAATCCTTCAAAGACCCAATACTTAGGAATAAACTCGGCAGTATCATCAACAAACTTTGCTAAAAGCGTCAACGATTTTAATTGTTCAGCTCTCCACTGATTTTGTAGATCTAGGGTAAACCGGGCACCACCTACCCCGATCGGTACAGCTAGGTCTTGCGCTAAAATGTCGATAGCTTCTTTGATCCGCAACGGCCCATACTTGCCAGTTAATACTTGGCTTAATATTGCAGATAAGGCGTTTCTGGCATTGAGTATTCTGTCTGCTGGTTGCAAAAAACGAGTACCGACAGAGATGTATGATGCATACCATTCAGTCGTATCCATTTTTTTTGCAAAAACATTTTTAAAGATATGCAGCGGAGATAGCGTATCGTTAAATTTACCTTCATCTAGCCACTTTTGTGCTTGCGTAAGTAACAATTCCGTATAGACTAGCGGTTTAGCTTGTTTATAGTTTGCTAGTTCACATAGAAGTTGTAAGGGATGTTCTGAATGGTTCGTTTCTCTATTATCTTGCAATGCTAATTCCCATAGCAAATCAGTCGCTTTTGGGAATTGTTCTACATGAAATGCTGCATGGTATATCAAAGGGGACAATGCTTGCAGAATTTCTTTTTGCCCTATGGAATATCCCGGCCAGTATTCATAGTCATCGAACTTAGTCTGAATTACTTTTTCTGCAAACGCCAAGGCCCAAGCTGGGTTATAATAAGATGCTTTTTTGATATGTTTTATAAATTCAAGTTTCTCGAAATTATTAGAGAGATCAGTATCAAATATCTTTTCAAGGATGCCCCACAATGAATTTTCGGATGCATCAGCTTGATGCCGCCGATACCAACTTTCAGCCAAGTTTCGGATAATAATTCCAAAATGCTTTGAATATACATCTTCTTTTTGGGATATTAATTCCGCAATCACTTCACGAATCCAGTCCGTCTTAGATAAACCATCCCCGCTATAGCATGCGGTATCAGCAAGATAATCACCTAATATATCCGGGTAAACTCGATAATATCGGCCTTTTTTCTGTATGACATCGAGTTCCAGCGCTCTATCAAGATAATCAAGCCAATCTGAATCACTAAATTTAAGCAATTCTGCAGCTTTGCCACGCAAAATCGCATCATCTTTCAGGAAAGGACTCAGAAGAGCTGTCAAACGTAAAAATTTAGTGAATTTTTCCGTATCAAGCATACTTCGGCAAATGATATCGTCCGCTAAAACCTTCAGGTAAAGTTTTTGGAAATCCCCTTCTGCGGACAAGCTTGCAATATCAACTTTCCTACTTTTAACAAGGCTTATACAAATTTTAAGGGGCAGTGGTAGGCCTCCAGCCAGATGCAACATAGCTGCCGCTTGTGTGTTAGAAATTATAACTGGCAAGGTTTTGGAAACAATCCAATCCCTCATTACAGCATCATCGGGAAGTCCGGGAATATTAATTAAATCTCGTTTATTGTTTTCTGAATATAAATATCCAAATATTGCATTAACTTCTGTCTCCATATAATCACGCATGGAGACAATAATTTTAATTTCACTTTGGGCTGCTTTTAATCTGAGAATGTTTTGTATCAAGACTGATACTTGTTTTATTTCCGTATCAGAAGTGCATTCAATTATTACAAGCCCTTTCCCCCAAGTATCTGATCTAATGTCCTGTAAGGCATCTACGCTTGCGTCCAGGCCATTCCAAAAGCCCACCCAATCAATATCCGGCACGGCCTTGGCAAATTTGTAAAGCAGATGACTTTTGCCACATCCGGTAGGGCCTTTTACAAAACATAAACTTTTTTCCGAAGTATAAAAAACATTAAGCTGCTGAATCTCATGTTCTCTGCCAATAAAATCATCTGGCTGAATCTCAAATATGCTGCCAGTATTTTGAATTCTATAGCGGAAATATGCGTCCGGTTGTAGAAATGCTTTGTATCTGCAAGCATATTGCATAGATTTCTCTATTTCTTGCTTCAGATTGGTAATCGTCGTTTTTGAATATGTTATTTCTTTCTGAATTCGCTTAATAAATAATTCTAATCGTCCCTTATCTTCTTCTGTAGTTTCCGGTAAAGATGCATCATCTATGATAAATGCAAAAATGTTCAACTCAAGTTCTCTAGCTTTTTCATATTCCAGTTCAGTAATTGATAGTCCATTTTGCCATACTGCTCCACAGGACTTACCAATTAGCAGGACAACGGCATCACATGCGGAGAGTTTGTCCAGACTTAGATTGGCTGGAGATTGCGCACTCGCCGGGAATGGCATCATAACAGGAGTGACTTTTTGTCCAAGAATTGCCATTTCCGCAATCTTGCCAGCCAAGCTTAAAATATTACTGTGCCCGCTAATAAAAATTTTTTGGATGTTATTCATTATATCTACCGTTACTTATGTTAATCCCTGATTTATGTACAGATTTAGCATTCCCGCATATCATCCAGCAATTCCGAGAATGGAACTACATTTGTGAAAATAGAAATTAGAGACCAGCCTCCGTTTAATTGCATTTATCACTAAATTCCCCCATCTCCGACATTTTCATTATAATCCTTCAATCCGACACGGTCAATAATCCAATTCCAAATAAATTGAAGCGAAAGATAGTCAATGCCGAAAGCGTCAAACCTGTTTTGCGGGCGGGGTGGAATTTTGGTCTTCCACCCGCGCCCACGGGTTTAATTTCAGGTCACTTATGCGCGAAGAAGATGCGGTATGGCTTGAGGCCCATTTGGGAATCCTGCTGCTGCGATTTGCGGTCGTAGGCAAATTCGCAGGATGCTATATATTCCAGCGCGTTATCCTTCACCCATTTGGTGGCTTTGTACAAAGCGTCCTTACGCTGCGCGGGCGGCAGTTGCGGGGATATCCACAGCCATGTCAAAGTGCTGCATTTGCCGCCCTCAAGGCGCACGCCGTCCAGCAGCGAGGCTATGCCCACATTTTTGCCGTCCTTAAAAACCAGCACGGACCTGACCTTGCGAATCATTGCCAGATAATTTTTAACCTCTTCGCTAAAACGTGTGCCGTTTTTGCTCCGGTTCCCGGCGGTATATTTGCCCAGCGTGGCTTTTGTTATCGCAAGCGTCTCTTTGGCGTTTTTGGGCGGACGCAGCGTAAGCGGGGAGGATTTCATTTCTTTCCCCACCGGCTTTAAGCTGCTGGTCTTTGCGCCGTACATATAGCGCACCACATAATCCCCCTTCACCTTTTTGCCAAGGCAGCCGCCCTTGGGCGCGAAGGGGTTGAACGCAAAACCAAGCAGAGGCACGGCTTTGGGCCACTCCATGCTAGCTATAAGCTTGTCCGTAATCAGCGCATAGTCCTTGGTGTAATACAAAAGCACATTCTCGTTCTTCGCCAACAGTTCCAAATGTTTCATTGTATCCCCCTCGCAAAGCAGACAATCCATCCTGTTCCAATCGCAAGCAGCGTCAAATATTAGAAATTGCAAACCGCAGACGGGCGCGGTTTTTTTGCCGCACCCGTCGTAGTTACAGAATTTATTGCGGCGTCACCTTGAGATAGAATTTGCGGCCGAGGCCGTTGTAAACAAGCGTTTTCTCGCCGGGTTTAAGCAGTATCACGGCATGCAGCGAGATGTTGTCCTGCTTGCCGGTCACGGCGGGTAACTCATTGTCGACAAGCTGGTAGCGCAGCAGCATGCTCCCGTCCGGCTGCGCCCTGACTATCATGCCGCGCAGCTCCGTTTGCGCCTGAAGCGCGGCGGTGTTGAACTGCGCCTGATAGTAAAACTCGTCGTTGGAGGCAAGGAACGTCACGCCGTCGGCGTCGCCGTACGGTTCAAGATAGAGCGTGATGGAATAGAGCTTTACTGCGCGGGCATCCTTGTCGCCCCGGGCGTGCTCGTCGGCATTTTTGGCATGGGCCGCCTTCCCGTGCTGCGCGGGCGCTTTCACCTGCCCCGCCGCTTCCGGTTTTGCGCCGGAGTCAGACGGAGCGTCGCCGCAATAACCGTACGCGCCCAGCAGCGCCAGCACGGCCGCTAACATGACTGTTTTTTTCATGATTCCCCCTTCCACTAGTTTTGCCGCAAAACGCCCCTGCGCGGCCTAGAGCCTGTTTAAAATCTCCGTATTCTGCTGCAATCGCCGCTTTTGCCCTGATACTTCGCGGTCTTCGGCTTGCAGGCCTAAGGGCATGCTCGCCTCAACCCACTGCGTCTCATGTCAAAATCGACGCTTTCGCTACGAAAGGAGATTTTAAACTGGCTCTTACGTTTACAGTATAGTCATTTTGCTCCGGCGCGGCAAAGCCGCTTTCATTGCTTGCTTGTGGTGAATAGGCTAGAATCATCTAATGAAACTTAAAATCGCCTTTCTATGTCTTGCACTGCCGGCCGCGCTGTGCGCGGGTGCGGGAGCAGCCTTGGCCGGAGACGCAAAACCGACCGGGGCCGACCTCGCTTCCCTCGACAAAACGGCCGACCCGTGCACGGACTTCTACCAGTACGCCTGCGGCGGCTGGATGGCAAAAAATCCCGTTCCGGCCGATCAATCGAGCTGGGACCGCTTCGGCGAACTTATCGAAAACAACCGCAAGATACTAAAGGATATCCTTGAAAAAGCCTCCGTCCCGGATTCCAAACGCGACGAGACCGGACAGAAGATAGGCGATTTCTACGCCGCCTGCATGGACGACTCCGCGGTGGAAAAACTGGGCGCGGCTCCGCTCGCCGCCGACCTGAAAGACATCGCCGCGATATCCGACGCGAAAAGCCTCACGCGCGAAATCATAAAGCTGCACCGCGAAGGCATCCCGGCGCTGCTAAACATGGCGTCGGAGCAGGACCGCAGGGACGCGACCAAAGTCATCCTCGGACTGGACCAGGGCGGCCTCGGGCTGGAAGACCGCGACTATTATCTAAAGCAGGACGCCGACACGGTGAAAATTCGCCGGCAGTATGCGGAGCATGCGGCGAACATGTTCGCACTGCTCGGGGAAACCAAAGAGGCGGCCGACGCCGACGCGAAAACGCTGCTGGATTTCGAGACCGAGCTGGCGCAAGCCTCGCAGGACAAGGTGTTCCGCCGCGAACCGGCCAACACCTATCACCCGACGACGCTGGACGGCATGACGGCGAATTATCCCGGCATCGACTGGAAAGAGTTCTTCTCCGCGATGGACCTCGCCAAAAAAGCGGGGATAAACGTCTACGCCCCGGATTTCTACAAACACATCGGCGAGATGGCCGCGCGCCAGCCGCTGTCCGCATGGAAGACATACCTGCGCTGGAACCTGCTTTCCTCCAGCGCGCACATGCTGTCGGCGGCGTTTGTCGACGAGCATTTCAACTTCTACGGCAGAATCCTCAGCGGCCAGCGCGAAATCCAGCCCCGCTGGAAACGCTGCACCCGCCTTGCCGATGACGATCTGGGCGAGGCCCTCGGGCGCAAATATGTAGAGCTGACCTTCGGCGCGGACGGCAAGGCGCGCACGCTGAGCATGATAAAAAATATCGAAAACGCGTTCGGCGAAGATCTTAAAACGGTGGACTGGATGTCCCCCGCCACCAAAGATGCCGCTGTAAAAAAGCTGGCCGCGATAGAAAACAAAATCGGCTATCCGGACAAGTGGAAGGACTATTCGAAGGTGAAAATAACCCGCGACGACGCGTTCGGCAACGACCAGCGGGCCAGCGCATTCGAGTTCCGGCGCGATATAAACAAGATAGGCAGGCCGCTTGACCGCACGCAGTGGGACATGACTCCGCCCACCGTGAACGCCTATTACGACCCGTCGATGAACAACATAAACTTCCCCGCCGGGATATTGCAGCCGCCGTTCTTCGACCGCGCGCGCGACGAGGCGGGCAACTACGGCGCCATCGGCGCGATAATCGGCCACGAGATGACGCACGGTTTCGACGACGAGGGCCGCCACTACGACGGCGCGGGCAACATGGTGGACTGGTGGAACGACGCAGACGCCAAAGCGTTCGAGAAACGCGCGCAGTGTCTGGTGGACGAATATTCCACTTTCGTCGCCACCGCGGACCTAAAGCTCAACGGCAAGCTCACGCTGGGTGAAAACACCGCCGACAACGGCGGACTGAGAATGTCCTTCATGGCCTATGAGGCGCAAAACGCCGGCAAGCCGCAGACGCTGATAGACGGCTTCACCCCGGAACAACGCTTCTTCCTCGGCTGGGGCCAGGTGTACTGCGAAAACATCACGCCTGAAATGGCGCGCTATCTGGCGCTTAACGACCCGCATTCGCCGGGCCGCGCCCGCGTAAATTACGTGCTGCAAAACATGGAAGGTTTCGCAAAAGCCTTCTCCTGCAAGCAGGGACAGCCGATGGTTCCCGCCAACCCCTGCCGCATCTGGTAATAAACCAACCCATAATCAGTTCCAACGGCGGCCGGACAGCAAATGTCCGGCCGCCGTTTATTACCCCCTATTTTGCCGCAACATCAAAAAAAACACGCCATCTCTTCTGGATAAAACTAAATAAAAAAACCCTTGAAAATAACCTATTTAGGGTACATACTATAGTTCAAATAGGTAGTCTTTTTTAAATTCCAGTTTGGCATTGAAATTTGTAGTCGTATAAATTCTATATTAGGGATGATTATTATGAAGTCTATATATTCGGGGCAACATAAGCGGCTTGTTTCAAAGCTGATTACTGCCAGAAAAGACGCGGGGCTTCTGCAAAGAGAAGCCGCGCGGCTTATTCATGCTACCCAGTCTTACCTGTCAAAAATAGAAGCGGGGCAGGTGCGGCTGGACATAATACAGCTCAAAAAATTCGCGCAGATATATAACAAACCGCTTGACTACTTTCTGGACCCGCCGGCGGCGGCGATACCGGACGCGGAAAACGGCGGTTATCTGCTAAGCATGGGATATTCCGCGATGCCGGTCTCCGCAAACATGCCCGGTGCGAAAGACACTATTATATGGGAAATGGACAAAAAAAATATCATCACCTACATCAGCCCCTCCGTAAAAAAAATACTTGGATATGAAACGGAAGAAATGATAGGCGAGACTTATTACCGCTTCATTCCCGACTCCGACCTTCAGGCGCAGCGCAAATTCCACGGCGAGGTAATCAGGAATTGTCAGGCATACTACCGGTTCCGCCATGTGCTGCGCAGTAAAAGCAACGGCTTAGTCCCGGTCGAAACCAATGCCATACCGTTTTTCAGCCAGAACGGGAAACTTGCCGGTTACCGGGGAATAGACCGGCTTGTAGAAAGCAAGGACAATCGTTACGACTCGCTTTATGCGGCCATGGTGGAATGCTCGCCGTTTGGCATAGCGATATTACGCAACTGGGAAATAGATTTCGTCAATCTGGAATTCCAGCGCATGCTGGCTTATGAACCGACGGAACTGCGCGGTATGAAATGCTGCGATATCATCGCGCCGAAATTCCGCGAACTGGTGCGCACGCGGCATGCCGCTCGGCTTGCTGGGGAAAGCGTCCCCTCGACTTACGAAATGGATTTCATCGCAAAAACCGGGAACAGCATAAGCTGTGAAATAGCGGTGATGCCGCTGCGCCATGTCGGTACCGGCGAATATATGGTGATAGCGCGCGATATCACACAAGCGCAGAATGAACGCCGGCGGCTGGAGCAGCAGCGGGAGCAGGCGGAGCGCTACAACAGGATAAAAACGCGTTATATAGCGCAGATGTCGCACGAGATACGCACTCCGCTAAACGCGCTAAGGGGCTTTGCCGATCTGCTGAGCGGGACCTCGCTCAGCAACACGCAGCGGGAATATGTGGAAATAATACGGGAAAGCGCTGAGGCGCTGGGATTTCTGGCCGGCGACGTAATAGACATATCCAAGATAGAACTCGGCAAACTGGAACTTGAAAACATAGATTTCGACATCCGCCGGATCGCGCAGGAAGCATTGCAGACGGTCGCGGTATCCGCCGCGCAAAAAAAACTGGAACTTGCAAGCATACTGCCGCCTAAAGAAGGCGCTTGTTTCCGCGGGGATCCGCTGCGCGTGCGGCAGATAATAATCAATCTCCTCTCCAACGCGGTAAAGTTCACCGGCCACGGCAGCGTCAACCTGTCGATAAAAGCGGGCCGTACGGCATCAGGGGAACCTGTTCCCGTTGACATAACGGTGGCGGACACCGGCCCGGGCATAGCGAAAGAACATCAGCGCGCTATTTTTGAGGAGTTCACGCAGGAGGACAACTCGACGGCGAGACTTTTCGGCGGCAGCGGCCTCGGTCTGGCGATAGTGCGCACGCTGGCTGAAAAAATGGGCGGAAAAGCGTCCCTGGCATCGGAACCGGGGAAGGGCAGTATTTTCTCCGTTCGCGTTTTTCTCACTCCCGCGGCAAAGCCCTGTCCCGTTCTTGCGCGCGAAACCAATGCGTCCGGTTTGCGCTTTGACGGCAGGCGGGTATTGGTGGCCGAAGACAACGCCGTTAATCTGAAACTTATAACTATTCTTTTGAAAAATCTCGGCTTCACGGTCGAAACGGCGGAGAACGGGGAGCAGGCGATAAAAAAAGCGGCCAAAACCCGCTACGATCTGGTAATACTGGACATGGTGATGCCGCAGACAAACGGCATGGACGCGGCCCGCGCGATGCGCGGCAAACTGAAACTAAAAACCCCCATACTGGCATTAACCGCGGCGGCGCTCAAGGAAGACAGGGACGAGGCGCTGGCCTGCGGCATCAACGACTACATCCTCAAACCGGTAAAGCAGCGCGAAATAGCCGAAAAAATCGCGGAACTGCTCAATTACTACAGATAACATTAGTATCCCGCTTGAGATTTACCGGTCAACATGTTATATATATAGAAACCGAACAATAAACGGCATGGACCTTTTTTGGGCCCGGGCCGTTGTCGTTATGTTCATTATATATACAACCGCCAATGCATAAACTCGGACTGAGAGAGAAATTCCTGTTTACCATCACCAGCGTGACTTTGGTGCTGGGTCTTGTGCTTACGCTGGCGATGCGCATGACGCTTTCGGGCACATTGCAGGAGGAGATATCCAAGCGCGGGGTGAAGCTGGCGGCCGACGTCGCGCGCCAGGGCGCGGCCTACGTGGTCGCCAATGACGAACTGGGCCTGCAACTGCTGATATCCGGCTACAAGGAAGCCGACGACTACATAGCCTATATTTTCGTGGAAGACAGCGCGGGGAAAATTCTTGCGCATACATTCACCGGCGACATCCCGCCCTCGCTGGCAGCAACGCCGTTCCATCAGGGCATACTGTCGGTGCGCAGCAACAAGGATGTTTTCTTCGACATCTGCAGCCCGGTGATGGACGGCCGCGGAGGCATGGTGCATGTGGGCGTGCCGCGCTCCGTAGTGGAAAAAATAATAGACAAAACGCTGGCCATAGCGACCAGCGTGATAATGCTGGTGATACTGGGCGCGGGCCTTTTGAGCATGGCGCTTTCCACGCGTTTTACCAGACCGCTGGCCCGTCTGGTGCGCGCCACCAACGCGCTGGCGGGCGGAGATCTGAGCGGCGAGGTGGAAATAACCGGCAACGACGAACTGGGACGGCTCGGCGCGGCGTTTAACTCGATGACCCGTTCGCTGCGCCAGTCGCACGAGGCGCTGGCGGCCTCGGCCCGCGATTATCAGGCGCTTGTGGCCAATATGCCGGGAGCGGCTTTTAAATTTCTCAAAACGCCCTCGGGAGAGTACCGGTTCACCTATCTCAGCGCCGGTTTCACCGAGTTGACCGGAGTGCCGCCCCAGGCGGCGATAGAACGGAGCAACATCGTTTTCGAGCTTATAGATCCCGCCCATATGCCGCTGGTGATGGAAACCATAGAGCTTTCCGCGCGAACGAGACGCCCCTGGGAATGCGAATTCCGCATGCGCTTCGCCGGCGGAGCGGACAAATGGATAGCGGGCAAGGCGCGCCCGCTGGCGCAGCCGGACGGGTCCGTTCTCTGGAACGGCATATTTTTCGACGTATCCGGCCTTAAACGCGCGGAGGGCGCGCTTGAGGCGGAGCGCGAGCGTCTCGCGGTCACGCTGCACAGCATAGGCGACGCGGTCATATCCACCAATCTGGACGGACGCATAACGATGATGAACGCCGTGGCAGAGCGGCTGACCGGCTGGGCGGAAAAACAGGCTTTGGGGATGCCGCTGGAAGAGGTGTTCAACATCATAAACGAGGACACTCGCCGCCGGTGCGACAATCCGGTGGCGCGCGCCCTGTCCTCCGGAGAAATAACCGGTCTGGCCCCGCACACCGTGCTGACGTCTCGCGACGGCGCGGAGCATGCGATAGCCGACAGCGGCGCGCCCATATTCGACCGCAACAACAAAATGATAGGCGTCATCCTCGTCTTCCGGGATGTAAGCGCGGAGCGCGCCTCGCGCAACAAAACCCTTACGCACGAGCAGGCGATAGCGTTCTCCAGCACCGCCATAGCCATAATAAACCTCGACGGACGCCTCACCTACGCCAATCCCGCATTCCTGAGGATGTGGGGCTACTCGGCGGCCTCGGATGTCGCGGACAAACCGGCCGCCGAAATCATAAACATCCGCGAAGTCAACCCGCTCCATGACGGCGAGCTGGCGCGCAGGACCTGGTTCGGCGAGGTAAGCGCGGAACGCAGCGACGGGACAAGATTTGAATTGCAGCTCTCCTCCAACACCGTTCTGGACGAGGACGGAAAGCCGCTGTGCTACATCGAAACCATGGTGGACGTCACCGAACGCAAGCGCCAGGACGTCATGCTGCGCGATTTCACCGGGAACCTTATCAAGCTGCACCGGGCCACCAGCTCGCTGATGCGCACCGGCGGCAACGACATGTACCATGCGGTGTGCGAGAAATCCGCCCAGCTCGCCGGCGCGGATATCTCGGCGATGCTGGTATACGACGAAGACACCGCCGCCCTCAAGCTCGGCGCATTTTCCGGGCAGGATGAAAGCGAGCGGCGCGCGCTTGCCGAACTGTGCGCGCTGGACGTGCAGAAGGAAAGCATAATAGCGCACGCGCTTTCAAAACGCATCCCGCGCTTTTTCAACAGGATACGCCCCGACGATACGCAGGACATATACCTCCTTCAGGCGCGGGCCGCCGGACTGCGCGCGATGGGCGCGTTCCCCATAAGCGGCGGGGACCGGACGCAGTGCGTGCTTGCGATATACAGCCGCAACCCGGACTTTTTCACGGCGGAATGCGTGGAGCTCTACCAGATATTCGTCAACCAGGCCGCGGCGGCGATAGAGAACTCCTTCCTCATAGAATCCCTGGAGCAGAAGGTCTTTGCGCGCACGGCGGAATTGCAGGTGCAAAAGCAACTCGCGGAAGACGCAAAAACCGAAGCCGAAAAAGCCAACCAGTCCAAATCCGCCTTTCTGGCGAACATGAGCCACGAACTGCGCACCCCGCTTAACGCCATAATAGTCTCGTCGAACATCCTCAAGCAGGAGATGTTCGGAAAGCTGCAGGAAAAACAGAAGGAATACGTCGGCTATGTGCTAGACAGCGGCAAGCACCTGCTAAGCCTGATAAGCGATATCCTGGACCTGTCCAAAGTCGAGGCGGGAAAGATGGAGCTGCATCCGGCGAAGTTCGCGCTGCTGCCGTTTCTCGACGACACCCTCAGCCTCGTGCGCCAGCAGGCGATATCGGCGGGAGTCGACTTGCGCGAGGAAATAAAGTTCAGCGGTTCCATGGAAGCCACCGCCGACTCCAGAAAGCTTAAGCAGATGGTATTGAACCTGCTTTCAAACGCGATAAAATTCACGCCGCAGGGCGGAGCCGTAACGCTGAAAGCCTGTCCGGCCTGCCTTGAAGACCTGGCAGGCACGTCCGGAGCCGCGCTTGCGCCGCAACTGGAGGCGCGCAATCCGCAAACGATAGAATATCTGCTGATAACGGTAAAAGACACCGGCATAGGCATAAAGCCCGAGGAGATGGACAAGCTCTTCAAGCCGTTCTCGCAGGTGGATTCTTCGCATACCAGACAATACGAAGGCACCGGGCTGGGACTGGCGCTGGTAAAACATTTCGCGGAAATGCACGGCGGCACCGCCTGGGCCGAGAGCGAATACAAAAACGGCAGCTCGTTTTATATAATAATACCAGCCGAACCGCCGGGGATTGGGACAGGATTATGAGACTAAAGCTGCTGATGTCGGCAACTCTGCTTTTGCTGGCCGGGGAAACCCATGTCGCGCTTTCCGAGGAGGCATCGGATATCCCGCCAGCCATGCAGGCCGCGCTGGTCACAAGGATAATAGAGCAGGAGAAAACCATATCGGCGAAGCCGGACATACGCATAGGCATTTTCTGCTCCGATGAGACGGCGTGCCGGGAACTGCTATACGCATTCAAAAAAAGCAGTGCGCGCGGCGTGAAGATAAACAAGTCTCCGTTCGAAGTCCGCCTGCTGGGCAAAGACGAACTCTCCGATCCCGGCGTGGATGCCATCTACATAATGGCGGATGATCCGGATATTGTCGGAGAATTGATAAAGACCACACGGAAAAACAAAATACTTTCCATAGCCGGCATAAACGCCGAGGCCTATGTGCATGCCGGGATATCGGTGGGGCTTACTACCGTGGAAAACCGTCCCAAAATACTGGTCAACATAACTTCGGTGCGCGAGGAAGGCCGCGAATTCCAGACGCGTTTTATGACGCTCGTTAAACTTTACCAGTAACTCCCTGCGTCCCCAAAAAAACGCCGCCCTTCGCGGGGCGGCGTTTTTTTGTGCGCGGACCGGGGATAGTCCGCCACCGGGTAAATCAACGCTGCGATATTATCACCAGTTTCCCCGCGGAGCGCAGTTTTTCGGCCAGCAGCGGCACGATGACCGGCCTCGGCAGCAAACCCAGCTGGCGGAATATCATCCCCTTGTGCCCCGGATTTTTTGCCAGCCCCACGTCGAAATAAATCCGGTCCGCGCCGCGCAGCAGCAACAGCAGCTTGCTTACCGGCGAAGTGGTATCCAGCGCCGAGGACGGTTCGTTTATGATGTTATAAAGCTGGTTGAGCGTAAGCGCGCCCTCGGTGACCAGTTCCACCCCTTCTATGAAATGCTCCGGCGGCTCGAAAGGCGTGCCGCCTTCTCCGGCGCGTATCCCGCGCCCGCTCTGGGCGGCCACTATGTCGGAGGTGGTGGAACCGCAAACGACTTTGGTTCCCTCCGCGGCGAGGAAATCGGACACGGCCCGATGATCGTCGGACGGGTCGGACGGCGGGCCGGTCATGATGCGCACGGTCTTGCCCCGGCGGCAGGTGAAGACGGCGACGGTGGCGTCGTCTGCGTGCACGCCTTCGTTCAGGCGCAGCGACTCTTCCAGCAGATATCGGTGCAGCGCTTCCGTGCGGATTGCGGAACTGAGTTTTTTATTGATAAAATCGCGCGCGCCGTCGAGCGTCCAGCCTTCGCGCAGCTTGCCAAGGCCGAGCCCGGCCTGCGTTATCCCGTCTGAAACTATCATTATCCCGTTGCCTTCGCCGAGGTGGAAAACGCTTTCCCCCACCACCTCGCCGGATAAAGTGAAAAAGCGCTGCGCAGCGACGGACGCCATGCCCGATTCGATGAAGAGCGGGGCGGGCATTTCGTAGGAAATTATCGAGGCGGAGCCGTCGTTGAGTACGCGTACGAGCGTAAAAGCAGCAAAAAGCACGTCCTGCGTACGCGCGGCGTGCATCGTTTCCACAAGGCGCGAGCAGGCCTCCCGCGTAGTAAAACCGTTGCGCAAAAGATGCAAAAGCCGGGACGCAAACATCTGCGCCGAGACATTGGCCTTCGCGCCGGAGCCGATGCCGTCCAGCACAAGGAAAGTCACCGCTTCGGGCGAGCGGTCCTCCGCCACATAATCGCCGCAGACCGCGTGGCCGTGCTTGCGGGCCTGCGCGACCGTCAGCAGCGTATGCTTATAGGTTTTTGCCGTCTTTGTCATCGGCTTCGCTCAGCTTTATTAGTTTTTGCACCAGCTCCTCGCCGCGGGCGGTGCTTTCGCCCAGATACCTGGCTATCTGCTGCGCCATGGAGAGCTGATGGTCCAGCAGTTCCTGTGCCTGCGTTATGGTCTGGTTGCGCAGCTTTTCTATGCGCTCGGTGGAATCGGCCGCCTCGGTGAGGTTCACAAAGATGCCGACTATCTGCTTTTCCTCCGGCAGAGCATACACTATCTGGCGGCAGACTAGGGAATATTTGGAGTGGCGTATAACGGCGTTCACGCGCTCCTGCGTGCCGGAGGAGACCGCCTCGAAAGGCTCCGAGTCTATCAGGTAAGAGATGCGCCGCCCGATAAGCTCGTCGGTGCAGCAGAACATTTTTTTGAACGCCGGGTTCATGCTGAGTATCTCAAGCTCGGAATTGAGCATTATCATCCCGTTGGGGCTGGTGGAAATTATCAGGTCGCTGCGCTGCTCGGCCAGACGGCGCATCAGCGGTATGCACATCTCCGGCACCGCCATGCCTTCGAGGACGGCTATCGCCTTTGCGCGGCAGGACGGATACCCGCACGCGCCGCAGTTGAGGCGCTGGTCCGGATCGCGCTTGCCGGTGCGCTCCAGCACCGCCTCTATTTCCTCCTCGCTGAAAGAAGACGGTTTATAATCGGCATTCGGGGCGTATGCCGCGGACAAATCCGGTGCGGCGCCGTCGGCGCAGCTTTTGGGCTTTGGCTGCGCGTTGTAATCCAGTATGTCCGCGCGGCGCTGCGGCAGGCTTTTGTCGGACTTAAAACCGGGACCGTTTATGCAGCCCTCGCGGCAAAACAGCGGCTCAAGGCGCATATCCAGCCCGTCGGACATCGCCGCCACCGCCTCCTTTACCGATTCCGGTCCGCACGCGACTGTGTTGACCGCCGAAGTAAGTTCGGTATCGAGTTCTGCGGTTTTAAGCAGCCCGCCGGAAAGCGGGAAGAGGCGGGAGTCGCCGCAGGGGAAATCGTCGAAATCGCTTTCCTCGCAGCTGGAAAGTTCTATGCCCGCGCGGTTTAGCCATTCCGAAAGCTCGTCGAAAGTAAGCACGGCGTCGACGGAACCTGCTATGTCCGGCCTGTCCATTTCGCTTTTTTTGGCCACGCAGGGACCGATGAAAACCACTTTTGTCTGCGGCCCCAGTTTTGCCTTTATGTGGCGCGCATGCGCCACCATGGGCGACACTATCGGCACCAGCCTGCCCGCCGTCCCGGGGGAGTATTTTTCGATGTAGTTTACTACGGCGGGACAGGCGGTGCAGATGCGCGCGTCGGGCCCGGAACGCATGCACTCGCAAGTGCGCCGGGCGGTGTACCACGCGCCGATGGCAGTCTCGGCCACATGGGAGAAGCCGAGCTTGCGCAAAGCTGAAACCAGACGCCCGCGCTGCCAGCCGCCGAAGGCGGCGGCGAAAGACGGGGCAAGGCTGACCGCGACCGCCGCGCCGGACTCTATAAGCGCCTGCGCGGTGTCTATGTCGCGGCGATAGGTTTTTGCGCCCTGCGGGCATTCGCGTATGCACGCGCCGCAGGCTATGCAGCGGGAGGGTTCTACCGTAGCCTGCCCGTCGGCCATGCGGATGGCGTTTACAGGGCAGACGCGGATGCAGCGATGGCAGTCGCGGCAGCGGGCCGTCAGAGTGTATACCACCTGTCTTGGATTTGCGTTCATGGTTTCCCGCCTTTTAAAGCCTGACTAAGATACCCGGCTATAAATAAACTTATAACGCTCGGCGTTTGATGACGGCACCGCCTCGCTATCCCTTATTCCGCGATGGTTTTCAACAGAAAACCATCGCTTTCCATCTCTGTTTTTTATTCCCTTTCCCAACTTTTTTGCAACGCGCCCAAGAGCGCGAAACAGAAAAGCGTGCTCAGCGCGCCGGTTTTGCCGACAACGCGGCGGACAATGCCTTGCAGGCGGTCTCGGGCGTGCATTTCTCGAACTTCTGTCCGCCCACTTTTATCACCGGGCCCTTGTTGCAGCTTTCAAAGCAGAACGACGCGCTCATGCTGACGCGGCCGGAGAGATTGTCCTTCTCCACCATGTCGGACAGCGCCTTGAAAACCCCGTGCGCGCCCTTTAGATAGCAGCTTGTGCCAAAGCACACGTTGACCGCCACTTTCTCCGCCTGCGCCGCGCCGAGTTCGATATTCTCCCCGGCGATGCGTTTGCGGTTTTTGTAGTGGGTATGCAGCATGGCATGGGCCTTGTGGCTGCCGGGATGCTCAAGCTCGGTGGCGTAAAGCTCGCTGATATACGGGTTATCCTGCGAGCGGTGCAGTTGCAGCATCCCGTCGTTGGCATAAAGCCCCTTGGCTCGTTTTGCGCGCACCTGCGGGTCGCGCGAGACCGGCTGTCCCGCGCCGCCGATGCAGCCGCCGGGGCAGGCCATGATCTCGATAAAGTCGTAGACCGCCTCGCCCTTTTTCATTTTTTCTATCAGGCGTCCGGCGTTGGCAAGGCCGTTTACTATCGCAAGGCGCAGCGTTTTGTCTTTCGCCTTAACGACGGCTTCGCGTATCCCCTGCTCGCCGCGCACTATGGAAAACTCATAAGACTTCGCGCTGCCAGCGCCCAGCTTTTCGCTTACAAAGCGCAGCACCGCCTCGCTGACGCCGCCGGAATTGCCGAATATCACGCCCGCTCCGGTCTTGAACCCGAACGGCATATCGAAGGATTCCGGCTCCAGATTCTTAAACTGCAAGCCGCGCTCCTCCACCATGCGCGCCAGTTCCTGCGTGGTGATGACATAGTCCACGTCGCGGTTGCCGTCCTTTGCGAACTCCGGGCGGCGCGCCTCGAACTTCTTTGCGGTGCAGGGCATTATGGAAACAACCACCATATTTTCGCGGTTGAGGCCCAGATTCCTGGCGAGAATTTCCTTGGCGACCGAGCCGAACATCTGCTGCGGCGACTTGCAGGTGGAGAGATTGTCCAGCAGTTCCGGGTGGTACTGTTCCGCATACTTCACCCAGCCGGGGCAGCAGGAGGTGAACAGCGGCATTTTTTCCTTGCGCTCGGCGCGGGCAAGGAACTCCGTCGCTTCTTCCATTATCGTAAGGTCGGCGGCAAAAGAGGTGTCGAAAACTTTTGCAAACCCCATCGCGCGCAGCGCGGCCACTATCTGGCCGGTAGAGGTGGTGCCCGGCTCCATGCCGAACATCTCGCCTATGGCCACGCGCACCGCAGGCGCTATCTGCGCCACCACGGTTTTAGACTTGTCGTCGAGCGCCTTCCACACCGGTTCCACTTCGGACTTGGGGGTTATCGCGCCGGTCGGGCAGACGCGCGCGCACTGGCCGCAGTAAACGCAGTCCACTTCGGCGAGGTTCTTGCCGAACGCCGGCTGCACGCAGGCCTTCGAGCCGCGGAAAGCGAAATCAATAGCGCCCACGCCCTGCACTTCGTGGCAGATGCGCACGCAGTCGCCGCACAGCACGCATTTGTTAGGGTCGCGCACCAGAGAGGTGCTGGACTCGTCCACCGGCACTTCGGGGCTGCGGGATTTAAAGCGCACTTCCTTTATGCCGAGACGCTTTGCGAGGCTCTGCAACTGGCAGGTGGTGCTTTTGGAGCAGGTCGGACATCCATGCTCGTGGCTGGCGAGCAAAAGCTCTACGATGATCTTTCTCATCTCGCGGATTTCGCCGGTGCTGGTGTGCACCTTCATGCCGTCTTCCGGCGGGGTGGAGCAGGCGGGCTGAATGCCGCGCCCTTCCACTTCGACCATGCACAGGCGGCAGGCGCCGTACACGCTGAGTTCGGAGTGGTAGCAGAAAGTGGGCAGCTCTATTTTGGCCTTGCGGATGACTTCCAGCAGGTTGCGCTCGCCTTCCACCTTTATATTTTTGCCGTCGACGTTTATTTGCATGGTCTTCATATTATTTGTCTCCCTTAACGGCTTTGAATTTGCAGGCGGCGGCGCAGGCGCCGCATTTTATGCAGTCCTCGGCCTTTATCGTGTGCGGCTTGCCGGGGGCGCCGGTTATCGCGTTGACCGGGCATTTGCGCGCGCACAGCGTGCAGCCCTTGCACAGCGCGGGGTCTATGGAATATTTCACCAGCGCCTTGCAGCGCCCTACGGGGCAGAATTTTTTGTTGACGTGCGCGTCGTACTCGTCGGCGAAATAGCGCATCGTGGAAAGCACCGGGTTCGGCGCGGTTTTGCCGAGGCCGCACAGCGAGCCTTTCTGCACCGCTATGGCCAGCTTTTTAAGCAGGTCCAGCGTTTCGGGCGTGGCGCGGCCTTCGGTGATATCGTCGAGCAGCGCAAGCATCTGCTTTGTGCCTTCGCGGCACAGCACGCATTTGCCGCAGGACTCGTTCTGCGTAAACTGCATGAAGAATTTGGCGACGTTGACCATGCAGGTGTTTTTGTTCATCACCACAAGCCCGCCGGAGCCCACCATCGCGCCGATGCTCTTTAGCGAGTCGAAATCCAGCGGCAGGTTTATATGCTCGGCGGTAAGGCAGCCGCCGGACGGTCCGCCTATCTGCACGGCCTTGAAGCCTTCCGGCCACACCTGGCCGTCATCGGTGGTTACGCCGCCGGCTATGTCGTTTACCACTTCGCCGAGCGTGGTGCCAAAGGGCACTTCGATAAGCCCGGTGTTTGCCACATGCCCTGTCAGCGCGAAATTCTTGGTGCCCGAAGAGCCTTTGCTGCCGGTCTTTGCGTAGTTTTCAAACCCCATCGCAAGTATAAGGGGGACGGTGGCGAAGGTTTCGACGTTATTTATGACGGTCGGTTTCCCCCACAGGCCGCTTTGCGCGGGGAAGGGAGGTTTTGGATTTGGCATGCCGCGGCGGCCTTCTATGGAGGCCATAAGCGCAGTCTCTTCGCCGCAGACGAAAGCGCCCGCGCCTTCCATTACGTGCAGCGTAAATCCAGCGCCCGAACCGAACACATTCTCCCCAAGCACACCGGCTGTGGTAGCGTCGATAACCGCCTTGCGCATGCGTTTTACGGCGAGCGGGTATTCGGTGCGGACGTAGACGTAGCCTTCATCCGCGCCTATAGCGCGCGCGCCGATGAGCATGCCTTCAATTACGCTGTGCGGGTTGCCTTCCATGACGCTGCGGTCCATGAAAGCGCCCGGATCGCCCTCGTCGCCGTTGCAAATGACGTATTTTTTGGGGCCGGGCTGTATGCGCGTAAGCTCCCACTTTTTCCCCGTCGGGAACCCGCCGCCGCCGCGGCCGCGCAGGCCGCTGATGAGCATGTCCTTGCAAAGCTGGCCGGGCGTCATTTCAAGCCAGGCTCGGCGCGCCTGCTCGTAACCGCCGTTGGCGATATATTCGTTTATGTTCTCGGGGTCTATCACGCCGCAGTCGCGCAGCACAAAACGGTGCTGCTTTTTATAAAAGGGGATTTCCTTTATGCCTTTGCATTTCTCGCCGGTGGCGGGGATTTTGTAAAGCAGGCGTTCCACGGGGCCTTTGCCGGCGGCGATATGCTCCACTATTTCGGCCACATCGCCTACGCGCACTTTTGTGTACATTATATCGTCGGGAGTTATCGTCACCAGCGGGCCCATCTGGCAAAAGCCCTGGCAGCCGCTGTGTGAAACGTGGACGCCGGCTTCTTCCTTTTTAAGCTCCACTATCGCGTTGACGCCTTTGGCCTTGAGTTCGGAGACGAAGGCGTCGGAAATTTTCAGCGAGCCGTTGGCCACGCAGCCGGTGCCTGCGCATATCGTGATGCGGCGGGTTATTTTGGAGGTAAGCGCCTTATAGTGCTCCGCGCGTTCCTTTAGCATGGTGTCAGCGGACATTTTCTTTCTCCTTTTTGCAGATTTCGTCTATTACGGCGACCGCCATCGCGGGGGTCATAAGGCCGTGCACTTCCTCGTTTACGACCATCGCCGGGGCGAGGCCGCAGGCGCCGAGGCACGACACCGTCTCGACGGTAAATAGCATATCGGAAGTGGTGGGTTTTGCTTCGCTAAGGTTAAGGCGTTTTCTAAGCGCGTCCAGCAAATCGGTGGATTTTTTTACATGGCAGGCGGTGCCGTCGCACACGCGCACTATGTATTTGCCCTTCGGGTTGAGCGCGAAATGCGAAAAGAAAGTCGCCACGCCAAACACCCGCGCCGGGGACACGCCAAGCGAAGTGGCGATATAGGTCATTATCTCTTCCGGCAGGTAGCGGTACTCCGCCTGCACCGCCTGGAGTATCGGGATTAGCCGCGCCGGGCTGCGGCCGTTGCGGTCGAGTATTTCGCCTACTTTTTCAAACTGCCGGATGTCGTTGTCGGGCATGGTGTCATCTCCTGATTAAGAAGCTAAAGCTAATTTTTTTGAAAGCACGGCCAGCGAAGAGGCCAGATTTTCGTGCTGCACTATTATCCCCTGCGGCGCGCGCACTTTAACCGGCGCGAAATTCCATATCGCCCTGATGCCGGACTGCGACATCAGGTCCGCCACGTCCTGCGCCTGCGCGGCGGGCACCGCGATGATGCCTATCTTTATGTGCAGCCGCTTTATCAGCCCCTCGGCCTTGTGCAGCGGTATAATTTTCTTGCCGTTGACGGTGGTCTGCTGTTTTGACTGGTCGTCGTCCACAGCGGCGAGGATATTGAGGCCGTAGCTGCGGAAACCGTCGTAAGAGAGCAGCGCCATCCCCAGATGCCCGGCGCCGAAGAGCAGCGCGTCGCTCTGGTTCTCCCAGCCGAGGAATTTCTCTATGGCGGCCTTAAGCTCGCCCACGATGTAGCCGGTCTTTGGCCGCCCCACTATGCCGGTATAGGCCAGGTCCTTTCTGACCTGTATCGGCACAAGGCCCAGATACTCCGCTATCTGCGTGCAGGAAATGGAATCGCCGTCCGCGGCGGAAAGGTTTTTCAGGTAATGGTGGTAGACCGGAAGCCGGCGCAGTGTCGGGTCCGGCACCGCCGAGCCCTGCGCCGCCATGTCCCCCTTGTTGCCGTTCATGCTGCCTCCGGTGTGGTTTATATAGGTATTTACTTATCGATAATAGTTTATCTATTAAACCGCTTTTTGTCAAGTCACATTTCAACAGCAAGCGGTAGAGTGTCTGACGCACTATTTTTGTTTCGCGCTTTTTTTGCGTGGTCAGATGCGGGAGGCGGGGTAAATCCGTTTGCGGCGCGCTATGCTCAAATACCGGCAATGGCAGCATAGCGCCAGCGCGCGTGCAGACGGCGGGCAAATAAAGAAACCGTGTTTGGCACAGCGCAACACCCACAGGGGCAGCACGGCGGCGAGGCGCAGGAACGGATACCGCAAAACGCCAAAGCAAAAAAGCGCCCGCCGCCCGCCACAGGGCCCGGGGAAGCCCACTGCCCCGGCGTTCACTCCGCCAGAATCACGCGTTTTTTGCATAAATCCCATACGACGCCATGCTCCGCGACTGCGGGGCGCGGGAAACGACGGCGAGCAAATTAGCGGCCATCCGTTTGCGCAAGCATATGCCGGGACTTTTTTTGCCGGACAGGATTATGCCTCGGTCCAGCGCGCACAACATCGTTGCGCTATTTTCGGCGCAAGCCGCCGCATAATTCAGCGAACCGCAGTGAAATTCGCCTTTTTGCATTCCGCTTTCGATTATGGAGAGCAAACCCGTACTGTCCCAGCGCGGCATGTGCGACCAGTCCTTCCAAAGCCGGGCGCGCCGCGCTTTGGTCATCGCTCCGAAATCCATGCCGCCGTAACGGAGCATGAAAAATGCGCGCACCTTCTCCTCCGCCGGGATTTGACAGCCCAGCACCATCATTACGGCTTTTTGCAGTGCTAAAATCCTGCCCCGCGCGCTCCATGCGCGCAGGCGCGGAGGCTTGCCACGCATGAATTCCCCGTAAAATCTTCCCATAATCCCCCCTTGCTTTTTTACCGGGGAGGGAGACTGCCGCAAAAAAAACAGGCGGCCATCAATCCCCAGCTACTACGATAACCGGGAAAGACAGCCGCCTTCACCTGGCCTAAACAAAAGCCAAGCTATCAGGCGGCTTCAATCCAGTTCGTAGTATGCCCATTTCCCGTCGGGGAAGCGAGCGCACCATGCTCTTATGCATGGTCCCGGTGAAGCCTAAACAGCACAAATTGTCACTTCCACTGCAATAACGAAATCCTAGTAAAACCGCCTCTGCCTGTCAATGCCGTGGTGGTGCGGAGTCCGCACTCCCGGTTTCTTGCGCGCCGTTGCAAAGCGCAATGCTTGTTTATTATGCTTTTCGTAGCGGGTTGAACCGCAATGTCGTCTGCAAGGAGTCTCATATGCCTGCAAAGAACAAGCATGTCATCCCCCCGGGACCGCTCGACGAGCGCGAACTGGGACTGATAAACGCCTACTGGCGCGCGGCGAACTATCTTTCCGTCGGACAGATTTACCTGCTGGACAATCCCCTTCTTAAAAAACCGCTTAAAAAGGAACACATAAAACCCCGCCTGCTCGGCCACTGGGGCACCACGCCGGGGCTGAATTTCATCTATGCGCACTTAAACCGCGTGATAAAGCGCGACGATATGGACATGATTTACATAATCGGCCCCGGCCACGGCGGGCCGGGCATAGTGGCCAACTCCTATCTGGAGGGCACGTACAGCGAATTTTATCCCGACATCTCGCGCGACGAGGAAGGCATACGCAGGCTGTTCAAGCAGTTCTCCTTCCCCGGCGGCATACCCAGCCACGTAGCGCCCGAAACCCCCGGCTCGATACACGAGGGCGGAGAGCTGGGATACGCGCTCTCGCACGCCTACGGCGCGGCTTTCGACAATCCCGGGCTGACGGTGGCCTGCGTCGTCGGCGACGGCGAGGCCGAAACCGGACCGATGGCCGCGAGCTGGCACTCCAACAAATTCCTCAACCCGGCCACCGACGGCGCGGTGCTGCCGATACTTCACCTCAACGGCTACAAAATCGCCAACCCTGCCGTGCTGGCGCGCATAAGCAACGACGAGCTGACAAAGCTTTTCGAAGGCTACGGCTACCGGCCCTATATCATAGAGGGCCGCGACCCGGAGGTGATGCACCAGCGCATGGCGCGCACGCTGGACGTATGCCTTGAAGACATCGCCGAGATACGAAAGAAAGCGCGCGCCGCCAAATGCGCCGCGCGCCCCGCGTGGCCGATGATAATAATGCGCACGCCCAAGGGCTGGACCTGCCCGCCGGAAATAGACGGCAAAAAGACCGAGGACTACTGGCGCTCACATCAGGTGCCGCTGGCGGAGCTGTTTGAAAAACCGGAACACATCAAGATTCTGGAAAGCTGGATGAAAAGCTACCGTCCCGAGGAGCTTTTCGACGCCAAAGGCGCGCTGCTGCCCGAGCTGGCCGCGCTTGCGCCGCAGGGCAGCCGCCGCATGGGCGCAAACCCGCACGCCAACGGCGGAGTGCTGCTGCGCGATTTGCGCATGCCGGATTTCCGGGATTACGCGGTGAAATTCAACCGCCCAGGCACCGTCAACGCCGAGGCCACAAAAGTGATGGGCACGATGCTGCGCGACGTGATGAAACTGAACATGGAAACCAAAAACTTCCGCGTCGTCGGCCCCGACGAGACGGCGTCCAACCGCCTCCAGCCGCTCTTTGAAGTCACAGACCGCGCGTGGGACGCCGAGAAGCTTGATACCGACGATCATCTCGACTGCGAAGGCCGCGTGATGGAAATTCTCAGCGAACACACCTGCCAGGGCTGGCTGGAAGGCTATCTGCTTACCGGGCGGCACGGGTTCTTCTCGTGCTACGAGGCGTTCATACATATCATCGACTCGATGTTCAACCAGCACGCAAAATGGCTGAAAACCACGCGCCATATCCCGTGGAGGAGGCCGATAGCGTCACTCAACTACCTGCTCACGTCGCATGTGTGGCGGCAGGACCACAACGGGTTTTCGCATCAGGACCCGGGATTTATCGACCATGTGGCCAACAAAAAATCCGACATCATCCGCATCTACCTGCCGCCGGACGCCAACACGCTTTTGTCCGTAGCGGACCACTGCCTGCGCAGCCGCCATTACATAAACGTGATAGTGGCGGGCAAGCAGCCAGCGCTGCAATATCTGACTATGGACGCGGCGGTAAAGCACTGCACCGCGGGCATAGGCATATGGGAATGGGCGGGCACGGACAAGGGTTTTGAACCGGATATAGTCATGGCCTGCGCGGGCGACGTGCCGACGCTGGAAACGCTGGCGGCCGTGGATATACTGCGCAAGAACTTCCCGGAAATAAAAATCCGCGTGGTGAACGTCGTCGACCTGATGACGCTGCAGCCGTCCAGCGAGCATCCTCACGGGCTGACCGACAAGGATTTCGACACGATGTTTACAAAGGACAAGCCGGTGATATTTGCGTTCCACGGATATCCGTGGCTTATCCACCGCCTGACCTACCGGCGCAGCAACCACGCAAACATCCATGTGCGCGGCTACAAGGAGGAAGGCACGACCACAACGCCGTTCGACATGGTGGTGCTAAACGACCTGGACCGCTTCCATCTGGTGACGGACGCGCTGGACAGGCTGCCCTCGCTCGGCAACCGCGCGGCCTACGTAAAGCAGGAGATGCGCGACAAGCTGGTGGAGCACAGGGAATACATCCGCCGCGTGGGCGACGACATGCCCGAAATCCGCGACTGGAAATGGCCTTACTAAAACGCAACACAAAAAAACCCCCGGCGCTCCGGGGGTTTTTTTATTGCCTATTTTAATGCACAGGAAGAAATTGATGGAAAGCGGCGGCAACCGCACGCCGCGGTATCAGGGAAAGCGCGTTGCGCGAGCAGTTCCACGCGCCGCGCGTTACGAGTTTTTTGCGTTGCGCAACTATGGCGCACCAGACAAACCGCTTACGGACGGAGGCCATAAGCCCCGTTATCTTTTGTAAAATATAACGGTTATGAAGCCCCTCATACGCACAATTATCTGCGACGACGCAGGCAGCCCGTTTATGGGCATAGGCGTTTTGTGGCTGCTGGAGCGGGTGGACAAATTCAAGTCGCTGCGCATGGCCGCGGCGGATATGAAGATGTCCTACGCCAAGGCGCACCGCATAGTAAAGGAACTGGAACTGGCCTGCGGCAAGCCGGTGCTGCTGCGCAGCCGGGGCGGCGCAAAACGCGGAGGCTCGGAACTGACCGACGAAGGAAGAGCGTTTATGGCAAAATATTCGCGCTTTGAAAAAGCGGTGCAGTCATCCGCCCGGAAAATATACCGCACGGAGTTCGCCAAATGAAAAAACTTTCCCATATCGACGCAAAAGGCCGCGCCGCCATGGTGGACGTGGGCGCAAAGCCGCCCACACGCCGCGTCGCGCTGGCCTGCGGCGAAGTGCGCATGACGGCGGCAACGCTGCGGCTGGCAAAATCCGGCTCGGCAAAGGGCGACGTTTTTGCCGCCGCGCGCATCGCGGGCATAATGGCCGCAAAGCGCACCCCGGAACTTATTCCCCTCTGCCACCCGCTGGCGCTGGAACATATAAAGGTGGACGCGGAGCCTTTTGCGCACGGGATAAAAGTCACCGCGTCCTGCGCGCTGACCGGACGAACCGGCGTGGAGATGGAGGCGCTGACTGCGGTCTCCGTCGCCTGCCTTACAATTTACGACATGCTAAAAGCCGCCGAGCGCGGCATGACGATAACAAACATGCGCCTGCTGCACAAATCGGGCGGGAGGTCCGGAACTTATGACGCAAAATAAAAAACAATTGCGCGCCGCAATAATAATCGCAAGCGACCGCTGTTCGCGCGCAGAGGCGCAGGACCTCACCGGCCCGGCGCTGCAATATTTCCTCACCGGCAACGGCTGGCATGTTACCGGAGTGCGCATAGTGCCGGATGATATAAAGCAGCTTTCCGCCGCGATAGCGGAGCCTGCGGATTCCAGCGCCGCGGACCTTATATTAATCGCCGGCGGGACCGGACTCGGCCCGCGCGACGTTACGCCCGAAGCCACGCGCCCGCTGCTTGATAAGGAACTGCCGGGCATAGGTGAATGCATGCGCGCGGCGCACCGCGCAAAAAACCCGCGCGCCGACCTGTCCCGCGCCATCGCCGGGACGCGCAAGATGTCTTTGATAATCAACCTGCCGGGCAGCCCGGCCGGGGCGCAGGAATCGCTCTCCTCGGTATTGCAGCTTGCGGGCCACGCGCTGGCGATGCTCTCCGGCGAGGGACATCAACATGCTTAATTTCGAGGACGCGCTTAAAGCCATTCTGGACTCCGCACCGGAACTTGCCGTAGAAAAAGTCCCCGCGCTCTACGCAGAAAGCCGCATACTGGCGCAGGATGTAAAAGCGCGGGAAGGGTTCCCCCCCTTCGATAATTCATCGCGCGACGGCTTTGCGCTAAGCGCAAACGCGGTCAAAAACGCCACGCGCCAGCATCCGGTAAAACTGACGGTGCTGGACGTGATAAAAGCCGGTTCGCCCGCGCCGCAGCGCGCCGCCGGTCCCGGCGAGTGTTACAAGATAATGACCGGCGCGCCTATACCGCCGGGCGCGGACGCCGTCGTAATGCGCGAGTACGCAGACGAACTTGAAGGTGCGGCGGCGATATGGCGTCCCGCCGAAACGGGCGAGAACATACGCAGGCAAAACGCGGATACAAATCCCGGCGATATCATACTCAAGCGCGGCGCAAAAGTGCGCTCTTTTGAAACCGCGCTGCTGGCCGGACAGGGGATAGAGGAGATTTCCGTTTTCAAAAAGCCGCGCGTTGCGGTAATACCGACGGGCGACGAGCTTGCCGCCGCCAACGACGGCTGGCATATCCGCGACTCCAACGGCCCCGGGCTTTGCGCCGCGCTGGAAAGCATGGGAGCCGCGCCGCTGCGTTTTGCGCCGGTAGCCGACACGCTTAAAGCGCAGAAAGAAGCTTTCGCCTTCGCGGCGGACAGCGCGGACATCGTGCTGATAAGCGGCGGAGTTTCCGTCGGGGATTTTGATTTCACCGGCGCGGCGCTAAACGAACTTGGCTTTAAGCGCATTTTCTGGAAAGTGGCGCTAAAGCCGGGCAAACCGCTGCTGTTCGGCACGCTGCCCGCGCGCGGCAAAAACATACCGGTGTTCGGCCTGCCGGGCAACCCGCTTTCAACCCTCGTCGGCGCGGAACTGTTTGTGCGCCCGCTTATAGAGCGCATGTGCGCAGCGCAGCCAGCTTTCCCGTGGCTGGAAGGCAAAGTCTCAAATGGCTGCGAGCTTGAACCGGGCAGAAGGAATTTCCTTTTCTGCCGGGCGGCATGGAAAGACGGTTTTGAAATTGAAATATTGCGCGGTCAGGATTCCAATATGCTCTCATCCGCGTGCAAAGCGAACGCGCTGGCCATGGCGCAAGACGGCGCGACCGCGCTTTCCTCCGGCGACAAAATAACTTTCAGGTTCCTTGCGTGAAAGACTCCTGCGGCCGCGAAATAAACTATCTGCGCCTGTCGGTGACGGATGAGTGCAATCTGTGCTGCTCCTACTGCCGCAGGGCCGGGGAGAAGGGAGCGCCGCTCTCCGACGCGGAAACGCTGCGCCTTGTGCGCGTTGCGGCGGGACTTGGCATAAGCAGCATACGCATCACAGGCGGCGAGCCGCTGCTGCGCGCCGGGCTGGAAAGCCTCGTCGCAAACATCCGCGGCATCTCCGGCATAACGGATATCGCGCTTACCACCAACGGCACGCTGCTTGCGGCAAAGGCAAAGGCATTGGCGGCGGCCGGGCTAAAGCGCGTCAATATCAGCCTCGATACGCTGGACCCGGAAAAATTCGCCCGGCTGACCGGCAAAGCGCTGCTTGCCGACGCATTGCGCGCGATAGACGCCGCGCTTGAAGCCGGATTATCCCCGGTAAAAATAAATTTTGTAGCGCTGCGCGGCATTAATGACGACGAGATAGCGGCTTTTGCGAAACTGACTTTAAATAAGCCGCTGCATGTGCGTTTCATCGAACTTATGCCGCTTGGCTGCGCGCCCGGATTGCATGTGCCGTTGCATGAAATAAAGACGGCCTGCGGCGCGATTGAGCCCGCAGCCGACGCCGCGCCAGACGGCGCTGGTCCGGCGCAATATATGAAACTGCCCGGAGCGCAGGGCACTATCGGTTTTATCGCCGCGCTTAGCTCCCCCTTCTGCTCCGGCTGCAACAGGCTGCGGCTTACCTCGCGCGGTATCTTGCTGCCCTGCCTTGCCGACCCGTCGGGCACGGACATTGCGGCGGCGCTGCGCGGCGGGGAATCGGACGCAGAACTGGCGGAACTTTTTGCAGCGGCGGCGCGGTCAAAAAAAGCCGGGCACCATATGGCGACCGACAAAAATGCTGACGGCGTCTGCATGTGTTCTATAGGGGGCTGATTTGCAGGGCAAAGTTATAGCGGTATGCGCCAGCGCAAAAAAAGGCGTCAAAAAAACCCCGCAGCCACAAGGCGAGCTGGTGGCGGAATTCGGCCTGCGCGGCGACGCGCACGGCGGCAAATGGCATCGCCAGATAAGCCTGCTTGCCGTCGGGAGCATAGAGAAGATGAAGGCGCTCGGCATAAACGCCGCGCCCGGCGATTTCGCCGAGAACCTGACTGTTTCCGGCATCAGCCTGCCGATGCTGCCGGTTGGGACCAGACTTAAAATCGGCCACGCGCTGGTGGAGATAACGCAGATAGGCAAGGAATGCCATACGCATTGCGAGATATTCAAGACCGCCGGAGCCTGCGTTATGCCGACGGAAGGCGTTTTTGCAAAAGTTATCGACGGCGGCACAGTGCGCCCCGGCGACGATGTCATAATAATAGAGGGAGATAAAAAATGAAAAAACTCAGCCTGTTTATACTGCTGGCTTTCTGCGCCGGTGCGAATGCCGGGACCGCGCAGCCGCCCGCGACACGCTTGCTTGTTTGCGCGGCTAGCAGTCTAAAGGACGCGTTCACCAAAATCGGCGCGGATTATATGGCGCTGCATCCGGATGTGCATGTGGATTTTAATTTCGCGGCGTCCGGCCAGTTGCGTTTCCAAATTGAAAACGGCGCGCCGGCGGATATTTTCGCCTCCGCCGCCCAGGCGGATATGGACGCGCTGGACAAAAAAGAACTGCTGCTAAAGCGCAGCCGCAAGGATTTCGCCTCCAACACGCTGGTGCTGGTGCAAAATTCCTCGTCTACAATAAAGCTCGCCGGGCCGCAAGGCCTGTTGCAGGACCCGGTAAAAAACGTTGCGGCGGGCAACCCGGACACCGTGCCTGCCGGGCGCTATGCGGCGCAGGCGATGGCGTATTACAAACTTTCCGACTCGCTTAAACCGAAGCTGGTGCTGGGCGAGAATGTGCGGCAGGTGCTGGATTATGTCGCGCGCGGCGAGGCGGACGCAGGCTTTGTTTTCGCCACCGACGCGCTTACCGAACCCAAAGTGAAAACGGTTTTCACAGTTCCGAACGCCGCCCATGCGCCGATAGTGTATCCGCTGGCGATAATCAAAAGCTCGGTGCAGCCAAAGGCCGCAAAGGCTTTTGAGGATTACATACTTTCCAAAAAAGGCCGCGCGGTGCTAACGCAGTACGGTTTCGGCAAATAAAAAATGGACTGGTTCCCTTTCCTGCTCTCGCTGAAGGTGGCGCTGCTGGCCACGGCTATAACGGCCGCGGCGGGCGGCGCGCTTGCGTACTGGCTGGCGATGAGCAGGTTCAAGGGACGCGCCGCAGTTGAGGCGCTGGTGACGCTGCCGCTGGTGCTGCCGCCGACGGTGACCGGCTATTATCTGGTGATGCTTTTCGGGCGCAACGGCTTTATAGGCGCAGGCCTTTATGCGCTGACAGGCAGGACTATTATGTTCACCTGGTGGGCGGCGGTGCTGGCCTCCGCCGTGGTGGCGCTGCCGCTGATGGTGAAAACGTCGCAGGCGGCGATAGAGGGCGTGGACCGGGAGATGATAGACTCGGCCTACATGCTCGGCTACTCGCGGTTTGAGACGGCGCTGCGCGTTATTTTCCCGCTTGCGGCGCGCGGACTGGCCGCCGGGATAATACTTTCCTTTGCGCGCGCGATAGGCGAATTCGGAGCAACGCTCATGCTGGCCGGGAATATCCCCGGCAGGACAAACACCATGCCGCTGGCGATTTACAGCCTTGCAGCAAGCGGCGAATGGGGCAAGGCGCAGGCGATGGTGCTGGCGCTGACGCTTTCCTCTTTTGTCTTCCTCTACATTGCAAACCGCTTTGTGGGCGGGAGGCGCAAATGAGTCTTGCAACACGGCTGCAAAAACGAGTGGAAGGCTTTGCGCTGGATATGGAACTGGAAGCGGCGCAGGGGCTTACCGTGCTGTTCGGCCCGTCGGGCGCTGGCAAATCGATGACGCTGCGGCTGATAGCCGGGCTGCTGCGCCCGGATGCGGGCGAGGTTACGCTTGGCGGGCGCAAACTGTTCAGCTCGACGGAGCATATCGATATAACGCCGCAAAAGCGCAACATCGGCTATGTGTTTCAAAACCATGCGCTTTTCCCGCACATGACGGTTGTGGAAAATGTGATTTTCGGCGCGAAAGGCCTGCCGGACGCGCAGGCGCGCGGCGAGGCGAAGAGTCTGCTTTTGCAATTCGGGCTTGAAGCCCATGCGGATAAATACCCGCGCGAAATTTCCGGCGGGGAGCGCCAGCGCGCGGCCTTCGCCCGCGCCGCCATACGCCGCCCGGCGCTTATGCTGCTGGACGAACCTTTCAGCGCGCTGGACTTAAAAAACCGCGTTATGATGCGCGGCTGGCTGCGGGAATGGAGCGAAAAGTTTTCGATACCGGTGCTTTGTGTAACCCACGACGCGCAGGACGCCGCCGAAGCCGATTCCGTAATCTTCATGGAAAACGGAAGACCCGCACAAAAACAGGACCTGCCTGTTAAAAGCATATAAGCACAATTACGCAACCTAAAATTGTTTTTTTCCATTAAAACCCAGCACAAATAAAAACACCCTTCTACGGAGGATGTTTTTAATTTCATAAAATCCAACACTGCCTGATTCTATTCTTGTGACTTTTCCGGGAAAATATCCAGCATAATGGTTCTGCCCGATATCTTCAATTGTCCCGCCCTTTGGGCTGTTACAAGCAAATGCTCTGTTTCCAGATTCAAGCTTTCAAATCGTGTCGTCTGTGACTTAACAACAGCGGACTTGTTGTCCAACTCAAGCCTAGTCCATGAATTTTTGCCAAGCAATACCATTCGTGTACTGCCCCTGATTATCATGCCGGTATGATTTACCTCAAGTGAAAATCCCTTCCCCAACATTTGATAACTGATGAGACCGGGGATATAATTTCCCTGCTCGGTTTGGATATTCTCTCCGCTGTAGCTGAAAGTGCTTTCACAATCTATCCGGTCATTAATAACAAGCATCCATGCATCATAATTTTTTAACGCGGACAGAGCGCTTTTCTTTTCATTCTGTTCCAGTTCCAATTTAAGGGCTAGAATTTTTTCAAGCCCCGCCGCGTTCATGCCCCGGAGCAGAGCTTTAACTTGCGGAGTATCCGCACCGGGTGCAAAATATTCCTTCGCTATTGCATATACGTCCTCTCCATTTTGTACGCGCTTTTTCCAGTCAATCCCCGCTCGATCCAGCAAAAAACCGATGGCGGCGGGCGGGGCGTAGGCACGATTGCTGTTATTTTCCAGAATATTGGGAGACAGAAGCTGTCCCGCAAGATAATTTTCGGCAAGCGACTGGGATTTGTCCGCTATGGTTTTCAAACCGGCATAGTATGCTGTTCCTTCCGTTCGCTCCGCCGAAAGCTCGTTAGCCAGTTGTTCCTGACTCAGGAGGTCGCGTCTGTAATCACGCATTCTGATGAATTTAGCCAGCCAGCCTTTGTAATTTTCCTTGTCCAGCAAAGCCATGGCAAGCAGCTTATCCTCCACACCGGCGGCAAGAAACTCTTTCAGCGACGAAGATCGGCTGTCCGGGTTTCGTTTGCTTTTAATCCAGTCCACAGACCAGTTCCAAACGAGATTGAAGTTTTTTTTGTATGCATAAAAAAACCCCGGTTTCCCCTGCTGTTGAATTTTTGGAGAAAATGTGCCGCCATGGAACGCAGCATTTTGAAACAAATGAAAAATCTCATGGATTATAGTTTCTTCGGCTTCCTGCAACACCGGCCCTTGGGAAAAGTTATAGAAAAAAACATCTCCGCAGGCAGCGCTATAGTTAGTTACATACTGCGAGATGACGCGATCCGCCCCCTTATCTCGCCCGAAACATACTGGTTTTGAAAAACCGGCAAGCCATGTATATCCCTTAGGCAATTTAGGCGGATTGATAATATAAGAGCCTTTTTCATTCACATGGATCAGTATCGGTTTTGCAAGTGGGTTATAGCCCGACCAGATAGTATCACGTTCGGTATCGCGCAAAATATTGCGCATGAGAAGTTCTATCTGTGGATCGATGTGCGGGGTAGCGGCACTAGCGACTGAGGATAGTAAGAGTATCGGAAGAATATACAATATGCCCTGCATCTCAGAGAACCTCTATTTCCAGTATGCGCGTTGTTTTTTTGACCACACTAGGCGCATGAAAATGAGCGGTTACGAACTCGCCGTAAATATCCAGATTACTGCACTTCAAACGCTCGTTTTCCAGCATACAGTCGTTTTTGTTAAACGATAAATCATCCAGCGTGTAATTGCCGAATATTTCCTCACGCAGACACGTTTCGCCGGTAGATCGCTTTTCTTTTATGCTCGCAAAAGCTGCACTGTGAAGTTGCTGAAATTCAAAAACACCCGGTTGGTTTATAGACATGGTTTCAAATGGTTTTGTTACTGTCGAGCCTTCCAGCTTATAACTGTCTGGAGCAAATAAAAGCGGTTTTTCAACAGTTTCCGCTCTGCCGCAGGTTCGTATTATTATATGAGAACGGGCTTCTTCCAGCGGATATCGCGTTTCCTGTTTGGCCAGATAACTTTTTGCGGCATCTACCAGACCGGCATATCCATAATCGGTTTTTAAGCGCGCAATAAGTCCTGAATTATTCTGCTCTGGCGGGAATGCCGAGGCAAAAACAGAAAATAATGGAAAACCATCCTGAACTTTGCTTTTCCACGCAACACCCGCGCGATCTAAAAGCACCCCTTGCGCCGCGCCGGTCGAGTATTGTCTGGCTTGAGTCAGCATCCAGGAATCCATCTCCTGCATAAGCAAAACCGCCGCGCGCTGGTCTGCCGCCTCATCCGCGAAATAGTCGTTCTTGTCCGGCAGTACTTTCGTTTGTATTTCAAAATATCTTGCTGTGCCTTCTATGGCCTCCAGATGGTCTTCCCATGCATTGAAGCCATATGGGTCAGCTAATTGTTTTCGGTAATTACGCAACGTGACGAACTGCCGCGCATAGTCGCGCCAATTCTGTTTATCCAGCAGAGCTTTTGCCAGCAGGTTTCCCTCTATATAAACGAGGGCAATTTGGCCCGGATCAACAGCCGCAGGTCTGCCTAAATATGGGAATTGCCATTTAAAATAACGCTGCTGATAAGAATGAAAGTATTCATGCAACATTAAATTCTGGAACAACATATCCTCATCCGGCGCATAATTAGAAAAATAGGTTATCCCAGCACATGAAGTGAAATTTATCACAGAATCCAGTTGCAGCCAGGGGGCGAAATCCGCTGTGCTGAAAAAAGTATTGTCCGGTACACTGCGAATATCCGGGAAAAAATTTTTTACCGGAGCAAACCCGCATTTTTCGCCGTCGAGACCTACCAACAACGCTCCGCCTTGATTGAAACGAATAATAAGCGGCGCTTTGTTATAATCAATACCCGGCCAAATGGGAGGATTGGAGTGTTCGATTAAATAAAGTTTTTCCACCAGTGCCCTGACTTGTTCATGCGCGGGGTAATACTGCTTGCGGCAGGAACATAACATTCCTGCCGCAAGCAGTATGCTTAAGCAAAATAATCGATTATGGGCAGTTAACAAGGTTTATGTGTATTGGAGCAGGACACCTGGCAGGACGGCACGTCATGACAGTTGTCTTGATATGTAGTCTGGCCCTGAATACATTGACCGGATTGATAAGCTTCGGCGCAGGAATGTGTATCACACTGAGTTACGGTACTTGGGGTGTGTGTACATACATATTGTTCATTTCCAGTACACTGTGTATCTGTGGTAGAGGGGCAGGCACTGCGCAGGTCATGAGTTCTGTTCCAGATCTCAGATATCCTGTCAAGATAAATCTTTTTTGCCAGTTCCGTTCGAGCAATATCCCTTATACTATCAGACTCGCCAAATACAATATTACCATTTTCAATTGTACATGATAATTGCTGTCCATCCAGCGTACCATCTATCTGCAGAATAGCGGTATTACTGAATTTCACGAAATCCGGATGAACTGATTTCATAGTTGTGGTGCTTTGAATCGGGGTTGCATCTATGAATGCAGGCATCGCTTCCATATTGCTATCCGCCTGCCCTTTGATGAATGCGTATATATCGCTGCCCTTGTTGTCAAACGATATTGTGTTTTTATCTTGAGCTATTGCGGGAACTATACAGATTCCGACAACCGACAATGCAATAAGAATTATGGTTTTTTGTGATTTGACTATAGACATTTAACTTTCCCTCTGTGCGTTAAGTTTGCGCATTTTGCGCTTATGGGCTGCCATTGGCTACTTTTGTATTAAAATCCCCTTATGTGATTTTACCATAAGTGCATAGATTACTGTCAAGCAGCACTGAAATTCAAATGACTCACAAAAAATACATCCACCGCATAAGCGACACCATGCCCTAAATTCGCGACTGGGAATTGCCTTGTTGATTGCAAAACCGGCAAAAAAACGTCCCATAACCCTACGGCATCTTTTTTTAGTTAAAGCAACACCGCTCACCTGTAAAAAATCATTATCAGCAGTTGGGCGGAGGTGATGCGCAGCAGCGTGGTGAGCGGGTATACCGTGGCGGAGGCTCCGGCTGGCGCATCGGTGGAGGTCAGCGAGTTGGCGTAGACTATCGCCGGAGGGTTGGTAGTCGCCCCGGCAAGCATGCCGCAGGCGCGCAGGAAGTTCATCTTAAACACCAGCCGCGCAAAAAGCCCAACGATAAGCACCGGCGGGAACGCCACCAGAAAGCTGCACAGCATCCACTTAAAGCCTTGTCCCGCCGCCAATGCGGACACAAAACCGGCCCCGCTCTGCAACCCGACCGCGGCAAAAAACAGCATTATCCCCACCTCGCGCAGCACAAGGTTGACGGCCAGCGGCATGCGCCACACAAGCCCGCCCGTGCTGCCAAGCCTGCCCAGCAGCAGCGAAACTATTATCGGCCCGCCCGCCGCGCCAAGACGCACCGGCAGCGGCAGTCCCGGTATAGGTATCGGCACCATGCCGAGCAGCAGGCCCAGCGTTATGCCGCAAAAGAGCGCAACCGGATCGGTCTTGTTAAGCTCGCTTGCCCTGTCGCCCACAACGGCGCGCACCGCATCGCGCGAGGCTGAGGGGCCGACCACCATTACCCTGTCGCCAAATTCCAGCGCGATGTCAGGTGAGGCCTTCATCTCCGCGCCCGCGCGGGTGACGCGCGTCACTATGGCGCCGTTGTGCGACGCAAAATCCAGTTTCCCCAAAGTCCTGCCGAAAACCGCATGGGAAGTTACCGTCATCAGCTCGAAATCTATGCCGCATTCCTCGTTACGCAAATCGGTTTGCGACGCTTTTCCAAGCCCCGCCACCGCTTTTTCCAATGAGGCCGCGCGGCAGACGGCAAGCACAATGTCGCCATGGCGCAAAGTCTCGTCCGCGCGCGGCACCCAGATGCGTTCGCCGCGTTTGAGGCGGGATATCACAATGTCCAACTCGGCGGCTACCATGCCGATGGTTTTCCCCGCCGCGTCTGCCACCACGCAGTTTACAAGGTCCAGCCCGGCGGAGTTGGAGCTTATATAGTCCTTTTCCTCCGCGCCGAAATCTATATGCAGCGTGGAAGCCAGCAGTTGCACCACCAGCACCACTATGAACATGCCGGGAGGATAGGCCGCCGCCGCGCTGGCCACAAGCTCCCCCGCATGCTCCGCGCCGCGCGGCAGATGTTCCAGCACGTTCTGCGCCGCCGCAAGGCTTGGCAGATTGGTGACCGAGCCGCATAGCACGCCGGTAGCGCCCACTATGCTCATCATCCCGGTCTTGTAAAGCAGCAGCGATATGGCGATGCCGAGCAGCACCACCACGGAAGCCAGCGCGCAAAGCAAAGCGCCGTCCTTTTTAAGCGAGTTGAAAAATCCCGGCCCGACCTCTATGCCGATGGTGTAGATGAAAAGCACGAGGCCGAAATCGCGCAAAGTGTCGCAGGCGGAGAGGTTAATGTCGGGCACCATCCAGCCGAAAAAGAGCGCCACAAACAGCACTCCCCCCATGCCTAGCGAAAATGAGCCGAACTTTATCCTGCCAAGCCAAGCCCCCGCGCCGGTGGCGAAAGCCATAAGCACCAGCAGTTGCAGCGTCGTATGCGCGCTGAAAAGAGTATGCAAAGTTGAAAATGACATGGTCCTGTTTCCTCTGTTACCGCGTTCTATTAATAAGATATATAAATCCTACACCACTTGGGAATATCCCTGCCGCAATTATTTTCCTATACTTTTTATATGGGAACTCCCGGAGCAAAGGCGCTGCGCAGGCTTTATTTCATACCGCTGCTGCCGCTTTTCCTGCTGACGATAGACAGCGTTTTCACCGATTTCTTCTACATGACTCTGACCGGCGCGAAAACGCTGCGCGCGGCCTACCTTGTCGCCACCTATAACTATTATTCCGAATTCAGCCCCGATCTGTTCGACACGCTGGTGATGCTGACGGCGTTCGGCCTTTGGTTCTACCCGATATGGGCGTTCGCCAAAACCGGCTCGGACAAGTTCCGCTCAAGCGCGAAGGAGCGCCTGTCGGGACTGTACAAATACCTGAGCGGGTTTTTCATCGGCTACCTTTTCCTGCGCATCGCGATGCACCTCTATATTTTCCGCCATGTGCTGGTCCCCGGCATCTTCTGGCAGTACAATTTCCCGGCGCTGATAATATCGGTCAGCGTGCAGCTTTATCTGGCGCTGGTGGTGTTTGACAACGTGGTTTTCGGCCAGGCCGACGCGCTGATGGACAGCCTTTACGGCAGCAAGGCGCTCTACCGGCTGCACAGCGGCTACGACCTATCGCTGGTAAAAAAGATTTTCCTGCTGATTTTCTCCACGTCGATAGTGCCGATGCTTTTGATATACATCTTCATCACCAAGACCACTCATCTTAGCTCCGACCAGATGAACGTGCTTTACTCCTTCATCACGATAGCGGCGTTCACGCCGATGGTGCTGGAATTCACCTTCATCTTCACGCATATACAGCGCCCGATAAACAATCTGATACGCCGCATGAAACGTCTGGCCGACGGCGACTACAACGTCAAAAGCAAAATCTATTTTTCCGACGAGATAGCGCAGCTCAAGGACGGCTTCAACGTCATGGTGGACCAGTTGCGCGAGCGCGAGGAACTGCGCGCCACTTTCGGCAAATACGTCTCCATAGAAGTGGCGAAAAAGCTGCTGGAATCGGGCGCGCTGGACCTCGGCGGCCACGAGATTGAGGCCAGCGTGATGTTTTGCGACATACGCAATTTCACCGCCCTGTCCGAACGCGCCACGCCCGCCGAAGTCGTGGAACTCCTCAACAACTATTTCGCGCACATCACGATGCCGATAACCGAAAACCACGGCGTGATAAACAAATTCCTGGGCGACGCGGTGATGGCCATTTACGCGCCGGGCCTCGGCTCGCAAAAGCACGCCGACGACGCGCTGCGCTCCGCGCTCGGCATGCGCAAGGCGCTGGAGGCGTTCAACCAGTCGCGCCCCGGCAAGGAGCCGCTTAAATTCGGCATCGGCATCCATTCCGGAGTGCTGGTGGCCGGGAACATCGGCACCTCCACCCGGCTTGAATACACCGTGATAGGCGACACGGTAAACGTCGCATCGCGCATAGAAGCCGCCACCAAGGAAGCCCACTCCGATTTGCTTATCACAAAAGCGACGCACGACCGGCTGGGCCCCGAGCTGCTCTCGCTGGCCGAATTCAAACCGGTGGGCCCGGTCACGCTGCGCGGCAAGCAAAAGCAGATAGAAATTTATAAAGTATCCTGATGGACCCCATCGCACAAGATAAAACCCCAAAGCGGTTTTGGCTGCTGCCGCCGGTTGCGGCTTTTATGGTTTTTCTGCCCGCCCTGCGGGCACAATTCACCAACTGGGACGACCCGGCATATATAACCGCAAATCCTCTCATCCGCTCGCTTTCCCCGTCGGCGCTTTGGGCGATGCTGACCACCGCGCACCGCGGGCTTTACAAACCGCTGGTGATGTTTAGCTTCGCGCTGGAATACGCCGCCGCGGGCTTGAATCCTTTCCTTTATCATCTGGACAATCTGCTTTTGCACGCCGCCAACGCGGCGCTGGCCTTCCTTGTGCTGCGCCGTTTTACGAAGGAAAAAACCGCGCTGCTGGCCGCGCTGATTTTCGCCATTCACCCGCTGCGCGCCGAGTCGGTGGTCTGGCTGCCGGAAAGGAAGGATTTGCTGTGCGGATTTTTCCTGTTCTCGTCGCTGCTGCTTTATTGCCGCCACCGCGACGGCAAAAAAGGAATGTTGTGGACATCGGCGGCGGCCTATGCGTTGTCGCTGCTGGCGAACGCAAAGGCCGTGCTGTTCCCCGTCGTAATAGCGCTGCTGTGCATAGCGGACAAAAAACCCGCGCGCAAAGTGCTTGCGGAAACCGCGCTTTTTGCGCTGCCCGGCGTTGCGCTGGCGCTGCTTAACATAGCGCTGCTGTCCGGCGGGAACGGCGCGCCGTCCGTCGGCGGGATTTTTGCAAACACGCCGCTTGCCGCGCAAGGGTTTAATATCTATGCGCTAAAAACAGTTTTCCCCTATCCGCTTTCCGCCCTGTATCCGTATCCGCAGGGCGCGCTGCCGTTTATTTATTATTTCGCGCCGCTTATTTCGCTGGGGATACTTTATGCGCTTTGGCGCGCGGCGAAACTGAGCGCGGCAGCGTGCGGCGGCGCGATATTTTATCTGCTGATGCTGTTGCCGCTGCTCGACTGGTTTCCGATACAGCCCGGAGTGGCGATGGAGCATCTTACCTATCTGGCGGGGCCGGGCGCGGGACTTGTAATCGCGGAGATGTTTTTTATGCTGCACGACAGTGTGCGGGAGACCGCGCGCAAAACCTTGACTGCGCTTATGGCCTGCGCATTGATAGCGCTGGCGGGAGCGGCTTTTGCGCGTTCGCTGGTATGGCATGACAGCGTCAGCCTTTGGAGCGACCGGCTGACGCATTATCCAGATTCCTATCTGGCTTTTTCAAATCGCGGGCAGGCATATCTGGCCGACGGGGATACGCAGCGCGCGCTGGACGACATAAACCATGCGCTCGCGCTGCGCCCAAATTTCAGGATGGCGCTGCTGTTGAAGGCGAATATACTTTATTCAAAGCATGATGTGGACGGCGCGCAAAAGGCGCTGGAAACAGCGCTTGCTATAAAAGGCCTCGCGCTGCCGGGGCAGGACGTCTGGGGCACCGAAGCGCAACTGCAAGCGCTGGACGGAAGGATTTATATGGAGCGCGGCGATATCCCCGCCGCAATGGCGCATTTCGACGCCGCGCTGGAAGCAGACCCGGCGCAGCTTGTCGCGCTCACCGGCAAGGCGCAGATATATCTGGCGGAAAACCGCGCGGACGCGGCGCTTGCCTCCGTCGGCCACGCGCTGGAATTATCCCCCCGCTCCGCCGGGATAGAGAATCTTTTGGGCAGTCTCTACGCGCAGCGCGGCGACTGGCAAAACGCGAAATCAGCTTTCGCCAAAACGCTGGCGCTGGACCCGTCTTTCACCGAAGCATACAAGAACATGGCCGTAGTCTGCGCGCAGACCGGCGATTCCGCCGCAGCCGCGCGCTACGCCGCCATTTACGAGCATAAAAAAGCCGGGCAGTAATTCCTCCCGTCTTTGCAATTAAAAACAAATTTACTTTTTTGGTTTAAACAGCACGGCACGCATCGAGAGGCTGCCCAGCGACATGCCTGTTACCGGGAAGGAGACATCGTCGTTGTCGTCGGCCAGGCCGAGTGCGTAGAGCAGCGGCCAGTAATGCTCCGGCGTGGGCACCGAGAGGCGCGCCATTTCGCCCATCGATTCGTAATCCACAAGCGGTTCAAACTCGCGTTTTTCGATATGCGCGGCGACGGCGGAGTCGAAATCCTTCGCCCAGCCGTAACTCCTGTAATCTTCCCAGTCCAGCATAGCCAGATTATGCACGATGTTGCCGCTGCACACAATCATAATGCCCTGCCCGCGCAGCGGGCGCAGCATTTTGCCCAGCTCGAAATGGAACTTGGAAGGCTTTGAAAAATCCATGCTCAGTTCCAAAACCGGGATGTCCGCATTGGGATACATGCGGCAAAGCACCGACCATGCGCCATGGTCCAACCCCCATTCCAGATCGGGCAATACATGCGCGCGCTTTGCGGTTTCGATGACAAGTTTTGCGGTGTCGGGCGAGCCGGGACATGGGTATTTGGCGGCGTAAAGCGCCGTAGGGAAACCACCGAAATCGTGTATGGTCTTTGGATTGTTGCCGGCATGCACGAAACTGCCCGCGCTCTGCCAGTGCGCGCTCACGCAGAGTATTACCGCCGGTTTGGGCAGCGTGCGGCCAAGCTCCCACCACGCCGAAGCAAAGGCGTTGTTTTCTATCGCGTTCATCGGGCTGCCGTGCCCGACAAACAATACCGGCATCTTTTTGTTATTTCCCCTCATGGTAAGATTGTAGCATGCGCGAAGGCAAATCTGGAAAACGTATTTCCTGTTTTACTGTCATTGTAATGAGCAACTTTTGCCTTATGCCAAGCATTGCTTCATCACAAAAAACACGGCGTGATTCGCAATGACAGCGTTCACCCGCAAACACCAACAAAAATTGCGGGAAAAGATATGAATTGACATAGAAGGGCAAGGATATGGATATGGAAAGCGACCGGTTTCTGTTGAAACCGGTCGCGGAATAAGGGGAAGTCGGCTGGCTTGTTGTTTAAGCCAACCGACCGGTTTCTGTTGAAACCGGTCGCGTCATAGGGGAACGGGCCGAAGCGCAGAAATTTATTTCTGCGCTGGCGGCGCCGCGGGCGCGGTGCATTTTTCCACGTAGCCCGCGCGCGCAGTGTCCGGCGCGGGATATTTGGCGTTCATCGTCAGGCATTTTTTGGGGCACACTTCCACGCAACGCCCGCAGATCACGCATTTAAGCCTGTCTATGGTCCACGTTTTGGCGACGCGGTCCACCTCAAGCGCCTTGGCCGGGCATTTGAGCTTGCACACGCCGCAGAATATGCATGCGGAGACGTTGTTTGTAACGTTGCCGCGCGTGCGGGCGAAAGGCTCGCGCACCTCGAACGGATAAAGCCGGGTGGCGGGCTTTTTGAACAGATTCTTTATTGCGGTGGAAAACATCGGTAAAAAGGCCATAGTTTACCTCTCCATGCAGCTTATGCAGGGGTCGATGGTGAGGATTATCGACGCCACGTCCGCCAGCTCCACGCCCTGCACCAGCTTTACCACGGCGGGGACATTGGTGAAGGTGGGAGTGCGCACGCGGAAGCGTTCCAGAAAGCGGGTGCCGTTGCCGCGCAGGTAATAGACTACCTCGCCGCGCGGCTGCTCCATGCGCACAAAAACCTCGCCCTTTGGCGGGGCGGTTATCTTGCCGCATACGCCGTCGTTGTCCATCTTCGCGGCCTGCTGCTCGATTATGCGTATCGACTGGAAAATCTCGTTTATGCGCACTTCGCAGCGGGCCATGCAGTCGCCGCCTTTTGCCGTGATTATCTCCCAGTCCAGTTCTTTATACGGCAGATAATCGGCCATGCGCAAATCCTGCTTTAGGCCGCTGGCGCGCGCCATCGGGCCGACCACGCAGATGTCGGCGGCTTCCCGCTCCGTCAGCACGGCAAGGCCGGTCAGGCGGTGCTGCACGCCGGAATCGTTTAAGAAAACGTCGGTGATTTCCTTTATCTCGGCTTCCATGCCCTTGAGCGCGGAGACCATGCGATGCAGCGTGTCGGCGTCTATATCCTTGCGCAGACCGCCGACCTTGTTGATACAGAATATCACGCGGCCGCCGGTGGTCTCCTCGAGGAGGTCCAGCACGCGCTCGCGGATGCGCCAGGTCTGCATGAACAGGTTTTCAAAGCCGAAAGCGTCGGCGGCGAGACCCAGCCACAGAAGATGGCTGTGCACGCGGGACACTTCGGAAAGTATGATGCGCAACTGCTGCGCGCGGCGCGGCACCTGGGTGCCGGTAAGCTGCTCGGCCCCGTGGCAGTAGCCCATGCCGTGTATGAAGCTGCAAATGCCGCAGATGCGCTCCGCCACCAGCACGAACTCCTCGAAATCGCGCTTGGGGGCGAGCAGTTCAAGCCCGCGGTGCACAAACCCGATGGACGGAACGGCCTGCACCACCTTTTCGTTCTCTATGACAAGGTCGAAGCTGAGCGGCTCCGGCAGCACCGGATGCTGGGGACCGAGAGGTATGACGGTGGATTTTTTCATTATTTGGCCCCCTGTGCGGGATTTTGCGGCTGCACTGACGGCGATGCCTGCTGAGCAGGCGCGGCCTGCTGCGCCGGCTTGGCTTTTTTTGCCGCCTGTATCACGAAAGGCTGCTTGACCGCCGTCTTGTAAAGCGTGCCGCGGAAATCGACGGCCATGCCGTCGAACTCGAGGCCGAACTGCTCGTGTATCTCGTTTTCGTACAGGAAGGCCGGGAAATAAACGGAGGAGACGCTTTGCAGCCTCGCGCCGTGCGGCACGGTAAGGCGCAGGTTGCGCAGCTTGTAGCCGAGGTCGAAGGAGACGGTAAGCTCCACCGACGGGGTTTCCCCTTCGCCCACCGGGGGCACCACGGCGGACATCTGCACCAGCCGCCAGCCTTCCTTTTTAAGTTCGGCGGCTTTGGCGGAAAGTTCGCCCGGTTGAATCTGTATAAGTTCGTCGCTCATTTTGCCTCCGCGGCAAGTTTTGCGCGTTTTTCTTCCAGCACCGCCAGCGCGCGCACCACGCCGTCGATAATCGATTCCGGACGCGCCGCGCAGCCGGGGATGTAAACGTCCACCGGCACCACCTTGTCCGCGCCGCCCTTTACGTTATAGCATTCGGCGAAAACGCCGCCGCTTGTGGCGCAAACGCCGACGGCCAGCACCACTTTGGGGTTTGGCATCTGCGCGTAAATGTTTTTGACCACCTCTTCGTTCTGGTGGTTTATCGAACCGGTAAGCAGCAGGATGTCGGCGTGGCGCGGGTTGCCGGTGTTGATGATGCCGAAACGCTCCACATCGTACACCGGCGTCAGGCAGGCCAGCACCTCGATGTCGCAGCCGTTGCAGCTCGAACCGTCGTAATGCAAAAGCCAGGGGGATTTTTTCATTTCGGGCATATGTTCACCATGTAAAGCGCGATAAGGTTGCCGCCGCCCAGCACCAGCGTAAGCGCCCACGCCGAAACAAGCGTAAGCTGCCAGCGCACGCGGGCGTTGGTGTTGTCCACCATTATCTCGAACAGATACACCAGCGCCACGGCGGCTGCCGCCAGCACGGTGTTGAACGCAAAGAACAGGTAGATGAAGCCGAGCAGGAAGGTGTTTTCGTACCAGTGCGATATCTCTATCATCGCCAGCGAAAACCCGCCCAGATCGGTGGTTATGCCCTTTACTATCTCCTGATGCGCGTGGTGGGAATACGAAATATCAAAAGGCGACTTGCGCAGCTTCATCGCCAGTATGTACACAAAGCACAGGAATATGCCGGGCAGATATATTATCAGCGGCTTGCCGCCCGCCGCTATGGCGTAGAGGTTGAACGTGCCGGACACCTTGTATATCCCGGCCATCGCCAGCAGCAGCACCGGTTCGGCGGAGAGCAGTATTATCAGTTCGCGTTCCGCGCCGACGAAACTGTACGGCGAGCCGGACGAGAAGGCCGCCACTATAAGGAATATCGCCGCCACCGCGAACGTAAACACCGTCAGTATGATGTCGCCGCCGGCGAAGAAGAAGGCCCCGGTGGCTATCATAAATATCAGGTGGCACATCGCCAGCGGGACTTGCAGGCGGTTGACCTCCGCCGTGCCCTTTGCGAACAGCTTGCCCACGTCGTAGAACGGCTGCAATACCGGCGGTCCCACGCGGTTCTGCATCCGGGCCGACACAATGCGGTCCAGCCCGGCCAGCAGCCCGCCGACAAGCGGCGCTGCGATTATGTAAACGAGCATTCCGGTCAGTGATTCCATAGCACACCGCCTAGTATCATCAGCACAAGCACGCCGATGCAGATTAGATTGGAGCTGCGCGCTATCACACTCTCGCTGAACATCGTTTCAAGGTAATAGTTGCGCAGCGTTATCGCGTTGACAGAGCCTATGGCGCCGTTGAACATCATTTTATCGTTTAGCGTGCGCCCGCCCATGTAGGTGTCGCGGCTGTTGAACTTGGGCGCGTTGCGCAGCCACACCAGCAGCAGCGGCAGCAGCACCAGCATCGCCATGAGCAGTATTATCGAGAAGTAGTTGAGCCCGCCTATCCCCGCCGCCGGTATCCCGTATACCGACAGCACGTACGGCGCGGCAAACCACGCCGACAGCGCAGGCAGCAGGAAACACACCGCCATGCTCAGCGCCGCGTGCGCCCATTCGGCGGTCCACTCGTCGCCGCTGACGCCTTCCTCGCGGCGGCATTCCTCGGCGGGCAGGTCGGTGACCGCCACTATCTTTCCGGCCAGCTTCGTCCAGTAGAAGACCGTGGCCGCGCTGCCGAACGCTATCGCTATCAGCAGCAGCGGGCCCAGTATCGAGGGAATCTTAACAAAGGCCTCTATCGCCGCCCATTTGCTGAGCACCACGCCGAAAGGCGCTATGAACATCCCCGCTATGCCTATCATAAACAGCGCCGATATCACCGGCATCTTGACGCCCAGATGGTCGTAGCTCTCTATTTCCTTTGTATACATGCGGTTTTCAACCGTGCCCACAACAAGGAACAATAGCGACTTGGAAACAGCGTGGAACACCGTAAGCACCACCGCTATCCACACCGCCTGCGGCGTGCCCACGCCCGCGCAGGCCACTATCAGTCCGAGATTGGCCACCGTGGAGTAGGCGAGCAGTTTTTTCATGTTCGGCTCGGCTATGTTGATTATCGAGGCGGCCAGGAAAGTCAGCCCGCCGATAACCGCCACCGCGTCGCCCACCGGCGTGCCGGATATCAGGGGCGACATCTTTATGATGATGAACACCCCGGCCTTGACCATCGTGCTGGAGTGCAGCAGCGCGGAGGTAGGCGTAGGCGCTACCATAGCGCCGAGCAGCCAGGAAGAAAACGGCATCTGCGCCGATTTGGTTATGCCCGCGTAGCACAAAAGCGCCGCGGGCAGCAGCGCCGCGCCGCCGAGCATCGAAAGTTTCGCCAGTTCCGGCGAGCCGCCGCGCGAGCAGATGAAAATCAGCGCCAGCGCGAAAGCTATGCCGCCGGAAAGATTCATCACCAGCGCCCTGAAAGAGTTGTTTACGGCCTCTTTGGTGCGCGTATAGCCGATGAGCAGGAAGGAACACACCGTCGTCACTTCCCAGAAGAAGAGCATCAGCGGCAGGCTGTTGGAGAACACTATCCCGAACATCCCCGAAAGGAACACAAACAGCACGAAAAAGAAGTAGCTGCGGCGGTCCGCCAGCCGGGTGTAGTGGCGGTGGTAATCGCGCATATAGCCCACCGCGTACACGCAGATGAGCGAGCCCACCACGCCGATTATGCAGGCCATCACGGCGGACAGCTTGTCGACGTAGAACGGCGACGCCACCTCCACGTGGCCGTAGAGCGTCTCGAAATATATCCCGAGGCCGAGCTGCGCCAGCACCAGCACCAGCGCCAGCGGGCGCTTGTACCTGACCGACAGAAACACCAGCAGGGCGCAGATAAGCAGCTCTCCGGCGAAAACCGCCGAGCCCAGCCACGGCATGGAGCCGGACGGTATCTGGCGCGACAGGTCGCCCGACGCGGCCAGGAACACCGAACCGGCCGCCGTCACGAAAGCCGCCACGCGCACCAGCGCGTTGCGCACCGCTATGCCGCGCGAGAACAACATCAGCAGCGCCGCGGCGAACGGGAAAAGAATCAACATTGATACGGGGGATGGACTGTACATTGGTTATGCTTCGCTATAATCTCTGACTGCGCGGCCCTAAGGCCGCATGGTTTTTGATATGCCGCGCCGCGCGCCGCAAGGCGCGCGTCCGCGCGGGAAAAACCGCTAATGGGACGACGCGGTATGTCCGGCTTCTTCCAGCACCAGTTCTATCTCGTGCAGGAGTATCGCGGGCGAGACCGGCTTTTCAAGAAAGCGGTGCACCGGCAGGCAGGACTTGTCGGCGTCGAAGGCGGCTTTCCAGCTTTCGTCCATCGCGGCGTATAGCCCGGTGAGCAAAACCACCGGCAGGGAGGGGTGTTTTACGCAAATCTCGGAGAGGAATTCAAAATCGGCCTTTTTATCGGCCTCCAGCACGTCCAGGACCAGCAGGTCCGGGGCTGGGCCGGAGAAAAGCAGCTTGCGCCCCTCGGCGCAGCTGTGCGCGGCGGTCACCTTGAAACCGTGGGAACCCAGCGCGGCGGAATTGGCCGCTATCAGATTCTTGTCCTCGTCCACCAGCATGACATGTGCCATGGCAAACGACTCCTTATTCTATGATAGTTCAAGCTTAGAATTATAAGGCCCGGTTTGGCAATGACCGGGGATAATGTCATGGCAAAATGCTTGACAAAGACTTTATTTAGCGCTACAACTGTATCATGAAGAAACTGCTTTTGCTTTCCATATCTCTTGCATTGACAGCGGGGGCGTTCGCCGGGGAAGTAGGCGATTCGCTCACCTTCGCGGGACAATCCGCTTTCTATAAAGCGTCCCCGTCAAAAAGCGCAGCCGCGCGGGCCGTCCGGGAAACCGGCGTCTGCGACGCGCCTCAGCGCCCCTACGACACCGTCGCGATAAACGGCATAATGCCCGAAGGCGTCACCTTCGAACTGCGCCCGGACGGTTCGACAGATTGGGCGCAAATGACTGTCAAACGCTTTGACAACGGCCGCTTCTGGGGCAAGTACGAATTCCCCTCGCTTTCCACCGACAAGCTGGAAGTGCGCATAACCTCACCCTCCGGCGCGCAGCCCGACATTTACGATATAGAGGTTTTCGCGCGCTCGATGACCGACGCGGACCGCCCGGCGACAACAACCAAGGCCGCTCCGGCGCTGCGCGATTCCGGCTACGATGAAACCGTGCCAGGCATAGACCTTATCCCGCGCAGCGAATGGGGCGCAAAACCGGCCACCGAGGCCTACACGCCGCATACCCCGGTTATGATAACCGTGCACCATACCGCCGCCACGCAGCCTATGACCAGGGAAGACGGTATAAAGGAAATGCAGTTTTTGCAGGACCTGCACCAGAACACCGACGGCTGGATAGACATCGGCTATCATTTCCTTATAGACGGCGCGGGCGATATCTTTGAAGGCCGCCCGATGAACGTGGTCGGCGCGCACACGGAAGGCAAGAACACCGGCAATATCGGCATCTCGATGATGGGATATTTCCACCCGCCGCAAAACAACCAGCCTACCGACGCGCAGCTCGCCTCGCTCAGGAAAATAATACAGGCCGTGGCCGCCATGAACAACATCAAGATGACCGAGCTTTACGCGCACCGCGAGCTAAACGCCACAGACTGCCCCGGCGACATACTCTACCCGATATTCCAGTCGATGCGCACCGAGCTGCAAAACCAGAAGGTGGAAAATCCGCAAAACTCCGCGGCTCCCGTGTTGCGCAGCATAGACGATCTGAAAACGCTTCAAGGCCTGAACAAATAAAAATTCCGGACACGAAAAAGAGGACGGCTTAAAAACCGTCCTCTTTTTTTATGTTTGAAAACCAAGCCGGCTAGAACGGGTATATGTCCGGAAGTGATTTGCCGTCCCGGTTTTTGCAGTTTTCCAGCGCGCCGCGCAGCCAGTCCGGCGCGGGATTATCCGGGCCATAGTTTAGCTTAGTCTTTCCGTCCACGATAATCGCGACATACACAGGGTTCGCGGGCGCCTTGAATTCATCCTGCGTGTAATGATAAACCATCGGGAATTTGTACCCTGTGGGGAATATGGTGAAAAAAGAACCGTCCGGGCATACGAAATCTCTGGAAAGGACCATCTTATCCTTTTCAGGATACATTTCAAGCAGCGACTTGCCCTCTTTGTTCCTGCTCTTGTCCAGCGCGTCCAGCAGCCAGCCCGGCACGGGAGCGTTGACGCCGTAGTTCAGCTTCGTTTTCCCCTCCCCGACATAAACAACGCCCACATCCAGCCGGTTTTGGGGATTTTTAGCCGCATCCACTGCGCAGTAGGCGATACTCCAGTATTGCGGGTCATTTCTGTTCAAAGTGAAAAAAGAACCATCGGGGCAGACAAAATCCCTGGGCGCGGCAGCGAGAGCGGTCCGGGCATTTTTCACATCATCCCGATAGCTTTTGTCCCTCAGTCCCATAAAACAGGCCATCAGCAAAAGTAAAATGCCCAGGTTGATATAAGTGTAGAGCATGAAATGCGCTTTGACGCGGCTCGAAAAAAACAAGCCCGCCAGATAGGCCAGCGAATAGAAGGTAACGACCATGCCTATCATTTCCTGAGGCCGGGTAACGGTATGCTGCTTGTCATCAAACACAAGGATGAAAAGCGAAATACCGTTCGCCGCAAGAAAAATAAAACCGTGCAGTATCATCAAACATATTCTCATATTCTTTCTCCGGTGCCGCAGAGTTATATCACTATTTTATATTAACTGCGCCCTTTTTCTTTGCTGCGGCAAAGTGCTAAACTGGAAATACTTATTATGAACATATTCACTTCCCCGCTTGAGAACCGCAAAGGCAAACTGTTTTTCGACGGCGTCGCGGCCTCCGAACTGGCCGAAAAATACGACACCCCCCTCTATGTGATTAGCGAAAACCGAGTGCGCGACAACTACCGCCGCGTAAAAACCGCGCTTTGCGCCGCATATCCGAAGGTGGACATACATTACGCGGCCAAGGCCAACACCAATATCGCGGTGCTGAAAATACTGGAAAGCGCGGGTTGCTCGCTGGACGCGGTAAGCCCCGGCGAAGTGGCCACCGCGCTGCGCACCGGCTTTACGCCGCAACGCATTCTTTTCACCGGCACCAGCGTGCGCAACGACGAGCTTAAGGCGCTGGTCGATTTCGGCGTGGAGATAAATCTCGACGCTACCACCCAGCTTGAGCGGCTGCTTAAAATCACCGTGCCGCAAAGCGTCTCCTTCCGCATAAACCCCGCGATAGGCGCCGGGCATCACAGCCATGTGGTGACGGCGGGCAAGGAGTCCAAGTTCGGCATCTGGGAAAACGACGCGCCAGCCGCCTACGCCCGCGCAAAAGAAGCGGGCGTAAAACGCTTCGGCATACACATGCATATCGGCGCGGGGATACTGGAACCGAAACCCTTTGCTATGGCGCTGGACAAGCTGCTTTCGGTAGCCGCCGACGTGCGCAAAAAGACCGGCATAGAATTCGAATTCATCGACATGGGCGGCGGCCTCGGCGTGCCGTACAAGCCGTCCGAGAACGAGCTGGACCTCAAGCTTTTCGCCGATACCGTGCTGGAACCGTTCAAGAAAAATCTGGCAAAGTACGGCCTCGGCCAGCCGACGCTTTATCTGGAACTGGGGCGTTACCTGATTTGCGACGCCTGCGTGCTGCTCACCCGCGTCAACACTATAAAAATCACCCCGCACCGCAAATTCGCAGGAACGGACGCCGGGTTCAACACGCTGATACGCCCGCTGCTTTACAACTCCTACCACCATATACTGGCTACGGAAAAGCTAAACAATTCCTATGCCGGCATTTACGACATCACGGGCCCCATCTGCGAGTCCGGGGATTTGCTGGCTAAAGAACGCCCTATGCCGGTTCTGGAGGAAGGCGATTTGCTGGCGGTGATGGACGCGGGGGCTTACGGATTTTCGATGAGCTCGCCCTACAACTCCCGCCCGCGCGCGATGGAAATACTGGTGCGCGACGGTCAATGCGCCATAGTGCGCGACAGGGAGACGCTGGAAGATATGCTGTGTAAGCAGCATCTGCCGGAATGGCTATAAAACAACCATTCCGCTTTAATTTATATCGCGGTCCGCCAAGGCGGACCGCTTTTAATTTTCCATTCCGCAGCAGTTGCAAGCGATGTTCCCCTGGCAGCTATCTGCGTATGAAAAGTCTGTAGCCTTCCAGACGGCCGGCGTCGATATAATGTCCGTTCTTTGCGTAATTGAAAATCCAGGAATCGTCCGGGCAGCATACTATTACTTTCGGGGGGTGCAGCGCGAAATCGCGCAATACCATGTTTTCGCGTCCCAGCGTAGCAACGCTGTAGCGAGATGCGGCCGGTCTTTTGGCATAACTGTAAAAAATCGCGCTGCCGGAACAGGTATCGACGAAACAAACCCTGTCGGACGGGGAGGTCATGTTTTTTACCGCCAGCGCCGCGCGGTAAACGGCCACATCGCAATGGTATCTGGCGAAAGGCGAAACGGCATAAAGCGCGGAAACAGCCAGAATCCCTATCGTGGCCGCGCGCAGCCGCCGCTGCGCGGTTACGCGCCATACCTCCGCCTGCCCTTCAAACAGAACGCCTATGCCCGCGCCGGAAAGCAGCGCGAGGGACGGGAATATCTGCCGGAACTGATGCGGATAATAGAACCCCGAGGCGTTTACCCCCGCAAAATCCGCGGCAAGCCAGATCCAGAAAGGCAGTATTCTGCGCCAGCCGAGACGCAGCGAAAAAGCGGCGCAAAACAGAAACGGAGCGTATTCCAGCCAGCGGCTCCAGTCCGGAATGAAGGAAACGTCTCCTCTAAAACGGCTTGAGGACGCAAACGGCAGAAGCACGCTGCAATCCCATATCTGCGACGGCGCAACCCCTAGGCACACTATCGGCGCGATAACGGCGGCCAGTACAAGCAGCATTCCGGCCCAGGCCAGCGCAAGCTCGCGCAGCGCCCTCGCGCAAAAACCGTTGCGGACAATGATATACGCGCACAGGGCCGCGAAATCAAGCGCGGCTATCTGCTTGAAGGCTATGGCCAGCGCGCAGCAGGCACCGGAGGCAAAAACCTCGGCAGCGGAACTGCCTTCCTCGCCGGCGCGGGAATAAATCAGGAACGCCAGCGCGGTGAACGGGATGAAAAAACTCTCCGTGGTGGCAAGAACCGCAGGCTGCGCCAGCGGGCTGGAAATCAGCAGGGTGTAAAACATCAGCGCGCCCAAAGCCCCGCTTTTGCCGCCCAGACGCCCGCCCATGCGGCATACCGGGAAAGCGGCGGCCAGCACGGCCAGCAGCGCAATCGCCCGGCCGAAATAAGGCGTGCAGCCAAACAGCAGATTGGACAGATAATAAATGTAAAATACTGCGGGGAATTTATTTTCCACCACGCCGGCGTAGGGCAGTATGCCCCTGGTCCAGAGCCAGCCTATATAGTCCCAGATGCCCTCGTCCGACACAAGCAGGCGGGTCCGGAGTATCCAGCACAGCATGCACGCGCAAAACGCCAGGACGAACAGCAGGGTAAACTTTCTGTCTCCGGCGAGGGAAAGTTTTTCTTTCAGCGGCATATATAGACCCCGGACGTTGGATGATATCGGCAAACCGGCGCGCGCGCCCTGCGGCTCACGGCCGGCGCGCGGATTTTTCTTCCCTGAAATTGTCGCGGACGATGACCGCCGCCAGCGCCAGCATAAGCAGCGGATTGAGCGGTATGCCGAGCATCACCTTGTGCGGCAGCATGTAGTTTTTTGGGATCAGCAGCAGCCCGAAAATCACGGTGTATGCTGCGTCATACGGGCCGGGTTTTTCATTCAAAAACAGCAACAACGGTATCGTAATGTAAAGCAGCTTGTAATCGGGCGAAGTATAGGGAAGGAGATCCATCATAATAATGCAGACGGCTATCTTGCGCCATACAACCGTTTCCCTCGCCGCCACATAAAATCCGCCCAGGGCGAACAACGCGCAGGCACACAGGAAATATGGGAACATAAGCGGCGCGAAAAACGCCTCATCTAGCGTCGCGTGCCAAAACCAGCGGTTGAGGACAAGCACCGCTATTTTCATGAGGCACCAGAGACTGTGGGCGTAAATAAGTCCGGTGC